>ERZ1643251.85-NODE-85-length-170726-cov-46.532738_pt1 | contig 170726 bp, 138 predicted proteins | sample MGYA00579261_ERZ1643251 | MGnify/ENA primary metagenome ERZ1643251 (study PRJEB29033, sample SAMEA4952267) | chicken gut metagenome | biome: Broiler Chicken; feature: Gastrointestinal Tract; material: Caecum | place: Ireland | collected 2018 | study: Broiler... | reverse complement strand
TTGAGTTTTGATTAGTTGATGTAAAAGCGTAGTATCAGGTTGAAAAATTAAATTTTGCTGCAAGAACAAAGCAGAAGGTAGACTTTTAATAATTATCTGCATCAATTTTCATGTTGAAAAAAGCAAATTCCGCTCAAACTCATCCCTGTCCAAAAACGGAAACATATCTTCCAAACTCGGCGAAACCATAGTCCCGTCAGGCAGAGTTCTTGCAGACAATTTGGGCAAAAATGCATATTCCTTTTCCGTCAAGACTTCGCAGATTACAGGCTCTTTAAAACTCAACACCTGAGATATCTGCTCTTTCATAGTTTTGGGGTCAGAAACTCTTACAGACCTGATTCCAAAACCATCTGCCAGTTTGCAAAAATCAGGGATACTAACACCGCTGTCCTCACCTGAGCCGGTCATATGTCCGTCAAAGAAATTCCGCTGAGTCTGGCGGATAGAAGAATATCCGGAATTGTTTATCACAAATATCTTTAACGGCAGTTTGTTGTAAGAAACTGTCTGCAGTTCCTGAATATTCATCATAATAGACCCGTCACCCGTAAGACAGATAACGTTACGGCCGTCCGCTTCATAACAGGCACCGAGAGCTGCAGGCAGGTCATAGCCCATAGATGCATCTCCGGAATTCCAGAAAACACGCTGTTTGGGCTTTACAATTGCCGTCTGATGAGAGCAAACACACGCAGAACCGTTGCCGGCAATCATTATATCACCCTCTTGCATACACTCAGAAAGCGTATGCACAAAATCATAAACATTGATTACATTGTCTTTTGAATGATACTCTTTTGTGTTTTTAAAAGAATATTTTTCAAGAAGCTTCTTACAAAAGCCGAGCCACTCTTCTACCTCGAGAGAAGGAAAAGCCTTTATTAATTCCGGCAAAAACTCGGACAAATCAGCATTTATTTTCAAATCAGGTTCTACTGTAGGTTTTTCAAGTTCTGACGGGTCAATATCAACAACTATTTTAAAAGCATTTTTTGCAAAATTTTCCCAGTTATAGCTGACCTGTCTTATATTGTTTCTTGTTCCGAGAAACAGTATCACATCAGCGTTTTGCAGAGTAAAATTCCCTGCCCTTTGTCCGACGGTACCTATTCTTCCGCAAAAATTCTTATGCGAAGATTCTACCAAATCCACACCGTTAAACGTTGTCACAACAGGGATATTCGTCTTGTTTAAAAATTCATAAAAAATCTTTTCCACTCCGGCGAGCCTTATCCCATGGCCTGCAACAATTAACGGTCTTTTAGCGGATTTTAATTTGTTTACGACCTCTGCAATTTTCAAGTCAAAAGAAGTTTTTTCCGGTGCGGAAAAATCGACCAGTTCATCTTCATCTATCAAAGCAGACTGCACATTCATCGGAATATCCAGCCACACAGGGCCTTTTCTGCCGGTGGTTGCCTCATAAATCGCTCTATCGATATGATATTTTATCTCGAGCGGGTTCGTCACCATTTTTGCATACTTTGTCAAAGGTTTTACAACAGAGATGATATCAACCTCCTGATCGCCCAATTGTCTTAAAGGAATTTGAGGACACGAGGCCATTGTAGTAGAGTATTTTACCTGTCCTGAAATATACAAAACAGGCACGCTGTCCGTCCACTGACCAAATACGCCGTTCAAACAATTCAATCCGCCGGGGCCAGTTGTCACATTGACCACAGCAAGACGCTGATTGACCCTTGCATAGCCTTCCGCAGCGATTGCACAGCCTTGTTCATGATGGTTTGCCGTATATTTTAAATATCTGCCGAGGCTGTCATTAAGATGCATTGCGCCGCCGCCTGATACCATAAAAAAATGCTCGACGTTATGAACTTCCTTCAACCTTTTTGCTATATAATCAGACAATTTTATTTTAGACATAATTTATACCCTGTGAGCCAATCCTTCCAATTTATCCAATTCTTCAAGAGTAATACAAAAATCAGCGTTTTGTATAAGAGGTGTCTTGTCTTCGCCATATCCCCACAAAGCTCCTGCCGCTGTAACAGAGCAGTTCTTTGCAGCAATGACATCGCTAGGGGCATCGCCCAGCATAACTGTTTCGTTTTTATCAAGTGAATATCGAGACAAGATATCTGATATCATTTCTTCTTTTGTAATATGTTTTTCAAATTTGTCTATTGTATAAACATCATCAAACATATCCAGACCGAATTTTTTTAATATACGAAATGTCGGTATTTTGGGTTTGAAAGTAGCAACGAAAAGTTTTTTACCGCTGTTTTTGAGCCTCAGCAAAAGCTCGTGCATTCCTTCATACATTTCTGTAATATCATTTTCGTCATAGTCATAAAACTGTCTGAAATTGTGTATAACAGACTCGATAATTTTTTCGTCCTGCAGCTCCGGTGCAATCAGAGAAATTATCCCCCTCAAAGGCGGGCCTATGACATTAGAGTTAAGCCTTGCTTCATCAACTTTGTAGCCGGTTTTTTCAAAGGCTTTTTTAAAACATAACAAAACCTCTTTTGAAGAATTTACAATTGTTCCGTCCAAATCAAATATATAGTTATTCATAAGTTCCGCCGGCCTCTTCTATAAGGGTTTTGTATCTGTTTTCGAGCATTGTCAGACGCTGGGCATCTTCTTCAAAAATCATTTTGTAAAACTCACGTTTGTTCCTGAGCCACATAAGCTCAAAACCGACTGCTTTTAAAATCCCTTTATCAGCATTCGGGTCTTGCAAAGCTGCCTGAGCATCAAAAATAATTTTTCTTGTTTCAAAACGTGTCAGGGCATTTTTTGGAAGTCTTTTAAAAAACGGCAGAGAATGAGCGGAAACGCCGCCTCCTATAACCATTTCTTTTCCTGCAGCGTGGAGTTTTTGCGCCATTGTGTTTGCAATTTCAAAAATTTCTTCTGTATTAATATCTTCTCTTGTCAACCCCATTGAACCTGTCATATCAACACGTCCAAGAACTGCGCCTTGAATATCTTTAAAATCTTCAGAAGCTATCATTGCATCAAGATTTTTAAAACCTGTAATAGTTTCGATATTCACAAGAAATTTTATATCAGCTCTTTCTTCTTCCGGAAAAACAAACTTTGTAGCTTTTGCAAATTTTTTCATTGCATAGGGTGTTTCTATCATCGGCGCAACAATTGTATTTACACCGATTGTTCTGGCCTCGAACATATCTTTTATTGCCTCGCAGCCGCCTATTTTGATAGTCAAATCCAGGCCCGCTTTTGTCACAACTTCTTTCAATCTCATTGCTTCTTCCAGTCTGGTGCCTTCTGCCTCAAACTCTGCTTTGACGCATTTTACGTGATGATTTTCTTTCAAATCCATCAAGGTATTTACCATTTTTTTCTCAAGCTTATTCATATATATTTCCTTACTTATCTGTTTTTAACAATTCTATATCAATCAAATCTTTATTTTTAGAATAATAATCGTACAGTTTTTCTATAGCTGTGTTAAACGAAGTAAATGCCATAGAACAAAATTCTGCCCTCAAACGGGAATTATCCCCTGTGTAATCAAGACCATAGCCGTCTTGTGCTACCTTTATATCGTTATCGGGATTGCAAATCGCAACCACTGTTTTTGCCAGCTGCAAAAGGTCCGCAGGTTCATTTCCCGTAACATTGTACGAGCTGTATTTTACATCGTTTTCTATAAAAAACTCCAGAACAGGAAACAAATCCTCTACAAAAATATAGCTAAAACGTCTGTTTTGCCTCAACGTAACAGGGAGATTGAAAATACATTTACAAACTGCATTGGAAATAAAACGTATCTCCCAGTCCTCGTATTTGCCGAATATGCCAAAAATGTTGAGGTCAACAAAATTTTCGAGTTTTTCTATACATTTTTGCTCACAATATTTGCAAAATCCGTGTTCATCGGCCGGCATATTTTTGCAAATATCAGCCTCTTTTGCAAGCGTGATATTTTTTGACTGGTCATAAATCGCACCGGAGCCAAAGTTTACAAACTTTCCGAACTTATCTTTGTGTCTTACCAGATTTTCAAACATTCTCATATTTGAATAGAACAGATTTGTTCTGTCTTTTGCATTTCTGTGTCCCGGTTTTGCCGCAGCATGCAAAACAACATCAAAACTTTTGTTCTTAAAATATTCATCCACGCAATCAGTATCAACCAGATTCAGCTCATAGCTTCTCGGAGCCGTTATCTCATATTTTTCTGCAAGATAACCCTCCAGAATATTTTTCCCTATAAAACCGTTTCCGCCTGTTAAAAGTATTTTTTTCATTACTTCTTCTTCTCTACAAATTTATGGATAAGTGCAGAGATTTTATCAATCTCTTTTTCGCCCAATGCAGGAAATGTCCCGACCCAGAAGGTATTATTCATAATAAAATCAGTATTCGGCAGCATTTTGTAATGTTCTTCATTCAAGGTTGAAGAATTTATTACACCGGAATTTGCAATGCGTATATCTATTTCATCTTCAACAAAAGCCGGCTGCCTCAAAATATTTCCGGCAAAGAGCTGCCTTGTTCCCACGCCGTTTTTTTCCAGATATTCAACAAGCTCCTGCTTTGAAAAAGGTGCATTTTCTTTTACCGAAATCAAAAAACCAAACCACGAGGGCTTTACATCGCTGTGTATCACAGGCAAAATCAAATATTCCTGCAGATCAGAGAGCTTGCCTGTGAGATATTGTGCGTTTTTTGTTCTCTGTTTTAAAAAGGACGGCAGTTTTTTCAACTGTGCCAGAGCTATTGATGCCTGCCAGTCCGTAATCTTCAGGTTATAACCGAGATGAGAATATGTATATTTGTGGTCATAGCCGAAAGGAAGATTTCCAAGCTGCATTTTAAAACGTTTTTTGCAGGTATCGTCTTTACCTGTTTTGCACCAGCAGTCACGACCCCAATCTCTGAAAGAAAGAATAATTTTGTAAAGCTCAGGGTCATTTGTCACAACAGCACCGCCCTCACCCATGGTGATATGGTGAGCGGGATAAAAGCTGTATGTACCGATATGTCCTACAGTTCCTGCTTTTTTGCCTTTATATTCTGCACCGAGGGCATCACAGCTGTCTTCTATCAGCCACAAGTTATGACGGCTGCAGATATCAGAAATTTTGTCCAAATCATAGGTATTGCCCAGAGTATGCGCAATAAAAACAGCCTTTGTTTTATCAGTGATTGCTTCTTCTATTTTGTCCGCATCTATATTATAAGTACCGATTTCACAATCCACAAACACAGGCACAAGCCCATTTTGAATTATTGGATTCACAGTAGTAGGGAAACCGGCTGCAACAGTAATCACCTCATCGCCTTTTTTGAGTCTGCGATTCGCAAGTTTGTGCGAAGTCAAAGCTGACAACGCAAGCAAATTTGCGCTGGAGCCGGAGTTTGTAGAAATTGCATACTTTACACCCAGATATTTTGCGAACTCTTTTTCAAACTCGTCATTAAATCTGCCTGTAGTAAGCCACATATCAAGTGACGCATCTATCATATTTTCCAGCTCTTCTTTTCCGAGCAATTTGCCAGAAACAGGCACATATTTTAAATCTTTTTTCTTCCCGAAAACAACAGCATAATATAACCCTGCGGCTGTTTTTACCAGATTACGCAAAAGTTTTTCCATCTAAATTTTCCTCATACTCCCGTATCTGTTTTATCGTAAAATCATACATATTTTTATTATCATAAAAAGCCCTGTACCATTCAACAGTTTTTTGAACAGCTTTATCAGCATTATACACCGGCTTCCACCCCAAAACAGCAAATGCCTTATCTATATTAAGATTCAAAAGCCCTGCCTCATGGAGTCCGTCAGAAGCCGTAACACAATAACTTCCGCTGCCCCATTGTTCAACAAATTTCTTTACAACCTCTTCTACGGTTAAAAGGCTTGTTTCATCAGGGCCAAAATTAAATCCCTGAGCATATTCTCTGCCGTTTTGCGAGAACAATTTTTCTCCGAGCAAAAGATATCCTGACAACGGCTCCAGAACGTGCTGCCAGGGTCTGACAGAAGAAGGGTTCCTCAACTCTATTTTTTGACCGGAATGCAAAGCCCTGACACAATCAGGCACCAGTCTGTCTTTTGCCCAATCACCGCCTCCTATAACATTGCCTGCTCTGGCTGTTGCCATATTAAAAGTATCTGCACCCTGCAAAAAGCTTCTGCGATAAGAAGAAGACATAATCTCCACACAGCCTTTTGAAGAAGAATACATATCGTATCCGCCCATAGGGTCATCTTCTTTGTAGCCCGTTTTTGTTTCTTTGTTTTCATAACACTTGTCTGTCGTTACATTAACAAAAGCCTTTACACTCTCACAGGTTCTTGCTGCTTCAAGAACATTCAACGTACCCATTACATTAGTGCGGTAGGTAAGAACAGGTTCAAAATAAGACCTGCGCACAAGCGGCTGCGCAGCAAGATGAAATACAAAATCGGGTTTAAACTCCTGAAAAACCCCTTGCAAATGCTTTTCATCACAAATATCGCCAAAAACACTTTTTATTTCAGAAGAAAGAGATATTGCTTCAAAAAGACAAGGGTCTGTTTCCGGAGCGAGTGCATATCCAAGAACCTCAGCCCCCAGAGATTTCAGCCACACGCTCAGCCATCCGCCTTTAAAGCCGGTATGACCGGTTATCAAAACTTTTTTGCCTCTATAACACTCAAACATATCTGCCAAATCCTGTTCTATTCCGGTTTTGCATAATCCAACCAGATTGCCCACGGAGCTTTGTCTGTCTGCCAGAGGTGAGTAAGTTCATTTTTATCACGCAGCGTATCCATCGGCTGCCAGAAACCGCTGTGTTTGTATGCGTTTAATTGATGGTCTTTTGAAAGATTTTCCAGCGGGAATCTTTCAAATATAACATCATCTCCGTCAGGGATGTAATCAAAGACTGCCGGCTCACAAACGAAAAATCCGCCGTTTATCCATGATTCTTCGCCTTTTGGTTTTTCCATAAATGAGGTAATAAGGTTGTCATCTTTTATAACAAGTGCGCCAAAACGCCCTGACAGCTGCACTGCTGTCATTGTAACAAGTTTTTTAGAGTCCTCGTGGCATTTTATAAGTTTATTTATATCCACATTAGCGACACCATCTCCGTATGTCAAAAGGAATCTTTCATTGCCGATATATTCCTTTGCACGTTTTATTCTGCCGCCTGTCTGTGTATCCTGACCCGTATAGAGCATAGTTACTTTCCACGGTTCATTTCTGGTTTTATGCACCTCGACAGTATTGTTGGCCATATCAACGGTTATGTCAGAGTATCTGTTATAGTAATTTATAAAATACTCTTTAATCACATGTGATTTATATCCCGTAAGAATAACAAAATCATTGAACCCGTAATAGGAATATATTTTCATAATATGCCAGAGAATAGGTTTGCCGCCTATCTCGACCATAGGTTTTGGTTTTAACTCTGTTTCTTCACTGAGTCTTGTACCGAGTCCGCCCGCTAAAATTACTACTTTCATCAAAAATTCTCCCCGATATGTTTATTATAAAAAAAATACGGGCAATGCACAATATATTTAAAAGCCGTCGGGATGATTTCTGTGCCAGTTCCACGCAGTAGCAATAATTTCGCCGAGTTCGGCATGTTGAGGTTTCCAGCCGAGAATATTTTTTGCTTTTTCACTCGAGGCAATCAATTGTGCGGGGTCGCCTGCTCTTCTCGGAGCGACAACAGCAGGAATCGGATGACCGGTGACTTTTCTTGCGGTTTCTATAACCTCTTTTACACTAAAGCCGACACCGTTGCCGAGATTGAACACGTTGCTTTCTTCACCGTTTTCAAGATATTTTACGGCAAGAATATGCGCCTGAGCCAAATCCGTAACATGGATATAATCTCTTATACAGGTTCCGTCTTTTGTATCATAATCCTCGCCAAAGATTTTTATTGATTCACGTTTGCCGTTTGGCACCTGAAGGATAAGCGGAATCAAATGAGATTCAGGGTTGTGATCTTCTCCGATTTTTCCTGAAACATGCGCACCGCAGGCATTGAAATATCTCAAAGACACAAATCTCAAGCCATGTGCTTTAGAAACCCACTTGAACATCTTTTCCATAGCGAGTTTTGTTTCGCCATAGGTATTTGTCGGTTCTGTTAAATCCTCTTCAAAAATAGGCACACGCTCAGGCTCGCCGTAGGTGGCTGCCGTAGATGAAAAGACAATTTTGTCTATTTTGTATTTTACCATTGATTTTAGCAGAACCATTGTCCCGTAAAGATTGTTGTCATAATACTTTAGCGGGTCTGTCATACTTTCCGCAACAAGAGAATTTGCCGCAAAATGAATAACAGCATCAATTTTTTCTTTTTCAAAAACAGAATCCAAAAACGATTCATCTCTGATATCACCCTGATAAAATCTTGCCATAGGGTGGAGAGCTTCTTTGTGGCCGGTTTGTAAATTGTCGACAACCACAACGTCTTCGTTTTTGTCTATAAGTTCATAAACAGTGTGAGAGCCAATATATCCGGCTCCGCCCAGAACCAGTATCGTCATATTTATACTTCCATTTTTTTCAAGCTCGGGCTTACTGAAAAATCAGCAGTAACAGAAGCTTTTATATCATCAATAGAAAACATCGGATTGATTTCCGTAAGCAACAGTCCTTTTTTTGTCACCTCAAATACGCAGCGTTCCGTAATAATCATATCAACCTCTCTGTATGCGGTAAGAGGCAGGGTACATTTTTTCAAGATTTTTACAGTACCTTTTGAAGTATGTTCCATTGCGACAATAACTTTTTTAGCACCGACGACCAAATCCATAGACCCGCCCATGCCGGGAACCATCTTGCCCGGTATCATCCAGCTTGCAATACTGCCTTCTTCATCCACCTGCAAAGCGCCCAGCACTGTTGCGTCTATATGACCGCCTCGCATCATGGTAAAAGCCATCAAAGAGTCATAAAAACATGCTCCTCGTTTAGCTTCAACGAGTCCGCCTCCGGCATTTATGATTCTCGGATCCAGATTTTCGCCCTTTTGAGATTTTCCGACACCCAAAAGCCCGTTCTCTGACTGAAAAACAATATGCATATTTTCAGGCACATAATCAGCAACGGCTGTCGGAAGGCCGATACCGAGGGTTACGACATCGCCTTCTTTAAATTCTTTTGCAGCACGTTTTGCAATTATTTCTCTGATTTTTTCTTTTGACAAACCCTTATCCTGCAAGATAGGATTTGTTACAGAAATATTTGATAAACTTTCTTTTGTTTTTTTATCTGCCAGTATTTCCATCAGTTGTCCTCTCTTACAACAATATAATCAATAAACAATCCGGGTATAACAACATCGTCCGGATCCAGACAATCAACAAGCTCGTCCGCCTGAACTATGACTGTATCTGCAGCCGTAGCCATAACAGTATTCAGATTTCTTGTTGTGCCGTAATATGCAACATTACCGAATTTATCGACCTTTGTACCGTATATCAGCGCAAAATCCGCACCGAGAGGTTTTTCGAATATAAACTTTTTGCCGTCTATATCCATAGTCTTTTTGTTTTCTTCCAGAACAGTACCCACGCCGGTCGGAGTCAAAACACCTCCGAGTCCGGTGCCTTTTGCTCTAATTTTTTCGATTAGAGTACCCATTGGAACAAGTTCAACATCCAACTCGCCCGAGTTCATCTGGAGGCCTGTTTCGGGGTTTGTTCCGATATGAGATGTAATAAGTTTTTTTATCTGTTTGTTAACAATTAATTTGCCCTTGTCAGCATCGGGGTATGTCGTGTCATTGGAAATCATTGTAAGATTTTTAACATTTTTCTTAACCAGTTCATCAATCAGTTTGTCCGGTGCGCCGCAGCTCAAAAATCCGCCGACCATTACGGAAGAACCGTCATCTATCAAATTTATTGCGTCTTGGGCTGATATTATCTTTTTCATATTCCCCAATGTCCTTTTACTTCATTCTATTATAAATTTCATATTTTGTAAAAATTTAAACAGAAATCGTTTACATTATACATCTTCATAAGAAATTTCAAGACTGTTAGAATTTGCTATTGCGTTTTGAAAAATCTCATTATTGTACTGCATAATTTTGTTATATTTTTCAATTATTTCCTGCTGCAGTTTGTGAGCATTTGTACCTTCTTTTGGGTTCAGTTTAACAACAAGTCTTAAAATTGTGGTGAGGTCGCTCAAATCTTCTTGAATTTTGTTAATTTCAAGATTTGTTGTAGAAGATATTGCATCTTTGACATCGTTAAACATTTGATTGAGTATTATTGTTTCCGGCAAATCAGGATTTGCAGAAATAACAGATTTTACCTCATCAAAAGCATTCAGAATAAAATCAACATTGTTTTGTCTTTTGAGTCCTTTTGTTTTGGCTATTATATGTTTTTTTGCATTATCTATCAATTCTTCGCAATTTGCATTTTTGTCGAGTGTTTTGTTCAGTTCATCCAACTCACATTGCAATGCTTCATTTTGAAGATTTGTTTCGTTAATAATAGCAGCGAGTTTGTCTATATCTTTCTTTGAGTCTTCAAAATTAAAAAGATCAGACTCTTTTTTCAGGAATTTTTCCATAAGGCCGAGTTTTTCCAGAAAGATTTGAGCAGTGCTGTCATCATTTTCAAGAATCAGTGCGTTTACAATATAATTTATAGCCTCATCATCAGCCATTGTTAAAGATGCGCCTGACTCATCAAAAAGAGTGGTATCGTAATTTTTGAACTTGTTTACAACAAGCCCCGGATTGCCAAGATCCTCTGCATCCATAAGAAGATATTTTATATCAACATAAGATGAAAGCACGAGAGCATTTTTGAGATATTCTTTCATCAAATCTTTTTCTCTTATCAAGTTGTGCTTTAGATTTTCATTTTTTGTTTTTGCTATCTCGCTATCTTTCGCAGAAAGTGTAAGATATCTGTCCAGTATTTCCTGAGGGAAATTCAAAATATGATATTTTTTATAACTTTCTTCAATTTTTTCATGCAAATAATCTGATTTTTCTTCACTGTAAGGCTGTTTTTTATTTTGTTCAAAATAATCTTTTATATACCCTTTTAAATGCGCCTCTGCATTATCACGGTTTTGCGGTGATATATATGAATCAACAAATCCGTTGACCAAATTTTCAAGGTTTGTTGCATTTTTGTTTATATTTTTATTAAACTTTTCCACTGACAGATTTGTATTGTTGTAACGTACAACAAAATTCACCAGCTGTTTGAAACTTTTGCTGTTTTCAACAGTGTTTTTATCCAGTTTTTTGCAGCTGTTCAGCATAGAGAACAAATCTTCTTTTACAGCGGATTTATCTTTATTTTTATCAAGAGAAACCATGTAATTTGAAAACTCCTCTGCAAAATTCTGAATATTATCGTTATTCAAAAGTTCATCACCCGCTACCAGCATCGCATTCAGCACCTGTCCGTAAAGCTGCTGCTGTTTTTGGGTAACGTTTGAATAAAGATTCTTTGTATTATTAATCTGTTTTAGCAGCGAATCCAGATTGTTGAAGAATTCCAGTTTTGTATTATTATCAGCAGACACAGCCATACGTGACAACTGTTCTTCTATCTTTCTTTTGTCAAATATTTTGTCATAATATGGCATTTTGTTTTTGATTTCTTCGTTTACCCAGTCATAGATATTTTTTGACACATCAGGCCTGTATTTTAACGGAATATCTATAGAAAGAGCCATATTAACAGCACTTTTTAAATCATTAAGCAGGGCATCTTTTTTGTCCAGCAAAATTTCCGGCGGATTGAGATTTTTCACTGCAGCAACTTCTTTTTTCCAATCCTCAAAAGCTTTTTTGTAATCACCGGCAGTGGCTGAGGCAGGAAGTTGCAGCATCTTTTGTGCAGCAGAAAGAGATACCGCTATTGATTCATCATTATGATTTGCTGTAATAAATTCGTCGAGCATATTTTTCAATGCTTTACGCTGGCTGCTGTTCAAACTTTTGCCGTCAGGTAATGAAGAAAGAAAATTGTCGATATTTTGTGTAATTTCGTATACAAACAAACTGATTTTTATATTGCTGATTTGAATAACGGTACTAAAAACACAGTCATCAAGAAGATTAATTTTTTTATTTATTATCTCCTGATTTACGGCAGTTATTTCCGGATAAGCAGGCATTACACCGTATTTTCTGTAGTTTGCATCTTTGTAACGGTTAAAAAGTTTTTTGTAGCCCAATGATGACAACGAAAATCTAAAAGATCTGTACAAATCATCATAAGTTCTGTCAGACTTGTAAACAGAGCCTCTGACTTTTTTCTGCAATTTTTTATATTGAAAACGTGGTTCCGTATCAGAAAGTTCAATATCGCTGAGCAGATATTTCTGGAACACAAGATTCTGGATGCTTTCTTCGACATCGGAATTTGAAGCATTAAACAAACGCACAACATCATAGCCTGTATAGTGTTTGTAGCCCAAATCTTCTTCTGTTGCATCTTTAGTAAGTTCCAAAAACTGTTCTGTCGTCATATTCTGCAGCTGTCTATAGATTTTTACAAAATCCTCGTTTGTTTCAGGATTGAATTTTTTGTCTATATATTTAACAATAGCGTTTTGCTGCGGGGTATCCTTAAGTAGGTCTTTTTCTTTAAAATACAAAACGTCCTGTACGTCTTTTGTCAGGGCTTCTTTTATTTGTGCTTTTGCTTTTTCTCTGTTTGCGGATTCCGGAACAACGTTGTCAAACTGTTTCAGGACTTTATTTACAAAAAAGTCTATTGTATTTTTCAAGCTTCCGTCAAACATTGCTTTTTCATTTTTTGAATAAACAGCAGTATTGGCAATTATTTTTATTTTCTGTTCGTCTGTCAGGTTTATATTATTTTGTTTTAGAGCATCATTCAAAATAGGGATAATATGATTTCTCTTTTTGTTCAAAGCATAAGCATACAGAATCTCGGGATCTTTGGCAAAAGCATATTTGAAATTGGCAATTGCAATATCTTTTTGCTTTTGTTTAATCTTTTCCAGCTGTTGAATATTATCGATTTTAGCCAGTTCCTTCCAGAAGGAAAGATACTCATAAGACATCTGCAACGCTGCTTTTTCAAATGTAACTTTTAAAACATCATCATCAGCCAGACTATCAAAGTCAGCTTTTGAAGTGATACCTTTATTAAAAGGAGTCGCCTGCAGTCTTTTCACAATATCGTCAAATTCTTTTTCATACAATCTTGCAGCTGTCTGGGATTGTACTTTTTTGGCTTTGATTTGGTCCACAGTCATATTTTTGGCCATTCTTGACAAATTGTCCACATACAGATAATCCGGAACAAAAATAGCGTCTTTGAGCTGTGCCGCAATATCATCCGCCTTTTTAGAAATATCATTTATTAATATTGAAGAAATTAACGGGAACTTGTAGTGTTCCATTTCAGAAGAATTTGTCAACTTTTTGATATTTTTCAATTCTATATCAGAAGCAAAATGTTCTCCTGTTTTGTGAAGGAGATTTTCCACATAGTTGCCGTTTCTCCATTTGTTATCGGTAATATATCCGAGTTCTCCGCCTCTTTTGTCGCTATAGTCGGTACGGGTAAGACCTTTGGAATCAATCCAGATATTTTCATGCTCGGACGCACCCCATGTATTGTCGTGGAAGAGGATGTCTTTTCCGTCTTTTTCTTCTATTTCGGAAATATATTGAGCGTGCCAGCCCGGTTTGTCGTGGAAAACACTCGTTGATGAAATACCCGAATGAGGCGAATTTTTAATTTTTTCAACAGCTTCAGGAACGCTGACAAAGGAATACGGCTTGTCTGTCAGGGATTGGAGTATCTTAGCTTCCTGTCTATCAAAGAGTCCTGAGCTGCCTTCTGCAGGAACCCAGAACATGCCGGTATTCACACCGACATTTTTTGCCTGTTCTTCAAGAGGAACTCTCAAATCTCTATATACTTTTGTGAGTTCTTTGTTTACAAACGCAGCCATTGAATTAACTGATTTGTTTATATTTTTTAATGCCAGTTTTTCCTGATTTGAATACTTGTACAAAGATGGGTCAGAAATCTTGCCCTGTCTTGAGGAAAACTCGTCAGAGGAGCGGAGTTTGTCTATAGCATTGTATCTGTCCTGCAGTTTTTGCATATCATTTTCAGCAGCTATTTTGCCTTCGTTTTCCCAAATTTTTATGATTGCACTGCCTGGATTGGCTGTGTTAAGCAAGTTTCCGTTTTCGTCTTCAAATTCAAAGGCATTTCTAATATTAGCCAGAGAAATAGAAAAATTGTTAAACTCTTCCGACAATTCCTGAAGAGCCAGTTTGGATTCCAGAATCGGAGAATCTTCGCTCAGGCCGTTAGCAATGTTGAAATTTTTGATTATGAATTTGCTTGTTTCGTCCTCTGGTTTTTCCATTGCTTCTGCCAAAACATTAAAAGCATCCGCAAAAACTCTGAGCTGGTTTTTGTTGCCGGTTTTGTTGAAAATATCAATATATTCTTCATCCGTAATATTTTCGGACAAAGCTTTTTCAAAATCATTATAAATATTAATTATTTTGTGTTTATCAGGTTTTATGCCGAGAGAAACAGCAGCATCCTGCAAAAGGATTTTGTCCCCGTTTTCAATTTCGGACTTCAAAACCTCGATGCTGTTTTTCATTGCGGTTTTTCGATTTTCAATGCCGAGTTTGCGGAAAAAGTCATCAAGCTCAACAGTATAGCTTTCTTTTACCGCATCATAAAGCCCGTACAACAGTTCAAGTACAGACTCTTTGTCCGGTTCTGTCTGAAAAGCAACAGAAAAATGTTTTATATATCTTTCATCACCTGTTTTTTCAATATGATTTATGACTTTTGCTATATTTTCAACAAAAAACGTATCTGAGTCCGGCATATCGTAATAAATCATATAATCCGTTATCAAATCTTCATCGGACAAGGATGAAATCAAAGCAGTCCTGTAGGCTGCTGCAGCATTGAAAAGTTTTCTGTCAAAGGCTATTTTGTCTTTTATATTGCTTTTTGCGTTTATTGAATCTTTTATGCTGTTTGACATTTCAACAAGCTCTCTTATCTGTTGAAGATTTTTATCCGTTACCGCAGCATCAGCAGCTCCGTATTTTTCCATCAGATAAGCTTTTATTTTTTGTTCTTTTACAGAGGTTTCTTCATTCGGGAGAAAATGATATTTTGCAGTTCCGTCTTTTATTTTGTCTATTTGAGAAGAAACATCCGCCTGCAGTTTTTCTACATCATGAGCAATTTTTGTTCTTTGCTCGTCAGACAAAGAAGGAAACACAGCAGAAATCTTATTTTTCAGACTTCCCTGCAGCTCCTGCAGCATTTTTATATCAGAATCCAGATTATTCTGTCTTTTATTATATTTATACTGTTTTTTAAGTTTAAAAACCTTTACACTGTCCACTGTTTCCTTTGCTTTTAACAAAGACTGATAATATTTGTGTTTTGCCTTTAATTTTGAATCAGCAAGCGGCAATCTGTAATGAGAATCTTCAAACACAGAAAAATGCTGAGGGTCAAATGCTGTATAAACGCCCTGCGCAACTTTATCCGCACCGTACATATCAGCTATATTCATCCACTGTGTGGTAGATGCATCAACAATTCTATACCCCTTTGCCAGTGCAGTATCAAAATCCACATTTATCTTCGGAACCGAAATTTTTTGGCCTGAGCCGAGATTTGTGATGTCATAAATTTTTATACTATCCGTATCATCCAGCTCTGACAACACTGTATCAACATACTTTTGTTTATATTCATAAGACATCAGCTTTCTTGCTATGGAAATAGCCGCACACATACCGTGGCTTTTTTGATTTATTGCCTTTGTGTTAGGGACTTTTGTAGCAGAATCAACAACTATATCGTTCAAAATTTCTGCCAGCACTACTGTTTTTTTGTCTGCGAGCTGCGGATTTATGTGATAGTCATCAGAGAGCATATACTGCAGCCTGTTAAGGATATATTTTTTCTGTTTCAATGGAACTTCTGACGAAACAATGAAATAATTGAGGTTTCTCTCAACGTTTTTTATATTGCTGTTTTTTTCGTCCTTGAGCTGTGACAGGTCAACAGATTTCAGAATATTTTCTTTTAAGTTTAATATTTCTTTTTCCTCGGGAGAAAGGGGTTTTTGAGTATTAAAGACTCTGTTGATTTCAGGCTGATATTTTTGTCTAACTATCGGGTCAGACGCAAGCAGTGATTTGTCCGCAGCCTGATGCAGTCTTTTTTTCCAATCGTGTTTTGGTTCGGCATTTGTTTTTATATCCGTTCCGTATTTCAGATTTTCTGCTGTATCAATAAGAAATTTGAGATTACTTTCGCCTTTTTCTTGAGCAAGGTTGTCTATTGCTTTTTCTATACGTTTCTGATTGTTTTCGCTGAGTGAATAATCATTCTCCTGCGTCAATTGTGTAATTGTGTTTCTGTCTTCTCTTCTGCTTTTAAAAGAAGGTATAACTCTGCTAATATGCGGTAAAGTAAAGTTTAATATATCTATTTTCATTTTATCTCTCAATAATGCTGGTCGTTTTGTGTACAAAAACACGAAAACAGAAATTTTTGCTAGTTTGTTACGGAATATAACAGAACAACAAATATAAAAAACAGCCGGCTGAGTTTTAAATACTTTGGCCGACCGTTTTTAGCTTAAATTAAAATTTTATTTTGAAATTCTTCCCGGAACAACAACTCCGCCTTTGAGGTTCTTTTTGTAGAACTCAACATGCGGCTGAAGCACGCTGTCCAATACCTCAGGGAATGCAACGTTGTTCATGATTTTTTCAACAATTTCCTGATATACCGTAGCGAAAGCTCTCAGCTGAGTCATTGCACCGGCAGCTTTTGCGCTCAGGCCCATTCCTTTTGTCTGGATTCTTTCAACAAAAGTAGCACCTGTAACTTCATAAGATTTTGACAAAGCACCGATATATGCTTCTGCATTTTCAGAGCATACGCCGTTGTCAACAGGCACTGTCAGAGCAAAAACGAGTTTGTTTGCAGGATTAAAATGAGCTTCTGCACTGTGGTGCATAGCATCAGGAACTTTTGCAACCTGTTTAAGGGTATCTTTTACAGATTCGTTCTGCATTTGTGCATGCCAGTAAACAGTATTTTCAAAAATTGCGCCCATATACTGATGAACAGAAGCTTCTATACCGTTCAATTTTGCATCAGCCCAGAAGATACCTTCTTTCAAAGCATCGTTAACTTCCAAATCAGAAGACAATGACAGTTCTGACATTTCTTGTGCTGATTGAAGGAGTTCTTTCATATCTTCTTTTTTCATTCCTGCATAAGCAAGAGCAAACAATGCGTGGTCATCAAAAGCAGAGAATCTTCCGCCTACGTCATCGTGGATATACAAATCACCGAGCCAGCCGTTTTCGTTAGAAGTTCTTCTAAGTTCGCTTTTTTCTGCATTGGCATCAGTAACTGCAATAAAGTGTTTGTTAGCAAGTTTTTTAGCTTCTTCTTCTGATTTGCCCTGTGCTTTGTATGCATCAACAAGCATATCCAGAACTCTTAAGAAACCGTCTTTTGTTTCAAAAGTAGAGCCTGATTTTGAAGCAATCATAAAGTTTGATGTTGTAACATCGTTGCCGAGTCTGTACAAAAATCTTTCCAAACTTGCAGAATCAACATCAGAATAGAACTCAATTGCATCGTGTTTTACGTTCAAACCATTGATTGAGAGCATGTGTTCTACAGTGTGTTTTGAACCGCCGATACCCATTACGCTCAATTTTTTTGCACCTGTTTGTGCTTTGAGTTTTTCTGCCAGTTCATAGAGTTCGTCCACTCTTTTTAACTGTTCTGAGGGCAAATTTACCCAGTTTAAAAACTGGCCTTTTTGATTTGCTCTTTTTGAAAATTCATTTACAAATTCAGAAACTTTAGAAGAGTATTTTGAAAAATCAACACCGCTAAAGCTTGTTGTAATATCAGAATTTTTTGTCAACACGATTTTTCTCCTTTATCCTTTATAAACTAAACTATTCGCTTTCTGCCACAACATCAGTCAACAGCTCTCCGTAACTGTTAAAATGACCTGATGTTTCTTCAATAATATATTTTAATTCCGGTTTGCCTTCAATAGCCTTTTCAGCGCATTCAAAGGCTTCTTCCAAATCCTTAAAGTCTTTTATCAGAGTTTTGGTAAGCTCTGCACCTTTTTGCTGGGTATAAACATGAAACATAAAAAATACTCCTTTTCTTCCTTTTTATAATATTACAAAATTAAGAAAAATACTCAATCAAACACTAACTTATTAAAATTATATAAAAATTTATTAAGATTATTTTATAGCCGGATATAATATTAACAGCTGAATAATGAGGTAATTACACATGTGGAAAAGTTTATTTATAATCTGTGTCCTGCTTTTTACACAGAGCTGCACAATGGCACTGGACGAAGCACAAATTGCAAAAGAACAAAGTATACAAAACCGTATTGATGATATAGGTGCAAGACTCTTAAATGCAAACAAAATAGAAAACAGAGTCGTTTTTGTATACGACGAGGCAGAAAAAAAATCCCGTTTGCAAATAGACCCTGCTGTAACAAGAAGACAGATTGTACTTTATAAAGGTGATTACAATTTTATAGAAAACGATGACGAACTGGCAGCATACCTTGCAAGAGGGATACTGCTTGCTTCAAAATCTTACAGAGGGCTTTTTAACGGTTATTTGAGCGCATTTGAACTCAAAGCAGCACCAAAGAAATTTGAACTCGTTGCAGACAAAAGAGCAGTGGATTTTATGGTCAATGCAGGATATCATCCGGTAGGGCTTATTACCTATATACAAAAAAGCTGTCCGCAAAAAAGATTCGACAGATTTTCCAACAAAAACCTTGCCTCTAAACGTCTTGCGCATATTTATGAATACATTTACACAAAATATCCTTACTTTCTTGCAAATAACCCGTATTTTAAAAATGAACATTACCAGAACTTTCTGCTGACTTCTATGGAAAACAGAAGAAAACTTCAGGAAAAAATAAAATCAGGTTCAAAGGAAGAAGTTGACTATGAATAAAATACTTTTTTTCATACTTTTTTTAACAAGCCTCGTGTCAGCACAAAATGTTTTTGCCCAAGAATTATTACAAGACGAACTTGTTGAACAACTGGACAAAGAAAAACTTCAAAAGCCGGTTGCATATACAAATTACAATTTTGAAGACACAAAAAGAATTCCAATTTTATTATCCGTTATTGCTGATATAGAATCGGAAAAAGAACTGAAAGAAGGGCAGACAGTAGTTTTTAGGGCATTATACGATGTATGGTACAAAGGGCATAAAGTCGTAGAAAAAAATGAACTAATCCACGCAAAAGTAGAAACTATAATAACAAGCGGGATGAACGGTATACCGGCCAGCATAATTTTTGGCGATTTTCAATTTAACAATATTGATGAAGGCACAGTCACAGATACCTACGAAACCTTTGGTCAGGACAGAAGCCTCTGGGTTTATCCTCTCAAATGGGCATTGACAATACTTCCGCCGACCGGTTCACTAACAAACTTTATCAAAGGCGGACACGCAAAACTCAAATCTGACAAGGTAATAGAACTCTATTACTATCCAAACTGGAAAGATTAATCTATTGTACCAAAATATTGGCAATATAAAAGATAATATGCAATAATAAAACTCGTATGAAACCGCTAAGTCTTACAGAAAAAAAAGAATTTTACAATGCATTCGGTTCCTTGTACAATGCTGGTTTTTCTTATACTGATGCACTGGACTCTATTGCTTCCGCATCATACAGAAAAAGGGTAAAAGTCCTTTGCCTGCAGATAAAGGCATACTTAGAGAGCAACATACCTTTTAAAACAACCATAGGCAAATTTAAAGAAATACTTGGTGAGGCTTATGCTGCTTTGTTGTGTGCCGGAGATTTTTCAGGAAAGCTCGACAAGTGCATAAATGTCATACTAAAAGATATACAAAGAGTCGAAAATATCAGAAACACTCTTATTTCTACCCTAACATACCCTACTCTGCTTGTGCTTGGGGCAATCGGTGTATTGTTATTGTGTAAATTTTTCTTTTTCAAAGTTTTTGATGTTATGTATACAACAGGGATGGCTCAATGCACGGTAATGAATCTTTTTATCAGTGCGATTATAAAAATTATTGCAATCTACGCAGCGATATTTATTTTTATCATCTGGGCCGTAGTTAACAAAGAAGTTTTTGCAAAAGCCCTTGATTTTGTCACAACGTATACTTTTTTGGCAGGTATTGTAAACAACTATTATTACTACAACTTTTTTTCCGTACTGGCTGCAGCTTACGAGGCAGGAATTCCGATAAAAGACTCAATGAATCTTGCATCCACTGTTTTAAAAACCCAAAAAGCAAAACGGGGAATAAACAGAGCCTGTGCTATCATATCACAGGGTGTTGAAGTAAAAACAGCTTTTGCCGGTGCTGATATTTTCAGCCAGTTTGCACTTTCACAAATTGCAGCAGGCGAAAAATCAGGTAAACTGGGCGAAGCCTTTCAAAGAATAGCCGATGATTATGAAAGGAAACTTCAAAACACAATCGCTGCAATATCTTCGCTAATCCAGCCTGTCAGTATTGTACTGGTAGGTATTCTTGTCGGTTACATTGCAGTAACTTTTTACACAAAATTGTATGCGGGCATTTTCAACTTATAAAATTACAACAAAAACTGTGACCCTATCATCAATCTGTGAGAATCCGCCATGCTGTCATTTTGACAGTAAATATAATTAAAAATAAGCTTTAGAGCCTGTCCTTTTACATAATAATTTGCACCGAGGGTATACTCTCTTCTGTTATTATTTTTTATCTCCCTGTCAGGATCAAAATGGTCAAAGCGGGCAAGGACTTCCAGCTTTTTTGTCAGTCTGTAAGCAGCTGTCCAAAACAAACCCTGAGAATGTTTGTTTGTGAGTCCGGAGGCGCCGTTCGAGCCGTTTGCTCTGGCATACTCAAACTTTGTCCAGAACTTTTTGTACTCATAGCCGAGATATGTTCCTGTGAGATAATAGCTGGTACCGTGTTTTTGACCGGATTGAATACCTGCTCCCGTAACCAGTTTTCCGTATCTTCCGTCTGTTTTGCCTAACGGTTTCAGGTTCATCCAGGCATCGAGTTCATGCCCCGGAAAAAAGGAAGAAAAATTTGTAGAAGAGCTGTAAACACCTGCATCATAGTCCATCAAAGAATAATTCCCTCTGACTCTTACGCCGAATTTTCGTATATTTGACAGATTACGGGAAATTTGCGACCTGTTTATAAAAGCGAGAGTATAAGGGGATTGTGCGCCCTCTATACCGACACCGGGGCGGGAATTCCCGACGAGGATGCTGGTGTGTGGAATTCTCTTTGTTTCAAAATACATATCCTGAAAAAATGTCTGCATAAAAGGCAAATGCTCGCTTCTGTGAGTGGGGTCAAGCATTATCCTGAAACTTTCTTTTCCTTCCTTAAATTTTCCGTCTATCAAGACATTTATCAGGCCGACATCATATTTTGAAGTTGAAGACCCTTCTTCATTTATGTTTTTCGAAAAATGCTGTTGAACTGCCGTCCAGATATGCACGCTCTCCATTGCAGAGGTTTCTGGATTTTGAGGCTTCCAGGTAAGATAGTCCTTAAAAAGTGCTGACGGCACATCCGTTCTTTCTATCTCGAGGTTATAAACATCCTTTGCCGCTTTTGAAACAGCATCAAACAAAACAAACTTTGAAGCAGCAGGATTGTATTGTCCGAGTTCGCTTCTTAAAGGCTCTTGAGGAGCAATTGTTTCTTGTTTTTTAGTCTTCGGCACTTTTATAAAAGAACCGGCAGAATCCACTGGCTGCTCCTTCGAAGAATCATTTTGCTCAAGGACAGGATTGTCATCACTTTCCACAGTATCAAGAACAGTAGACGAAAAAGACGGCAACGCACTTGTGTCAAGGGTGATTATCTCATAAGCACAGGCCCTGCCACAACAAAACAAAGAAATTGCAAATATAAAAGTTGTAACAAAAATCTTTTTCACTGATTTTATATTATAACAATCGTAATGAAATACATAATTTATTTTGCATTACACATAAAAAAATGATAAAATACACTCATGTTTCTCAAAAAATTGTGTGTGTATTTTATTGTTTTAAGCTTTTTATTAAGCAGCAATCTTGCGCTTGCAGCTGATACTATTTTGCCGGGGGTAAAGGCATCTATTCGTCCTGCGACAAAAAAAGAATTTAAAAACAAAACAGCGAAAAAACGTTACAGACCCTATGAACTTACTATAACAAACAACAACAAAAAGCCTGTTCTACTTCATGCTGAAACAGAACTCAGATTTGTGCTGCAAGATGACACAAAAGAAACATCTGCAGACAGAAGAGAAATTTATAAAAAATCAAGAAAAAGAGATGTCGGCAGATACTGGGGGTTGGGCATACCGGGCTGTATTATCGGCGGTGGGATAACAGGTATTACACTCTTTATTGGTGCGCCGATAGGGGCTGCTGTTGCCGTCGGCATGTATGTACCTACAGCCAGAGCCGTAAAATCCAATGTAGATGTTTCCCAGCAATTGTACGCAACAATGGATATGCCTATACGGCTCGAGCCTGACAAAACTTACAAAATCAGAGTGCTTGCACCAAAACATACGGATTTTAAAGCTCTAGAAATTACAAACGTCGGATTTGACGCAAAAAAAATGTATACAATAAAAGCACCGCTGATTGAAGAAGATTGGGAAAAGGCTAAAGAAAATCTATGAAAAAAGCATTAAAACTATTTTTGATATCTGCGCTCGTCCTCAGCACATGCGGGTGCAACAAGTACATAAAATCCACTCACGAAGGGGACTTATACTACGGTGCCTATAACAGAAGAGATTTTATACACGCAGATGTAACAATATACAAAAAAGACTCTGACAAAGTCTGCAACGGGGTAGTATTTTTAAATGCACCTACAAGAAGCTTTACCATGAAAAATGACAGAGTAGATGCAAAAATGAAACTCGGCTGCAATGACGGCTCTATTATGGATATGAAGTGGAAGCTGAGAAAAGGCTCTTTTGCTGACGGATACGGAGAAGGCACAGACCAGTTCAACAACAAATATACTTTTAAAACAATTTCAAAAGCAGAATTTAAAAAAATTGCAGATATAAAAAGAGTCAAATATCCAAACAGCAAAAACCCGTCTTATCTTAAATATTAATATTTTTCTCACCAAACAGCGGATAAAAATGATAAAACTGTGTCGGATACATTGAAGAAACTTTTTGCACAAATTCAACATATTCATTTTGCATTGCTTTTATTGTTTCTTTTTTTGTACCGGAGAACTCAAACCTGTGCATATACACATTGTAAACTCCTTTTTTCCCTTTCACTGCAGCAATAAAAAACACAGGCACTCCCATCAATTGTGCAAATCTGAAGGTGCCTGCCGGAAACTCAACCCTCTGTCCGAACAGCTCTGCGCTAAAACTCAGATGAGAAGACCCCGGAGAAAGTCTGTCACCGGCCATAAAAGCAAGCTCGCCATTATTTAAATTCTCCTGAATTTCTACAGAGGTTTCCATATCAATATTTTCAACGGGATATGTTCTGACTGTACTTTTTACCGCTATATTTTTTATAAAATTGTTAAAAATCTGACTCTGGCTTTCACTCAAAAACACATTTACAAAAATTTCCCTATCCAGATTTTCAAAACCCTTGATTGTATAAATTCGCATTACATCAATAAGACCGGTATGAGAACAAATAAAAAACATTCCCTTTTTTTGAGCAACATATTTTCTCATTGCATCGGCAGCATCAGCGTTTGCAAAACACAATCTTTTAACATCAAAATCTCCGCAGAAGGTCTCCATTTTGTCCACAAGAGAAAGAGCATAGTTTAAAACTGTTTTGAACCGGTTAAAGATATCCGGTTTTGTCGTTTTAAGAGAATTTTTTTTGCAATACTCATAAATAACAGAAAGGTTAATTTTTGCATATTTTCTAACATCTTTTGACAAGACAAACGCAAAAAAAGCAACAAAGATTGTAAAAAACTGCACTATTCTCTTGCCGAAAATTCTGTATACATACCACAAAAACATCAGGCGTTTTTCTCCTGCAGCCTGTTCTTTCATCTGGTACCATTTTTTTGTCATTTTTTTATACACTCCAGAAGAGTATAATCGTATTTTCCGATTCCGTTATATTTATTCAAAAGTTTTAGCCCTGATTTTTCAACCAGCTCCAGCATATCGGCCTCGTTGTACATTCTGCTGCAGCCGTTGGCCATACAGGTAAAATAAAGGGATATGTGAGAAAGTGAATATCTTGCCCCGTCAAACTGCTGATTGTCTATAAAAGGCTCGAGTATATAGACCCTTGTGAATTCATTACTTACCTCAGCGACCTTGTTCAAAATAGAGATTATCTGCTCTTCGGAAAAACAATCCAAAAACTGGCTCATAAAAACAGATGTTTTTTGTTTTTCGTTCCCTTTCATAAGAGGCAAATTATTTTCCTTTTCCAGAATATCAAGCGAATAAAATTTTATTCTGTCAGAGTCAAAATTTTTCTTTGCAGCTTCAATATTCTCGCCCAAATCTATCATATTTACGCAGCAGTTTTGATTAAACGAAAGACACGCTCTTTCAAACTTGCCTGTGTTGCCGCCTATATCAAAAATATCAGACGGGTTATTTTCAAAAATTATTTTCAAAACCTCATCAAAACAATCATCAGAATAATGATGATCAAACTCATACCAGCTCTTTTTCATTTGTTCAGGCATTTGTGTGAGCATCGGATAAATTGTTTTTGAATCAAAAAAGAACTTGTGCAGCCCGACAGGCTCCTGTTTTTCAAAAGAGTTTTTCAACTCGCTTGCACCGAGATAGCAGACATCTTTAACAAAATTAAAATTGACTTTTGTCATAGAATCGAACAAAAATGCCTCCGAAAGCGGTGTTGTAGAAAAGACAAGCTCTTCATCCTTTTCAACCAGACCTATACACAATGCAGCCTCTAACAAAGTAGCTGCAGTGTATTTTGTAACACGGCATTTTTTTATAATCTGCTCACGGGTCATAGGCGTTTTGTTCAGTTCCTGCAGAATATTAAAATCAAGCATCGCCGCTACCACCTGAAAACTAAAAGGTGCAAACGCAATCTTTTGTGCTTCTGTCAGGGCATTGACTCTCAGTGAGCCTTTGTTTTTTCTTCTTGTAAATCTTGGTTTATTTGCTTTTTCATCCATAATTCTTTTAAAATTATACCATGGAAATTTACTATATTAATGCGGACAAATTTTTACCTTTTATCGACAAAAATTCTCTGAAAGAATTTTTGGAAGACAAAACCTTCGGCAGCAAAAAAAGAGAAACAGAGTTCTGTCTGGGTCGTTTTCTTGTAAAATACGTACTAACTCACATATACAACATAAAAAATCCTCAAATCGAAATAAAAAATAAAAAACCTTGCCTCAAAAATAATAAAGAAAATATAAACTTTAGCATTTCGCATTCAAATGGTATTGTTCTTGCTGTTTTTGACACAGAAAACACCGGTACGGATATTGAATTTATGAAGCCGAGAAATTTTGACAAACTGTTTGATTTTTACAATCTAAATCCGAAAAACAAAGACAGTCAGACTTTTTATCAGATATGGACACAATACGAGGCAGAAATAAAACTGCAGCAAAAACCTGTATCCTCTATTCAGGCAAAATTTTTAGAAAATTACATATTGTCTGTTTGTTCTTCAGCTGTTGTAGATATCAAAAGCACACTCAGAATATACGAGCTGACAAGCCCAAAAGCAAGCACAAATCCGAGCGAACTAATCAACTTAAAACTGGTCATAGAAAGCAAAAAGAACGAAAACACACTCGTTGCGCAAGAAATAAGCACTGCTGACTCCGTATTGGACAGGTGTGTATTTTTAGAGCCGTTGAATCTGAAAATAGAATAATCCATACTAAAGCCTATAATCAAAAACATTGCCAGTATATGGAACAGATTTACACACTGATTGAACAAGCCCAGCAACGCTATAGAAAACAACCCGCACAGAATAGAAGGCAGAGTGATTTTGAAAGCTGCCTTTGGTGAATATATAAAACACAAAATCAAATACAAAATCAAAGCCGCAGGCACAAAAAGTTTTATACAGGTTGTTCTGAAAACAGAAACCCTATGAGAGATATCGTTCTGCAAATCAATAGCATTTACGCCGCCGGGCAAAAATCTTTTGTCAAAATCTCCGTTTATAATTATTACCGTTGTATTTTTATCTATAAAGAACTCCTTTAATATAGGAAGATTGAGTTTTTCCACAGTCAAAAACTCACGTGGATATTTCATCTGCAAAAGTTTGTTACGGGCAGATTCAGGCAAAAAATATGCATAAGAATTCAGTTCTTTTTTATAGAGTTCTTTTCTGAGCCACTGGTTTTCTTTTTGTCTTTTTATCGAAGGTACAAACCTGCTGAGAGAATACGCCTTAAAATCTTTGCCCTTCAAGGCGTCAATAATAGTTTCTTCTTTTTCCAGAAGCTCCTGATTATTTCTTCCGTTCACAAGAATAAAAGAATAGTTAAAATTATTGCCCTGCAAATCATTATACAATTTTTCCGCTGCAGCCAGATTTTTCGGCGGGTCATACATGTCTTTTATATCATCGTTAAAATGAACCCTAAAAAGGCCTGCAACAGTAGCAAAAAAGCACAGACCGATTATTGAATATCTGACCTTTGCCGACAGAACAGGATATGATATTGTTTGCAGATGCTCAAAATTAATTTTTTTACAAATCAAAGGATAAAAAAGAACAACAAACAAATACACAGTAACAAGCCCGCTAATCGTAAACAGAGAAATCTGTTTCAACAACGTAATACCGGAAGCAAACAGAACAACAAACGCACACACTGTCGTGAGCAAACTCTCCGTAAGACTTTTTATTATACTTTTCAAATCTCTGTTGTGAGCAAAATAATGCAAAGAATAATCAACACAAATCCCTATCAATGTCGTTGAAAAAACAAACGTAAGTATGTGAATTGAGTCAAAAAATACGGACGTAACAAGATATCCGCAGCCCATACCAAGAGCCAGACTGAGAAAAATCGGCACAAGTATTTTAAAAGATTTAAAATAAAATCTGCACAAAACTATAATAAACAAAGAAGACAAAATACAAATTATATTTATTTCGTTAATAGATTTTGAACTTGCGTAATACGTATGTACAGGTGCGCCGGACAAATAGATTTTTGTTTTTTCATTTGCAAAAGAATCCTTTAAGTCAATAAGTTTTTTCACCTCAACATTCAGCAAAGTAGGGGATAAAGCAAGGTCATCTCTGATTTTGACAGAAAATATTTCATAAATTTTTCCGTCAAATTCTATCTGACCCGAAAAACTCTCAGAGCCTAACCCCTGCAAATAATCTATAAAAAGCAAAAACGGATCATACTCAACAGGCACGGGATTGTAGCCGACAGGATTGTACAACCTGTCATAGCTCTGCAGTTTTACTGTGACAAAATCCTTGTCCTTTAGCAGGCGGTGCGTATGCTCTGACAAAAGATTGTGTTCAAAAAACATATATGTATCAAGAACCTTTTTTACATCGACATTAGAAGGTCTAAAAACATTTTTGTCCAATTTGTCTTTAAAAATTCTTACGTTATCGCCGAGTCTTTGGGCATCGTCATCTTCAAAAATTATATTAATTCTGCCAGATTGTCTGTTGCTCAGACGAATAAGATTTTCGTCATGTTGACTATTTGTCAAAATTGCCTTGAGGATATTTGTTTGAGCAGGTTTTTGATGCATAGCAACAAAAGCCGTAAGCGCAGCCATCACAACAACAAAGAGTATTCTCAATATCCAGATTATTTTTTTCATACTACTTACAACCGCTGAAATTTATAGAAGTTTTACTGTTAACTGTTTCTATCGCAAGAAAACTAATATGTTTATTACCTTTTAAATAAATCATCTTGAGATGCTGTGCTGCAGATGAGGCGGGTTTCGGCACAAGAACAAGCTCCCACTGCTCAGAAGGTTTTATATAATAAAGATCAAAGTTTTTTTCCAGAAAAGTATAATTTTTGTTTGAAATTGCATTTATTATTGAGCTTACATATTTGTTTTGAGAAGAAGTGTAGGAAGAAACAGACTCAATGGGGTATTTTGTTTCGAAAATCACGCCTTTGTCTTTTATAAATTGAAAATCACCGCCGGATTTCAGAGTTACATTTGTGCTGCCTTTATTAACCAAAATTTTGGTCTGGTTGAATTTGCACGAGGTGCTGTTAAAAGCAGGCAAAAATTTTGCAGCCTGCTGAGGTGTTATTTTGTGGTTAAAAATACTATCCTGCGCATTTGCAGGCAAGAAACAATAAAATGCACACAAAAATATCCAGACAAACAGATTAAATATTTTTATACTCAATTTATTTTCCATATTTTTCCAACCCCGCCAAAAATCCCTCCGGTGCTTCATAAACTGTTTCCATTGTTTTGTAGTTCAAACAAATTTGAAGACTCTTTGCCTCAAAAACCTTTTTGTCTGTAACGGCATCTCTTATCACATATTTTATAGACAAAGCCGGTTCTACCTCCAAGATTGTACTTGTGACAACAAGCTCCTGTGAAAAAGTACAGGGTTTTATATATTTCAATTCCATTTTTGCAACAGGATAAGCAAATCCGTCTTTTTTCATATCGTCATAGGTATAGCCGATTTTCTCCAGCATATCGCATCTTGCTGCCTCAAGATACTTCAGATAATTTCCATGCCAGACAACATTCATCGGATCAAGGTCGTAAAATTCAACTTTCAGTTTATACTGTGTTTCTATATTTTTCATAGTTTTTCTTCCATTATTCCGCTCGAGCAGACGTTATCTCCTTTTTTAAAGGTATAAGAAATATTTTTGCCATTTTTAGCCAAAGACAGCGTAACTCTTTCTTGAGGTTTTATAACTTTTGAAAACTTTATTTTTTTTACGATTTCAGTATTTATTTTAATACCAAATGCCTCTTGAATAAAATAGCCCGCAAAGTTCAATTGTACAACGCCTGGCAAAATCGGCAGATTGTTAAAATGTCCGTTAAAAAAGTTGCTGCTTTTTAAAAACACCATTTCAAAATCAGCTGTTTGCTCAGACAGGCGGTAATTTAATACAACAGGGAACGAAAGATTTGTTGAACAAATTTCCGTTATTTTATCCGCATCTGTTTTGCCTGCACAATTTTTAGGGATACAGTACAAAAATTTCCATTTTTGAGGAACAATATCAAATTTGTCCAGAAGAAAAGCCTTGAAATATTTAGAAATATTATTTTCCAAAGCAAAATCCGCACCCGATGCAGACAACACCGCTGCGCATGCGAGTTTGTCATCGAATTTAAAACAGTATGCATCCGAAATATAATCATTTTTTAAAAGTTCCTGTTCTATTTCAGGGGCTGATATTCTTTTTTCCTGAATTTTTAAAATTCTATCATTTCTTCTGCAAGGGATAAAACAATTATTTTTATCAAACTTTACTATATCCCCCGAAACAAGCCTGTTTTCCAGAAAATAAGGCGATTCCACAACCAGACAATTATTGCTGTCAGCACTGACACAAACACCCTTGTAACAGAAAAAGCCCTCTTCTAAAGATGAATTTTTGTACCCGATTGTCCCGCATTCCGTACAGCCAAAAACCTCTATGACCTGACAAAATTTTTCAAAATATTCATAGACACTTTGTTTTAATTTTGCACCTGCGCTGAACACGCACAAAGGAGGATTTGCAGGTTTTTCGTCGTATTTTTGAAAAGTTTCCATAAAAGAAGGGCTGGAAACAAAAACACAGTTATTTACATTCACCTGAGAAGGATAAACAACTGTAGAGGCATCCATTATCATTCTGTCAAAATGACACATCGGGAGCAAAAAATAATAACACAACCCGTACATGTGCTGGGCAGAAACAGATGAAATTATACGAACCAAATCTTTTTTGCCAAAATACACGGAAGAATGCGCCTCAAATACAGCGGCTGCCTCATCCAGTATAATTGAAAAAGTTTTTTTAACATGCTTTGGTTTGCCTGTTGAACCGGAGGTGAACAAATGTACAAAAACACTGTCAAAATCCGGCTGAACAAGTTCAAAATCCGAATCTTTTTCCGGCAGAACAGCGTCCACAATCTCATAATCCAACAACAAATCGCCTGATTTTTTAACATCGCTTACTAAAAAAATATCCTTGTTTGAATAAACACAGGCAAAAAACCAAACTGCAAAATCAAATGCATTTTCAGATATTATTGCGATATTTTTTGTGTCCAAGTTTTTTAAATAAGCACCGTGAGTTTTGACAACCGACTTAAACTCTCCGACAGAAACAACATTGTCCTCTCTGATTAAAAGAGGTGCGCTGTCATATTCATTTGTATGAAAAACAGAAAAAATATTCATATCTAAATATTGTGTTTACGTTTAAAAAATATTCTAAAAATATATTCTACAGCAAAAAACACCCCGAGCAAAATATATGACACACAACCGTTGTATATCATCCACACTCTGTCAGGCAAAAAAATCGTCCAAACCGACAGTGCAAACTGCACAAAAAGAAAAACGCACCACAAATACGTAAGATTTTTTGTATAAACTCTCACTTTTGGATGCAATTCACCCTCTGCCATACGAGCAAACTTCTGGATAACTGTTTCGTTTGCAAACAAGGACGAAAAAAATATCATAAATATCGAAAAATTAACGACTGCAGGATACAGCTTCAACCCGCTGAGCCTTGTAAAATGGAATAATGCAATAATAAAGAAGGTAAAAAGCAGAGAAAAAACAACTGCGTATTTTTTGTATATTGCTTTTAGTTTTTCCATTATTTCAACAATTCTTGAACCGCCTCAACAACATCATTGACTGTGCGGATTTGTTTAAAATTATCAGGAGAAATTTTTTGCTGTGTAAAATCCTGAAGTTTTACGGCAAGGTCAACAGCATCTATACTATCAAACTCCAAATCCTCAAAGAGGTTTGCATCAGGATTAATGAGTTCTCTTTTGATTTCAAAATCATTTACAAGAATCTCTGTCAATTCATGCATTATTTGCTCTTTAGTATATTGTGCCATTATACACCCTTTACCGTTAGTTTTTTTACCACACTAAACATTTTTTTGACTTCTTATAAAGTCAGCCAGTGTCTTTACCGAATAAAAATGTTTTTTATTATCTTCTTTTTTAGAACCCATAACAAGGCTGTATTTCTTTTTTAATGCCATACCGAGTTCCAGCGCATCGATAGAATCCAGCCCGAGGCCTTCCACAAAAAGAGGCTCCTCTTCATTTATGTCATCAGGAGTGATGTCCTCGAGTTCCAAAACGTCAATTATTAATTTTTTAAGTTCTGATTCCAGACTGTTGTTATCTTTTTCCATACTAAATTTATAGCCTAATAAGAATTTAAAGTCAATTTTAAAATTCTCTCTTTAATTATGCTGTTTATCAGATTACGGAATTTTATGTCATCGAGGTTTTCTTTTTTATACTGAGAGGGTACTATTTTCTCATTTACGGTAATTATATAATTAACGGTTTTTTCGTCGGCGTCATATATTTTTTGATTTTTGGCAAGGAATTTATAATCACAGCTAATATGCAGCGGAACAATCTCCGCATCAGAATTTATTGCAATCATTGCCGCACCTTTATGGAGTTTCATGTCTTCGCCCTCCAGCGTTCTTGTTCCCGTGGGAAAAATCACAATATTGTAACCCTGTTTTAAGACCTCGTCTGCTTCTTGTTTCAATTTTTCTTTATCCTCATCGTTTATAAGATAAAGAGAGCTGACGATATTGCTCATAACAGGATTTTTCTTCAATTCTTTTTTTGCCATGCATAGTGTATTCGGGATAAGACCTATAATAAGCAATATATCAATATAGCTCGGATGATTGCTGACAATAACTTTTCCTCTCAAAGAACGAAGATAATCAAGGTCTTTTTCGGACACATTGAGTTTTATTGAACCATTTTTCTCAATGAAATTTGTAAAAAAACGCCATGTCTTGTGTACCACGTTACACAGATAATTGCGCTTTTCTTCCCCTTTCATAAACAAAGACACAACAGGAAAAAACACAAGCCCCAAAAACAATGAGCCCGCTCCGAAAAACACAAATGAAAACAATACTACAAAAGAACGCCAGAGCTTCATTTTTTTACTCCGGCGGACTCTAAAAACTTAGAAAGATTATATTTTTTCATATCATCAAGCGAAATTGCAAGCGAAGAAGAAGAGGGTGAAGGTTTTTTAGAAACAATACAGGCAAAAGCCACTGTTTTATCTCTCCCTACAGGTTCAAAGCAGTCAGCATAGCAATACAAAACATCTTTATTCTGCTCGCAATCAACTGCCGCCTCTATCAAACCTGCACAAAAAGTATTGTCCCCTGCAGACATTGCATTGTAACTGTTTTTTATCCCGTTTAACAAAGAGAATTGCCCGATTACGCTATTATGAACGGATGCACTGAAGGTTGCGGGCGATACTTCATTTTCTTCACTATACTGGGAAATTAGTTTTTTTAGTCTGTCAAATTCTCCGTATTGCGAAGCAAAAACCAGCTTTACATCACTGTTTTCATATACTTCATTCATAACGCAAAGGGCTGCTTTGTCCACTTTGCTGAGTTTTCTTCGTGACATTGGCGGAAGAAAAGACACATCAATCTCTTCATTCTCTTTGTATGCACATTTTGAAATATAAAAAAGTTTTTCGCTGTTCATGGTAGTATAATTATATCAGATATGACAAATATTTCTATCACATCTTACAGCGCAATATGCAATCTCGGCTCAAACATAAATGAGATTTTAAAAAATGCCCTCGAGGGTAATTCGGGCTGTTTTACAAAAGATGATACAAAAATAAAAGGCAAAAGCTTTTTCTTTGGAGAAGTAAAGACATCCCTGCCGGAAATTTCACAAGAAGATTACAACACCAGAACAAATCGCCTTTTGCTTCACTGCTGCGAACAAATAAAACCCGAACTGCACAGGATAATTGAAAAATACGGCAAAGACAGAATCGGTGTTGTCATAGGAACAACTGACACGGGTGTAGAAGAATTTGAAAAAAGCAAAAACATAAAACATACAGAAATTTCCAACCCCGCAGAATTTCTACACAAACATCTCGAGCTGGAATCTTACTATTGCGGAGTTTCTACAGCCTGCACCTCAGGAACAAAAGCTTTTTCTACAGCTGTAAATCTGCTGCAAAACGGTGTATGTGATGCTGTTATAGCAGGTTCGACAGACGGTTTGTCAAAAACTCCGATTTTCGGATTCCATTCTCTTGAGGTACTGTCCTTTGATATAAGCAATCCTTTTTCCAAAAACAGGGACGGCATAAATATCGGTGAAGGTGCGGCGTTATTTATTTTAGAAAAAGATACAAAAGACGGTTTTAAAATCCTCGCAATAGGCGAAACCTCTGATGCTTACCACAGTGCAACTCCGGCACCGGAAGGCATTGAAGCCTCACGAGCTATTGAGCAGGCTCTTGAAAAAGCGAATCTAAAACCCGAAGACATTGACTATATCAACATGCACGGCACAGGCACCGTAAGCAATGATATTATGGAAGCAAATGCAATATACAGAATTTTTAAAGACAAAACGCCCTGCAGCACGACAAAATCACTGACAGGCCATTGTCTTGGAGCTTCTGCCGGAGTGGAAACAGCTATATGTCTGGCCGTTATGGACAAAAATTTGAATCCCGAAGGCTATTTACCCCCGCACGTTTTTGACGGACAATATGATGAACAGCTGCCTTTAATAAGGCTCGTAAAAAAACACGGTACGGACAGAGAAAAACACGGCAGCATTAAAAATGTAATGTGCAACTCTTTCGGCTTTGGCGGTTCCAATGCTGTTATTATTATCGGCAGATAAATTAGGGAAATTATGGAAACAAAATACGATTTATCAAAAATTTTACCCCACGACAAACCAATGATTCTTATAGATGAGCTGGTCGAAGTTGATACTGAAAAAAATTTTGCAAAGACAAAAGTAAAAATTACAGAAGACAAAATATTTTATGACAGAGTGACAGAAGGGATATCACCGCTTGTCGGCATAGAATATATGGCGCAGACAATAGGATGTTATGCTTTTTATAAAAACGGTGCCTCTGAGCCGAAGATAGGTCTTTTGCTCGGTTCAAGAGCATATAAATGCAGTCTTGAAAAATTTGAAAAAGATAAAGAATACACAATCACAGCACAGGAAATCTTCTCGGACAACGAGCTTGTTTCCTTTGAGTGTTTTATCTATAATGATGGTAAGGAATGCGCCGCTGCTACAGTAAATGCATACCAGCCTGACAGCTTGGACACTGCTGTTTTGTAATAAAAAAGAGTGTGGGGTCGTTAATATGACAAAAGAAGTATTTATAACTGGTTCCAGCAGAGGGATAGGAAAAGAAATCGCTCTATACCTTGCAAAAAGCGGGTTTGATATAGTCCTTCACTGTCGCAAAAACCTTGAACAAGCTCAGGATGTACAAAAAGAAGTTGAAAAGCTCGGTCAAAAAGCAAGAATCTTGCAGTTCGATATAACTGACAGACAAAAATGCGCCTCTGTCATCTCTAAAGATATTGAACAAAACGGAGTTTACTACGGCACTGTGCTGAATGCAGGCATTGCCAAAGATAATGTATTCCCCATTATGGAAGAAAACGAATGGGATGATGTTATAAATACCAACCTCGGCAGTTTTTATAACATATTAAAACCAATTATTCTGCCAATGATAGAAAAAAGAATCAAAGGCAGAATCGTTACGCTTTCTTCTGTATCAGGGCTTGCCGGAAACCGTGGACAGGTAAACTACAGTGCATCAAAAGCAGGTATAATAGGAGCAACAAAAGCACTCAGTCAGGAACTTGCAAAAAGAGGAATAACAGTAAACTGCGTGGCTCCCGGTGTCATAGAAACAGATATGATAAAAGATATTCCATCTGACGAAGTAAAAAAAATAATCCCGATGAAACGTTTCGGAACACCAAAAGAAGTTGCAAGTCTTGTCAATTATCTGATGTCAGAAGACGCCTCTTACATTACAGGGCAGGTAATTTCTGTTAACGGGGGGCTTTATTCTTGAAAAGAGTAGTTGTGACAGGTATGGCATTGGCCAGTCCTCTCGGCTGCAGCGTTGATGAGGCTTTTTTAAGGCTGCAAAAATACGAAAACTGTGTTGAATATGACCCCGCTCTTGAAGAATACGAAAATCTGAACTCAAAATTATGTACAAAAGTTCAAGGATTTGAAACACCCGAGCATTTTACAAGAAAAGTTTTAAGAACAATGGGCAGAGTGTCCGTCCTCAGCGTTGCCACTGCAGAACAGGCACTGGAGCAGGCCGGACTTTTAAACGATGAAATAATCTCTAACGGCCAAACAGGTGTGAGCTACGGCTCCTCGTCGGGTTCATTGGACTCTATTATTGATTTTTATTCTATGGAAATAGAAAAAAAGCTAAGGAGCGTAAACTCAGGTTCTTATATAAAAATGATGCCCCAAACCACAACGGTAAACATTTCTCTCTATTTTAAAACAAAAGGCAGGGTTGTGCCGACGTCAACGGCTTGTACCTCAGGTTCTATGGGCATAGGGTACGCTTATGAAGCCATAAAAAACGGATACCAGACAGTCATGATAGCCGGAGGAGCAGAAGAACTCCACCCCTCACAGATTGCAATTTTTGACACACTATATGCAACGAGCCTGAAAAACAAGGAACCTCAAACAACACCAAGGCCCTTTGACAAAAACCGTGACGGGCTTGTTATAGGAGAAGGGGCAGGCACATTGATTTTAGAAGAATACGAACACGCAAAAAAACGCGGCGCAAAAATCTATGCAGAGGTTATCGGTTTTGGCACAAGCACTGACGGAAGCCATATTACAAACCCGAATTATCACACAATGGGCGCAGCCCTTGAGCTTGCGCTAAAAGATGCCAAAATTTCACCCGACGATATCGGATACGTAAACGCACACGGAACAGCCACTCTCACCGGAGATGTGGCAGAATCCCTTGCCACACAGGAAGTTTTTTCAAGAGAAGTACCGATAAGCACTATCAAAAGTTACACCGGTCACACACTCGGAGCCTGCGGAGCAATCGAGGCAATACTTTCCATTGAAATGATGAACAACGGCTGGTTCTGTCCGAATTTGAATCTTGAAACAGTAGACGAAAAATGCGGAAAACTTGACTACATAAAAAATCAAGGCCGTGAAATCAACACAAACATTGTCATGTCAAACAACTTTGCCTTTGGCGGAATAAATACTTCTTTGATATTTAAAAAGATTTAGTATTTAGCTTTCAGTGCAGTTAAAGACTGTTTATATTCCTTTTTCAGACACAATTTTTGATTCGTTAAATCTTCAATTTGTTTTTGATAATTCAAAATTTGCGCTCTGACTTTCGGGTCATTACAGTTGTCTTGAGCGGCAAGCTCCTGTATTGCCAGCATTTTGCCTTTTACCTGAGCATTTATTACTTTATTTTTTATCATTTTATGATTGTGCAGCATCTTTTTTTGCATGCGGTAGCTGCAGGTGCATTCTGCTGCAAAAGTACAATCAGAAAGCAACAAAACAAGAAACAGTGCGGACAAAATTTTCTTCATAAAAACTCCCCTTACAATTTTCTTTACTAAAATAGTTGAAATAATAAAACAGAACAATTGCCCGACAGTTCATTACAAATAGATAACAATTATTCTAATATTATTTAAAAAGAGTATTGTTTATTGTATAAAAAGGATAATATGCAAAAAATAAAATTACTCGTTGAAAAAATAACACAAACCCAGTTTTACACAAACTACAAAAGAATGTGGCCTTACATAAAACCGTACTGGTTCAGGGCATTGATGGCTGTATTGATTTGTATTCCGATTGGTTCACTGGATGCAATCATTGCACTTTCTCTGAAACCGTATATGGATTTGGTCATGGTAGAAAAGAGCATAACATCGCCGTGGTACATACCATTCGGAATAGTTGCTTTTACATCATTGCAGGGCGGGTTGAATTACCTTGCAACATATCTGAACATCTGGGTAGGCGGAAAAATTTCAAACGGGTTAAAATATGATCTTTTCAAAAAACTTTTGACCTTTGAAACCTCATATTATGACCACAGAAGCTCGGGGGATGTAATTTTTCAATTCAATAACAATGCCGACTTGGCATGCAGCGGGCTTTTGGACAATCTTAAAGTTTTTACGCAGAGATTGTTCTCATCTGTATCACTTGTGTGTGTATTGTTCTACAACTCATGGCAGCTTGCATTGATTGCGGTAGTAGTGCTGGGAGCGGCATTTGCACCTGTTGCTCAAATCAGAAAAAGAATCAACGATGTAATGAGCAGAACACTTATTGCAGATGCTGCGGTAATTACAGCCTACAACGAAGCCTACTCCGGCAACAAAACTATCATCTCTTACAACCTTGCAAATGATCAGAAAGACAAATTCTTAAATATATTAAGAAGTATCTTCACACTAAAAATAAAAATGGTGCAAAAAACCTCATGGCTCTCTCCGATGATGCACGTAATTGTTTCAGTAGGTATAGGTCTGGCTATCGGATTTGGAAGCCATTTGATTTTGACAAAACAAATCACAAGCGGAAACTTTGTTTCATTTATCACAGCACTGATTATGTTATACACTCCGGTAAAAAGTATCGGCAACAACTTTAACCAGCTGCAGTTGTCTTTCTTTGCAATAGAAAGAGTCTTTGACATACTGGAATCCGAACCGATAATAAAAGACAGAGAAAATGCTATAGACCTGCAGCCTGATTACAAAAAAATAGAGTTCAAAGACGTAAACTTTGAATATGTGCCTAATGTACCTGTCTTAAAAGACATAAATCTTACTGTTCATAAAGGCGAAACAATTGCTTTTGTGGGCAACTCCGGCGGCGGCAAAACCACTATAGTAAACCTCTTGCCGAGATTTTACGACATTCAATCAGGTGCAATAACCATTGATGACATTGATATAAGAGATTACAAACTAAAATCGCTAAGACAAAATATCTCTATAGTTTTTCAGGACAATTTCCTTTTCTCCGGCACAATTAGAGAAAACATAATGCTCGGAAACGAAAACGCAACCGAAGAAGAGCTTCAAAACGCAATAAAAATGGCATACCTTGATGAATTTATAAACACTCTTGAACAAAAAGAAAACACCTTTATCGGCGAAAGAGGAGTTCTGTTATCAGGCGGCCAAAAACAGCGTGTCGCTATAGCAAGAGCATTTTTGAAAAACGCACCGACTGTTATTCTGGATGAGGCGACCTCGGCTCTGGATAACAAGGCAGAGGCCGTTGTACAAAAAGCTATCGACAACCTTATGAAAGACAAAACAGTTTTTGTTATTGCACACAGACTCTCCACTATCAAAAATGCAGACAAAATTGTTGTTATAAACGAAGGCAGAATTGTAGAAACAGGAACTCACGAAGAGCTTATAAACATTCCAAACGGCAGCTACAAAGCACTCTATGAAATGCAATTCAGAGCAAAAGAACCTGTAAACATTCAAGAAACCGCTAAAAAAGAAGCTGTTGTATAAAAATATACTTTAAATAGCGGATTAAGCTTCAATCCATATTCTATATAATAACAATGAATATGGGGAGATTTTAATTATGAGTCTTGAAGTAAATAATAATGCAACAGGATTGAATACAGGTTTTATAAACAATCTGTTTTCCAAAGCACAGGACTATACCTCAAAACTCTTAAATACAGATTCAAGGGATTTTGCGGATTATTTAAAAAGCAATTTTGATGAAATTGATACAGACAAAAGCAGCACTATTACACAGAGTGAAATCGCTGCCCAAACAGCACGTGACACAAAAAATGAAGAGTTAAAAAAGCTGATTGAAAACAACAGTCTGGAAAAACTCACCTCGAATATCGACACAAACAAAGACGGAGAAATTACTTATTCTGAAACAAACCCCGACGGGAATGTGCCTGATATTTTAAAAGGAGCATTGAGAGAAATTCAAAACACAAAAGACTGGGGTATGGCAGCTCAAAACCTGACTCAAAATCTTTGTAAAAACTATTATGCCAGCAACACACTGACCAAAATGGCCACAAGTGCAGTCAGCTATTTGATGTAATGATATAGCCAGCTGTTTCCTAATCATTGTATTAAAAAGCATTGCTATTCTGATATATTGCAAATTTACCATTTAACAGCTATTATAAAAGTCGGTTTACTTTTTTTAATTACTGATTATATAAGGCGAAACATAATAATGGTAAATATTGAATCTTTAAAAAAGGACTTTTTAGCTTCAGTTATAGTATTTCTCGTGGCAATGCCTCTTGCGATAGGTATCTCAATAGCCTGCGGGCTGCCGATTTATTGCGGTATAATATCAGGAATCATAGGCGGTATCGTAGTAGGCGCACTGTCCGGAAACTCCTTGCAGGTATCAGGCCCTGCTGCCGGTTTGATTTTGATTGTTGTTGACATAATACACAATCTCGGAATCGAAAAACTGTTTTTGATAATATTTGTTGTCGGTTTGATGCAGATATTATTCGGCTTTTTATCGCTGGGCAAGTGGTTCAGGGCAATTTCGCCCGCAATTATACAGGGGATGCTCGCCGGTATCGGGATTTCGATATTTTTATCACAGTTTCATATTATGCTGGACAGCAAACCCCAGAACTCGTTTATCGAAAACATTCTCGATCTTGGCAGGGTAATTTATCATTCCGTACTGCCTTTAAACGGTTCTTCCCACCATCTTGCGTGCATAATAGGGATTATGACAATAGGTATAATCATTGTATGGAATGCACTGCCCTACAAAAAGCTAAAGGCCATTCCTTCTGCGCTTGTGGCGGTAATTATTGCATCTTTGTTTGCTAACATTTTGCATTTTGACATCAATTATATTCAGGTGGGCGAAAATTTTTGGGCTGATGCAACTTTTATAAAACCTTCAATTTTTTCTCACATACTTGATATAAAAGTTTTGATAAGCGCACTTGTGATTACTTTTATTGCCAGTGCAGAAACCCTTTTGACCTCTACGGCAATAGACAAGATGAGTACAAAGTCAAAAACAGATTATGACAAAGAAATCATTGCACAGGGTGTGGGCAACGCTATATCAGGCGTTGTAGGCGGGCTGCCCATAACAGGCGTAATTGTAAGAAGTGCTGCAAACATCAATGCTGATGCCCAAAGCAGAATGTCTACTATATTCCACGGGCTGTGGATACTGCTTTTTGTAAGCTTTTTCCCTGCGATATTAAACTACATTCCTATTTCATCGCTTGCGGCAATTCTTGTTTACACAGGTTACAAACTCGTGGATGTTCAGGCGGCAAAACACATTCTGAAGCTGAGCAAGGGCGAGTTTGCCATTTACATAATTACTCTTGTGGCAATACTTTTTACAAACCTTTTTGAAGGCATACTGGCAGGATTTTTCTGTGCGCTTGTAAAAAGTGCTTACAAGGTTTTGAAAGTCGACATTGACACGGAAGAAAACGCAGAAACAAATACAATAACAGCAAAAATCCACGGAAATATCACTTTTATACAGCTTCCTACTTTGATAGAGGCACTTGAGAGTCTGCCAAGAAACAAAAACATCACTCTTTGTGCAGAAAGGCTCCACTTTATTGACCATGCCTGCATTGATTTTATTAAAGAATGGGAAAAAGAAAGAAGAACCGAGATAGAAAAAAAGGGTCTGTCCTACGATGTGCATGTTGACTGGGAACAGATGAAAGAAACCTATCCGTCTTTCAAATGGTGTCATTTTCACAAGTCACATGAAGAAAATGACAAACCCTCATTGCACTAATTTTTTTTATAAATTTTCATTGAACATTGCAAGGAACAACATCACTGTCGAAGTCAGTTTGTCCACATTCACAAAAGCGATTTCAACATTGCGTCCGTTTATGCTGTTGACTTTTCCGTCAACATTAAATACAACGTCCTTGTATTTCAAATCAATGCGAAGCTCCTGACCGTTTTTGAGGCCTTCTTCGCCTGTTGTGTCAGCTGTCACTACCATACCTTTTTGTGAAATTGCAACAAGCGCATCAACAACAGGGTCATGCAATGTTGCATCATCAGATGCACCGAGAATTTCGTTATTCTTATCTCTGACAACCCAGCCTATTTGTCTGTAACCGGTAGAAGCTGATTCATCAACAGCAGAGTTATTGCCTTTTTCTTTTATTGCCGAAGATTCGGATTTTATATTCTGCTGAAGGTTCGGCTCTTTAACCTGTCTGTTAGGGTTGTACGGTTCACCGTCAATTCCCGGAGGAAGATCCGGTCGGATAGTCGGCGGAGTGATATTAATTGTGTCATACATATCAAAATAGAAAGATGTTGGATTTGTAATAATTTCATCAGGCGCATCATCATAGTGCTTGTCCATTGCAAAATCAGTCTGCGGCAGTCCTGTTTCTGCATCTATCGGTGTGTCGTTATTATTGATATCCAATCTCAGGTTGTTGTTTCTAAAGATTGCATACTGGCCGATGATACCGCTTTCCATAACAAGTTTTGAAAATGCAGCAGGGTCATTTTTGCTTATCGAATCAACAAAGGCATAATCCGCATACAGTTTGTTAAATTTAGCACCGAATACAGCATCGCCTATAGAATCACCCAAAGTAAGATAAACATTTTGCGCGCGTTTATCATCTGCATCAGGTGTGTAATAAGGGTTGTGAGGATTTGAGCCTACATCTGACTGAGGAGTGTTTGCACCCTGAATATCAAATTCCAAAAGCTCTCCGTTTTGGTTTGCATTGTGGAAGCCCGTAGCCTCATTGCCGTATTTGTCGTGTCTGATATCACCTTTTTGTGCATCCTCTGAAATATCGTACACCTGCGCTGTTATCGTATCAGCTTTCAGTGTCACTTTATCCTGTGCATAGCCGTTATAAATATCGAGTTTTCCGTTTTTAATGCCTGTTGTATTTTTAGCATCGTTCACTGTAATGTTGATATTGTGAGGGATAATGCTTTCATCTCTGGATACTCTGCCGAGATTTATTACTGTTAATTTTTCATCATTAACTGTTATGTTCAAGTCATTTGCTGCGGCTATTTCTCTTATTTTGCTGTTGCCGTTTGCAACAAGGTCAATAGAACCGTTTCTGCTCAGCATAGTTTCTATGTTCATTCCGCCTGTGCTGCCCATAGAAATATCAGAACCTGCTTCTGCAAAAATAGTACCGGCAAGAACATTGTCTACATCTATTGCAGAACTGTCAGAACCTGCATAGAGATACAAATTGTCCTGCGCATTTATGTTATCAGCAAAAATATTGCCTCTGTCAGTAGATATTATTGCGTTATCTGCATTTACGGAAGAAAAATCAAGATTGCTGTCATAAGAATGTATATTCAAATTATCCTGAACAGTTGCGCTGATTTTTCCGCCTGCAGAAACGTTTATTGAATTTTGAGAATCAAGATTGAACCCGTCTGACAGGATATTGTCTACAGAGCTGTCTGTTGTACCGATATTGTCTGCAGAAAGATTCAGATTTCCGCCGGCTGTAATACCCTGTCCGTTTTCTATCATTGTTTCGGAGTTTGAGTGGTTCAGGATATCACCGTTTGTAACGATTACGGAAACGTTGTTATCAGAAGTAATATTGCCTTCTGTAGTGTTGTGCGCAATATTAACATTGCCGTTGTTGTTTGTGATAGAAACATTACCGCCGTGCAATGAGCCGTCTGCATTGAGATCAGCATTGTTTTCTATCTCAACGTCAGAAGAAGTCGAAACAGATGCACCGCTGTTAATATCCAGTGAGCCGGAGTTGTTTGTTATTTCTATACGGCCTGATGAATTTATATTAGAGCCGTTTGCAAAATCAATTCCGCTCTGGCCGCTGTTTGAAACAATCAGGCTGTTATTACCGAGATTCAAATCAGCTGTAGAGCCAAACTGTATACCGTTTGTGCTGCCCTGTGCTTCGTTGTTAATATTTATAGAACCCGTGCTGCCGCCGTTAATTGAGCCGTTTACAATTATACTGCCCTGTGCGTTAGCAGAATTCTGGTTAGTTATGTTTGTCTGTCCGTAATTGTTAATGTTTGCACCTTCATTAATTGTGACGCCCTGACCGTTTGCGATAATATTTACGGTACCGCCTGCCTGAGAAGCAGAGCCGTTATTGATTGTGCCGTCTATGGTTATTCCGGGAACAGGTGCTGCGGAAGTTGAAGAATTAACGAGGTTTAATACACCTTCATAATTCTGTCCGCCTTCATTTACAGAATATACAGACAGGTTTGCGCCTTCATCTATATACATTGAGCCTGTGCCGCTATTTTCTATAGTGATAGTGTTGCCACGGTTTTCCAGCTGCATTCCTATATGCAAATCACTGTCCGTTCCGTGTATAAACTCTGTTGTAGAGCCGAGATATGCATTTATTGCACCGTTGAGGTTTGTTTCTCCGCCGTTATTTTCTATATGCAATGTGCCGTAATTATCAATAACACCGCCGCTTATTGTAAGGCCGCTGCCGTTATTTATTATGGAAACCTCATTCAATGCTCCTGCACTATCACCGTTCCTGATATCTGCAGAAAGGTTCAACAGTCCGTTGTTGTTTGTAATTTGAACAACACTATCGGAACTCAGGGCATTATTAATTTCTCCGGCGATAACAGAGCCTCTTTGACCGCTGTTTCTGATATCGAGGATACCGTCATTATTGTTTACTACAGCAGTATCTTCTATAACAAGTCCTGAATTTGCACCAGTATTTTCTGCAGAAATTACAGAGTCATTGTTGCTTGTCAATTCGCCTTTTACGGTCAATAATCCGTTGCCTGAATTTGTAATGTTATAAGAGGTTCCTGCGCTGACATTGTTTACTGTGACATTTCCGTTGCCGGATGTGCTGTTAACAATAACCACGTTTCCGTTTTCATTGTCCACAGAACCCTGCAGGTCAATATCGCCGTTGGAAGCAGAAATGGAAACTGTTCCGTTCTGAGCGGAAATTGTAGTGTCAGTAGCCTGATTTACTGATTGGCCGGTAAGAGAAATACCGTTTTGGCCTGCCTGTGCATTAGCATTCAAGTTCAGTGCATTTATTGCAGAGAGGGTAATATTTTCTGCATTGATATCGTCATTAAGAGTCAAGGATCCTGATGCTCCGCTTGTTTTAATATTTACGGTACCAGATTCTCCTGTGATTTGTGCAATATTCAAGTCACTGTCAGGGCTGTCTATATAAATATTTTCACCGTCCAGATAAACATTTCCGCCTGAGTTTAATATTATTGAATTTGTGCCGCTGCCTATATTTGTACCTGCATTGAGCCTTATATCATAACCTGCAGAAAGAGCAAGTGTGTTTGTCTGCTGAATAATATCGTGGCTGCCGGCATCTATGGTGATTCCGCCGTCAATTGCCGTAACTAAAGCATTGAGGATAACATCACCGTTTTGGGCTAACAATTCTACATAATTTTGTGCAGTGAGGTTCTGATTTACGTTCAAGGAATTTGCTGCATTGAGTCTGATATATCCATCCACATCAATTGCTTCAAATATAGTGATATCACCGGAACCTGTAGTAGAAAGGTCAATATTTGTACCGGCTTCGATTGTGCCTGTATTGATACTGCTGTCCACACCGTTTAGTACAACGGAGCCGTTTATCGCAGAAGCCTGCAAGTCAGTTGTCTTAAAGTCAATAGCATTGCCTGTCTGTCCGATATCACCGTTTGCGCTTTCCAGTCTGATTGTATCAGCATCTATAGACAAATCAACATCAGCGTTTTGCAATATATCGCCTTGAGCAGAAAGGATTGCATTCTGTGTATCGATAAGGCCGTTTAATCTCATGCCTGTTTCTGACGTAACATCAACAGTGTTTGAAGCATTGATATTTCCGAGATTCAAAGCCACATCCGTGCCGTTATCAACACCGTTAAGATATACGGAATCAGCATTTTCGACATTTACCGCACCTGTTACAGACATATCTATTCTGTTGTCGGCAGAGCCGATGTTTCCGTTTTGTGTGTTAAAGGTTATGGTGTCAGCTTCGACAGATTTATCCAGACTGCTGTCCTGTGTAACATTTCGTGCAGAATCAATATCAACGGCATTGCCCTTTACAAGTCCGTTTAGAACAACATCGCCCTGATTTGATTTTATATTTACAGTGTTGTTTGTGTATGCGGAACCTGAATTTATATTACCGATTTTAAAGCTGTCCTGATTGCTTTCGATATAAATATTTGCACCGTCGGCATTAACATTTCCGCCGGCCTGTGTGTTTATATACTGAGAATCAGAACCGACATTTTGGGCAAGAAGAGTAATATCTCCGCCTGAAATCATAGAAGGATTTGTGTGTGATTGAGAAATATCTCCGTTTGCTGCGTTTATAGTTATTGTGCTGTTCTGTGCATTCAAAACAGAATCAAGAATAACATCGCCGCCAGAAGTGTTTGTTACAGAGATAGCACCGTTAGAGGCTGTCAAATCACCGAGGTTTACATTGCTCTGAGAAGATGTATTGTTGTTCACGGTGATAGCGTTGTTTGCAAGTATGTTATCAAGCAGAATATTGCCTGATGCGCCCTCTGCAGCATTAACTATTACCGAGCCGCCCTGTGCATTGACATTATTAAGATTTATTCCGCCTGCACCGTTGTTTGTAATAGAGATATCACCTGTTGCACTGTTAATGTAGCCTGAATTTTGGACAATACCTGCATTGGAATCAACAGTAACACCTGTTTGTGCCTGAATATTGGAATCAAGAGTAATTCCGCTGCCTGCACCAAGATAAATATAATCAGATGAGGTGATATCGTATTCTTCAAGGTTCAATTCGTTTGAAGAATCCAATCTTATATAACCGTTTGCGTTCAAGTCGCTCTGAACGTTGATATTTCCGCTGCCTGTAGTTGTAAGGTCGATATTTCTGCCTGCGGTAATATCATTTGTGTTTAGATCTGTATCTATACCGTTTATTACAATCGAACCGGAAGCAGCATCAGCACGAACAGACTCTGCCTCGAGGTTTATGGCATTGCCGGTCTGTCCTATATCGCCGTTTTGCGCACTCAGGCTGACATCACCGGAAGCCGTAACAGACTGACCTTCCATAGACTGATAAATATTATCTGCAGCAGCTATTGTAATGTCATCACCTGTGATTTCGCCCTTGATGTTAACATCGCCTGCTTTTGTGGCATCCAAATCTACTGTACCGGAGGCATTTACACCCGCAATATTCAAGGTGTCTTCGCTTTCCAGATAAACATCGGTAGCATTGTTGACTCTAACGTCATTTGCTGCATTGACGGCAATTGCACTGCCTGCTGTTCCTATATTTTGAACAGCATTCAGAATAATATCAGTACCTGCTGTAATCAAGCTGTTTGTTTGTGTAATAGCACCGCTGGAATCCACGTCAACATAGGTTCCTGCAGTAATTTGAGAATTTAAGAGCGTAACATCCCCGCCTTTTGAAGACAATTCTATATAATCACTGGCAGTTAAGTTTCTGTTAAGTTCCAAATCCTCTGCAGAATCCAGACGGATATATCCTCCCTGAGCGTTCAAGTCGCTTGATACAGTGATTTTTCCGCTGCCTTCTGTAGAAAGGTCAATACTTGTACCGGCAGTAACAGAAGATGTATTCAAATCCCTGCCCACACTGTTCAAAACAACAGCCTGTGCAGCAGTAGCTTCAAGATTGTTCGAGGCGGTAAAGTCTATTGCGTTGCCGGTTTCGCCGATGCTTCCGCCACGTGCTGTAAGATAAAGATTGCCTGCCTCAATGGTTTTGTCCAGATTGCTGTCTTGAAGCACGCTGCCTGATGCATCTAATATTACATCATTGCCTCGAATACTGTCTTTTATTACAACGTTTTTGTTGTCGCCGGTTGTCCTTACATCAACTGTATCCATTGCATTTATGACACCGGTATTTATATTTTCAGCAGAAGTAAGATAAACGCTGCCTGCCTGAGCATCTGCATTAACATTTCCGGACGTGTTTATATTTATTGCATTGGAAGAAGATGTACCGACACTGCCTGCATCGCTTGTTAAAGAAACATCTCCCTGTGCAGTAATTCCTGTTGAGGAAGAATTACGCTGAACAATATTATTCAAAGCGGAAAGTTCTACCTCATTGTCGGCATTTATTGTTCCTATTGTCAAAGTTCCGTCAGGATTGCGAAGATAGACATTATTTGCATCAGCGTTTACCGCATTTCCTGCAGAAACCTGCAAAGCGTTTTCCGAACTTCCTGCATCACCTGCAGCGTTAACAGTAATATCATTGCCGGCACGCAGTGCAACACCGTTGTAATTTTGTGTAACATTACCTGCTGATGTAATTGTTAGGTTTGTATTTGCATTAACCAAGCCCTGCAAAATAACATTTTGAGCAGAGTTAGTAATATCTACGGCACCTGTTTGAGCAGCAACATTGCTAAGTATAATATCACCTGTTGTGCTGTTTGTTATATTGATATTTCCGTTTTGAGAAACAACACTGCCTGCAGTCTGGGTTATACCGCCCGTGGCAGACATTGTAATATCAGACTGAGCCTGTATTTGAGAAGCAAGAGTCAATCCGTCTGCAGCACCGAGATACAAATAATCAGATGATATAACATCATGATTCAATACAAGATCATCTGCAGAATCGAGCCTGATATATCCGTTTTGGGTTTCCAGTCTTTCGCCTACAGTGATTGTTCCTGATTCTGTTGTAGACAGGTCAATGTTTCTGCCGGCTGAAATATTAAGTGTATTAATATCAGTATTCACGCCGTTCAAAGCAATTGAACCGTTCAAAGCTTCTGCCTCAACAGTTTGGGAGCTGAATTTTATTGCATTGTCCGTTGTACCTATATCATTGTTTTGGGCAATAAGATTGAGATGTCCTGTTGCTGTGATAGTCTGGTCTTCGATAGTTTGATATATTCCGTTCGCAGCAGAAAGAGTGATGTCGCTGCCTGTAACAGCACCGCCAAGGTTTATATCACCCGCATTTTGAGTAGAAACATCAACTACACCGGTTGAATCTATATTGCTGATATTCAAGGTTTTGTCAGGGCTGGTCAAATATACGTTTGCACCTGCAGCAGCCAAATTGTTCTGAGCATTTAACTGTATTTTATTTTCAGCAGAGCCAAGATTTCCGCCAGCTGTCAAAGAAACATCTCCGCCACGGGCATTCAAGCCTAGACCGCTTAAAGAAGAAGCCTGTGAAATATCTCCGAGAGCAGACATTGTAATGCTGCCAGAAGAATCAACGAGTTTGTTTATAATAATATCAGCATCTTCTGCCGTATTTGTAACGCTTACATCACCGCCGTTTGCAGAGATTGAACCGAGGGAAATATCACCCTCTCCGGCATTTGATATTGAAATATCACCGTTGTTTGTCCCTGCAGTTCCGCTTGTGATAGTATTGTCAGCACCCTGAACAATACCGCCGTTTGCGTTGAGTGTAATATGCTGGCCTGCGCTTATGTTGTTGTTGATAACAAGATCCTGTGCAGAATCCAGTTTTACATAACCGTTCTGGGTTGTTAAGTCGTTAGAAACAGTAATTGTACCCTTATTGGAAGACTCATCCGTAACCTGTGTTGTAAGGTCTATATTCTCATTAGCACTTATGTTGCTTGTGTTTATATCAGTATCCACACCGAGCAGAACAACAGATCTTTCCGCCTGTGCCGTAACTGATGCTGCAGAAAAATTGATTGCGTTATCTGTTCTGCCGATACTTCCAGTTCCTGCTGTCAAAGATAAAGCTCCGTCTGCATCAATTGTTTTTTCCGTACCGTTTTGATATACGCCGTCAGCAGCATTCATTGTGATATTATTACCTTCCACAAGTGCGTTCAATGTAATATCACCGGAATTTGTAGTAGTAATTCCAACATCTCCTGTTGCTGTAATATAACCTACATTCAGTGCGTGTGAATCACTCTTGAAATAAATATCTGTGACATTTATCGCACTGACATTTCCGCCGGCAATAAGGTTTATTTCATTACCTACTGCACCTACATTGTTGTACAATGCATCAAAACGAATATCAGTACCTGCTTCCAGAGCAACACCGAGTGCAGAATCTTGTGTAATTGAACCGTAAGCCCTTAATTCAATATAATCGCTCGCTGTGAGCTTGTGTTCAAGATGTATTGCATTGTCAGTAGAAAGTCTTATATAACCGCCTGTTGTGGTCAAATCGCCCTCAATCAGGATATCACCGGTGCCTTCTGTTGTCAGGTCAATATCTCCGTTAGCCGTAATATTAGAGGTTTTTATATCACTGTTGTCACCTTTAAGATAAACCGAACCGGTACCGGCATTAGCAGTTATTTGTCCGTTTTCGTTGTCTTCTAATCTAAAGTTTATAGCATAATCGCCTGTTCCGATATTGTAGTCATTAGAAGTCAAATTAATATCACCATCAGAAACAAGAGAAACTGCATCCTGCTGTGTCTGTGAAATATCACCCTGTGCATTGATATTGATATCCCCGCCGCGAGAAGTAACAACATCATTAAGAACAACGCCGGCAATACGACCGGTACTGTCAATATTTACATTTCCGTTCTCGTTAGTGACTGTTCCCAGAGAAATCCCGGAACTTGTAGAAGATATTGTAATATCGCCTGCTGTATCACCTGTTCTTTGTATTACCCCTGAGCGGTGTTCAATGCCGTGTGAAGAAGAAAGTGTGATATTGCCGTTTGCGGTAATATCATCATCTATATTCAATCCAGCTTCGGCAGATGTATTGTTAACATTGATATCATTTTGTGCTGTCAATCTGCCGGTTGTAAGTCCTTTGTGGCTGCCAAGGTAAATATTGGAAGCCTCAGCATTGACTCTGCCTGCACCGGAAATCCACAGAGCCTCATCAGGAGAATTTCCTCCGATATTGCCGCTTTCGCTCACAAGGTTTACTGAATTGCCTGCTGTAATTGAATCCGTTGTATTGTTGACCTGCGTAATGTTTCCGTCAGCAGTTAAATAGACATCACCCGTTGCAACAATTTCGCCAAGAGCGAGTCCGCCTTCCGAATCAGTAACATACATATTGTCGACATGCCCGTTTAATGCATTATTGGCATTGACAATCAATCTGTTTTCCAGAGAACCTGCATTGACAGCATCCAGAGTAATATCTTCTGCCGCAATAAGAGAAGCCGAGCTGTTGCCTTCACCCTGCACAATATCTCCGGCAGAGGTTATAACAATGTTTGAGTCAGTAGAATTCAAAACAGAATTTAAAACAACATCAGCATCCGCAGCATTGTTTGTGACAAGGATATCCCCGTTTGTAGAGGTGACATCAGTCAGCACAATATCGCCTGTTCCTTCGTTAGAAATAGTAATTGTGCCTGTACCGACACCTGCATTTGCTGTTCCGCTGGTGACAGAAGTGCCTGACTGCTGTACAATACCGCCGTTAGCCTGCAGAGTTACTTCCCTTCCTGCAGAAATATTGTTATTTATCTCGAGATTTTTTGCAGAATTCAATCTTATATAACCGTTTTCCGTAGAAAGGTTGTCCTCGACAATAATATGGCCTCTATCGGATTCCGGCTGGGTGACTGTTGTAGACAGGTCAATATTTTCGTTTGCATGGATATTTGAAGTTCTTATATCAGTGTCCACACCTGTCAGAACAACGGATTCTGATGCGCTGGCAGAAACACTATCGGCAGAAAAGTTTATTGCGTTGTCTGTTTGTCCTACGCTGCCGTTAGATGCAACAAAATTAAGATTTCCGCTGGCTTCAACAGATTTTATTCCCTCATCTTGGGTAATGCCCTGAGCAGAATTTATGCTAACGTCAGAACCTTTAACCAGTCCTGAAAAATTAATGTTTCCTGCAGAAGAATTTGTCGTTGTAACACTGACAACATAATCAGGATTTTCTTTTGATGCGTTTATGCCCGCAATATTAAGATTTCCGGGGCTTTGCAAATATACATTTCCGCCTTCTACGGTAACACTGCCGTTTGTCTGCATCTGAACAGCACTGGCAACAGACCCCACATCGCCTGTTTGTGCGTTCAGATTAATATCCCCGTTGGCAACAAGAGCAGTATCATTAAAAGCCTCGTTCTGTAAGATTCCTCCCTGTGCATTCAGAGTTATTCCTTCATTGACAGAAGTAACAACAGAATTTAAAATTATATCCCCGCCGGTAGAGCTTAAGACTATTTCGCCAATAGCACCTATCTGGCTGTCAATATTCATGTCTTTATCTGTAGAAAGTTTTAAATCGCCCTGAATATTGGTTAAATCACTATTGAAAACAATATCACCGTCGCCTGTGGTAACAATTTCAATATCTGTTCCGGCATTGATATTACCAAGCTCGATATCAGTATTATCACCTGTTAAATGCACGCCGCCTGTCTGGGCATCTGCGTTGACAGTCCCGCCGGAAGAAACTATCACTGTGTTTCCGTCAGAGCCGATATTTTGCCCTGCATCGAGGTCAATATTTCCGCCTGCCTGAACAGAGGTACCGTCTGTGGTTTGAGAAATATTTCCGTCAGCGGCAATCGAAATATTTCCGGAATCGGAATTTATCACCCCGCCAAGATTTATGTTGCCGGGAGTAGGAGCAGAACCGGAGCCTGTCTGGTTAGAAATATTGATATTGCCTTCAGTATTACTTACATCTTTAAGGTTTACATCTCCGTTACCTGCGTTTGAAATAGTAATATTGTTGGAAGACGAACCTTCAAGAGTAATGGAAGAGCCGTCCGCCTGTTCAATTCCGTTTTGGGAAGACAAATCTATATTACTGTCAGAATAGATATCTCCGCTTATATTAAGTTTTCCGCCAGAAGCATTATTTTCAACATTTACAGCACCGCCTTGAGAATCAATGTTGCTGATTTGGACATCCCCGCTGCCGGAGTTTGTAATATTTACCCCGCCAGCACCTGTGTTATAAATAGTAGAAGAGTCTGCCTGATTAAAGCCCTCCTGTGCATTTATATTAACAGAGTTGTATGCCGTAATATCACGGGAAACATTTACTGCCTTGGAAGCGTCTATATTCAAATTATTTGCATCGGAAACAGATGTAATATTAAGGTCAGAATCCTTGCTGGCCAAATAAATATCACTTGTGCCATTACCGCTGATATTGACATTGCCCGACACATCAACATTCAAAGACTGGTCATCCGTACCGACAACATTGTCCGCACTCAAATCGAAATTTCCTGCAGATTCAAAAGCATTGAAGCTGTCATCTGCCTGCACAACATCGCCCAGAGCATTCACAGAGATATTTCCGTGTTCTGTTTTTATTGTGTCTTTCAGGTTAAAAGAACCTGTCAATTCTATATTTCCGCCTTCAGCAGAGTTTATGATTGTATTTGTTTCCGAGCGGGAAGCTCTTATCTGAATATTGCCGGAATCAGTGTTTCTGATAACAGAATTGTCGCCCTGAGTAAATGTAGAACCCAGGTTTCCGGGGTTGAGGGTAATACCGTTTCTTGTAGTAATATTACCGTTTACAGTCATTTCAAGAGATGATGCATTAAGACTGTTTGCATTAAGCTGCGTACCTTCTGCCTGATTTATAGAAGACAGTGAAGTCAAATTCACATCCCCGCCTGCGGTAATATTATTATTTATATTAATATTACTAACAGCCTCGGTCGCGCTTGAGGAGTTTTGGCCGATATTTACGTCCCCGCCCGCGACGACCTGTGAGCCTATAGTCACGCTGCCTACTGCATTCATATCCATGCTTATATCGCCGGCAGACTGTATCAAGCCATTATTGCCTGTAGAATTTATATTGCTTGCAACAATTTTTATGCCGTTAGAAGATTCTGACATATATTGAGAATCTATGATACCGGAATCATTTACTATATCGCTCATCTGAAAATCAGCAGCGGTAGTTTTTGCAAAGCCGTTTTCGTTAAAACCGGATACTATATCAGCATTAGCACCTATGATTACGTTTCTTCCGTCGTTAATATCTATTGAATCCGCAGCAAATATTTTTCCGTTAATAGTAGTGCTGGAAGAGTTGCTGTCAGACCTTAGAGCCGTAATATCTCCGTAAGAAATCCTTGACCCGAGTCCAATCAAATTCTGGTACTGTTCATTCGCAGGAGTAATAGTCTGCAGGCTGCCTACGTTCACAATACCAGAGGCTCCGACTATCATCCCGAGCGGAGATACAAAAATTACATTTCCGCCTATTGCTCCGTCTTTGTATGCATTAAAAATCCCGTTAATTGTAACCCTGCCGTCAACAAGGTTTACGTATCTGTTTGCGCCGTTGCTGAAAATCAAATTTGCAATGTTGTTTCTGTCAACGCCAAACTCCGTAAAATGATGAAAACCTGTATCACCGTTGATAAGCCCGCCGGTGATATTTGTAACGTTGCCGTCTGTCGAAACATTTGTATTGTAGCCGCCGCTTGCCACAATATCAGCGTAAGAAGGCTGTATACCAAAAATAAGAGCAGTCATTGACAATGCTATAGATTTTTTAAATAAACTCAAAAAGTTTATTTCTGCCCCTGCCTTCTTTTCTTTTTGCATACTAAATCCCATCTTAACTATATATTAATCATTATAATACCTTAATAGTTTTGTAAAATAAATATTTTGCATGATTTTGTTCAAATTTTTTTATAAAAAATAACAAGATTGTTACCTTTTGTTGACTTTGGTTTTATAAGTAATATATGATTTATATTACTTGTAGGAATTGTTGATTAGGATGAAAAAATTATTATTCTTAATAAGCCTGTGCTTGTTAAGTCAAAATTTTACCATAGCCTCTGAGAGTTTTGGAGAGAGTACACAGCCGGGAGTCCCCGTGCCTGTAAACACGCCTGTGCCTTCTTCTGCAATAACAGAAGAAATCTCCAAAAAACCTCCTGTGGTTTCCAGTTCCTCAACACCTGCACAAAAACAACAGACAAGCACAACAATATTAACAAAAACGCTGCAAAAAGAAGTTCCTCCGATTGCAACAGCGGCAACGGTCAATATAGCAGCAGCTCCTGTGCCGGCTATTTCCGCTGCATCTGCGATAAAGAATGTTACTCCCCCCGTACAAAAAATACAAAAACCGGTACAAAAGCCGGAACAAAAGCCGGCAGCGGCTATCCAATCAACAAAACAGCCCCCTGTTGCTTATAATAATGCACCAACTCCGCAAGAAATTGTCCCCTCGGCACCGGCAAAAAAGACAATCGCCCAGATAGCGGCCGAACAAAAGGCGCAAAGAGAACAAAAAGCTAAAGAAGAAGCACAGCAAAAAGCAGAAATAGCCGCAATCGAAGCATCACAAAATACACAGCCGATAGAAAACAAAGAAACCAAACAGGCCTCAAAAGCAAAAACTCCCGTTCCGGCTGTACAAAAAGCTGTTGAACAAAAAGCGGAACCGGCACAACTGCCCTACACACCGCCAAAGATAAGTGTTCCTGTTGTTAAGGCGGCAAAAGAAGAATCAGCAAAAGAATCCGCTAAAGCAACCGAAAAAGAATCAACAAAGGCATCCGAACAAAAGCCGACAGCTCCGACTGCCGGCGTTCAGGCAGCAAAAGTTCAGCAACATGCTGCACAAGAAAAATCAACAACTCCCGCTGCTACAACAAAAACAGCAAAAAATTTAATAATTCCTCCGACTCCAAAATCAAAAGAACAGCTAAAACAAGAATACATTGAAACAACAGCTGACCTTGAAAAATACAAAATATATGAAGAGAAAAAGCTAAACCTTCATATCAAAAAGAATGACAGACCGCCCGTCATTGTTGAGGACAATCTTTCAAAACCTTCTGATGACAAAAAGGAAATAAGAGCAACAATCAAAAAAGTAGAGTTTACCCCCTCAGAAGTATTTACGGAAGAAGAACTCCAAAAGCTTGCGGCTCCGCTATTATCACAGCCTGTCACAATTGATGACATAAAAAAAGTTGTTGACGGTATCACAAGATGCTATATTCTCGGAGATTATGCAACATCAAAAGCCTATCTGCCGCCGCAGGATTTGTCGAGCGGGGTATTAAAAATAGGACTTTTTGAAGGCAAGGTCGGCAAGGTCACTGTAAAAGGCAACCGCTGGACAAAATCAGGCTACATAACAAGCCGTGTTGCGCCTGTCCCAGGCGAAGTTCTTAAGGTAAGCGACCTTGAGCAGGATGTAATAAAATTCAACAATAACAACACAGTAAAACTCAAAGTCGGACTCTCTGCCAGTGAAGAACCGGGAATGACTGATATTACACTCAATACAGAAGACCCGTTCCCGTTCCATATAGCATTTATGACTGACAATCAGGGCCGACAAACAATAGGCACAACCCGCTGGGGCGGAATGATTGCTGCTGACAGTCTGTTCGGACACAGGGACAGATTATCACTGGGCGGATATCTGGGCAGAGGAAACAGAGTCGGTTTTGCTGACTACAATATGCCTATTAACAAATACGGAACAAGAATCGGGGCCTCGGTTTCTGCAGGTAACATCTCTGTTGTAAACGGCCCGTTAAGAGCCTTTGGCGTAGGCGGTACATCTCAGGTTTACACTGCTTACATTACACATCCTATTTTTGACAGGCAGGGGTTAAATATCAGTTCCTACACTGCAGGCAACATTAAACGATCAACAACAGACATTGCCGGCTTTGACATATATGAAAAAAATACCTTCTCCGTAACACAGGGCTTTACCGCACGTAAAGACACGGAAAGAGGTATCTGGTACACAGGACATTACGGCTCCTTCGGCTTTAAAGCACTGAGCGGCGACGAAGATTTTATGAAATACGAAGGAAACATCACAAGGCTCCACGATTTCGGCCACGGCATAGTCGGACAGTTCCGTGTGTCAGGACAATACTCGCCTGATGACAGGCTCCCGTGGATGGAACAATTCCAGATAGGCGGTTTGTCAACGGTAAGAGGATACTCAGAGGGTCTTTTGCTTGGCAAAAGCGGTTACTTTGCCAGCGCAGAAATCATGACACCGCTTCCGTTCCTGCCAAAAGCCATTGGCTCTGACAGACTCGGCTACATTTACCCGAGAGAAATGATTAGAGGAGCTGTGTTTGTTGACAACGGTATGGTATTCCCCTACAAAGCTGACGGTTCCGGCATTGACGGCGGTGACTTTTTAACAAGTTTTGGTATAGGGTTAAGAGTAAATCTCAGCAGAGATTTGGCTGCAAGATTCTACTGGGGCTGGCCTCTTGCAAACAACAGATACGAGATGGACAGAAAAATGGGTAGATTCCATTTTGAAATCACCTGCGCTCCTGACTTTGGCAGACTGGTAGAAACAAGAAACCCTGCACCCAAAAAGCACAAAAAAGAAGCTTTATAACAAATTTATAAGGAAAAATCATGAAAAAATTATTGGTATTATCTATTCTGTTTTTTACCGGAGTATCATCAGCATTTGCTGAAGGCGCAATGACAATAAGCGTTCCTGATGCTGTCAACTCCAGAATATTCTCCACACAGGGAGCCAGACCGCTCGATGACCTTGAAAGAACAAGATACACCAACGAAGCTCTCATGCAAATGGAAGCAAAAAACAACCCCCGAACAAAAAACGAGCAGCCTGTTAACAACAAAACAGAAGACTCCGAAGAAAAAGACAAAGGCGGTTTTTTCAAAGGCTTTAGAGTAATTTGGTAAAAATAGAAAAGGCTGCAGGAGAAAGAAGTCGCAGCCGTCACCTTTGGTGAATTATGGTATTGGTCTAAAAGTTAGCCTAAACTAACTATTAATAGAGTAAGGCAAAACTAACTTTTTGTCAAGTATTAATTTGTCCAAATATATCACCTTACAGGCTATAAGAATTCCCGTAAATTTCAAATATGCTTTCTTATGTATAAAGTTATTTGAATTTTACACGGGGGCAGGTTTGAAAAAAACAATAATAATTATTTTTATTTATTTTTTCTTTATCACTCCTGCAATGAGCAAAGACGGCGACCTTGTATGGGATTATAAAAGCGACAAATTTTTAGAAACCCTAAAAGAAGGCAACAAAGGACTTCTGGACAATAACCTGCAAAAAGAGCTGGATAAACAAATAAAAGAACAACTGGATATCACTCTTTTGCCCGTGGATTTGGAAACGTGCTTGAACATTGCCCTAAAAAACAACTACGGGCTGCAGATAGCAGGCACTCAAAAAGAAGAAACAAAATGGAACTATGCAAACTCATACTCTGACCTTTTTCCTGATTTTTATTACGGGTACCAGATTCAGGCACTGAAAGGGGAGTTCCTTGTCGGGGACATTCTGCCCAGAGTAATCCGCCAAAACCCTATTTACAGCGGGATTACACTAGAATATCCCATAGGCAACGGCAGCACTTTTTTTACCATAGCCAGTGCAAAAAACCTCTATAAATCCCAAAAACACAAATATCAATACACAAAAAGCGAACTCCTATTAAACACAACAATGTATTATTACGACCTTTTAGAGGCAAAAATAAACATAGAAGTGCTGCTCTCCAACCTTCGTGACCGACACGAACAACTCCGGCTTATGATAGCCAGATACCACATCGGAATCGGCTCAAAATATGACATTTTAAGGGCAGAAGCCCAATACGCAGATGCAAAACAGGAACTCATAAGCGCACTCAACTCCTTAAGGCTTCAGCAGGCAAAACTCGCAAACATAATGGGGATAGAAGTAACTCTGACCCTATACCCTTTTGAACACGGGGCAAAGCCAAGAGAACTCATCCAAAAAACAAACACTATAGACAGTCTGTACAATGTCGCTCTGCAGTCAAGAGAAGACATAAAGGCAAAACGTGCAGAAATCCGCTCCCTTGTAAATTTAAAAAACCGTAACTACACGGATTTTGCCCCGTACATTGATTTGAGATACGAATTTGCAAAAGTAGGTGTCACAGGGGACCAGAGCCTCAGGACAAACCACACCTGGAGTCTTAATGTAGTTGTTCCTCTGGGAGAAAAAATGGGCGTAAAAACCCTAACTCAAAAAAATGCAGACCTTGCTAAAGTGAAAACAGCACGACTTGAACTGACAAACCTCGAACGTAATGTAAAAGAAAGCATTGTAAGCTCCTATTACAGCTCGAGAACGGCTCTTGAAAAAATTGAAGCCAACAAAAAACAGGTCGAAGCAGCTGAAGAAGGATTAAAATTTTCGCTTATAGGTTTTGATGTAGGACAAAATACCTTCATTGATGTTTTGACCTCACAAACAGAAAAAACCAGCGCAAGACAGCAGCTTTTAAGATCAATTATAGAATACAACAAAGCTCAAGCACAGATGTTGTTTGACACAGGGGTAATTTCGCCAAAGACATTACTGCTGAATTACCGTACAATGCAGCAAATATACAACGAAAAAAAATAATTTCATATAGTCAACTGACAGCCTCAGACAACTATATACTAATACTAAAAGGCGGTGTCAGTTGAGAAGAAGTTACACTGCGGTAGTCTTGTATTTCATTGTTATTTCCGTAGTAGCTGTCAGATTTAATAGTGGAACGCATCTGCGCATTGCGCATATTAGAGATTATCTTGCCCACGGTATCTTCTGACAGAGTATCCAAAAGCTGCAAAAGAGCAACGGTCACAGCCGTATCATAGCCGTACATTGCAGCCACATCAGCAGAAACATTCAAAGTACCTTCCTGAATGAGTCTGTTCAAATCCGTACCGCTGCTATATTCCTGCGCTACCGAAAATCTTACAGTATTTGTAAAATCGTCCTGGGTAACATATTCGCCGTCTGAGGACAAAGCAGAAAATCTGTCCAGCATTGTATTCACAAGAGAATAAGCACTGCTGTCCGTCAAATTTTCATTTTCTATCAAAGTTTTTAGATTTGTCAGTCCTTCTCTGCTGATTCCGTTATCAGACGAGGCTGTCAGCATAGACAGGGATAAAAAAACATTTGTTGCAAGAGCATCCGCCGCTGCCTGTGCCTGCTGCATTGTACTGAGAAAAGATGATACAGACACATTGCCGGTACGACGTCCGGAAGATATATTAAGAGCTTCTACAGCATTTATCATATAAAAGACCTACAATTAAAAACGTGATGGATATATTGAAAGTGTACACCTAAAATCACAGGATGTATATACAATTTGATATACATCCTGTAATATTTTTACATTTATTTATAAATATTTAACACGATAAACTGACTAAAAGTCTGATTTTAGGCTGTTTTCCGGTTATTCTGCATCAATACTCAAACTGATACGTCTGTCATCAGGATTGAACTTGAGTATTGTAGTTTTAATTTTGTCACCTGCATTCAAAATACAGTTGTTTTTGTTTTGATATTCAACGACTTCGTTGTTAGGCAGCAAAGCTTCCACTCCGGGGAATACTTCCACAAAAGCACCGAAATGCTTGATTCTTGTGATAGTACCTTCAACTTTGTCCCCTTCGGAAATTTTTTCTTTGGCTTCTATCCACGGGTCAGCTTCGAGGTTTTTCAAACTCAGGCTGACTCTTTGTTTGTCGTGGTCAATGCCGATGATTTCCACTTTAATTTTGTCGGAAATACTCAAAACATCAGACGGATGATCTACCCATCTCCATGACATTTGTGAAAGCGGGAGCAATCCATCCATACCGCCGATATCGATAAATGCGCCAAAGTCAGTGATACGAACGACCTCGCCTTCGACAATCTGTCCGACCTCAAGATTTGTAAACATAGATTCTTTAGATTCTTCCTGAGCGTCAGAATAAACTTTTTTGTTTGAAAGGATAAAATTGTTTTGTGCAGGGTCAAGAGAAAGTATCTTCAATTCTATCTTTTGACCGACAATATTATCCGTATCTTTTGCTCTCAAATGGCTGGAAGGAACAAAACCTCTCACACCGTGCAATTCTACAAGAACACCGCCTTTTACAACAGAAACAACAGTGCCTTCAACAGTAGCATCCTGTTCTTTAAGCTGTTCGAGTTCTTTCCATGCATAAGCCATTGCAACCTTTTTGTAAGAAAGCATAAACTTGCCGTCTTCGTCTTCTTCTCTGATAATCAAAAATTCGTAAACTTCGCCTTTTTTCAAAGTTTCTTCAACAGATTTGGACATATCGACTCTTGCTTCTCTTTCAGGCACAATAGCAGATGTTTTTGCACCCATGTCAACAATAACGCCTTCCGAGTCATATCCGCAGACGATGCCTTTTACTAAATCTCCTTTCTGAAATTTGTAATCATACTGTGATAGTAAAGACTCAAATTCATCGTCTGTGTAAGCTTTAGTGACCATTAGTTTTCTCCATTTAATATCTCATGTCTTTTTACTATAGTTATAATAGTAATCAACGCCGATTTTGTCAATAAAAAGTTAGCAAATATTAATGTTTTGAGTTATTTCTATACCCTATACCCGCTCTATAGCCGGATACAAAGTACATCAAAGGCAATGCGGGTTCTATCCACTTGAATCCCGATAAAACACCTGCTGTTGCAATATCATCAGCATGCAGCGCAATATCCGTAAGCTCCGGTTTTCTTTCGTCATAAACACTTTTGTGTCCGGTTCTTTTTCCGTGATTGAACAAGGGGTCTATAATTTTCTGGCTCAATTTGTTAGCAATATAACTTCCGCCCACAATCCCCGTTGCCGTAATACCTGTCATAATAACAAGCATTTTCTTTGCGGGAGACAGAGGTTTTATTTTTCCGGCTTTTTGCAAACATTCTGCAGAAAACAAAGCTGCACACGCCCCTACATTACACAGAAAAATATTTGCAAAATACTGATAAAACCCTTCTTTTATTTTATTTGAGGTAGATTTATTGCACGAAGATTTTGTGACACAATCAGCGGTAATACCGCCCACAACCCCGCCCACAACAGGAATCGCTCCGAGCAAAGACAATCTGCCGATTTCAGAAAAAATTTCTTTTGAATTTAAATTTTCAGGCTCAGGCAAAATTGCACGGAAAAGAGATTTTTTAGCCTCTCCTGACGGGAGATTTTGTTCCAAAAATTCAATTTCAGTTGGTTTTAGCGGTTTTGATTTTACTTTTTCAAGAATAGCGAGAATCCTTTTATCATCGACTTTTTGCGAAGAAAGAAAGTCATTAACAGCTGCAGTTTGTTTTTTCACAATTTCTTTTAACGAAGAAGAAGGCAACAAAGCCGGCAAAATAGTATTTTCCTTAATGTCTATCCTGTTATTGAACAAAGAAAAGCTGCGTCCCTTTACCTTGATGCCTCTGGCACCTGCCAGAGAGGCAGCTATTGTCGTACCAATAATAATAGTATTTTTTAAAGCAATTTTTTTCTTTTTATCAGAAGATTTGTGTCTTGAGGCTCTAAACGTATCAACAGCACCGTAGGCTCCGCCTGCACCTATCAGGAGTGCGGGCATTTTCTTTTCCAATTTGTTTAATATTATCGGCTGGTCAACACAGCGGCCCAGTGTAGAAAGCTTCATACAGTATCCTTTAGCCCTAAAATTACAAAACAATGTTAGGATAAACTAACTTTATAAAAAACAAAATACATTGTCAAGCAGACAGGCTTACAATTCCTCTTAATATAACTTTACACAAAAGCTTTTGCTATAAAGTTTTAAAAAAAATTGCCGATAGAAAAATATGTAACACAAACAGGGGTATGTCATGAATTTTGAGAATGAATATAATGAAGACCACCAAAATCATATAAAAATGCAAAATGATTTGATAAAGCTCATAAAAGTTCTCGACGACTGTATAGAAGGGATAGACAGCTTTTATTGTTACGTGCGCAAAAAACAGATGCTTGCCGGTTCAAATAACAATTAGCCATCAAAAACTTTGTCATTTTAATTATATTTTGTTTTGGCTATAATCTTTGTAAGATTTAAGAATTTTACAAGGGTGGATTATGCTAAAACAATATATTACTGACGTTACAACACAAGCTATCAAAAACGCACTGGCAAAAGGACAGCTCGGACAGATGAGCGAACAGGACGAATTTGTTCTGAATGCAGAAACACCAAAAAATGAAGATTTCGGCGACTTTGCAGTGAATGTATCTTCACTTGCCAGATTTGCAAAAATGCCGCCCAATGCTATTGCTCAAACCATCAGCGAAAACATTGAGCTTGATGACTGCGAAATCAACACTGTAGCAGGATTTATCAACTTCAAACTCGGAAAATCTTTCCTTAACACAATTGTAAAAGACATAATCAACCAGAAATCACAATACGGTGCAAATGATTTTGGTCAGGGACAAAAAGTTATTTTAGAATACGTTTCCGCAAACCCGACAGGCCCGTTCCACATCGGTCACGGCCGCTGGGCTGCTATGGGCAGTGCGCTGGCCAATCTTTTAAAATTCGCAGGGTACGAAGTTTATCAGGAATTTTACATAAACGATGCAGGAAACCAGATTAAAAACCTCGGAAAATCACTGCACATAAGAGTACTGCAGGAAATGGGCGAAGACATTGATTTTCCGGCTGATGAAACAGAAAGAAAATCCTTCTACCCAGGAGAATACTTAATCCCTGTGGCAAAAGAATTTGTAAAAGAAAAACCAGAAATTGCAAAAAGCCTGACAAGAGAACTCTCTTTAGAACAGCTTGAAGAACTCAGCTCTTTTGCAAAACGCAGAATGCTCGAGCTTCAAAAAGAACTGCTAAACAAATTCCATACGCATTTTGACAATTTTTATTCAGAAACAGACCTGCACAAATCAGGCAAAGTCGAAGAATGCGTCAAAAAATTAAAAGACCTCGGCATGCTGTACGAAAAAGAAGGCGCAATCTGGTTCAAGTCATCGCTCTTCGGTGATGATCAAGACAGAGTTTTGAGAAAAACAGACGGCTCAAATACCTACCTCACCGCAGATATTGCCTATCACCATGACAAAATAAAAAGAGGCTTTGACAAACTCATAAACATCTGGGGTGCTGACCACCACGGCTATGTGGCAAGAATGAGAGCCTCAATAGAAGCTCTCGGCGATGACCCGAACAAATTAGAAGTTCTGCTCGGCCAGCTTGTAAACATTGTCCTGAACGGCGAAGCTGTCAGAATGGGCAAAAGAAAAAATATGGTCACGCTCGAAGACCTTATTGACGAGGTAGGCGTTGATGCTACACGCTACTGGATGATAATCAGAAGCATTGACACCACTCTTGATTTTGACATAGAACTTGCAAAATCAAAAACAGACGACAACCCAGTTTTCTATGTTCAATACGCACATGCCCGTGCCTGCTCAATATTCAGAAATGCACAGAATGAGCGCATAAATGTAGAAACAAAAGAAAAAATCGCCCCGCTTTTCACACCGCAGGAGCTGGAAGAAGAAATAAACAACGCAAACTTAGACCTTTTGTGGACAACAGAAGACGAAAAATCAATAAACTCGGCGAAAAAACTTATTCTAAAGCTGGAGGAATTCAACCACATAATCTTTATGGGTGCAAAAAACAGAGCGCCTTATCTTATTTGCAAGTATCTTCAGGAGCTTGCCGGTTCATTCCACCAGTTTTACACCTTCTCAAGAGTTCTGACAGAAGACAAAAAGCTCTCTGCGGCCAGACTTGCTCTTGTTAAATCAGTATCCACAATAATAAAAACATCTCTGGATCTTCTGGCAGTGGATGCGCCTGAACGTATGTAAAAAAGAAGACCAAAAAGATATATTTAAAACAGCTGGAGCCTGCTAATCGTCAGGCTCCAGTTCTTTTTCTGCCAATCTTTGTTTTACGGATTTTCTCTTTTTAATAAGCTTAGATGCCGGTTTTTCTTGTTCTGCGCCATCTTCTTCCGCCTGCAAAGTCGAAGAATCCTCTAAAAAGTTTGATAATACGCAATTGAGCAGCGTTCTCTGTCCGAGGTCAAAGTTTCCGCTCAGTGTAATGCTGGCGTTTTGAGCTTCCAGCGTATTCAAAAACTTTGCAAATTCTTTTATTATGTTGCCCAGATCAGCAGAGTTTTTCATCTTTGCAACAGCATTTGTGACTTTTGCTATAGATATTCTGAACTCGCCTTCTTCCAGTGCAGCTTTTTTAACGGCTTTGGCTTCTTTTTTTGTTTTCAATCTATCTCGTAATGACAATTTTTCACTCTCCAACTATATTGTAAGTTCTCTTTGATTATAATTTTTATTCAATTTTTGTGTAATAAGGTAATCCGACAGTTTTCCGGCAAATTCCTTATAATTTACTGCAATGTTAGACTCGGGATTGATTTCGTTCACCGGAACTCCCTTGTTGATTGCAGACATCATGGTCAGATAATTGTTAGGAATCTTCCAGTAAACTTTTTGTTTTACAACCTCTTCTATATCAGAAGTTTTTATATCCTCATTTTCAAGATATCTGTTCAAAACGAGTTTTATCTTGTCAGAAGAATAACCGAGTTTGTCAAACAGTTCCATACATCTTTGAGTACTTCTGATAGCAGGCAGATTTACTATAGCAATCAAAAGAATCAAATCACTGTTATCCAGTGCGGTTATTGTTTTTGAATCGATATTTGTACCGATATCAATAACAATATAAGAAAACATCTTCTTCAATGCATCCAGAATATGCTGTATCTGTTCTGCGGTAATCTCCTTTGATTTGTCTATATTCAAAGGGTCGGCAATAACATACAGGCTGGTATTTTTGTACCTGCACATGGTTTTTAAAAGCTCTTCTTCATCAAGGTTCTGGATGTTGTCAGCAATATAATCGACAGCAAAAGCAGGTGTCATATCAAGAAAAGTAGCAACATCGCCCAGCTGAAAATTCAAATCTATCAACGCAACTTTTTCTTTGGACATTTGCGCAAGCTCAACAGCAAGATTTACGGCAATAGAGGTTTTGCCGATGCCGCCTTTGTTAGAAAAAGTAGAAATAATTTTGCAGGTTTGTGCGGGTTCAAAATTGCCGAACTCCTGTTTAAGTGTATTTATTACACTACCGAACTCTGATTTTATAAAAGGCTTTGAAACAAACTCTCTGGCGCCTGCTCTCATAGTTTTTATAACAGTATCAGTGCCAGCTGCAGCTGCAACAGCAGCGATAAAAGCCTCTTGATTGTTGTCTTTAATGTTTTTTATCAAAGACAAAGCTTTGTCGAATTGTTCTGAAACATCGACAAAGACAACACATTTTCCCGAGCGCAGAACAAAATCATAACCGGCATCAAAATCCGCAAACTCTCCTATTACCTTTGCGCTGCCTGTTTCTTCAAGGTAATTTTTTAAAATATTTCTCGAGTTTTCATCCTTATCAAGGATAATTACATTTAAATCTTCTGCCACAGGAGTTCTCCCACTCCGGATAAAGACATCCGGCATCATTTTGCTTTACTGTAGTGATATTATACAGCAAAAACCTGTAAAATAAAATATAAGAACACCTGAATAAAATTTTAGCTTCGGCTTTGTTTTGCCTGAATTGCGCTAATGCCAAAAGAGGACAAAAATCCCTGATATCTGAAAACTAGTATTTTCTGCGTTCGTCACTTTCTACGCAAACAAATACGGGAGCCAATTCATAAAGACCGGCGATAACAGATTCAAAAAACTTAGAAATAACTTCCATCATTCTATAGACTTCCTTTCACACACAATTATTTTCATTTCACCTTCACATATATATAAAAACATCCGGCGAAGAAAAATTGCCTATTGTCAAATTAAGTATTAAGAATATTAACATATCTTTTTGTTTTTGAAAAGTCCAAAATACACTTTATGTAAATTTCGTTAAAATCATATATATAATATCAATATTTTTTACAAATAAAATTTATCCTTCCGGCTATTTTCTCTGTGCTATAATATTTAATAATATTTATTGATAATAAAAATTTTCTCTAACTATTTTAAATATGAACACTTCATATCAAGATGCAGTATCACAAATAAAAGACAGACTGGATATCGTAGACGTTATATCCAAATATGTCATTCTGAAAAAATCAGGGGGGAACTACTGGGGCTGCTGCCCTTTCCACAATGAAAAGACTCCCTCTTTCAGCGTAAGCCCGAACAAACAGATTTACAAATGCTTTGGCTGCGGAGAAGGCGGCGATGTGCTGAGTTTTTTGATGAAAATCAACAACCAGTCTTTCCATGAAGTTGTAAAAGAACAGGCCGAAATCCTCGGAATACAACTGCCTGTCGGTTTTGAAAAATCGCCGGACAACAAAGATGTCAAAGAACAAATCTACTCCTGCATGAAAGAAGCAGCATCTTTTTATAAAAAGACTCTTTTGGAAAACAAAAGTTCCGAAGCATACAAATATATTTCAGGCAGAGGCATTACTGACGAAAATATAGAAACCTACATGCTCGGCTTCGCCCCAAATTCTTATGATGGGCTGCAAACTTATTTAAAAGGAAAATTCTCAGAAGACATTCAGGAAAAAGCAGGGCTAATAATAAAAAGAGAAAACAAATCCGGCTACATTGACCGTTTCCGCAACAGAATCACCATACCGATTTTTGATGAAAAAGGCAACATAGTAGCCTTTGGAGCCAGAGCAATCGAAGCCGGACAAAACCCTAAATACCTGAACTCTCCGGACACTCTTGTTTATAACAAAAGCCATATCCTCTACGGGCTGTATCAGGCAAAAGAGGCTGTAAAAGAAAAAGATTCCATAGTAATTATGGAAGGATATTTTGACGTAATCTCCGCTCAGGTAAACGGGGTAAAAAACGCTGTGGGTGCCTGCGGAACAGCACTGACAGACAGTCACGTAAAACTGATATCACGCTACACCCCCTCAAGAAGAATATATCTCGCCTTTGACACGGACAAAGCAGGTCAAATGGCAACAAAAAGAGGTGCGGAAGTAATTAAAGAGGCTTTTTCAGGACTCGGGAACATAAAGCAGTTTGACGAAAGTTTTGCCTCAATTTCCGAAGCTAACAACAGATACTCCTGCGAACTCAGAGTAGTAGTGCCTCCTGAAGGCAAAGACCCTGATGAATTTATCAGAGAAAACGGAGCCGAGGCATACTGGCAGGTACTGGATAAAGCTCCTTTGCTCATTGATTTTCAAATAAACAGCGTGCTTTCTTCTTACACCCCGCAGATGTCCCCTCTTGAAAAGAGCAACCTCGTAAAAGAAGTGATGCCCTATCTTGCAGAAATCGGCAACAACATAGTAAGAGGCGAGTACATAAAAATTGTGGCCTCCCGTATGGAGATAGAAGAAAAAACACTAATCAACGAACTAAAAGCCGTTGTCAAAAATAGTGAGTTCAACACTTTATCCCCAAAACCACGGCAGCAGCAGGCTCTTGCGCCAATTGTAAAGAAATCGTTAAATATTTCGGAAAAAGCGCAAAAAAATTTATTGTCGATGTATTTAATAAACGAAAGCTCTTACAGCATTCAAACTTTGAACAATATCCTAAAGGAAGTTGAATACACAAACGATACGTTAATAATTGTAAAAAATACAATTGACAAATTGTCCCAACGGGTAAATAATGTTAAAGAATTAATCGAAGCCCTGTACACAGAATTTGCCGAGGACTATGACGTCAAAGAGATAATTACAGATTTGATATATCTATCCGACAGTTTTAAAAACTTGTCGGAAAGAGATTTTAAAATAGCTATTAGCGAAAATATTGAAACTATAAAAGCTTTCAAGGAAAAGGAACTTCAAAATCATTTACGCTCCCAGTACAAACAGGTAAATGATGACGAAATAAAGGCTATTGAACAGCAAATTCAACTAAAAGAATTTTTAAAAAACCAAAACAAGCTAAGAACTGGAGACAATTAATGAGCAGAAAAAGAATGTCAGACAAATCACTTGTTAGTATAATCGATGAAGACGATCTTCAAACAGATGATACAGCAGGTGATGATTTATTTAGCGAACCGGAAACTATTACAACAGATAGTATAGATGTTATCATCGGAAAATCCAGCTCTGTTGCCACAGACGAAATTTATATGCAGCCATCTGATGATATGGATTCTGAAGATGACCAGCAAATGGCAATCCCCAGAGGTGTTTCTTTAGACGACCCCGTTAGAATGTATCTTAGAGAAATCGGCCGTATAAAATTATTGACTGCCGATGAAGAAATCGATTTAGCAAGAAAAATTATACAAGGCGGCAATGTCGGTGCTATTGCAAAAAGAAAACTCGTACAGGCAAACTTAAGACTTGTTGTTTCTATTGCAAAAAAATACGTAGGCAGAGGCATGTTGTTCTTAGACCTTATTCAAGAAGGCAACCTCGGTCTTATCCGTGCGGCAGAAAAATTTGACCACGAAAGAGGTTACAAATTCTCTACTTACGCAACATGGTGGATTAGACAGGCTATCACAAGAGCTATCGCTGATCAGGCTCGTACTATCCGTATCCCTGTTCACATGGTAGAAACAATCAACAAGCTCAAAAAAGTTACAAGAAAACTGGCTCAAGAACTTTCCAGAAAACCGACCGAAGATGAACTCGCTCAGGAAATGAATATTTCTATCTCAAAATTGAGAGAAATCATCAAGGTTGCTCAAGAGCCGCTCTCTTTAGAAACTCCTATCGGTAAAGAAGAAGACTCCAGACTCGGTGACTTTATCGAAGACAAAGACGCTGATGCTCCTGTAAAAACAGTTGCTCACGAACTCTTAAGAGAAGACCTTGCCGAAGTTTTGAGCGGACTTTCTCCAAGAGAAAGAGATGTTCTAAGACTCCGTTTCGGTATGGACGACGGCAGACAAAGAACTCTAGAAGAAGTTGGACAGCTCTTCGGTGTTACAAGAGAACGTATCAGACAAATCGAAGCAAAAGCTCTGAGAAAACTCAGACACCCGAACAGAAGCAAACGCTTAAGAGAATATGTAGAAGTTTAATAAACAAAAATCCTCTCTTCAAAAATTCAAAAAGAGAGGATTTTTTTATACGATTAAACTGCTCCTAGCATTTTAAAACACAGCCTGCTACTTTAGAATGAAGCAGCAAAAACAGAATTATTCTTTTATCTCGAGCTGGGCCTCTATGTTACAGTCAATGTCGCCATAAATCACATTCATATACCTGTTGCCCTCAACAGGCATAACTTTTGCATAGTTCAAGGATTTTTGGTTGTAGTCATTGCCTGTGTTTATTGCTCTGATTTTTGCGATGATTGAGTTTCCCTGATAAAAATTCAAATAAAAATCATTGTCTTTCTTTACGGACAATATTCTGTAAAATCCGGGCGGAATCTCGACCCGCTCTTCCGTAACCAGAGTGACCGGTATCATAACGGTAGGATAAGCCTCATACGTAACCTTAAAGGAATTTGAATCAGGCACAGCAGCACCTTCAGGAATCTGCGGGCCGATTGGTTGTCCTTTTGGCTTCTTTTTTTCTTCCTGTTTTTTCTTCTTTTTATTAAAAAAGTTTATTACCTTATTAAATTCCTGATCCGTAACCGCTTTTTGCTGGCTTTTTGCAGCTGCATCTATTTTCATCGGCTCATCCCAAAAATCGTCCTCTGCCACAGCAGGAAAAGCCGAAAACAACATTGCCGCAGCAAAACTCAAACACAAAAATCTTTTTATATTCTTCGAACTATTCTTGTCAGTCATCATATATATTATGATAATGATTTTTTCTATTAAGTAAAGCTAAAAAAGAACGAATATCAAATCAAAATACACGGTTTATTATCTTTATTATGTTTATTATAAAATATTTCATATAGTCAATTGACACACAAAAACAAAAGAGGACAAATTTTGAACAGAGAAGAAGTTTTAAACAAAACAAATGAACTAGTATCCGCACATGAGTTTACAAAAGCAAAAGAAATCCTGAACGAATATCTCAAAGACAGCAATGATGATTCCATAGAGATACAAAAGACACTCGGATTGTGCAATGTAAACCTCGACATATATCCTGAGGCAAAAGAAAACTTTGAAAAAGTTATTGCACAGGATGACAACGATGCAACCAGCTGGTTTTACCTCGGTATGATATACGAAAGCCTTGATGACATAGAAAAGGCACAAAAAGCTTACGAAAAAGTAATTGTCCTCAGAGAAGACTACAAAGACGCATACAAAAATATGGCTGTTGTTCACCTAAAGCTCAAAAACTACGACACGGCTCTTGAGTTTGCACAAAAAGCCAAAGAAATAGACAACGAAGACTATCAGGTGCATTATCTTATAGGCACAGCCTACACCTCAAAAAAAGAATATGAAAAAGCCGTAGAAGCTATGCTGGACGGCATAAAGCTCAACCCCGAACATCCGTTGATGTACAACAATCTCGGCTCGTGCTATCTTGCACTCAAAAAAATAAAAGAGGCACAGCAGGCTTTTGAAAAATCTACAGAGCTGAACCCCAAAAACGCAACCGGTTTTTACAATCTTGCAACAGCATATCAGCTCCAGCAAAAGCACGAAGAAGCCTTTAAATATTTCCAAAAAGCATACGAACTGCAGCCGGATGAATTTTATCTGACAGCAGCTGCAATGGGTGCAATAAACGCCAACAGCTGGGCTGAGGCCATAAATTATTATCAAAAACTTATTATTGCTCATCCGGAAAAACAGAACTTCCAGTACAATCTGGCAATAGCCTATCAGGAGTCCGGAAAATATGCAGAGGCAATAAAAATTCTTGCACAGCTTGTTACCTTCAACCCAAAATCAATTTCCATGGCACAGAGGCTGGCCGAGTGTTACGAAAAAACAGGCAACATGTCTATGGCGTTGAATACTTACAAAAACATTATAAGACTGGGCAAACTGCCTGCCGACGTGTATTACAAATACGCTCTGCTTTGCGTAAAAACAGGGGATATGGACAAGGCAGAAAACATATTTAAAAAAGTTATACAGCTCGACCCGTCAAATCCCTTTGCACATAAAGACCTCGGCGTTGTTTATCTTTCTCAAAGGCTGTTTGACTATGCAAAAGACGAGTTTGAAAAGGCTTACAAACTCGCTCCTGACAACCCGTCAGTTGTTTTTGAATATGCAAACTTTTTCCATGCAATGAACGAGTTTGAAAAAGCACAGGAATTTTACGACAAGGCATGTGAACTTGCGCCTGATGTTATGAATATTGAAATTTTCAGAGCATTAAACTATATGGCTCTGCGAAACAATGACAAGGCACTGGAGCTTTTGCTCGAAGCAATGAAAAAATATCCGTCACAGTATTTGATTCTGTTTAACATAGGGCTTTTGTACTATCAAAAGGGCAACTACGATGCGGCAAAAGAATTTTTGTCCGATGCATACAGCCTGCATCAGGATGCAGAGATTATGAATGCGCTTGCGCTGACATTCTTTGAGCTGAAAGAATACGAAAACTCAAAAAATCTCGCGCTAAAGCTCATTGCACAATACCCTGACAACATTAATGTTCTGCTTCTTCTGGCAAAATCCTTTATCGAACTCGGTGATGCACAAAATTCCATACAATATCTGGAAAAAATTATGCAAATCTTCCCCGAACAGCCGGAAGCAAAAGAACTGTATGAAAGAATAAAAGGAGTAAGCAAATAATGTACGAACTCAAGGTAATAAGCTCATTTTCCGCAGCACACCATCTTTTGAACTACGAAGGCGAATGCGAAAATCAGCACGGACACAACTGGAAGGTCGAAGTCTATCTAAAAGGCGAAAATCTGGACAAGTCAAATATTCTTGTGGATTTTAAAGTACTGAAACGTGAACTCAAAAAAGTTCTCGACAAGCTCGACCACAAAGACATAAACGAGCTGCCCGAGTTCAAAGGCATAAGCCCCAGCAGCGAAATTCTGGCAAAGTTTATTTATGAAGAAATGAACAAAATTTTCCCTCAAGTTTCAAAAGTAGGGGTCTGGGAAAACGAAAACTCCTGCTCTATGTATTACGAAAACTGGGATTAGCAAAAAATACAAAACACACAAAACAAATTAAGGATAGGATAAAAAAATGAACCTTATACAAGCAATAATCATGGGATTTATTCAGGGATTGACAGAGTTTTTGCCGGTATCCAGCTCCGGCCACCTCGTTTTGACCTCGAGTTTGTACAAATATTTTACAAACAAAGAATTCGTCACTGGCAGCAGTGAAGAAGTTGTATTCGACATTATCTTGCACGTCGGGACATTACTTGCGGTAATGATTTTCTTTAAAGACGACATTATAAAAATCACAAAAGCTTTTGTTAATGCATGCATAAAAAGAAATTTTGACGACCCCGAAGCAAAACTGGCCTGCTACATTTTGCTTGGCACTGTTTTTACGATTATTGTTGCGTTCCCGCTAAAAATTGTATCGGAAAGTTTGATTAACCTGCCTTATATTGTCGGTATATTCATATTTTTGACAGGATGCATTCTGTATCTGGGCGAATGGGCAGCAGAAAAAAAACAATCCAAAACCGACAAAGTAGACCTCAAAACAGCTATCATCATAGGGCTGGCACAGGGTATCGCTTCTATTCCGGGGATTTCCCGTTCAGGTTCAACAATCTCTACCGGCATATTTCTGGGGCTAGACAGAGTAGCCTGCGCAAGATACTCTTTCCTTTTGAGTTTGCCTATTATCATTGGCGCATCTATCTTTTATCCGGTACTCGAGGTTGATTTGCACGAATTTTTGAGCTACAACTGGACTGCTTTTGCTGTCGGATTTTTTGTTTCGTTTATTTCAGGATATTTTTGTATAAAATATTTTCTGCAGTTTCTGGGTAAACACTCAATGAAGATATTTGCATACTACTGCTGGCTGGCAGGTGCAGGCATGTTCGTATTCTTCAAATTTTTTGCATAATTTTATATAATTAACATCAATAATCTAATGGCTGCACCTTTTTTGCTTGCAGCCATTTTTTCCGGCGCAATCTCCTCTTTTTACATGATGTAAGTCATGGCAAAACATAGCAAAATGACCATGGTAAAACCAAAAACGGGAGAGGTTTAATAAAATGGTTAGCTCAATCGGCTCTATGGCGAACAGCATACTACAGTTCACCAGTGCAGCATTCAGTGCAGGCAGCACAGAACAGGCAGCACAAAGCTTTGATGAACTTGTAGGTTCAGGGCAGGTATCAGCACAGGAATCATCTTCGTCCTCAGGCGTTGCTTCTGCAGGCGGTGGCGGGTCATCTTCCGGCACCAACAGCGAAATGGACCTTAACAACGATGGTCAGGTCACTATTGACGAAATCATCAAATATACCCAGATGCAAATGCAAGACCAAATGTCAGAACAGATGAGTTCTGATGAAGGCACTGCTCAGATGGTGCAGGATACCCAGAAGCAATCAGGCATTGAAGAGTTTAAAAGCAAACAAGCCGCCAGTGCTTACAGTGCTATTCAAAACTCTGTGATTGATATGCTTACAGAAGTTTTGATATAAAAGGCTGAGGCTGTTTATATTCAATCAACTTCAAACAATAACCCTTACATTCTTGAAAATTTAATATAAAAAATTACCCAACGACAAAAACAAGGCAAAAAAAAAGACCTTTCGGTCTTAAACGTTTAGTTATTCCTCGTGTGTGGTAGATTTCTCGTCTCTAATTTATTCCTCGTATATATATAAAGTATAGACAGAAGAAATAATTGCCTCACAGGGAATAAAATATTAAGAAAGATTAAGATGAATCTAAAAAGGCTCTATCGCTGCGCTGCGACTACTGGTCAGATTCACCGAGTTCTTCTAAAGAATCAATAAAATCAACTACTTTATTAAACTCTTCATCATCTTCAATCATTTCAAAAACGTACTCTTCACCTTCTTTTGTTAATCGCATAAGTACGACTTCCTTTTCTTCAGGGGAGTCGTTTTTTTCTTCTTCTTTCGGGAGCAAAAGTCCGTATTCCTGACCGTCCATTTCGATGATATCAATGAGTTCAAAATTTACGACATTTCCTTCATCGTCGATTGTTTCTATCAGCTGTTCTTCCATTTCTTCGTGATTTGTCATTGTTTATCCCTTTTCTTATATTTTATATAATTAATTGACTTTGCTATGTTTTGCAGGTTCTTCTCGCCCGTTTTTTACAAGCGAATGCACATTTATTAATTAATAATACCCTAACTAACCTGCTCTGTCGAGATACTGCTGCAAAATTATGCACGCACTTTTTAAATCAACAAGCCCCTTATTCTTTGTATATTTTTTGCCCTGCAAAGCAAGAATGCCCTCTGCCTGACGGCTCGTGAGCCTTTCGTCTTCATAGATATATTCCATATCCGGCATTTTTTCTTTTAACAGTTCCTGAAAATTTTTACAATCCTCTGCCTGAACACCCTCTGTACCGTTCATATTTTTTGGCAGGCCGATTACGATTTTTGTCACGCTGTTTTGTTTACAAATTTTTTCAATTTTTTCAACGGCTTTTTCTTCAGGCTGTCTGTCTATTGTTTCGCACGGCTGTGCGGTCAAGAGCAAAAAATCACTCAGCGCAATGCCTATCCTTTTTGTGCCTACATCCAGTCCCATTACCTTATACATAGCCTAAATCCAATTTTGTTCTATTTCTTTTATGCACTGCTCTATATATTTTATATCAATGTCTTGCAAATCCTTGTTTGCACGTCTTGCAAAAATAGAGGTGGCACTTTTTATGCTTTCGTATCTGTCTTTTTGTGAAAGGAAATATTCGTACACGCTCTTTTTGAGCAGCTCTTTCATAAATTTTTCTTTTATATCGCTCGGGTCAATTAGAGAATAAATCAAATCCGCAAAGGTTTGTTCATCGTTTTTCAATGCGAGATAAGCACTCAGCAGGAGTCTGCGGTCAAAAATCTTCAAAAATGCAGAAGAATAGACTTTTGGCTTGTTCTCTTCCAGAATTTGTTCAAACTTTTGTGCGTCAGAACACTTGTTATCAACGATTTCATCTATAATTGAGGCAAAATTTTCATTGCTCTGAACATCAAAAAACCACTTGTTAAAATATTCTTTTTCGTACAGCTGTTTTAACAAAAAGTCGTTCAATTCCGTTTTTGAAAGCCCCTGTGCCAAATCAATCTCAACATAGTCGATATCCTTGGCAATCAAAGACCATGCAATGTATTCATAAGAAATTTCTCTGTATTTTAGTCTGGAAATTTTTTCTGCATTAACCATCAGATATTTGCAAAATTCCGCATCAACAGACACAACAATATCGTTTTGGTAGAATTTGTTAACGATTCTGTCGAACTCGCCTTCTGATATTTCATTGAAGCCGAAACAATCCACAATGCCCTCTGTGTCATTCAACACAAGTGCAAACATCTGTATGAAAGAATGCTCATTTTTTCTGGAAAAAATCAGACCAATGTTGCCATGCCCGTCAGGAAAATTGACAAAACATTTGTACACGGGCGAGTCCATAAGCAGCCTTTTGTAATAATCTACAGTGACATCCTCTTTTATGCCGGAGAGTTTTAAAAGGCTGAGGCTTTTTTGAACATTTGATTTCACCTGCAAATCATCAATATTTTCGCTCAAAAACACAAGCACAGGATAAGCAAGATAAGACTTGCTCTCACCGATAGCTTTTATAGCAATCTGCGAAATATCACTGTACGGGTCAGAAAGAATAATCGGTATCAAAATATTGGCAAGATTGTCGCCGTCATAGTCTTCTGTGAGCGAAGATACGAGTATCTCTTTTTCATTTTGAGGCAGAGCCTCTAAAAAATCCAAAAAATCTATCTGCGATTCAGGGTTTACTCTGGCATTTTCCAGCAGTTTTACCGTATCAGCATCAATAATTTCGTCAGGATTTTCAAAGTATTTTACATACTCGTCATAGTTTACATGTTTTCCGATTTCTCTTAAAAAGCCAACGGCCTTGGCTTTTATATCATCTTTTATTTTCGGGCTGGCAAGTGTTTCAAACATTGCCTTTTCCGTAATATCCTGCGGGACAAGCTCTTTTATAAGAAAACTTATCGTATAATCTCTCATTTCACTGTTTTCTTTCAAAAATTCTTTTACAAGAATTTCAAGAACAGAAGATTTGTCCTCAATAGCATTAAGCTCTGCAATGGTATTTTTAATAAACTCTCTGTCGTGAGAGTTATTTTGCATGCTAATTATGGAAGAGAGAATTTTTGCTCTTATTTGCAGTTTGTTTTCCGGATGATTTTCTGACATTAGGGCTACTCCAGTTTTGTCCAGAAAGCATCAAGAATCTTTTGCGCTGCACCCGAGGGCATTTTGTCCTCAAGTATAAGATACTGCACTGCTATCATTGTGCATTCCGAGCAGATATTTACTCCGGGACCTTTTACCATTTTTACTACTTCTGTATTCGGTCTGCCGCAAAAACTGCAATAAACAGGCTCGTATCTGGAATCGTTATCCTTTTTAGAGTCCTGTTTTGTATCATTATCATGTTTTGCCCTTGAAAGGGAAACAACTTTTTCTTCGTTAGACATATTTAAAATTCCGCTTTTAAACTATTTTATACTTTGTTTATTGTATCTTATTTTGCAATGGTTGCCAAATTTTTTAATTTTGTTTATTATGTTTAAAAATGTTAGATTATTATAGAGTTTATTGTATAAAAATTTAGTATAGAAATTAAAATTATGAAAAAAGTTTTCCTGTTAATAACTGTGTTATTTGTTTCCGTTATTTCAACTGCATGTATAAACAACCTTGCGGTACAAGAATTGAATAACAAAGCAAAAGAATACATGGCCAACGGCGAAATAGAAAAAGCTATCTGCCGTCTGCGCTCCAGCATTGACCTTGATACAAGCATTTTTGAAACACATTACAATCTGGGTGTTGCTCTTATAGAAAACAAAGAGTATAAAGAAGCTCAATCAGCTCTAGAAGAAGCTATAAAACTCAAACCGGACTTTGCGGATTCTTATTACTCTCTGGCTATGGCTCTGGAATATCAGGCAGATGACATCATCAACGGAACAACAGAAGAAGACAGAGCAAAAAACAACGATGATACCGATGCAGAAGAAACTGCAAAAGCATCTCAAAAAGCTCAGGAAAAAATACAGCTTTCCGAAACAGAAAAAAATCAAATTGTCGGACTTTTAAACTCTGCTGTAGAAAATTACAACAAATATCTTTCACAAAAACCTGATGCGCAGGACAAAGCTAAAGTAGAAGAACAAATCAGATACCTGAATACAAAACTGCAGCAATACAATACCGTAAAAAACACTTCATTAACCGATGTTGACAATATTTCTCCAAGCACAAGCGAAAGTGACGAAGATTAATGCAATCCCCGCCGTCAGCTGTTCTGGTTAACTTAGGAGGTTTTAGCCTGCATTATTACGGCATAATCATGTTTTTTGCAATAATTTCTGCAATATTTGTCATGCGTTATGTTGCAAAAAAATTTTTCAAAGACGTTGATACAGAAATTCTTCTTGATATTTTGCCTGTCATAATACTGTGTTCAATATTAGGTGCAAGAACTTACTATGTATTGATGGATTTTTCATATTATTCAAAACATCTGGCAGAAATCCCCGCCCTCTGGCACGGAGGAATGTCCATCCACGGCGGACTGCTGGGCGGTATTTTGTCAGGAATTGTCATGGCAAAAATTAAAAAATTCAGCTTTTTAAAATATGCGGACATTTTTGCATACGGACTTTTGATAGGTCAGGCAATAGGCAGATTCGGCAACTATTTTAACTGCGAGGCTTTTGGAAAACCCTGCTCCATACCTTTTATAAAGCTATATATTCCGCCTCAGTACAGGCCTTTTGGCTATGAACATTTTGAATACTTTCATCCTGCCTTTTTGTACGAATCATTATGGAATCTTTTTGTTTTCGCCATTTTGTTCTGTATTTTAAAAAAATTCAAAAATCTGCCTGACGGTGCGATATTTTTTGCTTACCTGATACTTTATTCTATAGGACGAATTTTAATAGAATACTGCAGGCTGGACAGTGTAAGATATGTAGGCGGCATAGCTGTAGCACAGGTGGTATCCGCTATTGTAATAACAGTATCGGCTGTTGTTTTAATATTTTTATTCAAAAACAAAAAGAAAGGGTAAGATTTTTGTCTTACCCGATTTTGTAATATGTTTTTATGTTGTAGCTAGTTGTTATTATTTATTAGTAGTACATTGGAGGATATGGAGAAACATATACATCTTCAAATTCCAAACCTGTACCTGTTGGTTCCTGCATCAAGAGTGTTGAATAAATTGATGATGAGTTATAAGGATTTGTTGCGTATTGATTGTAAGATGTATTCATCTGTGATGCATTCTGTCCTGCTGTTTGAGCCAGTGCCTGTTGAGCCTGAGCATCTGCCTGCTGTGCGGTTTCCATTGTTTGCATATACTGCTGCATTGCTGCATAAGAAGGAAAACCGTTCATCATTGCGTAGACATCTTCTTGAGAATATTTGTCTAAATCTTTTACTACGTTGCCGCCTCTGATTGCTACTGTTGAATAGCCTACAGGTTTAGCGTATTGAGCTTTTACATTTCTTAAGTTTTCAAAGTGCAGTGTGCGTTTTGCATTAGTCAGATTTGATTTTGCAGTGTTGAACAATTTTGTTGCATTTGCTTTTTCTTTAGCGAGGTTGCTCAAAGCTGCGAGTTTTTCATCCTGTGAAAGGTTTGTATTATTTTTAACTGTTTCAATTGCTTCGTTGATTTGTTTTAATTTTGCTTCGTATTTAGGAAGTTTTGCTTTTGCTGAGGCAATTGCACGTTGTGCCTGTTCGATTCTGCTTAAGCGGGTAACTTCGTTGATTCTCATTTCATTTTCTGCTAAGAATTTTTTGTAAGAATCTTTGATGCCGTCTTTAGAAGATTTTACGTGGTCAGCTAATACTTTGTTTCTTGAATTGAGTCTATCGAGTTGAAGTTGTCTTGCGCCTGCCGGAGTTTGTTGAGCAGAGAGGCTGTTTCTCATTGAGATTTTTGCTGCTACTTCTTTTTCAATGCTGCTTACATCAGCTTCAGGCAATGTTTCTTTGATATCTTTGATTTCTGCACGGAGTTCTTCAATTTGTTTGTCGATTTCTTTAATACGTGCTTTGTTATTTACAGTTGCCGGATTTTCAGGAATGCTGTTTTTCATATTGCCAAGTCTTATATTTTCCTGATTGAGTGCTGCCAGTTGATTTTTCTTCCTAGCTATAGCTTTAGCATTTTTTGTCGGATTTTCTTCGAGTTTTACAATTTCGTCAAGTAATTTATCAATCTTTTTATTGTTTTTAGCAATTTTTGCATCGTATTTTGTTGCAAAGGATTCAACAGTATTAGCGTGAGCATTTTTAGAAGCCATTGCTGTTTCCCAGTTAGTTTTCATTGTCTGCCCAGCAGCTTTAGCTGATTCTGTTACACCGTTTGCTTTTACATATTCATAACCGTTTTTAATATTTTTACCTGCGTATTTGAAGGTTTCGCCTGTAGCCTGAACAGCACCTTTTATGCCTTTAGCCTGCGGTACCTTAACACCAGCAGCCTTCAAGCTGCCTTTGGCACCGGCAACAGAAAGACCGATACCGGTTACACCGGAGCCTATGCTCTGCCATGCGGCTTCAGCTTCGGCATCTGTTTTTGCTGTTGCTGCTTTATAAGCACCTTTGCCGACTTCGACAGCACCCATTGCGACACCGCCAGCAATTAAGAACGGAGCGGCTGCACCGCCAGTAGCTACTGTCAATGCGATTGCGCCTGCTGCGACACCGACTGTAGTCAATGTACGTTTCCAGCTGAATTTGCCTTCTTCATCGCAAACCATGCCTTTGAAGAAATTGCCGACACCTTTTAAGAAGTTGCCGAATTTTTGTGCGCCGGAAATTTTACCGTCATCTTTTCCGTCTGCTGCTATATAAACTTTACCATCTTTAGTCTGAGTCATTGCGGGGGTAGCTGTTGTAGAAACTGCAGTAGCTGCAGCAACAGTTTGAGGAGCGGTTGTTTGAGTTGTTGTTTGTTGAGTTGTCTGAGTTGCACCGTCAAATTGTGCAGTGTCCATTGCAGTATTTTGAATGTTTTGTTTTGACAAAAGCATGTTGTTAACAATGTCCTGTCTTTGTGCCAGCTGTCTTTGATAATCATTCAAAGTAGCCATAAAATACTGCCAGTACAAACCGTTTTGATAATTTGATGGTAAACCGCTCATCATTGCAAAATTTGGTAAAGTCATAATATCCCTTTCCTAAATTAATAAATTCCCCGTAAAAAAGTATATATAATTCCTCTTATTAAAATAAAAACATTTTGCATACAGAAATTGCCTTCTTCCGTATTTGATTATTAAGAAATGTAAACAAGCACAAGTGTTTTTTTGCGGGCTTTTTTATGGTTTAATAGAATATAAAATTACAATCTAAACGGGAGAGAAATATTGAAAAGCGAAAAGGTTAAATTAGGTCTTATCGGCCTCGGTACTGTAGGCACAGGCGTTGTTAAGGTATTAAAAGACTATGACAACATAGAAATCAAAAAAATTGCAGTAAAAAACATAAACAAAAAAAGAGATATCGAAAACCTTAACCCTTCCATTTTAACAACGGACCCGTTTGAAATTGTAAATGACCCCGAAATAGATATTGTTGTAGAAGTAATTGGCGGAACAGACCCTGCTTTTGAACTTTTGAAAACAGCTATAAACAACAAAAAACATATTGTAACCGCAAACAAAGAACTGCTTGCAAAAAAAGGACAGGAGCTTTTCAATCTTGCTAATGAAAAAAATGTAACAATCCTCTACGAAGCAGCAATTGCAGGCGGTATTCCGATTATTATGCCGATAAAGACTACTCTTGCAGGCAACAAAATCCACAAGATAGAAGCTATCTTAAACGGAACAACCAACTACATCCTGACAAAAATGGAAAAGGACAATGTTTCTTACGAAGAAGTTTTGAAAGAAGCACAAAAACTCGGTTATGCAGAAACTGACCCAACAGGCGACGTAGAAGGTTTTGACTCAGCTTACAAAATCGCTACACTGGCAACAATCGCACTCAACCAGCGTGTAGACATAAACAAAATTTATAAAGAAGGCATTACAAAAATCAGCGCAAATGATATGCAATTTGCCAAAGAACTCGGCTACAAAATAAAACTGATTGCACTGGCAAAACTGACAGACGACAACAAAGCCGATGTGAGAGTACATCCGATGCTCGTTCCCCAAAAAGACTGTCTGGCCAGCATAAACGGTGTAACAAACAGTGTTGTTCTGGAAGGGTTCCCTGTAGGACGTGTAATGTTTGCAGGCCCCGGAGCAGGTATGTTCCCTACAGCAAGCTCTGTTCTCGGTGACATTCTGGCTATTGTGAGCGGTATCGGCTCGGACAATCTCCTTCCGTTTATGAAATGTAACCACACAAAAAATGCTCAGCAGATAAGTATCGAACAAACAACAAACAGATACTACATCTCTATCACAGCAAACAACAACCCGGGCGTTATCGGTACAATCGGCAAAATTTGCGGAAACCACAACATAAATCTTGCGAGCGTTCTTCAAAAAGGCATTGACAAAGAAAACACAGCAAGAATCATCATTATTACCGAAGAAAGCATAGAAGAAAACATAAACAATGCAATAGATGAGCTGAAAAACAATTCCAGCATAGTAAAAATTAACAATCTTATAAGAGTTATGGAGTAAATAAAAATGACAAAATTTGAACAAAAAGGACATTACGAAGGTTTAATCAACAGATACAGAAAATATTTACCCGTAACAGACACAACGCCTGTTGTTACTTTGAACGAAGGCAACACACCGCTAATCAAAGCAGACAATCTGGCAAAAAAAATCGGACTGGATTGTGAAATATATCTGAAATTTGAAGGCGCAAACCCCACAGGAAGCTTTAAAGACAGAGGGATGACAATGGCTGTAACAAAAGCCAAAGAAGCAGGAGCAAAAGCTATCATCTGTGCTTCTACAGGCAACACCTCCGCAGCTGCTGCAGCATACGGTGCAAAAGCAGGGCTAAAGACATTTGTCCTCATTCCTGACGGATATATTGCGCTCGGCAAACTTTCTCAAGCTATGATGTACGGAGCAGAAATCATCGCTATCAAAGGCAACTTTGACGAAGCTCTCGAAAGAGTAATAGAAATTTCCGAAAAATATCCGATTACTCTTGTAAACTCCGTAAACCCCTACAGAATCGAAGGTCAAAAAACAGGTGCCTTTGAAATCTGTGATGCACTCGGTGATGCACCGGACTATCACTTTATCCCTGTCGGCAATGCAGGCAACATAACAGCTTACTTTAAAGGTTACGAAGAATACCACTCACTGGGCATAACAACACATGTTCCAAAGATGATGGGGTTTGAAGCCGAAGGCGCAGCCGCTATAGTTAAGGGTGAAAGGATTATGAAACCCGAAACAATTGCAACAGCAATAAGAATAGGCAACCCTGCAAGCTGGAAACAGGCTGAAAACGCCCGTGACAAATCAGGCGGAATCATCAACTTTGTCACAGACGAACAAATTATAGAAGCTTACAAACTTCTTGCTTCTACGGAAGGTATCCTTGCAGAACCCGCCAGTGCAGCTTCTGTCGCAGGTATAATCAAAGCAAACAAAATGGGTCTTGTCGAAGCAGGCAAAAAAGCTGTCTGCATCCTGACAGGCAACGGACTGAAAGACCCCGACTCCGCTATAAAATACTCCGGCAGCGAGGTTAAAAAGACATCGTCTAATATGGATGATATACTGAAGGCTATGAACATATAACAAATATAGCTAATACGGTTAATTGGTTTTTTAAAACAAATTTTGATACAATGTTATAAAGCTTTCGGCTTTATTGTTGAGGACAAAAGATAAATGAGTACGTTTTCTAAAAGAGATGCAAAAATATACAACAAATTCAGAACCGCTTTTCAGTGGATTGCGTGCAATATATTTTTTGGCACTTACATAAGACTTATGTACAACTTTAATGTAGAAGGCAAGGAAAATATTCCTGACGAAGACAGATTTATCGTTGCAGCAAACCACATCTCGGGCAAAGACCCTTTCCTGCTGCCGCTGGCTATTGACCTGCCCATAGCTTTTATGGCAAAAGAAGAACTTTTTGAAAAATTCTTTTCCAGAACTCTTATGGATTTTTGCGGAGCCTTTGCCGTAAGAAGAGATAAGGTAGAAGTTTCTACAATAAAAACAGCACTCAACATAAAAAACACAAAATGGATGCTCGGACTCTTCCCTCAGGGAACAAGAGATGCCGGCAACCGTATTGAAAAGATAACAAAAGGGTTTGCGTCCTTTGCCAAAGCAACAAAAACAGGTATCCTTCCCGTTGCAATCATAGGCTCGGACAAAAAACCCAAATGGCCGTTCAGCAACAACATAACGGTCAAAATAGGGAAGCTGATTCCCTACAGCGACAACATTGATGATATGATGCAACAATGGTGTTCGACTATTTCCGATTTGACAGGAAAGGAATATGTACTAGAATAAGTTATTTAATAACTGGAATTTTCGGGGTATTGAATGAAAAAGAATTATGCTAGAAGATATGCGGAAGAATTCAACATTTTTAGAGCTATATACCAGCTGTTGTGGTGTATATTTATAGCCATACCGATTTTCAAAATCTTTTACAAATTTGAAATCAGAGGACGTGAAAATATTCCGGCTGACGGAAAATTTATCTGTGCAGCAAACCATGTTTCACATCTTGACCCGTTTCTTGTTTCTGTTGCAATAAAAAAACCTATTGCTTATATGGCAAAAAAAGAGCTGTTTGAGGACAACGGATTTTTCTTTACGCTGAATATGGACTGGCTCGGAGCATTTGCCGTAAACAGACAAAAGCTTGAGGTTTCGACAATAAAAACAGTAAAAGAATTATACAAAACAAAATGGCTGCTCGGCATATTCCCTCAGGGCGGTATAAGAAAAAATCATACAATCGAAAAGATAAACAAGGGCTTTGCTGTAATAGCAAAAGCCGCAAAATGGAATATTCTGCCGATTTCTATCACCGGATGTGAAAAATACAACTGGATTCCCTTCAAGGCAAAAGTCATTGTCCAAATAGGTACACCAATATCTTTTGAACAATCTCAAGACGAAATCATTGACCAGTGGGGAAAACAGGTTGCCTCAATGAGCCATTACAAATATATAGAAACCGAACCGGAAAACTCTGAGGCCCAAGACCAGCAGGAATTTGCTCAGGCATAATCTCATATATTCAGCCCACAAATACAAAAAAATACGAAAAATCTACATTAAGAAATGTAAATTTTGATAACACGCAAAATTCTTTATTTTTAGAATTTTGCGTTTAATTATTCGTTAAATTAAAAAAAAATTAGCAAAAATTTTAAAATTTTTACTAAAAAATACAAAAATTTAAAAATTAATTTTGCAAAATTCAAAATTTCTTGATTTACTACATTTTTAGCAGGGTCTTGACGAAACAAAAAACATAGTGTAGTTTATAATAATATAAATTAATTGTTAAAAACACACTTTATCTATAAAATTGCATCCGCGGATCTGAATAAGAAAAGCGGTTTTTTTTATTCCGGAATTTGGCTGACAACGCTTCTTTTTGCTATGGGCTTGCCTTTTGCATTGTAGCCGGTATCTCCTACCCAGTGGGCTTTTAATTTGCCGTTTTTGCTAAAAGCATACTGTTCGTCTTCAGAGATATAAAGTCCTATGGAAATCAAATTGCCTGTCACAGGGTTATATTTGCCTATTTTATATGGATATACGCCTTCTTGAGATTTGTTGTCAATGTCAACAGCCACAAGATACCCGCCTGAAGAATAATAAAACGCATACTGGGGCTTGTCCTCATAGACTATCACATATCCGTTCACAAAACCTTTTGCCAGAGAAAAAGACATTACATATCTGCCTTTGATTTCTTTTTTTGTTTTTAGTGCTTCCTTGTTTTCTTCATTATTTTCGTCATAAAGATACGGTTTTAGTATTGATTTGTCTATTTTCAAATCCAATCCGTCAAAAGCATACTTTCTGGCGGACTCGACATTGTACATTACACTGCCTTGCAGGACTGTTTGCTGCGCAAGCACAGGAAACGAAAAAGACAGACAAATAATAAGCACAAAAAATATTTTTTTTATCATATCTAGCCTATACTCTCTTTAAAATACCTTTTTGTAAAATAAAAAAGAAGGTAATAAAATACGAGCAAAATATTCATCTGCAAAATCGGAAGCATAGAGCTTTTTGTGAGGAAATACCACACAACAGCAGCCGGAACAAAACACAGAAGAATATGTATCAGTCTTTTATAAGGAACCTTCCACTCAAAGCCCGGTATCACAACAAACACTGTCAAAAGAAAATACAAAATGTTTGCAGCCAATGTAGCAATGCCGACACCGACAAGCCCCATTTTTTTGATTAAAACAATGTTCAAAACCAGACCAATGACGGCAGAAACAATCTTTAATACAGTCAGGACATAAGTTTTGTTAGACAAATGATACTGATAAGTTGTGTAATCAGAAAAGCTCAAAAAGAAGGCAGCAAAAGCAAAATAAGGAAGCAAAATCCATGCCTGTTCGTATTTTGCATTGGCAAAAATATCCATAATATCCCTTGCATACAGACACATGATAGTCACAATAGGCAGAGAGATAAGAAGATAATACCCTGTGAGTTTTTTAATTACGGGTCTTACGTCCATTTTGTCCTCAAAGAGGTTGATGATTCTTGGATATGCAGCAATCGTAATGATAGCAAACAATGTCATCAAGATAGGGAAAGTAAGGTTGTAAGCCACACCGACAAAGCCTGCGTGTTCCAGACCGTGATAGTGGTTTGTGATAAACTTGTTGCTCTGGTTGATAAACCAAAGGCTGATAGAAGCCACTGCTATCGGCACACCGTAAATAAACAAAGACTTCATCATATTTTTATCGGGCTTTTCTATACGCAAAAGCCACAATATATCTGTCTGAAAAACAAGCACAATATCAATAATCATAATGGATATTGCCATACCGATGAGAATTGAAAGTGCGCCGAGTTCAAAAAATTTGATTATCAAAACAGAAAAACATATTGTCATAATCTGGTTTATTATAGTAGAAACAGTAAATGCCCCCGGTTTTATCTGCGCACGAAGAACCTGAAAAAGCAAAGCTCTCACAGCAACAGGGATAATCAAAACAAGTATAAACAAAAATATTTTTGGCGGAATGCCAAAATATTCATAAAAATGGTTTCTAAATATTGCAACAAGACAATACATAACAATCAAATTTGATGTCAGGATAAACACAAGCGTAGACAGATATCTGGGTACTTCTTCTGTGAGCTGATTCTGTCTGAAAAATCTCAAACCTGCTAAGCCTATCCAGTCAGAAAAAAGTATGCATAAAAAGCTCAAAACCGCCAATGATATAGCATAAACCCCATACTCAGACGGCATCAAAAGGTTTGTATAAACAGGTACAATAACAGCATTGCCCAAAAGTCCGAAAATTTTTGACGGAGCATATTTTGCCATATCTTTAAAAATATGACGCATAGGGATTTCTACTTCCCTCAAGTGTTTATCTACTTTTTCTGTCACGCTAATTCCACCATTCTAAAAAATTTTTAAACAATTTTATGAACAAATTATATCATAAATCGTTAATGATTACAGAGAAGATACTATCTGCAACAGATTATCCTGTTGTATGACAGGAATAGCAATAACCAAAACTTTCCGATTGTATAATTCTCTCAAATAGCCCTTGCGGGCTAGTGATTTTGACAAGTCAAAAAATTAAGATAATAAGAGGATATGATATTTTCCCCTTATTGAGATAAAATTTATAGTACAACAGAAGGTTTTTACGTTTTGGATAAATTTCTTCGTATAAAATTAACATCATTAATTTTAATATTATCATTTGCTGCAACCAGCTTTTGTCCGTGTGCATACGGTTTTTCACTGCCATTTGTAAAAAAGAAAAACAAAAACAACGCTGCAGAAAAGCAGATCGACAAAAAACAAAAAGAACAGCCTGCCGTACAAATGAAAGCAGAAAAAAACGAAGTCAAAGAATATTCTCTGGAAGATTGTATAGAAATTGCACTCAAAAACGACCCCAATATTAAAATTTATACAACCCAGAAAGACATTGCTCATTCACAGGTAGGCATTGCAAAATCGGGATACTTTCCAAACATAACAGCCAGTACGGGTTTTACCTCTCAACAAAACAGAAACTCCGGACGTGGTGGCGGATTTTACAATCAAGGCGGCAGTACCTCAAACAGCAACAATTACTATCAGTTGAACCTCGGCGTAAACCAGCTTATCTGGGATTTTGGAAAAACTATTGCCAGAATCAACATGCAAAAATATAACAAAGAATCTGTGGGCTACGATTTAGAAAACACGATTCTAAACACTGTTTATAACGTAAAACTCGCCTATTTTCAGGCACTTGCAGCTCTGGCAAATCAAGATGTTTACGAACGTTCCGTCAGGATAAACCAGCTTAATTATGACAGAACAAATGCCCTGTTTAAAGAAGGATTAAAATCCAAAATCGATGTTGTAAATGCTCAGGTCTACCTGACAGATGCAGAGGTTTCGCTAATAGATGCACAGGGAAAATACGATGCTGCTATCGTAAACCTCAACAATGCAATGTATCTGACAGATGCACCTGAATATAATTTAAAAAATACGGAAAGTTTTAATTTTAAAAGAACACAAACCTCTAAAGATACGGTAAACATCTCTTATGTCCCAGCAAAAAGCGGTGCGCAAGAATACGAACAGGCAGCTATTCTCACCTCGGGTATTGAAAAGCAGGATATTATACAGGATTACAAATTCAAACCTCTGATTTTACCGGTAAACGAAGCCATTCAAAAGGCATACGAAAACAGACCTGATTTAAAATCACTGTTAATGGTGGAAAAAGTTCAGGAAGAATCACTCAAAGTGATAAGAAGACAATACATGCCCGTAATCAACGTCAGCGCAGGCTACAATTACAGAAGAAACAGCGAGGTTTCAAATACAGGTTTCAACCTAGGGGTTACAATGGACTTGCCCACACTGAACATTATGGGTATAAAATATAATGTGGATCAGGGACACCAGTATCTGGAGCTTGCAAAAGAAAACATTGAACTGTCAAAGAAAAATATCTATTTTGAAGTCCAAAACAACTATATAAATATGGTCGTGCTGCAAAGAAAAATCCCCAAAATGGCGGAAAAAGTACAACAGACTCTGGAAAACTTTGAGCTAGCAGACGGAAGATACACTGTCGGGCTGGGGAATTTTATAGAACTGCAGCAGGCACAAACAAACTATAACAACGCTCAACTTGCTTTTGTTCAGGCAGTTTTTGACTACAACGTAGCAAAAGAGCAGTTCCAAAAATCCATGGGGGTAAGATGAAAAAACGAATAGTCATAACTTTATCTGTAATAACAGCACTGATTTTTGTCAGCGGATTTGCTTTTTTGTTTAAGAAAAATCCCGCAGCCGACTATGTCACAGTGACGCTAAAAAAACGCACTATTATTGAAGCAGTAGAGGCCTCCGGCACAGTAAATCCGGTGAACACTGTTGATATCGGTTCTCAGGTTTCCGGTATGATTAAAGAAATCTACGTGGACTACAACTCAAAAGTAACAAAAGGCCAGCTGCTCGCACAAATAGACCCATCACTTTTTCAGGCACAGGTAGACAAAGCCCGCGGCGATTTGGAAGCTGCACGTTCTAACAAAGCAAAAGTAGAGGCAATGCTCGCTTATGACAAAAAAAATTACGAAAGATACAAACGACTTTATGAAAAAAATTACGTTGCAAAAAGCGACCTTGATTTGGCCGAGGCAACTTACAAGTCAGACCTTGCACAGATTGCAGCTGCACAAGGAACAATAAATCAGGCACAGGCAACCTTAAACAACAACCTCACAAACCTGAAATACACAAGAATTGTTTCTCCGGTAGACGGCATAGTGGTTTCCCGTGCGGTGGATGTAGGACAGACTGTTGCAGCAAGCTTCCAGACTCCGACATTATTTCAGGTGGCACAGGATTTGACAAACATGCAGATAGAAGTAAATGTCTCCGAAGCTGACATCGGAAAAATACAAAAAGGACAAGAAGTAGAATACACTCTTGACGGTTATGCAGACTCTGTTTTCCACGGCGAAGTTCAAGAAGTCCGTATCGCTCCGACAACAGTTTCCAACGTTGTAACCTACACTGTTATTGTTGATGTTGACAACAAAGACCAGAAAATGATTCCCGGAATGACAGCCAATGTTTCTATCATTACCGACAAAAGCGAAAATGTTCTGTGCGTTCCGACAGATGCTCTTCGATTTACCCCAAAAGAAATTACAGGCGGCAAAAAATACAAAGATCAGGGTATCTGGATTATCAGAAACAACAAACCTCAACGTATAACAATCACTACAGGAGCAAAAGATTCTGACAGAACAGAAGTTATCTCAAAAGAACTAAAAGAAGGCGACAAAGTTATCCTCAAAAAGAAAAGCGATAAAGAAAAAACCGCTCAAGGCGGCAAAAGACCGATGAGATTATTCTAATGAGTTTGATAGAAATAAAAAACCTGATAAAAACATATCCGACAGGCGACACATTTTTTAATGCGCTGAACAATGTGTCGCTGACTGTCGAGCAGGGCGAATTTGTGGCTATTATGGGAGCCTCGGGTTCGGGAAAATCCACCTGTATGAACATTCTCGGCTGCCTCGACAAACCCACATCAGGCACGTATTTTTTAGACGGCATTGATGTAAGCAAAATGTCTATGGACGAGCTTTCCGCCATACGTAACAGAAAATTAGGCTTTGTGTTTCAAGGGTTCAACCTGATATCAAGAACATCTGCTCTTGAAAACGTAGAAATGCCGATGATTTACAAAGGTGTACCGGCAGAAGAACGTATAAAACGTGCAAAAGCAGCTTTAAAAATAGTAGGACTCGAAAAAAGAGAAACCCACATGCCAAACCAAATGTCAGGCGGGCAGCAGCAGCGTGTAGCTATTGCACGTGCGATTGTAAACGATGCGCCCATTATTCTGGCTGACGAGCCTACAGGCAACCTTGATACAAAAACCTCTATTGAAGTTATGGAATTTTTTGTAAAACTCAATGCCGTTGCAGGAAAAACAATCATCCTCGTAACCCACGAGCCTGATATTGCAGAGTATTGCAAACGCATTGTACGTTTTAAAGACGGACAGATTATCTCTGACGAAAAAAATGCTGTACAAAAGGGGCTGGATGCATTAGACAAAGTGAATTCGGAGGGCATACTGTGATTGATTTTGAGTCTACTTTTAAAATATCCTTACGCTCTTTGTACATCAACAAAATGCGCTCAATCTTAACCAGCCTCGGCATTATCATCGGTGTGAGTGCTGTTATCATAATGCTTTCCATAGGTGAAGGCGCAAAAGAAAGAATAAACAAAGACATTGCTTCAATGGGTTCAAACCTTCTTATGGTGCTGTCCGGCTCCACTACCTCCAGCGGTGTCAGGATGGGCAGCGGAACACAGCCCACACTCACAATAAAAGATGCCGAAGCAATGCTAAAACACTGTCCCTCTGTGCTGGAGGTTGCACCGAGCGTGGGGCAGGTACAGCAGCTTGTTTATTCAAACCAGAACTGGTCAACAACCGTTAACGGCATCACTCCTGGGTTTATGCCAATAAGGATGTGGGAGATAGAATCCGGCAGGGCGATTTCTGATGATGACCTTAAAAACACGACAAAAGTAGCTGTTCTCGGCACAACCGTAACAACAAATCTTTTCGGCGACATGGACCCGATTAACAAGACCATACGTATAGGCGGAATGCCGTTTAAGGTAATAGGGATTTTAAAAGAAAAAGGCCAGAACGGTATGGGGCAGGATCAGGATGACACTGTTCTTATCCCCATAACAACTGCACAAAAAAAGCTTTTCGGAACAGACTTTCCAGGTATGGTAAAGCACATCAGCGTACAGGCAAAGGATGAAGAAAGCCTTGATTCCGCTCAGGAAGAAATAACACAGCTTTTAAGAGAACGTCACAATCTCGGCAAGACAAAAGAAGATGATTTTACCATAAGAAACTTTACGCAAATGCTCGAAACTGCAAAGCAAGCCTCCAACACGATGGCTATTTTGCTCGGGTCTATTGCCTCTGTATCACTGCTTGTGGGCGGGATAGGTATTATGAACATAATGCTTGTATCCGTAACAGAACGTACGAAAGAAATCGGCATTCGTATGGCAATCGGTGCCACGGCAATGGATATAAGGGTGCAATTTCTTGTTGAGGCTCTTTTATTATCGCTTGCCGGCGGGGTAATCGGTGTTATTGTCGGGGTTTTGGGGTCAAAGCTTGTCGGGCTTTTCTCGGAGATGACAGTGATAATTTCTGCAACTCCGATACTGATATCATTTGCTTTTGCCGGTATTGTCGGGATAGTTTTCGGGTATTATCCAGCTTACAAAGCATCGCTGCTCAACCCTATTGAGGCACTGCGCTACGAATAATATTTTTATATAGTCAACTGACTCCGACTACTTCTTGAATCTGTGCATTAAACAAGTCCATTTTTTTCCAAAAGTCCGGCACAGCCAACAAGTACGTGGGGTCACTTCCGAAATATTTACGCTTTTGTTTCACTATATATGCAACAAACGAGTCCATCATAGATGGTTATATAGTCAACTGACTCCGAAAAAACGAAACCAACATCCGGAAAAGAAGAAAATTGCTGCCTGCGCTTAAAGCGGATTTTTTCTCGGCAGTCCGGAGCGTCTCGGGTATTTAATAGCACAGGACTTTGTCTTTTTGATTACAAGAAGCTCCCTGTCACAAGCCTCTTCAACAGGAAGATTGTATGCTATACGCTCTAAAATCTGCCCGTTTAATATATCGAGAGCATTTTTGGCTCCTGCGATTTCTTCATCAGCGTTTTTGGATTTGAAAGCCACAAAATACCCGTCCGTTTTTACAAACGGCATTGTATATTCCAAAAGAATATTCAACGCAGCCACTGCACGTGATGTCACGACATCAAAATTTTCTTTATACTCTACTTTCAAATCCTCTACTCTGCTGCAGAGCGGATGCAAATTTTCCAGCCTCAATTCCTTTTGCACAAGTTCGATAAAGCCGATTTTTTTTGCAATAGAATCAAGAGGATAAATCTGTACCTCGGGATACAAAATACTCAACGGCAAAGAAGGAAACCCGCCGCCCGTACCGACATCGAGGATTTTGGCTTCTTCTTTGATCCCGTATTTTTCCAGAAACAACACCATTGAAAGCGAGTCATAGATGTGTTTTTCAAACAACAATTTTTCATCATTTTTGCTCACAAGGTTTGTATGAGAGTTGTAAATGCCAAAAAGCTGTTCAAAAACCTGAAATTTTTCCTGTTCGGTTTTTGAGAGCGGTCTTTTTATAAGATTTTCTATAAGTTCAAAATTATTATTATCCATTTTTGTTTACTTCATTCACTACATTATCAATTTGTTCTTTTGTCATTTGTTTTTTCAAATCCTCAATCCTAAGCGAAATATGCTCCCGTGAAGAATCAGCATTATCAGTTTCGTTGAGAGTTTTTTGAGCAAGAAGAAGAGCCTTGAGCGCCTTATGGTTTTCTTGTTTTTCGCAATAGTAATCCCCCAGCTCAACATAAGCATTTATTACATAGAGTTTTTCTTTTGTTCTTTTTGCAGCAGAAAGAGATTTTAAAAGCCACTCTCTAACAGCTGCCGGATTCAGGCTTTCATTGAGTTGAGAAATTTTTAAACAGATATAATAAACACCCTCGTAATTTGAACAGCTCAAATCAGTCTTTAGTGCAAGTTTGTAATAATCGAGAGCTTTTTTCAAATTTCCGGACTCTTTTAAAATCTCACCCAAATTTGTATAAGCCGAAGAAACATAAATGCCCGGCTGTTTTGCGGTCTGGACAACTTTCTGATAAAAATCAAGAGCAGCCTGAGTCTGGTTGTAGTCATCCAGTATCAATGCATATCTAAAATAAGCCTGAGCCAGATATTCAGAATCCAGCACAACTCCTTCATTCACCAGCAAAAATGCCTTTTTGTAATACTCGACAGCCTTGTCCGTATTGGTCAACTCCTCTTCAATAGCAGCCATTTCTATATAAGAACGGGCAAGAATGCTGTCTGATGCAGGAGATTTTTTGTTTATAAAGTTTTCGTATATTACTCTTGCGTGATTAATTTTGTAGGTTTCTTTATAAATTCCTGCAATTTCAAGGCGGACTTCATTCATTTTATCCACGTCATTTCTTGAGGAATACAAGTCCGTCAATCTGTTATAAAAATCAATTGCATCCGTTGTTTTGTTCATTTTTTTTGCACACTGAGCCAATTTTTCAAGGATTTTCGGCTCGTATTCGTAAAAATCAGCATCGTGTTTCTGGGCATAGGCCTTGGCATAAACAATAAATGCTGTTTCAAAGTCATGCTGATTCTCCAGCTCCTGTGCCGTATTAAAAATTTCTGCAACGGATTGTTCCAGCTTTTGCTGTTTCAGGGCATCTTCTCTTTGTTCAAAAGTCCTGTGCATTCGCTCTTTTGCTGCTGCTTCTTCATTTTTTCTCAAATCAACGGGAACACTCAACAGCGCAATTTCGTCTTTTGTGAGTTCGTATTTTTCAAACCTTCTGTTTTTTTCTCTATCCCTTATGCTCTTTGGCGGGACAGGTCTTTTGTGTCTTTTTACGGGCTGCTGCTCGTCTTCTTCATCTTTTGCGTTTGTATTTTTTATATTCCACGCTGTCAGGTTGCTGTTGAGATAGCTCATCAAAGACATATCCGTTGTGTCTTCTTTTTTTCTCGTAGCAATGATAAAGGACGAATGATACTCGATTTGCGCTCTCATGGTGTTTCGTGATATCAACAGCACTCTGTTATTTGGTTTTAGAGGAAGCTGAGAATTGTAAAAATCACGCCAGAGCGTATGGATTTTTATTTTATCAAAATGCGGAATAAAACTCTGCAGATATTTTTTTATGTATTCTTTTAAAAACACATAGCCGTATTCCCTTGTCAGAACATCTTTTTCGACCATATATTCAATTTGTTCACGGGTAAAAAATCCTGCATCCGTCAAAAACTGCGTACTCAGCCCGATATTTATCAAAGCAAGGTTGTACAAAGATTTTTTTACAGCCTCAGGGACAAAAGTAATGAGCTTTTGCAGGATATAATCCTCATAAGAAATACGCTTTGTCAAATACTCTTCAACCAGAGCTTTTAGGGTAATTTTCAGAGTAGAAACAATATTTGCACTCACTGCAACATAATTGGAGTTGCCTCTTGTTATATCAAAAAACTTCTCCACGGTTTCATCATCAGGTTTTATACCAAAGCCCTGAAGATAGGTCAGGGTTTCTTCCTTTGTATAGGGCTGGATTTGTATATTCAATACGTTTTTGAGATTAGAGGTATCGGGTTTTGACGAATCAAAATAAGAAGACACAAGAACCAGCTTAAATTTGTTCATAGAGTTTAAGTGTTCTATATATCTTATGATTTCTTCTTTTTCTGCGGTATTTTTTTTGTTAAAGATATTTTCCAGAGAATCAAGCACAATAACCGTTTTTAGGTTTATGTGTTTCAGATAATGATTTATTCTCTGGGAAAGCGAATTTGTTTCGATTTTTGTAAACGAAACTTTTTTTTGCTGAGAATATTTTTTCAAATCCTCAAAAAATGATAAAAAGATATCATCCAGTGTAGTTGCATCAAAACACTTGAACCTGAAGACCAGAAGGTCGTCTTTGTCCTTTAGTGTACTCAATGATTCTTCCACGAACTTTGTCTTTGAGGCACCGGATTTTCCCTCAACAAAACACACACCCGCATCAGCCGATGAATAAAAATTTGAGAGCCTGTCGAGATAATCTTTTTCCATATATTTATATTATCATATATTAAAGTTTAAGCACCCTTCAAAACATTGATTACAAACTCGACAGCACCTGAGTTTTCGTCAAAAATTTTGTGAGTATCTTCACAGGCTTTTTTGTAAAAATCACTGTCAGACAGCAGTTTTTTCATATCTTCTGTCAGCTCCTGCTCTGAAGAAGAGAGTTTTGCCGCATTTGTTTGTGTAAGATATGCATATATATCCTTAAAATTGAACACGCATTCGCCTGATACAACAGGTTTTCCCCAAATATTAGCCTCGAGAGGATTGTGTCCGCCTGTATTTGAAAAACTTCCGCCGATAAATGCCAGATGACTGATAGAAAACATCTTCATCAACTCGCCCATGGTATCCAGCATAATGATATCATTGTTTTCAAAAGTATCACCCTGACTTCTTTTGCCAAAAGCCATGCCTGTTTCTTCAAGAAGCTGTGTAACCTTCTCATATCTTTCTGGATGTCTTGGCGCAAGCAGGAGTTTTATATCCGGAAATTCGCTTTTTAGAGTTTTAAAAGCACCGAGAACAATTTCATCCTCGCCTTTGTGTGTGCTGGCAGCAACAATCAGCCTTGCACCGTTCAGTTTTATGCTGTTGGCCAGTTCTGTAATCTGCTGAGCATTCATTGTAGGTTTTATATCAAATTTTAAATTCCCCATAAATTTTGTAATCTCAGGGTCTGCGCCAACCTTCAAAATTCTTTCAACATCGCCCTGTGTTTGCATAAAAATACCTTTATACTGCGCAAGCACGGGTTTGAAAAAGAAAGAAAACTTTTTGTAACCGTTATAAGAGTGAGGGGACAATCTGCCGTTTACGATATAAACGGGGATGTTTCTTCGCTTTGCCAGATAAACAAAGTCCGGCCAGATTTCAGTTTCGGCAATAATTATTTTATCCGGTTTTACACTGTTTAAAAAAGCATTTACACTGAAAAAGAAATCAAACGGAAAATATGTAATTGCATCAACTGTTTTTTCCAGTTTTTTATGAGCAATTTCCTGTCCTGTTTTTGTTGTGGTAGAAAGGACAATATTTGCTTCCGGAAAAGCCTGTCTTGTACTTTTTATCAGCTGTTCAACAGCGTTCACCTCGCCAACGGAAACAGCATGGAAAAATAACGTCTGTTTGTTATGGTCGAGTTTTATATCATAAAATCCGAGCTTTGTAAAAATACCTGCTCTGAACTTTGGCACAACAGCCAGTGCAACCAGAATCACAGGCAACAGCACCACTGCAGCCGCTATAGTAACAATATTGTACAATACACTAAAGAAAAACATAATACTTCCTCTATAATTTCATATAGCCAAACTCCGGACAGCACAAGCCGCCTCAGACTATAGTCTATAAAAAACAAAAACAGCTTTCAATTAAATCTTAATATTGCCAAAAGAATTGTAATTGTTAAATGCCTTGAACGAAGTCGGCAGAGGGTTTCTCATCGTAATATTTTCTTTTATCTGGTCTTTTCTTATTTCTGTTGCTTCTTTATTGAGCAAATGTTTTTGGTATCTTGATGCAATCTGGTTTCTTACATAAGGTGTAACAAGGTTGCAGGCAAGAACAGAAGCAGCAATTGCGGCAATCGTACCTGTATTGTTTTTATGAGTTTCCAGAACCTCTAATGCCTCATTTACTGCAGGAAGGAATTTTTCCATCTCTGTTTGTTTAAGACCCTTGAACATATTAAGTTTTTGAGGTTCTTCAAGGAGTTTTGTCAGTTTGTTATTCTTCAATTCGTCAGGAGTAAAGAGTTTTTTCCAGTCCAGAGGATTGTCAACAGAAACTTTCGGCCCTTTGATTTTTCCAAGAGCGTTGACAACATCATCCGTGAGCAGTTTGCCTTTTTCAACAAGTTTGTCAGAGCCGCTTTTTATAAGGTCGCAGATTGTATAATACATTGCAACGTTTACTGCAGCATCTGCACACTCCTGAGGAAATAAAAATTTCTTTTTCTTTTTATCTATTTTTTTGTCAGTAGCAACAACAACAAGCTGCGCTGCAGAGCTGAACACCCAGCCCAAAGCACCGAGGTGGACAAGCAGCTGTCCGCCGTCTTTTGAGTATTTGTCGAACATATACTGTATAAAATTGTTCACAAATTTAGGTGCCGGCATTATTTGCTACCCTCCGTTTCTTTTGCAGAGGGAGCATCGCCCATGATTTGTTTTTGGAACACTCCTGTCAAAAACTTGGTAATAGGTGCATCAAGCAAGAAATTTGTCCCTATCATAGCAACTGTTGCGACAAATGTACCCATAGCTTTTCTATAAAGGTTAAATTTCTTGTCCAGTTTAGATTCTTCTATCGGGAATACAGCTTTTTCATTTTCTTTTAAAGGTTTTGTAAACAGGGGAACAAAAAATCCTCTCTTTTTGTCAGGTATAATCTTTGATACCAGGGTTTTTCCGTCTTTTTTAACATATTCACATGCATATTTTGAATACTTTTGTATCCACCATATACCTGCCTGTCGGACAAACACGCCGACAGCCGTACCGGCAACGATTTTTGCCAGTGTACGTGCTACAGAAATTTTTCTTGTATCCTCGTCAACTTTTTTGTTGCAAAGGTCAATAACAGGCTGCGTCATCAGAGCTGTCGCACCGAGAATCAATCTCTGTTCCGGAGAGTGGATACATTTTCCGGCCCAGTTAAGTCCGTTTTTAATATGTTTGTTACTAATGATCAACGCTTAGTGACCTTTCACTGTTCCCCAGCCTATCTATTTTACAAAATAAAATCAATTTAGGCTATACTTCACATCACATGTAAAACAAAAAGCAATAAAAAATTTACAAAAAATATCTATTTGTAAAGGTTTTTTAAAGATATTCTTTAAATTTTTTGTCAATGGTAATTTTATAACCGCAGGTATCAAAAGTTGCACACCCGCCCAGTCTTATTTTGTCCGTAACCATGGGATATGCTCTGCAATATAAAGAACGAAAAAAATAATCTTTGCATCTGTTGTTATTATCCAGAGATTTGCAGCGGAATAATATTACCCCGCTGTCGTTTTTTCCGGCTATTTCAAAATGGTTATATTTCACATCAAAATTTTTTAGATCCTCAAACTGTTTTTCTGTTTTTACATACTCATCTTCTATCATAAAAACTATATTGCGGCAGCACGCACCGCAGCAGTTGCATTTGCCTTCAATTTTATATTTTGAGGTAAAAATTTTGTCAAAATAAAATTTTAGATATAAGCAAAAATTTTTCAGCACTTTTAATGTATCCAAAAATCATTACGCACAATCGGCCAGTCAAAATCATTAAACGTAAAAATCTGCATAAAATAATACCCCGGCTCATCTATCACAAAATAGGATTTGAAATATCCCAAAGATGTGTCTATCTGATAGTCTTTTGACCAGTATATTTTATAGCCCCAGTGGTTTGTCTTTTCTTCTTTTTTTACAATTTGAACACGGATATAATCGTCCTTAAACTCTTCTTCGTTTATAAAAATATAATAAACTCTCTCTCTTGCCTTAAAATGGCGTCCGGCGTTGTTTATTGTCTGGTTGTTAATAGGCTGGCTGTTAAACAATAGCAGAGCCTTGTGTCTTTTGCAGCGGAAACCAAACCCGCATACACACAACACACATATCAAACAGACTATTGTGGCAAAAATTTTATATCTGCTGTTCATTATTTTTTAGATTTCAAATACTCAATTTGATTTTTTACCTGTGTTTTCATATCAGCGTCAGTGGTAATGTTTACAAATTTTTCATAATTTGTAATTGCTTCAGCATATTTCTTTTCGTTTTCGTATGCCATACCCAGAGCATAATATGCATAAGCATAGTTAGGATCGAGAGCGACTACGCTGTTGAAAGCTTTTTTCGCTTTTTCATAATCCTTCATCTCTGCATAACACAGGCCTGCATTAAATGTTGCATCGGTATTTTTGATATTTAAGAATATAACTTTTTCGTACTGAGCAAGAGCATTTTTTGTATCAGAGTTTGCTTTGTAAGCATTGCCCAGTTTTATCAAAGTATCTTCTGACTTTTCATCAAGAGCAGCAGCCTTCTGATATTCTACAATTGCTGCCTCATAGTTTTTCTCTTTCATATAAGTATCAGCAAGAGCAACATGAGCCTCTATATTTTTGCTGTCCAGAGAAAGTGCCTTGTTAAACACATCAACAGCCTCTTGATTTTTATCGTATTTAGAAAGAATTTTTCCGTATTCTACAACAGTATCTTTGTCATCAGGGTTTATTTCAAGAGCTTTTTCGTACTGTTCGAGAGCCTTGTTTTTAGACCCCATATTGTCATAAACCTGAGCAAGCGATTTGTATGCAGAAGGGTCGTTTACATTTACGCTGGCGGCCTCCTGATAACAATTTAGTGCTTTTTTCTGCTGACCGTTTTTCATAAACACATCGCCCTGAGCAATATACGCTTTTGAAAGATATTCTCTGACTTTTGGCTCCGTTCTTTGAGCATAAAGATTTTTATAAATCTCGATTGCACTTTCATAACTGCCAAGCGCATGCAGAGCAATTGCTTTGTTAAACAGTACATTATAATCATTTTTGTCCACTACCAAAAGCTCATCATAGAGTTTGATAGCTTCGTTATATTTTTTGCACAGATGATAAGTTCTGGCCAGTTCTTTTTTTACTTCTGCATTTGAAGGATTCAACTCCAGTGATTTTTTGTAGACTTCAATAGCTTCCGGATACTGATTATTTTTTTGATAAATCAAACCGAGATTGAAATATGCCATAGGGTCTTTTGGCTTGTACTGAATGTATTCCTTATACATATTTATCGCATCTTGAGTTTTGCCCATGTCAGCCAGAAGGTTTGCATAATCGAATTTTAAATCATACAAATCAGGTTTTATTGCAAAAGCGTTTCTGAATTCAATCAAAGCAAGGTCATCTTTTGCGAGTCTGACGTAAGCAAGAGCCATATTTCCGTGAGAGGCATAGTCGTTGGGGTCATTGCGTACTGCTTTTTTGAACATTTCAACAGCATTTGTATAATCACCGGAACGAAGCAGAGCCAGCCCGTAGTTCGGATACTCGTCAAAGCCTGTCGGATTTTTTGTATACAAAGTAGCATACTCATCTGCAGCATCTTGATATTTATCCATTTTAAGATATATAGAAGCCAGATTCTCTCTTGCTTCTACATCATCTGGGTAATACCCTAGGAAGGTTTTGAAATATTTTATAGCTTCTTGATTATCGCCCTGCAAAAATTTTACGTTAGCAAGGTTCAAATAATTATATTTGTATTCTGGAAATATTGTAAGAGCTTGATTGTAAGCTGCAAAAGCATTTTCATAGTCATGCTGCTGCTGCAAAATATTGCCGATACTAATATAAACAACAGCATCATTCGGTTTTAGCCTGATAGCCTTTTTGTAGGCAACAAGGGCATTTTCCCAATCTCCAATTTCAGAATAAATTCCGCCGAGCTTTATAAACAGAATAGCCTCATCCGGAGAAAGCTCAACTGCCAGTTTGATTTTTTCTATAGCCTGAGTATAGTTTGCATCTTTTTCCAGAATATTAGCCTCCTGAAAAAGTCTGTATGACTCCGGAGACATTTTTGCGTTTGCTGTAATATCAGAACCTATTGGCGCAATTGCCAACATCAATGATAATGATAATGCTAAAGTTAATTTGCGTTTCATGGTTATTATTATCTTATGTTTTTCAAAAAAAATCAATCTTCGTGTATTTTTATATACAATATATCTCAATCAGAGCAGATTATTGTAAAAAAATCTACACAAAACTATTTAAAAACGTTAAATTTTATTATTTTAATGATTTAATGCAAAAAAAGGGTCTCAATATGTTATATGTTTCTGCAATAAATAACTTTAACAAAACAAAAAAAGCACCGACTTTTGGTGCAGAAATGAATGCTGTCCGATATGTTATTGTTGACGGACAGGTTACAGATGACAAAACAGTAATCGAAAAAGTTACAAAAGAATTCGTAAAAACAGCCAGAGAAGGCTCCAAAACAGACGCAAAGCTAAAACAATCAATCAAAAAAGCCATCCCCGAATTTTCTATGACGACAGGATATCAAAACATAAAGTTTTTGAAACTTAATATGCTGGGGAAAGAATTTAATATAATAATGGGTTCTGCAGCAACTGCACTAAAAAATATATGGAACAAAGCAGGAATGTCGCTCTCTGACAAGAAAAAGCATGCCGGAGATATTGTAAAAAGGCTCATCTATGACAAAAACTCAAAACATCTGGCAATAGAAGCTTCCACGCAAAAAATCAAAGGCAAAGTCAAATACATAATAAAAAATATTTTTATAACTATTTAGCTAAAGAAAAGAGATGCACAATATTTTTGTACATCTCTTTTTCTTTTATATATTAAACAAACTATACAACAAGTCCGCCGTCTACACCGATAACCTGACCTGTGATATAAAGTCCGTCTTCTGCAAGGAATCTTACTGCCTTTGCAATATCTTCCGGCTGGCCAAGACGTTTCATCGGAATATGTTCTGCAATTTTTTCAGTATCAAGGTCTTTTGTCATATCTGTCTGGATAAAGCCCGGAGCGATTGCGTTTACTCTGATGTTTCTTGAACCGAGTTCTTTTGCCAGAGATTTTGTAAATCCGATTAACCCGGCTTTTGCAGCAGAATAATTTGCCTGACCTGCGTTGCCCATTACACCGACGATGCTGGACATATTAATGATACAGCCGTATCTTTGTTTCATCATAGTTTTGATAACAGGGCTGGTCATATAAAACGCACTGTTAAGGTTTGTGTTGATAACGGCTTCCCAGTTTTCTGCACTCATACGCATAAACAAGCCGTCACGTGTAATACCTGCGTTGTTAACAAGCACGTCCAGTTTGCCAAAATCAGAAAGAACTTCTTCAACGGCTTTTGCACAGGCTTCTTTGTCAGAAACATCAAATTTATATGCTTTTGCCTGAACGCCCAAATCCTTTAATTCGGCAACTGTTTTGTTTGCTGCTTCTTCGTTACCTGCATAGCTTATTGCAACATCATAGCCTGCTTTAGCAAGTTCTATTGCGCATGCTTTGCCTATACCTCTTGATGCGCCTGTTACCAGTGCTGTTTTTTTATTTTCTGTCATAAATTATACTCCTCAATTTTTTATACTAATACAGTATTTTTCAATGCAGCAACAGCAGCATTCAAAGACTCTTCGTCAAAAATATTCAAAACATTTATTGAAGCGTCTGTCTTTTTAACCAGACCTGCAAGCACCTTGCCCGGACCGATTTCAACAATCGTATCAACGCCGTCTGCTGCCATTTTTTCAACAGTTTGTGTCCACATTACTGAAGAATAAATCTGCGCAGTCATTTTTGCCTTGAATCTGATAGCAGAAGTTGTCGGCTCAGCATCAACATTTGTAAAAACAGGAATGCCTGCATCTTTTATATCGCAGTCATCAAGAATTTCTGAAAATTTGACGCTGGCCTGTTCCATCAATTTTGAATGGAAGCCGCCTGATACCGGCAGAGGAACAACTCTTTTTGCACCTGCTTCTTTTAATGCAGCGTTTGCTTTTTCTACAGCATCGGCTTCGCCCGTGATTACTATTTGTGCTGGAGAATTGTAGTTTGCAACAGAAACAACGCCGTCAATTTTTGAGATAACATCGAGTATTGCGTCTTTGCTCATACCGATGATTGCGCTCATAGCACCTTTTGTTGCAACAGCAGCATTGTTCATTTCTGTAGCACGTTTGTCAATAAGTTTCATTGCAGTAGCAAAATCTACAACGCCTGCAGCGTAATAAGCACCGTATTCGCCGAGCGAATGACCAGCTACATAATCAGGTTTCAGGTCACATTTTTCTTTCAAAGCTTCCAAAGCTGCTATAGAAGTCACAAGAATAGCCGGCTGAGTGTTGATAGTCTGTTTCAAATCTTCTTCAGGGCCTTCAAAACAGATTTTAGAAATATTTCTGCCAAGCACCTCATCTGCAGAATCAAAGATTTTTTTTGCAGCTGCAGAACAATCATACAAAGATTTTCCCATGCCAACGGATTGTGACCCCTGTCCGGGGAATACGAACGCTATTTTTCCCATATTATTACTCCTTAAAATTAAAATTCAGATGTTTTGTATTACAGCAGGTTATGCAATGCCTTCTCTGAGCCTTACAATAACAGTACCCCATGTCAAACCTGCGCCAAAGCCGCTCAATATAGCCTTGCAAGGGAGTTTGATTTTGCCTTCTTCAATACCTTCTGCCATGGCAATAGGAATGGAAGCAGCAGAGGTGTTGCCGTATTTTTGAAGGTTTACGATAATTTTGTCATCGCTGTAATTTAATCTTGAAGCCATAGCTTCAATAATTCTGTAGTTAGCCTGATGAGGAATCAAATAATCTACATCATCAGGAGTCAAGCCTGCCTTTTCCAGACAGTTGCTGATAGATTCCGGCATTGTTGTTACAACGAACTTGTAAACTTCTCTGCCGTTCATAACAATTTTTTGTTTTTTCGGTTCACAAGGTGCAACCAGCGGGCAGTTTTCACCGTTTAGAGGCATTTTAATAAAATCACCGTCTTTGCCGTTGGAGTGCATGTCCATTGCGATAATGTCATCGACACCGTCTATGGATTCCTTCATAACAAGTGCGCCTGCGCCGTCGCCGAACAATACGCAGCTTGTTCTGTCATACCAGTCAATAAACTTTGAATTTGCATCAGTTGCAACAAGCAGGATATTTTTGTAAATACCAGCAGAAATAAAAGCCTTTGCAATATTCATTGCATAAATCATGCCCGTACAAGCAGCTGTAATATCGAATGCAGCAGCCCTGTCTGCACCTAAAGCAGCCTGAATCTCGCAAGCTGAAGAAGGATACGTATGAGCCGGAACAGAAGCAGCCGCAATAATCAAATCGATTTCTTCGGGGTTCATTTTTGCTTTTTCCAGCGCATTTTTAGCAGCTTTAATACCGAGGGTAACGGCATTTTCTTCGCCGGACACGACACGTCTTTCTTTGATGCCTGTTCTTGTTGTAATCCATTCATCGCTTGTATCAACAAGTTTTGTTAAATCATCATTTGTAATTACCGTTTCCGGAACGCCGTAGCCGACGCCTGCAATCATTACTGGTATTAAGTTTGACATACGCTCTATCCTTCGTAAAACTCTGATATTTTCTTGTTAACTTCTGATTCGACAGCTTCTTTTGCCACTCTTACTGCGTTTTTAATAGCATAGGCCATGCTTCTGCCGTGAGAAATAACAGTGATTCCCTTAACACCCAAAAGCAGCGCACCGCCGAACTCTTCATAGTTAATTCTTTTAAAAATTCTTTTCATTGCTGATTTTGCAAGCAAACCGATAACCATAGAAATCGGGTCACGTTTAAATTCCTGCATAATCATTTTAAACAGCATAGAAGAAGCACCCTCAATGCTCTTCAATGCAACGTTGCCGACAAAGCCGTCACAAACAACAACATCGCAATCGCCGAGGAAGATTTCCTTGCCTTCAACATTGCCGATAAAGTTCAAACCGTCTTTATTTTCTTCCAAAAGTTTGTAAGCAGCCTGTGCAAGTTCGTTTCCTTTTCCTGCTTCTTCGCCGATATTTAAAACACCAATACGGGGATGCTCATTACCAAGAACATTTTTTGAAAAAGCAGAACCCATGATAGCAAATTGATAAAGCATTTCCGGAGTACAGTTGCTGTTTGCGCCGGAATCTATCATAACAACAGGCTTTTTCATTGTAGGCAGGGTAGTAGCGATAGCCGGTCTTTCAATTCCCGGCAATCTGCCCAGACCGAAAAGGCTGGACGCCATAGCAGCCCCTGTAGACCCAGCGGCAACAACAGCCTGAGAGCTGCCTGTTGCAACAGCTTTTACTGCCAGAACTATAGAAGAATCTTTTTTCTTTCTGATAGCCTGTCCCGGAGCCTCACCCATTTCAATAATTTCTGATGCGGGAGTAATTTTAATATCGAGTTTGTCGACATCCACTCTAATTCTGCCTTTTGGCGCATTAATATTATTGGTTCTGATTCCGTCACGTTTGACTTCATCTATAACCTTTTGAATTTCGTCTTCTTTGCCGACAAGTTCAATTGCAACATTATAGTCATGTGCAGCCCACAATGCTCCTGCAACGATTTCCTTGGGAGCGTTATCACCGCCCATTGCATCTATAGCTATCCTTGTCATACTAAAACTCTTCTCCCTATAAACTTATTCCAAACAACCGGACTTTAACATTTTGTTTTATTTTGCGCCGGCAAACCGGAATCCGCCGGCACAATCAAAACAATTTATTCTTCAGAAGATTTTTCTTCGCTCTTTTCTTCAGCCGGAGCTTCTTCAGTTTCGGCTTTAACTTCTTCAGCCTTAACTTCTTCAACAGCTGTTTCTTCTGCTTTTACTTCAGCTTCAGCAGCTTCTGCTTTTTTAGTTTTCTTAGCGGGAGCTTTTTTAGCTTTTGCAGCTTTTTTAGGAGCTTCTGCTTTTACATCTTCTACAAAGCCTTCTGCTTTTCTAGAAACAACTTTGCCTTTATACTGGCCGCAAGCTGTGCAAACAGTGTGAGTCAAAACCAATTCGCCGCAATTAGGGCAAGTTGTAGTTTCCGGTACTGTTGCTTTCCAGTTTGATCTTCTGTGTCCTTGTGCTGATGCACCTGTTCTTTTCTTTGGTACTGCCATTTTTATCTTCCTTCTTCTAGTTTATTAATCTTTAAATTCTTAAAAACTTCCAAACGGGGATCTGAAATCTCTTTTTTTAGATACTTTTGCATCTCAGGGTCTCCATTACAATTTATATCACAAACACACGGATTTGGGATGTTTAATGTTACAGATTGATAAATTAAATCCTCAACATCTACCTCGTCCGTATCATAAAGTTCTGTGACAAAATCGCCGTCCTTCAGTTCGAGTTCCTGCCCGGAATGCGCATCCTCACTGGGTATAAGATGTCCGAGCAAATAAGTTTCGTCCACATCAACTTCAATATTTTTTACAAAATCTTTTAAACATCTGTCACAAACTAACTTAACATTTGCAACAATTGTGCCTTTAACATTTATATATTTTCCAAACGCTTTAAAAATCAGTTCAGCTTTAACAGGCCCCTGTGTCGAGAGGTCTTTAACTTCGTTGTCAAAACTTATTTTGAGTGACTGGTCTTTTGCGTTTTTTATATCATCGATAGAAATCTTCATGGTTTTTCTATTGTATTTTAGACAAAAAACGTTGTCAAAATATTTTATAATTTCATATAGCCAACTGGCTCTTAATAAAAAAACAAAGAAAAAGCCCCTTAAATTAAGGAGCTTTTTCTTTAATTATATAACAAGCCTGCCAGCTTATTTTCCGACCTTCCAGTTCAAACCGCCGGAGAAGCCGATACCTGTTCTGCCGCCGTTTCTGATAGTGAACTGCAGATATCCTGTGAATCTGTCTTTAAACTGCTTCATAGCACCGAGGCCGTATTCAAAATAGCAGTGACGCATTCTGACATAGCCAAGGTCAATGTTACCAGCTGTACCGTCAACACCGCCCATTACGTTGTAAACGAGCTGTGCCATAGCGTACAGGCTGAAGGTTTTCTTCTGCAGGATAAAGTTTACACCCGGTGCTACGTTCAAGCCGTTGAGCATACCTGAACTCATACTCATAACACCGAAATCAGAACCCCAGTTCTGCTGGCCAAAGGCATTGTAAGCAGCCATGATAGTAGGCTGGATGATAAAGTCATGAGGCAATCTGATGTTGTAAGCAGATTTGGAAGCTACACCTGCAAACCAGTTTCCTGTATTGTCGCTTGCATTGCCAAAGCCGCCTCTGATAGTCATATCATTGCCGTAGCCGCCGCCATAGGCCAATAATGATGTCATAAAGTCGCCTTTATAAGCTGTACCCATCAAGCCTAATTGTGCGCCGTTTTGATACATGCTTACACCGTTGTAGTGCTGGTGTGCGCCGTTATAACCGATATAAGCTGTCGGTACCAGTTTCCATCCGTGTTTCAAGTTGATAAGCGGGAAGTCAGCACCGATTAAAGAACCGTAAGCGTTGTTACCAACGTTAAGTCCTTTTGTCATAGACAGAGTTTCAAATGCCCCGTAAGCTTTATACCAGAGGCTTCCGTCTTTTATACTGTATTGATAAGGGTCAATTTGAGGAACAGCAGCTGCATATTTGTTAGCTGTTTTTTCATCATCCATCAACTTTCTTGTTACAAGGTTCATGTGGTCAAACAGCAAGTTGTTAACAAGAAGCTGGTTTTGCCAAGCAGCGATTGTTGCAACCTGACCTCTGTACTGCTGCGGGTTGAGGTAAACAAGGTTTCCGAACAAATCAGAACCTGCTGCGCCGCCGCCTGTGATAAAGTAACGACCCATTGCAGTGTTTGCGTAGAAGCTTGTTTCCGCATATTCAGGCTCACCTGTGCCAGAAATATTAAATAATCTATCAGCACTCAGATCAAATGTATAATCTCTTGGTGAAGTTATAAAGTTTATTCCGGTGATTAAAAGAGGGCTGTCAGAATCATAGTTGCCGTTAACAACAATTTCATCCAGTCTGTTGCCTCTCGGGTCATAATCAAATGAAATCGGAAGTTGTCCGTCTTTTACATTTTCTACAATAAAATTACCGTTTACAACAATCTGGTTTGCACTTCCGCCAAGCAGGCTCAAAGTAGAGTCACCGCTTGTTGTCCAATTGCCGCCGATTGTTGTGTTGCCGGTAATTGCAGATGCTGTATTGTTAGCTGTTAACGTACCGCCGATAGTAGTATTTGCGCCTTTCAAATTCAAAACTGTTTGTGAACCGTCTTGAGCATTTGCGCTAACGTTGCCGCCAAATGTTGTATTATTAGCAGAAATATTAATTACCGCATTTGTATTATCGCTGCCGACAGTCAATGAGCCGTCTTGTTTTGGATCAGAGCCGCCGCCATTAAATACAACTTTGTCTTTGTTAGTAAAGTTCAAAGTACCTTCTGTAACCTTAACCTGACCGGTCATATCGATTGCAGAAGAAATATTTGTAGTGCCGAGTCCTTCTTTCCAGATAGAACCGCCGCCTACTATTGTCGGATTATAATTAATAGTTTCACTGTCGTTTATAAAGTTCAAAACAGAAGTGCCGTCCATAGTCAGGATAGAGTCACCCTTTATGTAAGCACCATCGCCGTAAGAGAGCATTGTATCTTCGCTTAATTCAATATCGCCGTCCACACCGGAACCGTTGGAGAACCCGATATCAACTACGCCGCCGTCTTGATCCTTTTTAAATACGGTTGTTCCTTGAGAACCGTCAAAAACTGTTCCGTTAGAAAGAATCAAACCGCCGTTTTTAATAGATATATTTTTAAGCTCGTCTGTCAGCAGATTTCCGTCAGCATCGAGTTTTGTATTGTAGTACAAATTGCCTTCCATCAGTTTTTTGATGTCTGTCAGTTCAACACCCTCAGAGTCATAAATTTTGTCTTCAATAAACACTCTGCCGTGAGGGTCAAAAGCACCGCCGTTATCAGGGTCAGAGTTTGTTACAGTGATGCCACTGCCGAGGAAAGAGCCTTTTGCAAGGTGCAAGTCACCACCCGTACCCTTAGTAGCATCACCAGTAACTGTATTTGTTCCTCCAAAGAAGGTTGAACCTGTTGTTACGGTCACAGAACCGGCATCTTGATTGTAGGTACCTGTAAAGGTAGACTTGTCACCATTTACAACTATGCTCGGAGCATACTGTTCTCTGTAATCTTTTTCTACATTAATAGTACCGCTGCCTGTTATTTCTGAATCTAAAGTAAGATTGCTGGACACAAGTGTAAGAGTAGAGTCTACCGCAATAGAGCTGCCGTTAGCTGCCTGCGCCCCTGTGCCGAGTATAACATTAGCACCGTCATTAATTGTAACATCAGCACCATCAACAAAGCCTGAATTGTTTCCTCTTAAAGTTACTATAGCATTATCGCCAATAGTTTGAGTTCCTGTGAGCGTAGCATTTTCCAAAATACCGTCAGTAAATTTAAAGCCCTCAGTCTTTTTACCGTCAATATAAAGCATTGCCCCGTTAAACACAGCATCTGTTCTTCCTTGCAGGTCAAGAACAGCTTGTTTATCAGTAACAGTGCTGTCATCCAAATTTGTAGAGCCTTTGAGTTCTACATTTTTACCAGAGGCAAGGTTAGCCTTCTCTTCATCGCTTTGTCCGTTAGCAAAAATTAATTTACCTTTGTTAATCAAGTTTTGCACAGAGCCAAAGAAAGTAGAGCCACCCTGTGCTGTAACAACACCGCCTGTTTGGGTATAATTTCCGGTAAAGTTTGTATTGTCACTTGTATCTGCGATTGTCACCTGACCGTTGCCGATGTTTACATTACCGTCACCCGCTACATTACCTGCAATTGTTACTTTTGAGTTTTCAACAAAGTTAAACTTGCCGCCGGTTTCTTTTGTCGGGTCATTTTGTATTTCTGCACCGATATTGAGTGCAGCACCGCTGCTTATAGTTGTTGTGCTGCCTGCAACGAGTTCGGAGCCGTTTTTCATATTTAAAGTACCGGCAGTAATGTTGTTTGTACCGCCGAAGAATTTACCAAATACGTTTGTTACACCTGCAACACTCTGGCTGAACACACCTGTGAATCCGCTCAAGTTCTGATTAGGATTGTCAAGGTTCAACGCCCCGGCACCGACCATTTCTACAGTACCGCTGCCTGTTGCACCGGAAACTATATCAAATTTGACATTAAGGTCGACTTCATTGTTAGGATCAGTCTGCAATGTCAATTTGCCTGACGGATCATTTGCTATATTACCGACAGTGATTGTATCAGAATTTACAACAGTTGTGTCGCCGATAATCATGTTGCCTGCGCCGGTAATTGTGTTGGTACCGTTTATGATTGCGCCTGCGTTTGTTGCAGCGTCAACAGTACCGCCTGTGATATTGTTTTTTCCGTTAAAGAATTTAATACCTGTACCAAGAACAGTTGTCCCATCACTGTGGTTGAATATGCCCGTGTATTCGTTCTGATTAACAGAAACAAGCACCTTGCCGTCGCCTGTTTTGTTGATAGTGGCATCGCCACTGCCTTCAACACCAACTGTCAACTCCAAATCAGATGCTATAGTATTTTCTATATAAAGTTTACCGCCTGTTGTGAGGTTTATACCGGCTTTTTGATCAATAGAAGACCCGTCAGTCAGCACAAACGAGCCGTCTTCATTAATTGTATTCTGTCCCTGAACAACAGAATTAGCAGCAAAAATTACGCTGCTGGTACCGTTAGCAGAATCACCGTCGCCTATAACATTTGTACCGTTAAAGAATTTTGCGGCATTATCAGCATTGACACCTTCAAATTTAATCATACCGCCAAGATGATTAAACTGACCGTTAAATTCGCTGTTGTCAGAGGTAAAATTCAAGGCATGAGTACGGTCTGTATTCTTGTTGCTTACGTTAACTGTTCCGTTAACTCCGCCTTCAACGCCGTCTGATTTTAAATCAGCATTGAATGAGCCGCCTGTAATAGGAGAGCCGGAAGAAGAATCTCTGTCATTCATAGAATCAGCATTAATATTCATTGTTGAATTATCATTTATAGTAATAACAGAGCCTTCCTGAGCTACGGAGCCTTTTTCCATTGTCACATTGTGGGCTTTGCCGTCAGAACCTATTACATAATGGCCGTCTTTTTCAAAACCGCCGTTTTCGCCAATGTATGCGTTAAAGTTTACATTCGCTTCACTGCCTTCTGTACCGCCGTCAATAAGGTTATCTTTTAAAGTAACTTCTTCCAGAATAAACTGTCCGCCATTAACGGTTACAGTATTACCGGTGCCGTCCAATGTAAACGATCCGCCAGCGTCACCAATAACAAGGTTTACATCCTTATTCGCAATTGTAACACTCGAAGAAAGATTTGCATTATCTCTAAATACAAAGTTACCGCCTGTAACAGTATTTGCACCGCCAAAGAATGTGCCGCCAGCGAGTATTTCTGTAGTACCGCTGCTTTGGGAGAAGGAGCCTTTGTATCCGCTTCCATCACCGGCAATTTGAAGATAAGAGTTGTCACCGGAAACAGTGATAGAAGAATTGTCACCCTCTACTGATTTAATAACACCGTCTAAGATAGCTTGATTTCCGTTAGCCTCAATATTGATGGTGCCGTCCGTGCCTTCTTCAAGTTTGCCAAGGCCTTCGTTGCTTATTTTAATCTGTGTATTTGAAAGATCCAAGCTGGAGCCGTCTGCTGTAGAAGAGGCGTTACCCATTGTAATTTGTGCGTTAGAAATATTATTTTTTCCGCCAAAAAGGCTGCCGCTTTCTATTTTAATTGTACCGCCGTCTTGTGTATAAGACCCTTCATAGTCTGACATATCGCCGTTGATTGTCATGTTAGTGCCGCTCATAACAAGGCTGCCGCCATTGCCTGCGCCTTTGATAGAACCCTGAGTGCCGCCAAGCGTAATATCCTGATTAATAGTTACGGTACCGCCTGTGATATTGAGGCTGCCTGTAGATGCAATAGTTGTACCGTCAGAGATTGTAGTCTGTCCGCCTGCAATGTTTACTGTATTATCAACAACTGCGCCGACAAGGTTTAACTCAGAATCATTGCCGGACATAGAACTTAAGCCGGACAATGTAGCACCACTATTGACAGTAAGACTGCCTGTGCCGGACAAAGTAGTATTAGCACCGCTAAACAAAACACCCGAGCCGACAATTACTTCACCGCCTGTGATTGTATTTGTGGCTGTTGAGTTATTTGATGTGTTTATATTAACTTTACCGTTGGAGATTGTGTTTGTACCTGCCAAAGTAGAGCCGTCTTTTAAAGTAACTTCGCCGCCTGATATAGTATTTGTACCTGTCAGGGTAGCGTTTTCTTCCACATTAACGGTACCGCCTGAAATTTCATTTTTGCCAAATGATGTTGTAACAGTTGTACCGTCACCAATAGTTAATGTACCTGCCTGCTGGTTCAATGTACCGGTAAATGCATCATTGCTGCCAAGAATTGTTAGAGTAGTTCCGTTCTTATCATGGTTAATTGTACCACCGCCTGAAACGTTGCCGTTTATAGTAGTGTCAGCCTGTATATCCATATCAACACCGGCAGACAGAGCCAGTTTTGAACCGGAGATAGCATCAGCAGCGGCAAGAACCAGTGACCCGCCCTGTATCTGGTGAGTATTTGCACCACCAAAGAATTTGCCTGTAGAGCCTACGGTAGTTTTTCCGGCTGTCTGGGTGAAGGTACCTTCAAAATCGCTATTATCGCCGTTTAATATTACGTTTTGGGCGGAACTTGTAATTTGAGAGCCGTCAGCACCCTCTATAGAACCGCCAAAGGTAATTGAATAGTCTTCACTTGTTCCTTGCAAATCCATAGAGCCGTTTGATGTAAGATAAACGTCGTTGTATCTTTCATCATCCGTACCCACAGCGACCCTGTTGCCGGAGAAAGTGATATCAGCGACAGAGGCGTTTAATGTGATATCGTTTGCGTTGTAGATAGCACCGCCTGATGTTCCTGCTGTATTGTTTGTAAAGGTACCGCCATTGATAACAACCTCACCATGAGAACCGTTGTGCAATGCACCGCCGGCGATTGCAGCAGAGTTACAGCTAAAATTTACACCTTCTTTGCTGAAATTCATAACACCATCTGTGTTAACAGCACCGCCAGAACCTAGAGTCCCATCTGCGTTAGATGCAACGTTGCCGACAAAGCTTGCATATTTGTTAAAATTCATAGTCGAAGTGTTATAAACAGCACCGCCTAGTGCTCGCGCTACCGAACTCAAGCCCACTCGGTTATTTTCAAAAAGAGAAGTTCCGTTTATGTTAACAACCTGACCGGGGCTTGAAAATGCCCAGTTTGGAGAAGCGACGTAAATAGCTGCACCGCTGTCTTGAGATTGGATACCTCTGAAAGTATAAGAGGCACTATTCAAATCCAGAGTATAATCCTGCGTGTTGTTGCCGCCAATATTAATTGCACCGCCCCAGTAGCTTCCGCCGATAAACTCATTTGTCGTATCAAACACGATACTGGTGCCGAAAGTATTTCCGGCATTACCCATATCAACACCGGCTGTCCACCCTGTAGGGTCGGCCAGAACCTTTGTACCAGACATTGCGCATAAAAGTAAAAACGATGCTACCATGCGCTTTGTTTTGGTCTTACTCATTACTTCTCTCCTTGTATATTTTGTTAAATTAATTCCAGAAACCTATAATTTTAGAAAATTATACAAAATTATAACATTGTAATAAAAATAATGGAATAGACCAGAAAGAGTAGTGGTTTTAAGCTTTACAATTGTTAATTACATAAATGTAACAAAACAAAAATCGAGTGTTGCACGACCAATTTCATATAGTCAACTGACTCCGACTACTTGTAGAACCTGTGCATTTGGCAAGTCCGTTTTGTTAAACAAGTCCGGCACAGGCAACAAGTGCATGGGGTCACTTCCGCAAAATGCTAGACTTGGCGTCACTCGCACTCCGTGTACACTTCTACAAGCGAAGCCGCCTCAGACAATTTTATATATTAGCACCGCCGTCTTTTTTCATTTTTTCCAGTGCTTTTTTTGCGCCCGTTGATTCTTTTGCCAGATTTATCACAAAATCCGCAGCCTCTGCATCTCTGGCTATTGCCTCTTTTAGCGCAAGGATTTCTTCCACGCTCATTTCCCTTGTATCGGACATATTTTCAAGGTTTTCTTTAAAAAGTGCCTGTGCTTTTTCATCGTATCCGGGCAGGTTCTTTTTAAAACCGTACCATTTGTGGAACTGGTGAAGCATATAATACACATTTATTTCGCCGTTTCGAAGAACAAACATTTCTCTTGAATTTAAAGACAAATGCAGTCTTTTTTGGGCAAAAAGCCCTGTGACAAAGTTCAGATACAAGGCTTTCAACCCCTTTAATGGAGTAATAAAGCCTTCTTCTTCTTTTATTTTTGCCAGAATTTTATCTGCATGAGGGATTTTATACACGGGCGTCCCTTTTTGCTCCACAAAAGTCAGTAGCAATTCGGGATTTGTTTTACAGGCTTTTACTATATTTTTTAACTCCTCATCCATTGTTTCCAGCAGTTTTTCCGTCTGAGAGGTGAGGGTCATTGTTTCTGATGCATTGATATGAGTTTTGCTTGTCGCATTGGTATAGGTTCGGGGCTTCATTTTTGCCATTGTTGCCTCGAGTTTTTTGCGCCTGCGCTCCAGTATATAACTCACGATTCTGTTTACAAATTTGTTCATGGCTAATATTATACTACATTTATTTTATATGGAATACCGCAGGTATTTCGACACTTCACCCTGACCATCTGTCCTGTATTTCCTTACAGCTCACCTCTGTCGGATTTGTAAAGCAGAGCTATGTTTTTTAACGGGGGTGATAGGGGGTGTCCCCCTATTGGGCGAAGCTTTTGTTAGAGCTTTTTAGCATTTGGAGAAAATTTACTCAGTCCTGTGCTGAGAAATTTTTGAACAAAGGCTTTAAAAGCTCTTTTGATACAGCGTGTTTCTTTCTTTTGGTTCGTTTTCTTTCTTTGCATCGCAACAAAGAAAGAAAATGAACAGATAAAAAAAGATTGTTCTCTTTGCTTGTTCATTTCTTTTCTTTTTTTGCGACGAAAAAGAAAAGAAACGAACCAAAGAAAAGAAAAAGGACGCTTATCAAAAGAAACAGTAAAGTGTTTTATCGTTAATTTTTCAGCGACAAGCTGCTGTAAAAATTACCTCAAAACACAACTGTTTCTAATAAAGTCACAACAGGGGCGTGCCGCCCCCGTACCCCCTGCTCTCTATCTAATGATGAGCAATCAGTCAGTCATACCAGCCAAACAGGAATAAAACAGATGGGCGGGACAAGGATTGAGCAAGAACTGCAAAGCTTTTTTACTTTTTCGCATATTCATGTAAAAATTAAATTCAAAAGCTGAAACACAGGGAAATAACAATGATAACAACAAACAAACTCACAGTGAGATTTGGTTCACAAACACTTTTTGAAAATGTAAACATAAAATTTGTACCCGGCCACTGCTACGGGGTAATCGGTGCCAACGGTGCCGGAAAATCCACTCTGTTAAGAGTAATAGCAGGCGATGTAGAACCCACCTCGGGAGAAGTGCATATCCAAAAAGGTATGCGTATAGCTGTTTTGAAACAAGACCACTTTGCCTATGACAGCTATCCCGTCATAGAAACAGTAATAATGGGTCACAAAAGGCTCTATGACGTGATGAAGGAAAAAGAAGCCCTCTATGCAAAACCTGATTTTAACGATGCAGACGGGCTGAAAGTATCCGAACTCGAAACGGAATTTGCCGAACTGGACGGCTGGCAGGCAGAATCGCAGGCTGCTACTTTATTGAGCGAACTCGGTATTGAAGACGAAAAACACTACCAGCTTATGAGCGAACTCTCCGGCAGCGAAAAGGTGCGTGTACTGCTTGCGCAGGCACTTTTTGGCAACCCTGACATTTTGCTTTTGGACGAGCCGACAAACCACCTCGACATCACCACAATAAAATGGCTCGAGGAATTTTTGATTAATTTTCAAAACACTGTTATTGTCGTTTCGCACGACAGAAACTTTCTGGACAATGTCTGCACGCACATTGCGGACATAGATTACCAAAACATTCAGCTCTACACCGGCAACTATTCCTTCTGGGCGCAGGCCAGCCAGCTGATTCAAAAACAGAAAGAAGAACAGAACAAAAAGACAGAAGAAAAAATTGAAGAGTTAAAAGCATTTATTGCGAGATTCTCAGCAAATGCTTCAAAAGCCGCTCAGGCAACCTCGAGAAAAAATATGCTCGACAAACTCACCCTCGAAGACATAAAACCTTCCTCAAGAAAATTCCCGAGGATACGTTTTAATTACCAGAAAGTCCCGGGGAAAGATGTTCTGCACGTTGAAAAACTCAACAAATCCATTGACGGAGAACTTTTGATAAAAAACTTTTCCATGGATGTTTACAAAGGGGACAAAATCGCCTTTATCAGCCGTGACCCGCTGGTTGTGACAACTTTGTTTCAAATCCTCGCAGGAGAACTGGAGCCTGACTCGGGCAAAGTTGAATGGGGTGTAACTGCGACCCGTTCATATTTTCCAAAGGACAACAACGCATTTTTTGACACAAAAATAAGCCTTATTGACTGGCTCAGACAATACTCTCAAGAACAGCACATCAGCTTTATCAGAGGGTATCTCGGGCGAATGCTTTTTACGGGCGAAGAATCAGAAAAAAGCGCAAATGTACTCTCCGGCGGCGAAAAAGTCCGCTGTATGCTCGCAAAAATGATGATTGCAGAAGCAAATGTACTCATCTTTGACGAGCCGACAAACCACCTCGACCTTGAGGCAATCACTGCGCTGAACAACTCGTTAATTGATTTTAACGGAACTGTTTTGTTTACCTCACAAGACCATCAGTTTATCCAGACGGTTGCGGACAGGATTATCGAAATTTCGCCAAACGGCTGGATAGAATCTCATTACAAGTATGAAGAATACATGATGAATCCGGAGATGAAGAAAAAACGTGAACTCTTATACAAAGACGTCGTAAAAAAAGCCCGCTAGTTGATACAAGCGGGCTTTAAATTTAACAATTCTATTAATATTTTTCGAGATATTCGTTGATTTCCCACGGAGAAACATCTGTTCTGTATCTGTCCCACTCCATTTCTTTTGCGGTGACAAATTCGTTAAAGATGTGTTCGCCCAGAGCTTTTTTAACAAGTTTGCTCTTTTTCATCAAAGCAAGAGCCTCATTCAAGCTGCCCGGCAGCGAGTCGATATGGCTTCTTTTTCTTTCTTTTGCAGTCATATCATAGATATTTTCTTCTGTTTGAAGCGGCGGTTTAATCTGGTTTTTGATACCTTCCATTGCCACTGTCAAAAGCACTGCCATAACGAGATAAGGATTGCAAGAAGCGTCAGGCGAACGGAGTTCCACACGTGTTGCATTGCCTCTTTTTGCCGGAACACGGATAAGTGCGCTCCTGTTAGCCAGCGACCATGCGATATAAACAGGTGCCTCATACCCCGGAACAAGACGTTTGTAGCTGTTTACAGTCGGGTTTGTAATAGCGGTAAAATCTTTTACGTTTTCTAAAATTGCACCGATTGTATACAGGGCTTCTTTTGAAAGCTGGTAGGCAGAATCTTCGCTGTAAAAAGCATTTTTGCCTTTTTTAATATCGAACAAAGAAATATTGCAGTGCATGCCTGAACCGTTGATTCCAAAAATCGGCTTCGGCATAAATGTCGCATGCAGGCCGAATCTGTCTGCAGAGGCTTTTACAGCATACTTAAAGGTTACGATATTGTCAGCAGCCGTGAGTGCATCAGCGTATTTGAAATCAACCTCGTGCTGGCCTCTTGCAACTTCGTGGTGGCTGGCTTCTATCTCAAAGCCGAGCTGTTCCAAAGTATCAACGATTTGCGCACGGATATCCTCGCCCTTGTCGTCAGGGCCTACGTCATAATAGCCGGCAGAATCGTGAGTACCTGTTGTAGCTCTGCCCAGTTCGTCTTTTTTAAACAAGAAGAACTCAGCCTCCGGCCCTACGTTCATAACAAAGCCCATTTCCTCTGCTTCTTTTATTACACGTTTAAGGTTGCATCTGGGGCAGCCTTCAAACGGAGTGCCGTCAGCGTTGTGGATATCACAGATGATTCTTGCAACGTTCCATTTGCCCTCTTTTTCTCTCCAAGGCAGGATAGCAAAAGTTGAACGGTCGGGATAAAAGTACATATCAGAGGTTTCTATGCTGCGGAACCCTTTGATAGAAGAACCGTCGAGCATAAGTTCGTTATTCAAAATTTTATCTATCTGTTTTGCAGGGACAGCCATATTCTTCACCATCCCGTTTATGTCAACAAACTGCAGACGTATAAATTTTACGTGGTTTTCTTCTATTAGTTTTTTTATTTCCTCTTTTGAGAGTTCTTTTCCCTGTTTCGGAACGTAATTAATCATTTTTTCTCCCTTTTTATTTTTCATACAGTCAATTAATGACCCAACTAATGTTATATTAAATTATTATATTATTTCTTTGAAAGTGCAATCATTTTTTGATTTTCGGGTATATTAAGATTTTTTACAACCATAAATTTTGCACTATTTTTTTTACATGCAAAAAAAGCAAAGAAATATTAAACAAATAATGCAAAAAATTTTTTATTCGATTTTAAGATTTTTTTTAAAACAATAAAGAATTTTTAGCTTTATCTTATAAATTAACAATACTTAATATTTTTCATCAAATATAAAATTCTATCAGAATCTTTAATTTGTTGTTTTTCCAGTATGGAAAAACAAGTTGAGAAATATTTCTCAAAATTGGCTACATCATATTCTGCAAAAATATCTTCTCTTGTTGAAAGCAAAAGTTTTACCTTAGAATCTGATTTTGGAACAAATTCTATAATTAAAAATTTGCAAATACCCGCAAAAAATTCTGCAATTTTTAAAAGCGGAACATTATTCGAAATAGCCAAATGATGTATCAAAGCAAGAGCCATAACAAGGTCAGGAGTTTGCCTGCACACAAGAGAATCTCTCTCCTCGCAGTTCCAGCCGATGGAAGGAGACGGATTTGTCAAATCCATTAGCAAAGGCAAGAGATTAAGCTCATTTTCCTTTTTTATATACATATAATTTTTTTCAACAGCAACAGGATCAATATCAAAAGCAGCGCTCTTAATACCTTTGTTGACAGCTATGCGGGTAAAATATCCGTTGTTTGCACCCATATCCCAGCAGGTAGAGGGGGTTATTCTGTCTACAAATTCAGAAACCAGTGCGGCTTTATTTTTCATTGCATCGTCAGAATAATTTGTAAAACTATAGTAATCGCCCCATTCTGTATTTTGAGGTTCCCATTTTATTGAATTTACAAGGGCAATAAGATTTTCCGTTATTGCTATTTTTTGCTGCACTGAAAGGCTGCTTTGGCCTACTTTATCAACTGCGTTATTTGTAGCTTTGGAAGAATCTTCATACTTTGACTGCATAGCAGCGTGCAGATGTATATGCATCATTATGCCAAAGTTCAAACGGGTTTTTAACGGCAAAAGCCTGCTCGCCAAATCAAGAGGAACACCGTCTATATAATTTTTTAAAAGAGATTGCAGCCTTATATCACACTCACTCATAAGCAAAAGCGGAGCAAGAAAATGTCTGCAAAACTGTCCGTATGCAACCCAAGGTTTGTCATTATTTTTTTCAAAAGACAGCGTATCTATAAAAACAGGTTTTCCGTTTTGGAATTGAACATTATAAGCGCTTGCATCTTTTAAAGACATGCCAAAATTCAATGACTCTTTTTGTATTCGCAAAGTCAGCAGAGCAGCGTCTTTTAACATAGAAAAAGACCACTCGTACGGATATGAAACAAAATCAATCATCGTTGGCTTAAGTATTTTATACATCGGATTTTCCGGATTTTCATCTGTCGAAATCTCCTGATGAGAAACAATAAGCCCCTTTTGCACAAGACTATCGTACAAGCCGCTTTGGATTAACAAATCATAATCAGGTTTATAACATTTATTTACCCGTCTAAATATTTCATTATTTTCTGTATAAACAAAACCCGACGGGTCTTTGTAAGAAGAACTGATTCTATTATTGTTTTTCATTAGTATTTTCTCTTTCTGAATTTTTACCTTTTACAAAAATTGAAAATATTTTATCTTTAATATGATTAAAAAATACCCCAACAGCAACAAAACTTGCCACCAATATTTGCAATATCATGCTGCCTGTTCCCGGATCCAAATAGGCATGCGCAGGCTGACATGAAATTAACATACCCATTAATATAATAATAAAAAAGTTAACAAAACATTTCATCTATACTCTCCCTTTTTATTTTATCTCATCTTCTCTTAGCAATCTTGGTTTAAGAACTTTTGCATCCTCAACAATCAAATCCGGTGTACCAACAGTAGTAGGTGACAAAGAAATATTTCTCTCCTGTTTCAAAAACATTTTGTCTTCACTCAATGAATAAAAGACATTTCTAAATAAGTTAACAGAAGAAGTTACTCCTTCATATTTGACACTATTTTGAGGGTATCTAATAGCTAAAAGCACATTAAAATTATCATTTGCGAAAAATTCATCGGAAAAACCATATTTTTTCTGATTTTCTTTTAAATAATCAGGCCCGTATAAATCCATCAAAACAGTTCTGAATGGTCCGTGATCACCTATTATTACAATAACAGCAGACGGATCTTTCTTTATTAGTTCATCTACATATTTTATCACTTTTGGAGTTTCTTGTTCAATCCACGAGGGATACAGCGCTTGGAAATAGTCTGTATAAAGGAATCTTGCTGATTCATATTGTTCTTTAGACACTGTCAATTTCTTGTCATCAGGCAAATCCTTATAGGGCCAAGGAATATGACCTACGCCCATTTTTATAAATACAAACTGCGGTTTCTTATTTTGTGCAATATATTTGTATATATAATTCCAAGATTTTTCTAAATAAGTATCCCACCCAGGTAAAATATGAATTGCGCTCATATTTTTATTAACACTTAAAGTACCAAAATAGCCACGCCATAACTTACTATCAAAAATTTTTCTAAAATGTTTACTATCTGGAATTAATATCTCTAACGGTAAAAAGAGTTTTGGTTTTATATTGTAATAATTAAGGTTGTGCGGAATCTGAAAGAAATATTCATTAGGCAAAAAGTAATTTATTTGGTATCCGTTAAATCTAAATACATTAAGAACGGTATTTGCATTGCTTCCTGCTATCAAATCCTTTTCCGCACGGGACAAATTTCCGTCATAATCAGAATGCAAACGCCAATAATGATGTTTCATTGTAAAAATAGCATACACTGACGAATTAGTGTTTCTATAATTTGAATAAGTTTTGTCATAAACAGTAAAATTGTTATGCTTTAAAAAATCATACAAAGGCTTGTTATCATAATGATAAATAGACTTCATTGCCTCTTGACCTTGCCAAGACTCCAACAAAATAAAATAGACATTCGGTTTGGTTTTAAAAGGAACATTATATTTAGATTGAGCAACATTTTCTTTATTTTTTAAACCGGAAACACTCAATGTAATTAGCCCCTGAAAACAAGAAAGAATTACCATTGTTAATAGAAATATATTAAAAATTTTTAACTTTCTGCTATACAACAGAAACAAACCAAAGCAGCCAACAATTGACAGAATTACAATATAAAGCCACACAGGAACCATTAATAAAGAAAAGTTATAAAAAGTTATAGAAAATACTACTACTGAAAATATTAAAGCAATATATTCAAAAAATTTAAATAAATTTTTTTTAAAAACACATTCCAATAATTTTATAAACAAAAATAAAACGCCGGTAACACAAAATACAAAAAACACAATAAACAACGCAGTGCATATTAATTGCGAAATTAAATAATAAGTTGGATTTGATGCAAAAATAAAACACAGCGGAAAAACAGATAATAAAAATACTGACAAAAAAATATTATTCATGTGAACATTCATCCTCTACTCATTTATAATTAAAACTCAAAAAGACAAAGAGTCAAATGTTACAACTACGTATTACATATTCCGCCATTACGACTCTACCCTTACAGCTCTGCCGTTACTCTTGTGTCATGACTCTTCTTGCGATTTCAAAATCAGGCAGGTCGTTACCCTCTTTTATATCAAGCGGGTTCGGGTTCTTCATCCAAAAATCTATGGAATCTTTGCGAATATAATGTTTTGCCTTTTCCGTAATGATATCTGTAATCTCCTGTTTTGTTTTTTCGCCGTAATCCTCCAGCTTGCAAAAGCCAAGAACCTTTTGGAAATTTAATTTCATCACATAAAACGCATCCTGCATGCCTGCCTCATCAGGCTTTCTTTGTGTTTCCGGCGGATTTTGCGGATAACCTGCATTTGAAGAAGACAAATCAAATTTTTCGTCCGCAACACTGTACTTTAATTTTGCGGCATTCTTTTCGCCGATTACAGGCTCCAATTCTTTTATATCCTCTTTTGTAAGCATATAGCCGTCATGGTAGTTGTCCACAGACAAAGACACGGGCCTGTATGAAGCTCTCATATTCACACGTGCATTACACCCGTCAGAATCCAGAGGAATATCTATATTCGGCACAACAAAACCGTTCTGGAAGAGCAAAACTTCTCTCAAAGTGAGCGGGCGTGTTTTGTCCTTTCTATGCTCGGAAAGATAATAAAGCGTGTATTTTAAAACATCAACAGTGCCTTTTACGTCAGAAAAGGCATCATGGGCATTTTCCATATTTTTTGCAAAAAGATACGTATACTGTTTGGAGAGTTTTTTAGATGCTCCGACATAAGGATGAATCCTCTGCATTAACAAAAACGGGTCAAGAACTTTAAAATACCGCTTAGGTTTCAGTTCATCTGCCGAAAACTCGTTGTGGTCACGGATTGCGTTGTTCAGCATCGTAATATCAAATTTTGAATTGTACGCAACAATAATACCGTTTTTCTTATTCAAATAATCATTAACAAAAGGTTTCAACACCTTTTCCATAACAGGTGCATCGGCAACATCGCCGTCATAAAGGCCGTGGACAGCGCTTGCGCCTTCCGGAATATGAATTTCAGGATTTATCAGCTGATTGAGAGCGGATTCCGGTACAATTTTTCCGTTCTTAAGCTGAATTGCGCCTATCTGAATGATTTTATCAAGCGGCTTTGTTTCGTCATCAATATTTGTGCCTGTGGTTTCCGTATCAAAGACAACCGCATCTATACACAATCTGCCCTGTGCATCCGTAACAGGTTTGTCCAGTGATTTGTGGTGTTTTGTGTCAAGAAGGTAAGCAATGTTTGTGGCAAAGGATTTGTCACGATATACATCCCCTCTCAAGGCTTTTGAGGGCGGCTCTTTTGCTTTTCTTGAACAAATAGAATGCAGTGTTGCCAGAGGCTTTTTACAGTTTGTGTAATTAAACCGTCTTACCCAGCTTGTTTCATAACCTTCTGCCAGAGCATTTGCCTGCAAAAAAACATAATACTGCTCTGGTGTTGCGCTTTCCCAGTACAGAGGCTCTGTCAACAGTTTGCTGCTGCCGACTTTATTAAAATCGTACCACTCCGGAGTGCCGATTTCATTGCGTTCCATAAGCCCCAGCCCCTGAAACTCTTTGCCTTCGACATTTTTTGTATAATTGTTTTCAAAAAAATCACCCTTAAAAGAAATATAGGAGCTGTTCTTTTTCATCCTACACGAGGCCCAGACAAGATTCTGCTGTTTTTGCTCCGGACAATTTCGATTAAGATTATCAAGCACAGACTTTGGCAGATAGGGCGACGGCAGCACAGGTGTAACAAACTGCGTAACGACCCCGTTTTGCTTAACCGTAACCTGCGGTTTGAAATTTTTTACGGCCATAATTTTATCGTTTTTGGCCTTTGGTTCAACCTTTGTTTCCAATTTATTATCAAAATCAACACCGAGAATTTTCATCATCCCACCATATCCATTATTTTTGCGCCGGACATTTCTGACGGATAAGCCATGTCAAAGGCTTTTTTCTGTATTTTGTCGTATTCCGGTTCCGAATGCTTCCAGTCTTTATCAAACTGTTTTAAGAACACTCTTGCCAGAGCAGGTTTTTCAAAAGCCACAGCAGCCTCGTTATTGCCTCTTTTGTATTTTTCTTTTGCATTGTTTCTGTCTATTATAATTTTATAATAGCCTTTGATAGTGTTGAGGTTGGAGCGGTCTTTTACCGTAAAATTATAGACCTTATCCTGCAGTTTTAAAGAGGCAGAGCCTGTTTCATTGATTTCGTTTACTGCTTTTTTTATTTTTGCACGGCGCACCAAAACCTCTTTGTAATCCAGTTTTTTCCTTATTAAAGGCGGCAGCCCGACAGCCTCTTCAGCCGGTTCTACCTTTTTCATATAGTCGACAATTTCTCTGTTTATTTGTTCTGTATAGTTTTCGTAGTCTTCTCTCTGTCCTTTTTTGAGATTCTGGTTCATTGCCATGGCAGACCAGTTTGCCGACCCTATCAAAACCTCTCTGTCATCAAAGACAGCCCATTTTCCGTGCATACGCTGGGTAATTTTTTCATCTGTTTTGTACTGTCTTACATCTATTTTGTTTTCAACAAGTTTTTGATAAGCAGTATTGCAATACGGAAACTCCTCGATAATCGACGGGTCAACTATAATTTTTGCATCGAGTTCTCCCTTGTGAACACGGTCAATGATGGTCTGTATAATCTCTTTGTCTGACAGAACAAACAGCTCTGCTCTGAGTTTTTTTGCTGTTTTGACCTTATTCATAACATAGGCTCTTATTGACTCGCTGCCTGTTTCGCCTATATAAGCAAGCTCTCTTGGTTTTGTGGAAAGGACTTTTATCTCCGGATTAGCAACAGGATTCCTTTTTATCAAATCAAGTTTTGAGAGGTCTTTTTCATCGTATCTGTTTTTGTCAATGTCGTTGTCATAAAGCTCACCGACAATCTTCATATAATCGACATTTTCCTGTTTAATTTCTTTGTTCAACCCTTTATAAAACTGCTGCTCATCCTCGCTCAGCGGCCCTGCAACAATCTTTGTCCTGCCGAGTCTTTGCCATGCAAAAGCCCAGTCCTTATTAAAAATTTCCGTAAGTATATTATCGACCTCGGAATTTTTATTCTCAGGTCTTGTTTCGATTGCAACGCAGGCATCGTGGTTTGCTGTAGAATGTGTACCCCAATTCATACCGCCGATGATAAGTTTTTTGCCGTCTACAGCAACGAGTTTTACGTGCTGCAAAGCAGACCCGCCCTGCGCCGGACGGGGATAAGGCACAACATCGATTCCGTTTGTTTTTAAGAAACGAATCATATCCTGATTGTTGTAATGTCTGCGTTTTTGGCCGTTGCCGTCAATATACCATTTGTGAGCATCGAGTATAATCTGAACTTTTAAATCAGGATTTTCCTTTTTCTTTTTCATTATCATAGGCAAAAGGCTGTTGTGCTGTTCAAAGCCCGCTACCATATCAGCACCGTTGGCAGGCCAGATATGGCGGTCGATTGACGGATGCTGAAACTCGAACATCTCTATCTGTATAGAATCTCTCGCACTTTTTATAAATTCTGCAGCCTTATCAAAAATCTGTTCCCCGTCTATCAGGGTAGTGACATTGGTTTTGCCGACCATAGCTGTTTTTGAGGGTTCCGGCATAACCTGCGGAACATAAGACAAAGACGGGATATTGGCAAGCAGCCAGTCCGTTCTGGAGAGGCCTGTTTCGTCAGCTTTTTTAGCTATTTTTTGTGCAACCCAAAACGCTATATCCTCTAATGCAACCGGTCTGTCTTTTCTTGGTGTTTTTACCTTTGGCGGCGGGATTCTGTTTTGATAAGGATTATTATTAGAATTATTATAAGAAGAATTTTTTGCACCAAAAGCAGGATTCTGCCCGTGCAAAAAATAAACACGTGATACCTGTGATGCACTGACCATTGGCGTTACAGCAAGACTGCTCTTCATACCCTTAACCCCTTGCTTAATATTTTTATTATGACCACATGCGAGAAAACTTACAACCCTTCGTTAAGAATTATTTATTGTTCACTTTTTGCTGTTGAGCAGAACGTTTTTCTTGCGCCAATTTCAATCTTTTTACCATCAACTCGTTCATCTTATTCAAATACTCTTGCATCTGCGCAACAGAAGCCTTTTGCGGATCCGGTTTGTTGCGTTTAAAAGAGTCCATCTCAGCCTTTAAGATACTGTCCCTCTGTGCAAAAGTAAGCTGCTCAACCTTTGGTTTTGCAAAACGTTCTACAGTCCTGCCGCCTTTGTTTGCACAACCTGCGAGCAATCCGCTGCAGCCTATCAACGCACCCATAACAATATTTTTCACTCTCATTACCACAGACTCCTGTCTAAACTAAAAGAACCATTAACATCCGGCTTGTACCAAAGCCGCCAATATATCTATTAAATAATAATACATGCCGGTGTATTACACAAACGGAACAAAATATTTGTTACAAAATTTTCACATGCGCCAAAATCAACTGCAAAAAATGTTATAAATAAATTATGCAAATATCACCTGTTTCTAAATATAATTTATATAGAAAAAAACTGCCGGCAGCGGGCTTAAACAGCACCAGCCGACCCCAAAATTTCTCTGCCGAAGGCCTTACGCAAAAGACAATCACAGGACAGGCAAAAGCATTTTCCGCTGTGTCATTCAGGGCATCTTTGCTGAAAGAAACAATTTTTCAAGGTCAATTCAAAACTGAGGCAATGACACCTAAAAACCCGAAATGGCAGCTTGCCGTGACAAGGTTCAGCCCTCTTGAACACAGGAAAAATGATATAAGAACAGAGTTTGAACGTGACAGAAACAGAATAATGCACTCCGAAGGCTTTGACCGCCTGCGTTTTAAAACACAGGTATTTCCTCTGTCAGAAAATGACATGATTTCTACAAGAAGCTCCCATGTTATTCAGGTGACAGATATTGCAAGAAACATAAGCCGAAAACTCGGGCTGAATGAAGACCTCGTCGAAGCTATTGCACTGGGTCACGACATAGGCCATTCACCCTTTGGACACGACGGAGAAAAAACACTTAAAGCAATCTGTATACAAAACGGACTTGCACCATTCTGGCACGAAAAAAACAGCCTCAGAATGGTCGACAAAATCCTTACCCTAAAAAACACTCGGGGCAAAGAAAACAACCTCGGACTCACCTATGCTGTGCGTGACGGAATAATAAACCACTGCGGCGAAATAGACGAAAACTTTATAAAACCACGTGACGAGTTTAAAAACCTCTCCAGACTCCAGTCCCCAGGACAGCTGCAACCCTTTAGCTGGGAAGGGATTGTTGTAAAAATCTCCGACAAAATTGCATACCTCGGCCGTGATATAGAAGATGCAACAAAAATCGGGATTTTAACGGACAAAAACCAGAAAGATTTACAGGCGATTATGAAAAAGCATATCCCTGATTTTGAAGGACAGGTCAACAACACAGTGCTTATGAACACTTTTGTCACAGACATTGTAAAAAACTCCTCGCCTCAAAAAGGCATAGGATTCTCAAAGCCGGTTTTTGACCTGATGAATGACATAAAAAAATATAATTATGAACACATATATCTTATAAAAGGTGCAAAATCCGTTTCACAGGAACAGTGCGACCTTGTTCTCGGAACGATTTTTGATAAATATTCTTCAATGTACAGGGGAAAAGACACGCTAAAATTTTTGGCAAAAGCCTCTCAGAGCAGCAAATATATTAAAAATTTCAGAAACTGGATAGTAAAATACACGGACAACGACGAGCGGTCAAAAGAGTTTGAAAACGCTGTTATCTATGACCTGTCGAGCCACAAGGATTACAAACAGGCCATTGTGGACTATATTTCCGGTATGACGGACAAATACGCACTAAAAACTTATAACAATTTATGTAATCAATAATATTAACAGCTAAAAAAAGCTGCCTCGCAGATATTTACACCCCCTGAAAAAACTGATATATTAGTATTCTCAACTATAATTACTAACAAAAAAGAAACGGGGTTTAATTTTTAGAATGCTGACAATAGACAAAGTAAAAAAAGCCGAAACACTGCTCAAAGATGTGATAAGAAAAACAGACCTTATTTATGCGGCAGCACTTTCGACAGGGGCAGAAATTTACCTTAAATCAGAAAACCTGCAAAAGACAGGCTCTTTTAAGGTAAGAGGTGCATATACAAAAATTGCACAGCTCTCTGATGAGCAGAAGAAAAAAGGCATAATTGCTTGTTCAGCAGGGAACCACGCACAGGGTGTGGCATTGTCAGCACAAAAAAGCGGGATAAAATCCACAATCTTTATCCCCAGCACTGCGCCCATATCAAAAATAGAAGCAACAAAAAGCTACGGCGCACAAATAAGACTCGTGGACGGAGTTTATGACGATGCTTACAACGAGGCTGTAAAATTCCAAAAAGAAACAGGCGCAGAGTTTATTCACCCGTTTGATGATATAGAAGTAATCGCAGGACAGGGGACAATTGCTCTCGAGGTACTGGAACAACTGCCCGAGGTAGAAGCAATAATTGTGCCGATAGGCGGCGGCGGACTGATATCAGGGATTGCCTACACGCTAAAAATGCTCAAACCAGAATGCAAAGTCTACGGTGTACAGGCAGCCGGTGCAGGCAGCATGTATTATTCCATAGAAAACCACCGCAGGACAGAACTCCCCGCCGTACATACTTTTGCTGACGGTACAGCTGTCAAAATGCCCGGGGAAAACACCTTTGCACTCTGTGAAAAATACGTGGACAGGATAGTCACTGTCACAGATGATGAGATAGCGACGGCTATTTTAACGCTGATGGAACGCCAAAAACTCGTTGCAGAAGGAGCAGGAGCCTTGAGTGTGGCGGCCGCAATGTTTAAAAAACTGCCGATAGAAGGCAAAAAGACTGTCTGCATTGTGTCGGGCGGAAACATTGATGTAAATATTCTCTCAAGAGTAATCAACAGGGGGCTTTTAAAATCCGGAAGGATAGCAGACCTTACCATCGAAATGCTCGACAAACCAGGTCAATTAAAAGAGGTATCCCGCATAATTGCAGACCTCGGTGCAAACGTAATACGTGTACGCCACAATCAGGGCGGAGAAAATACGGACATCAACGACTGCTATTTAAAAATCTCTATGGAAACAAGAAACATGAAACACCTGTGCGAAATAAAACACGCACTCTGCGAGGCAGGATACAAGCTCACCGACGAAAAATAAAAAAGGAACAAATCATGAAAAAAATAATATTAACAGACAACGCACCCGCACCGATTGGCCCTTATTCTCAAGCAATACTGGCCGGCAATACACTGTATTGCTCGGGGCAAATTGCGCTGGATGCAAAAACAGGCGAATTCTTAAACGGTACAATTGAAGAACAGACAGAAAAATGCTGTCAAAATATCGAGGCTGTATTAAAAGAAGCAGGTTTCGGCTTTGAACATGTAGTAAAAACAACATGCTTTCTTGCCCACATGTCGGACTTTTCCGCTTTCAACAAAGTTTATGCAAAATATTTCACCTCAAAGCCTGCCCGTTCATGCGTTGCTGTAAAAGAGCTGCCAAAGTTTGAACAGGGCGGACTCGTTGAAATCGAAGTAATTGCAGTTAAATAATTCTATATAGTCAACTGCCACAGCTTTTATAAACATTTTTTCAAAATAGCCCGATTGGTGTTATTGTAAACATAAAAATTTTAAGATATAGTTGAATATGCGCCTGCAATTGTAAACTTTTCTTAACAATAAAAAAAACATGCGCAATTTTTATTTTTTAGAGGTATTTTAGAATATACTAGACCACATATTAATAACAATTAAAAAAAGGAGTAGGTATAAATGGCTATTGAAAACATTAGCTTTGGTAAAGGTCTCTTTAACAGAACTGAAAAAAGCAAAAAACAAAACAAAAACGTTCAGGTTCCTGAACAAATGACAACAACAAAAAACAATCGCAAGCACGTAAACCTTGCGCCATATCTTGCTGCAGCATTAATGATTCCGGCCGGCGGTGCTACATTGACAAGCTGCGTAGAACAAACTGTATCAGTTGATGAATCAGCTACTCAGCAATTGCTCGCTGAATTGTTGAAAACACAACAGGAATCTTTAAAAATTCAACAACAGATGTTGGAATATTTGCAAAACAATGATTCACAAAATACTCAATTAATGAATCTGTTAAAACAAATGATGGAACAGAACCAGCAAATTTCTAACATCCTTTCCGGTATTGCAGGAGATGTAAGCCAGATTGCAGGAGCTGTTGTTCAAATTTCAGCTATGATGGAAACAGCTAACGCAAATGATGAAGAACTTCTAAACAAAATTGACCAAATTATTGCAGGTCAAGGTTCAGATTCAGAAAAATTACAACAGTTAATTGATTTGAATGCTGAACAAAACAATTGGCTGGCTAATATCTTCGGTTTGATTGAAACAGCTAACCAGTTTGATGAAAAATTGGGTGAAACATTACAAAACTTCTACAATGACTACAGAACAAACTCTGATGAGTTCAAACAAAATGATAAAGATCATACAACAATGATGAACCTGATTTATGAAGCATTGCTTTCAAATAATGAAATCAGCACAGAAACATTGAATGCAATCAAAAATATCCAGAACAGCAATCAAGCTGATTCTGCAAAATTGGATGCAATCATCAAATTGTTAGAAAGCATTGACTCTAAACTCGACAAATTGCAGGCTGGTATCGACAACATCGGCGACAACATCACTGTTGACAACGAATCATTAAAAGATATTTTAACTGAATTCTTGAATCAATACAAAGCCGATAAAATTACTGATCACGAATTGTTAAATAATATAATAAATGCATTCAATCAATCAAATATCAACGATCAAGAACTTTTGAACAAATTGAATGATATTCAAGCTCAAATTGCAAGCGGTCAATTGGCTGTAAGCGAAGGTATCGACAAGATTACAGATTTGTTGAACCAAATTAAAAGCAGCCTTGATCAAATTGTTTCAGAACTTCAATCAATTGCTGAACAATTGGGTGACAACTTTATGGTTGACGGCAAACCTCTTGCACAACTTGTAAAAGAATTTATGGAAATGTACAAAGCAGGTACAATTACAACAAACGGTTTGTTAACAGAAATCAACAACAAAATCCAACAAGGTTTGGACAATGATAATGCAAACAACGCAGGCATCCTCGCAAAACTCGATGAAATCTCACAAAAGATTTCTAACGGACAGATGAGTATAGAAGAAGGTATGTCTAACATCTCTGATATTTTGAACAGCATCAATGGAAATATCCAAAACATAAGCGGTCAATTAAGCACAATTTCTTCTCAAATCGACAAAGGAATTGAGCAGTTAAACAAAAATCACAATGAAACTCTTGATATGTTGTCTAATATCAACAGCGGTATAGGCTCTATCGACAGCAAACTGAATGATATCAAAGCAAACCAAGAAATTTCTAACGATAAATTAACAGATATTTCTAACAAAATAGATGAAGCTAACGCACAACTCGGTCAAATCAACCAGAAAACAATATCTATTGACCAGTTAAAAGAAATGCTTGGACCAATGTTTGATGAAATCAGCAATGACTTAACAATAATCGGCGGCAACCAGGTTTCTATTGAAGATCTTGATCAACTTCTTGATAAATATAAAACAGATCTTACAACAACAAACGGTCTGATTGAAAACTTGACATCCGTTGTAAGAAACCTCGACCTCTCTGTTGATATGGGCGAAGGATTCCAGGGTGTAATCGACGCAATCAACGACTTCAAAAACCAGCAGGCCGGTACAGCTGAACAGCAAATGGCTGCTTACAGAGAAATTATGGCAGCTATCGCTAACCTCACAAGCAGCGTAGATGCACTCGGTGCAACAGCTTCTGAAATCAGCACAGATCTCAAAGCACATATGGCACAAGCTACTGATTACGGTACATTGATGACTGATTATATGCTCGAAGTAATCAATGGTCAGCAAACAAGCATAGATGCAATGCAAGAAGCTGCTGACAGCTACAGAGAATACCTCACAAGAGCTGAACAAGACAGAGCGCAGCAAATCGCATTACTTCAGGCTATAGTTGACAAAGAAGTTGGTACAAACGGCGGCGGTTTGACAAAAGAAGAACTCGAAGAAGTTCTCTCTAAATATCAAATCAATGTTCCTGATTACTCAGAAATCTTAGACGCTATCTATGACCAGCTCGGTAAGGTTATCACAAGTGATGATTTACAAAACTTCTACATCAACACAAGACCTGACCTCACTACAACAAACGCTTTGATTGAAAACTTGACTTCTGTATTAAGAAACAAAGACTTTACAATCTCCGGCGACGTACAGGTCAATATGGATCAAGTAGAAAAAATCCTTGGTGATATCCAGAGCTTGATAAGCAACCAGCAGACACCATCCGCTGACCAGATAACAGCTTTGATTCAACTGGTTACACAAATCGCTGACAGCACTTCTCAAGGCGGTGACACAACAAGAACAAGAGCTGTTGCTAGTGTAGAACCTCAAAGAACTAAAAAACCGGCCTTTGATATGGAAAAACTCTATGCTAACCTCAACAGACTGTCTATAGAAGCAGCTAAAGCTCAAGGCAAACCTGCTACATACTATGTAAATCCGGAAATGTTCACATTAAACGCATAATCCGAAACAACAAAAACCAAACTCCAAAAGTTAATACGGTTTAGTTATAAAAAGACCTCAGATAAATTATCTGAGGTCTTTATTAATATATGACATTTATTATTTTTTCTGTACAAAGATATTGTCTGTTATATCCTTGCCTTCGTCATCTTTGATTGTAACGATTGTACCGTCTTTTGATCTTGAATCGTATTCACGTTTTGCTACATCTACGGCCTCGTCTTTTGTCATATCTTTGTCGCCGCCTTCAACGTAACCTTCTTTGTCTTTTACGTGATATACAGTTCTTTCTTGTTCTGTTGCATAATGCGCACCGAAGTTTGCACTATAGCCTGTTTTTACATTCTTATTAGGATTCCATTCCTCTTTATCTATTCTGTTAACATTTGCCTTAACGTTCAATGAGTATTCATTCTTTCCGTCTTTGCCTTTGATTTTTGTCGGGAGGCATAACTCTTCACCAACAGCCGGGAAGAAGCCTTCCTTCCAGGATTTTACCTCTAACAATTTACCCTGTTTGTGCTGTTCTTCGAGGTATGCTTTCTTCAATTCCGTACGGATATGAACCAAATCTTCATTAGTTTTTGGTTTATAAACCGCTCTTGTGATTGCATCCCAAGTATCTCTTGGTTTTACTGTATAACAGTCTGTTTCTGCATTTACAATTTCTGTTTTTTGTTTATCTTCAAGAATCAGCTCATCCTTTTTAGGTTCAGGTTCAGGTTTCTTGATTTCGAGTTTTGGCGGATTTTTAGCCAATTCAGTCAACAAACCTTTTGCCTCGTCGTAGTTCAACGGAGTGAGTGTACCGTCTACAGTACCTGCTGCTTCTTTCAGAGCTTTGTTCATTTCTTCTGTTCTAAATGTACCTTCTGCATCTACAAAGAATTTAGCAATATCTTTACCCAGTGCTGCACCTTCTTTTGTAGAATAGCTGTCTAAATATTTTGCATAATCATCATAAGTTTTGATATCTTTTGGTACATCAGTAGGTATAGCTCTTGGTTCTACTCTGTGAGCCTGAGTAATTGCTGATGTAACACCTCCGATTGTACCGCCGATTGCAGGACCAACGCCGAATGCTTTTACTGACTGTTGTGCTGTAGCTACAGCCAGAGAGCCGCCGACTGCAGACTGTTGAATATTTACGTATGCACCGGGTGCGCCTATTAACATGCCTCGGCCTACGTCTCTTACGACTTTGCCGCCGTCAACTTTCTTTTCAACTTCGTAGCCTAAATCTCTGCCGATTTCTTTTACATCGCCCATATCGAACTTGTATCCAGCTTCGTTTTGATTCAATCTTGCAAGGATACCATCTCGTTCTGCAGGGAGTCCCTGTCTGTTTTTCTTCCAGCTGTAGTTGATTGTACGGTCTGCTGCACCGCCGTTATTGTCATAGATTTCATACAAATCGTCTGTAGTAAATCCTGCAATATTCAGTTTTGCCTGCATTTTAGGGTCAAATACCTGTTTGCCTTCTGCAATTGCTTTTTGAGTGGCTTCAACATTGTTGCTGTTAGCCTGAACTCTCAAGAAACCTCTTGATTCTTTTTCTTTTTTACCAAAGAATCTTCCGATGCCTTTTGTTTGTTTTAGATAGCCTTTATATGCATCGTACTGTTCTTTTGTAATTTCGCCGCTTTCGAGCATTTCCTTCAGGTCAGCTTTTACATCTTTATTTACTTTTCTAACTGATGTACCTTCTGCATCAGCAATGTAGCCAGCTACATTTGTTCTGATTTCAGAATTAATTTCTGCCTGTTTTTCTCTTTTCCATTCTTTAGAACCGATATAATCTTTTACATCATCATATCTTTTCTTTGCTGCTTTATATTCTTCTTTAGTCAGCTTGCCTTCTTTATACATCTTTTTAATATTATCAATTTCTGTATCAATTTTATCTTTAGCTGAACGGCTATAATCTTTTACATCGTATTGTCCTTCGACAAAACCTTTTGGTGCAAACTGATTTGCCAGTTCACGTGTAATCTGTTCTTTTTCCAGTTTTGCTCTAAGTTCTTTTTGTTCTCTTTCCAGTTTTTCTCTGTACTTAGCTTCATAGCGTGAAACTTTTGTCTGTTCAACCGGATTTGATACGTGTTCAATTCCCATGTCTTTGTTCCTCTCTTTTGCTTAATTCTCTCAATAGAAATGTATATAATTCCTCTATACTTACATAAACAATTTTTCGATTTAAAAATTGCCTGAAAGCATGAAATAGCATGAAAAAAGCGGACTTTTTGTTAGTCAAAAAGCCCGCCTGTTATACATTTCAAGATTATTAAGTTTTGTTAACAAAGTTCACTAATTGCCCAATGCCCATCTAAAACCAAGAGTAAACGCAATACCGTTACGCCCGCCGTTTCTGAGCATTGCCTGTCCAAAGCCTGTAAATCTGTCACCGTAGCGTTTTTGCAAACCTACACCATATTCAATATAAGGTTTTACAGAAAGCTCTGACAAAGCAACCTCGTTTGCATAGAATTTTGTTTTATCCATAATGTTCCATGTCATGTTTACACCCAAATATGGCTGCCAGCCGTTTTTGAGGTTTCCGATGATTCTGATACCCGGAATAATTTCTATAGCATGCAACGGGTCTTGAGAAATTCTTACACCGGAAGCACTGTTGTAATCAAATACGTTTACAAAAGTGTAGCTCATCATATAGCTGGGTTGAACAATAACTTTGTTCTTAAACAAATTCCAGTTATATCCTGATTTCCAAGCTGCACCGGTCATCAAGATAGGGAAGTCATCAGCACCGAAAGAGTGTGTAGCTCTGGCAGCACTGGCACCTATATTGGCAGTGATACCAGTCCAGAAGTTGCCTTTGTATGCAGTAGCAACACCGCCGATTGTACCACCGTTTTGATAAATGCTTACGCCGTTATAAGCCTGATGCGATCCGTGGTAAGCACCAAAGAATGAGAAGTTTCCATCCCAGCCATGACCGAGGTCAATAAGGTCGGATTCACCGCCGAACAGTGAGCCGTAAGATACGTTAGAAACTTTCGGGCCGTTCTTTAACGGTACATTTTCAAAGTTTGTAAACGGACGCATATACCAGCCGTCACGTTCTTCCGGTATAACGTTAGGAGCATAAACACCTGTATGATAAGCGCTGGCATATTTGTTTCTCATTTTCCAGGCCATACGTTCTTCCGGAGTCATCAATGTGACAAGATCCATATTTGCAAAAGACTGTCTGTACAAGTTGTCCATTACAAGGAAAGCACCTTGTGCAGCAACTGCACCTGAAATAACGTTATCAGAGTTGCCCATCTGAGTAAACTGGAAGTATTCACCTGCCGGTGTGCCATCAGAACCTGGTTGGTACTGTGTAATATGATCTACTTTATATTTATATATAGGTGCTTCTACAATATTTGCACCCTGACCGAGTTGTACATGGTCAATTAAGTCATCAGCATCTGTGAACATAATTTTTACTGTGTCACTTTTTGCATCAGAAACTGATTTCATTTGAGATATAGTCAATATAGCATCCGGGTCAACAGTGCCTACATTGACATTGCTGTCAATAAGGCTGTCCATAGAAGGAGTACCTCCGGTATATTGACCGGCCAAATCAACGTCCAGCTGAATATTTGTATCACCGAGCAGATTCAACTCCTGAACAGCCAGCTGATTAGGCCCGAATTCATTGTTGAGCAAATCAAGTGTACCGCCGTACAGATTCAATACGTTGCCGTTACCGCCGTTTGCTGTAGTACCGAGTCCGCTGTCGTGGTCAAAAGACAGTGTCCCGTTTCTTAAAGATATATTTGTATTTCTGATTGTTGCATTACCTTTAATAGTAACAGTCCCGGTAGAAGCAATTGAACCACTGCTGCCGTTTTGATAATCACTGTTAATGTTCAATTCTGTAGCTGTGGAAGAATCACCGCTTCTGGCACCTTCTATATTAGAGTAGATGTTGAGGTTTCTGCCTTCTGCAGCCTGCAAAGAAGCAGTAGCCCCGGAAGTGAAAGCCAGAGAGTCAGTACCGTTTGCGATACTATTTTCGTTACCGATATTCATATCTCTGTTTTGCGCTCTCAATACAGTTGTAGAACCGTCAGCACCGTATACGGCACCGCCTTGGCTCGTAGAGTTTGCTCTGTTACCGTAAAAATCACTGTCTATAACATTCACTGTACCGCTGTCGTTGTATATAGCACCGCCACTGGTTGCAGTGTTGTTTGTGAATAAAGAATTGCTGATTGTAGAAACGCCCGCCTCATCTGAACCACTAGCTGTTTCATTGTAAATAGCACCGCCACTTTTAGTTGAAATAGTATGTGTAGATGGTTGAGTAACTTCTCGTGTACCGCCGTTGTTATTAAATATTGCATTGTCAACATTCAATATTCCCTGGTTTGAAATAGCCCCGCCTCTTGAAGCAATGTTGCTGTCAAATACAACAGCACTGTCTGCAGTTCCTTCAATATTAACTATACCATTGGCATTAGCAGAATCAATTGCTGCAGCATTATATATAGCACCACCCTGACCATCTCTGGCATTTACTGCATAGTTATTTTCAAATCTTGAACCGGAGGTAATTGTAATTGTGTTTAAGTAATTTTCACCTTCGGGTGTAGAGCCTGAACCGCCGGCATTGTATATAGCACCGCCGGAGTCAGCATAGTTGCCCTCAAACAGTGTATTGTTGATTACAAGATTGATATTGTGGCCAGCAACATCATCAGAACCACTCGCACTTAACGATGTAGCAATAGCACCACCATAGTTTACTGTATGGTTTCCGCTGAATGCTGAATTTGAAATCGTCATATCAGCAGCGTTCAATATAGCACCGCCCTGTCCGGCACCTGCTGTTGTATAGTTTCCTGTAAAAGTAGAATTTTCTATATTTACACCACCGCCAAGGTTTATAATCGCACCACCAAAAGCACGTGATGAATTGTTAATAAAATCGGAATTTGTTATATTAAGAGAAATCCCGTCAGCTGTACTCTGGTTGTAAATAGCACCGCCTAGACCAGAATTCGCACCGAGAGCCTGGTTGTTTTCAAATACAACATTGTCAAACTCTGCAACTCCTGCTTCAGTATTGGAAATAGCACCGCCTTTACCGCCGTTTGTACTGCCTGCAATGTTATTTGAAAAATGAGCCTTGTTATTAGGGTCTGTAGAATACACGCTCAAATTAGCTTTGTTTCTTATTGCACCGCCATCACCTGATGACAAATTCCCGCCTTCAAAATTTGTGTTTGTGATAACAGTATTTGCATCAGGCACGTTATTGATAATAAAATTGCCTGTTGATGCTGCACTGTCAGCAGATATCGTATGGCCGTTGCCGTTTATCAAAGTCATTCCGCCCGGAACAGGTGGTGTACCGAGGTTAAGTGCCGTACCGCCTGTAGACATATTATTTTCTATATTTACTGTGCCTGTTGCTGCCTCTGATTGAACACCAGACCAGTCTGTAGCCGCCATTACAGCACCTGAGCCAAGCAAAAACACTGCCAGAGATAGGACTGCAATCTTTTTGATTTCTTTTACTTTCGTTTTTCTCATAATTCCATTTCCGATAAAAATTTTGCGCTAATAATTTAAAAAATAATCTAGTATGTGGTCATGTATAATTATCCAAGTCGTATACTATATAATAACGCAAAAAAAAATAATGGCACTTTTTTTACAAAAAAGATTACAAATTGTGTATTAAATTTTAATTAAGACTCTCTACACGTTGCCCACGCCGATTTCCTGCAGTATATCTTTAAAGTTTTTGGACAAAATTTCTGCAAAAACTTCAGGGTCAATCTGGGTAACGACAACAGCCAAAAGCTCATCAGGAAGCTCATTGACCATTTTCATCAAATCCTGAGGTTCTAATTTGTCCATATTTTTTACTATATCGCCTTTGTCCAGCTGTTTTAGAGGGAAGGTCAGCGCATTTTTGCTGAATTCCGTAAACAAGTTTTTGTCCTCTTTTGTCAGCTCAAGAATCAGGCCCATTTTTTCTTCACGCTCAAAACACTGCAAAGCTTTTTTGAACTTTTCAGGTTTCAGCTGTTCGAGCCATTTTGCGACATGCTCTTTGCTCCAGTTGTTGTCCTGCTGGAGTTTCCCTTCTTCCTGGAACATGTATTTTTCTACCATTTTGTTGAGTTTTTCTTCAGGAATGGTTTTTACAAAATCCAGAATTTTGTTTTTGTCTAATTTGTCAGACTCAAAAAATTTGTTGATTTCTTTTTCCGGAATCATTTTCAAAAACTGTTCCGGTGAAAAAGCCTGAAACAAAATAGAACAAATTTTATTCTTTGGCAAATCATATATAAGGTTCAAAATTTTTGTTTTTGTAAAGAACATAAGCCCCATTTGCAAATCCTCGGGTTCGAGAAAATTTACAAGATATTCAAGGTCGCTCGAATTCATCTGGGACAAAATAGCGTATCTGTTCTTGGCATTAGACAGTTTGAATAATTTTACAAGCTCTTTTGGATTGTTCAAAACATCACGCTGAAAATCAACAGCACTGGTGTTGCCTTGAGCGGCTTCGGCTTCCATGATTTCGTCTATGCTTTTGTCGCCATATTGATTTAAACGTTGAGTGCCTATCTCAAAGTTTTTTGTTAAATAGCTTAAATCAATATCCAGTCTAATCATGATGGAAACCTTATTTTATAAACTCCAAATTTGCCAAAAACTCTTATATTATATTAAACGGTTTTTTTTCATGGAACTTAATACCAAAACGACAAAATGTAACATTTCTTAATTTAAATAAACAAACACTACAGATTTTATTAACAATAAAAATTGCCGCTATTATTGAGTTTTACTCAGTTTTAATTAAGAAATATTAAGAAGATAACAACAAGTTTTTATAAAAAAGGCAATTATTTATTTTGTATATACTTTATATATACATAGAGAGTTTATTTAAGTAAAAAGAAAAGAGAGTAAATTATGACATCAGTACAATTCGGTATGTTACAACGTCTGAAAACACAGGATTTCACAGGTAATCAAGCAGCTAAATCTATTCAAACAGAATTAAATAATCAGCTTACAATTTTCCAAGAAGCACAACAAAACTACGAAAAAGTATCTGCCTCGGGTGAACAGGGTACATCCGCAACAACAGGTGCTTTTGCTCAAACTTCTATGAGCGTGGACGAACTCGAAAACAAAATGCAGGAAGAACAAGAAAAACTTGAAAAACTTATGACCCAACTGCAGGCAGAAGCCGACAAAGGCAACAAACCTCAGGGCGAAAACGAAGACGACAAAAACAAAATTCAGCCAAAACAATTCGGCGGCCTTATGGCATAAGTCTAACTGCACAAAAAAGTTTAAAGACCTCTTTGAAATATATCAAAGAGGTCTTTTCGACTTTTTATTTCATATAGTCAACTGACTCCGCTTCTTGGATTTTTATTATAAGCTGACCGGCTAATTGTTCAAATACGAAACTTCATATTAAATATAATTAATAAATCTTTTTCATACTTCCAACTATTCTTAATTCCAGACATCGGGCTTTATTTTTATTATAAAGTCCGTTTTTTTTATTTCATATACTCAACTGCCGCAAAAAACGTCTTATATTACGGAATAATATCTGATATAAAGAGCAAAAAACATATTTGCCCACGTCAAAACAAACACAATCCCCGTTATACAAGAAACTGTAATTTTTCCCGCCCGAGAGGGAAAGTTTTTGACCTCAAAAATTTTTATACTCTTTGAAACGCAAAAACACAAAAACAATACAGGCAGCAACAGCGGTATATAATACCTGCCGACCAGTCCGGAAAAAGCACCTGTTGTATAAGGCGGAACCCACGAAATATAAATAACGGTAGATATAAAAATCACACTCGCAAGGACAAACAACAAAAAGCAAATGTTCCACAAAGAATTTTTGCAAATATTTTCGCACTGCTTTTGTTCAAAAACACTGCTCATTACAATAACAATAAGATAAAGCCAGTAAACAAACGGGAACAAAAACACATCCAGCCACCCCAATATACCGACCAGAGTATATAAAATTACAAAAAAGTACACCTGAAATGTTTTTAAAAGGCTATACAGATACAAAAAAGGATGACTCAAGATAAATGCTGTCTGAAGCTGAGGTACTGCACCGTTTTTTGAGGTAAAGATTTCATAATTCACAGCACCCCACGCACAACCCGCAATCAGAGCAGGCAAAAGTATCAAAGATATTTTCTGCAGATACTTATCCCCGAATTTTTCTTTTGGTATAAACAAAGCAAACAAACAAATTAAAAAACTCTGCTTTGTCAAAGCAAGAAGCAATGCAACAACAGAAAGAAAAACAGTCTGCTTTTTATCAATACAGCCGTCTTTTGAATATATAAAGCGAAGAATCTGCGAAAAATACAAAACACTCAAAGCTATCAACACCCCGTCGGCCGAAACCGACGCACCCAAAGACAGGCTCATCGGCATAAGCAAAACAAGAAACGCACTCAATTTTAAAACAGGCAAATCCCTGATAGCAAAATACCCTGCCCCAACATAAAACAAAAGCAAAAATATTTTGGAAACAATAAGAGTCCAAAAAACGCTGTCCGTAAAAAGTTTTGCTGCAAAAATGCCAAGGCACTGCGGCAGATAAGCTGCAGGTGAAAACATTGCCTGACCGGCACAATCAATAAATATTCTGTCGTTTTTATCTAATTTTATATTTTGCGAAGATTTTATCTGTAAAAGATTTGTACGCACATTTGTATTGTGGAACAAGTCGCCAAAATGGTATTCAAAATCTTTTATTGCACGCGGCAATTGCACACCCGCCTCATTATCATGCTTTTCAAGAAGAATTTTACCTTCAGTTATAGAATAAGCTCTGGCTAAATGTGCCGGCTCATCTGCACTCATCAAAGGCGGTGTAAAAAATATCAACAACAACCCGAGTATCATTGCAAAAAAAGCAAACAATACTTCGAGTTTAAAAAATTTTTCCATCTCCCCACTCACGATTGTTACACACTACCAGTAGGTTACACGCCAGCCGTCGAGCATAACATCTTCGGCATGTCCAGTTGGCACAAAAGCCCATCCGGCAGAAACATCAGAAGTGTTTGTAGAAGAGGTCGATTCTTTTTTCAAATCATAAAAAAACACATCAACACCATCTCTGTTTGGCAGTTTTGTTGCATTTATATCAACATAATATTTAAATCCCTTTGCGCCTATTGTAATACCGTCTTGAGTAATAACAGCATTTGTCGGAGTATCTGAGCCATACAGCCAGCATTCTGTCATATTGCCGGAATTGCATTTTGCAATAGTTTTCATCTTAGGTCTGAGATAATTGGTAAAAAAGGTATCACCGCCTATAGTTAACGGATTTATATATATATCATCAGATATTGCATAATCCAATGCCCCGTTTAAGGTTGTATATGCTTTTTTTAACTCTGTACCCACAGTTTCTCTTTGTGAATATTTTTTTATAGAAGGAATTGTAAGTGCAGCAACGACCCCCAATATCGCCATTGTCATCAGTAATTCTGCAAGAGTAAAAGCCATCAATTGTTTAATTGTATTTCTTTTTTTCAATGCCATAAATTATCCTTTTATTTTTTACCTTTTAATTATAAAATACCACCCCGGACACCCAAAATATCACCTCTAAACAGTTGAGCTTTACAATAGGTTACAAATCCACACTCAAATTCAGATATTTATTAAAAATTACGCAAAAAAATTTTTTCACCCTACTTATCCAAACAGGCAAAATTTATGAAAATTCATCATCAACAAAACATAACCGACAAATATAGAAAAAAAATCTACGGGCAGGACAATCGTATAATCAGGCAAAATTTAGCTATGCCTGTTGCTGATACTATTGTTTTAAAAAGCAAAGCCCCATCTTTTGGAAATCTAAAAAATGCACAAGAATATTTAAACCGTACAAAAAAAGAACTCTCATCAATAGTTCACAACAATAATTTTGATATCAGACATTTTAATATTTATAAATTAGAAGGCATCCAAGAAGGAATACCTCTTTTTGACGGGTTGAGCATAAAGGAGATAAGTTTTATTGGCAACAGACTCATAGACTTTGCTCTAAAAAGAGGCTGCCATAACAAATGCATTCACTGTTTTGCAGATGCACACCCGCCTTTGCACATTAAAGACAAAAACTCCAAATTCATAAATTCCGTAAGCTGGGAGGATTTTCAAAAATTTTGCAACGGGTTTGAAGAATTAAACAAAAGACTCGGCTTCAAAATCGCCAAAGTAGACACTGCTTCAAAAAATCATATTGCCCCTTTTTATGATTCGGATTGCATTGATGTAATTTTAAAAGACAAATCCGGTCAAGAACACGACCTGACAGAAATTATCCCTATGCTATACAATGCTACCGGTAAAAAAATTCTCTTTGACACTGCCGGCTGGCACCCGAACAACAAAAAACTCCAACAACGTGCGGAAAAATATGTACGCTTTTTTTCAAATCCGAAAAACGAACAATATATTGAAAGCATAAATATCTCGCTAAATCCCTTTCATTCTTTGAATGCAAAATCAATTGAACTGCTAAACTCCGACCCGTCACGTGCTGAAAAATTCAGAAACCTGTATGTACAAAGAATGGTCAATGTAATCTATACAATGAGTCCGCTATTTGACAGCAAAAAATTTAACATAATAAATCGCTGCGCTCCTTATACAATGTCAGTAGACGATGAATTCAAGAAAAAATCCTACAAACTTTTGATAAAAGATATAAAAAATAACCTGCAAGAAAAATACGAACAAGATATTCCAATTTACAAAAAAATTTTTTATAAAATTACAAATAAAAGCAGCCCTCTAAAACAAGTACAAGTACTGTTAGATGACATAAGCACCTATGTTCTGCCGTTAGGCAGAATGGAAAAACTTGTGCAAAAAAATTCTATGAGCATTGAAAAAGTAAAAGAAGCAAAAAAGACAAATATTATTTTTTCAAACTCCTGCCACAAAAATCCACGCTATGAGCTGCTAATAGATGCAAACGGAAAAATCTATCTCACAGATGAATATACGACTTTTCCAACAGAATTGCAGCTGAACTTTGAAAACAAAGACAAATTGACAGCTCCTCTTTATCCAACCCCTGAAAAATATGTAGTAACAAAAAAAGTAATAAACAGCACAAATATTAATAATTTGATGCAGGACATGTTAAAAAATTTCATATAATCAAATAATTATATAAAAATTGGATTTATTGTTTTTACAGTTCTTAATACAGATTTAATTTATAATAAATAAATAAGCACACAAGGAAAAAACAATGGCTCACATCCACTGGTACCCCGGCCACATTGCAAAAGCAGAAAAAAAGCTCAAAGAACTCATCAACCTTGTTGATGTTGTGATAGAGGTGCTGGATGCACGTATTCCGGAAAGTTCTGTATATCCTGATATAAAAAAGCTTCTGGGTGAAAAACCCCGTCTCATTGTTCTGAACAAGGCAGACCTTGCTGATGAAAATATGCTAAAAGAATGGATAGAACTCTACCAAAAACAGACAGGGTTTCCTGTTATAGCTTCCTGTGCAGCAAAAAACAATGATATTTCCACAATAGTAAACAAAGTAACTGAACTTGCCAAACCAAAAATTGACAAGCTTGTTGAAAAAGGACTTTTGCCAAGACCTGCAAGAGTAATTGTCGTAGGTATGCCAAATGTAGGCAAATCAAGCATTATCAACAAATTAATCAAAAAAGGAAAAACAAAAGTCGGCGCAAAAGCCGGTGTGACAAGACAGCAGCAATGGGTCAGAGTAAACCCTAAAATCGACCTTTTAGACACACCGGGGATTATCCCGCTAAAGCAAGAAGACCAGACAAAGGCAGCAAAGCTCGCTATGGTCAATTCCGTAAGCGAAAATGCCTATGAAAACGAAGAAGTTGCTCAAGAGCTGCTTCAAATACTTGCACAAAAATATCCTGACATGGTAAAAAACTATTACAATCTAAGCGATGAAATTTCACTTGAAGCAATTGCAAAAAGCAGAAACTGGATTGTAAAAAATTCAGAACCTGACATAACAAGGACGGCTGTTATGGTTTTGACGGATTTTCGAAGCGGACGCATAGGAAAGTTTATACTAGATGACTCAAAAACAGAATCTATCGAATAACACAAAAGAACTCTTTTTGTTCGATGACGGGCAATGCGCTGATTTTGACTATATTATAGGCACAGACGAAGCAGGCCGAGGCCCCGGTGCCGGCCCTGTTTTTGCGGCAGCTGTTTGTTTCAAAACCTATGACGAAACCCTGATTAAACTTCTGAACACGCTGAACGACTCAAAAAAACTCAGCGAAAAATGCAGGCTGGAGCTTTTTGAAGTAATTATTCAAAATTCAATCTGCTCAATACACTCCGGCAGTGTAGAAGATATTGAAAGAAAAAATATTCTAAACACCTCTCTGGACTGTATGAAAGAGGCTTGTCTTGACGTAAGAAAACACCTGATGGGGCAAAAATGTCTTGTGCTTGTGGACGGAAACAAATTAATAAAAAATTTCCCCATACAACAGAAAACAATTGTAAAAGGAGATGCAAAATCAGCCGCTATAGCAGCAGCCAGCATACTGGCAAAAGTCACCCGTGACAAATTTATGACAGCACTCTCAGATGATTTTCCCCAGTACGGCTGGGACAAAAACAAAGGCTATCTGACAGGAGAACATATTGAGGCTATAAAAAAATTCGGCCCGACAAAATGGCACAGGCCAAAATTTTTAAGAAAAATATTGGACGAAAACTCTCAACTGAACTTATTTGAAACAGAAAAATAAAAAAGGATTGATGAAATATCAATCCTTTTTATTTGTTTTTTATTTCCTTATTTATGCTTTTTTAGGAGCATCTTTCTTCATAGCAGCAGAAGCAAGCGGTTGTTTTTCTTCCTGGAATGTTCTGTCAACAAACTGCGCTCTGTCTATGTATTTTTGTTCGATAGTACCTTTTTTATAAGTTCTGTGTAACAAACTCAAGCCCATCAATGCTGCAGCTGCAATTTTTACAGCCTTTGGTGCAGAGCTGAAGTATTTAATGAATTTTTTTACAACACCTTTGCCTTCCAGTTCTTTTGCGAGTTCCGGAGCTTTTTTAACAGCAGAATTGAAGGCAGAACGGCCAATCAATGCAGTAGTACCGGCAACGGCTGCGATTTCTGCGTTAGAGATTGCCGAGTTTGCAAAATGCTGCATTGCACAGTCTATTCTGTTACCTGTTGTACCTTTTCTGCTATCAGCAAAAGAATTTAATGTTGGTGATATCACAAATAAAACTTTTGACATATCGAATCCTTATCTTTTACAACACACTAAAAACACAAAACACATAAAACATTTTTTTTGATAAATAACAAACTTATCTTTACAATTGTTAATAATTAAATACTGTATTTTGAAATATCCTCAAAATACTTTTCAAGAGCCATATATCCGTTATAAATTTCGTTTGTAATAATTGTATATCTGCAAGCAGCAAGATATTTCAATTCTTTTGCTCTGATTTCAATAATTCTGTCAGCATCGCTTCTCAAATGTTCATCCAAAGAGGCAGACCATTTTTTTAAGAGTTCAAGCTCTTCGTTAATTTGTTTTATAGTAGTGTATTCCAGCTGATTAAAGTCATATTTGCCGAGCAAAGCTTTTTCTTTGTTAGAAATTGCACTTTTTACAACCGGTGTGCCATATACTTTTTTCAAAACCATATAATTGTCAGCAACAAGAATATGTGACAGAGGAACACCTGCTCTGGCAAGCATCGATGATGTACTAAGAGAGCTGAATTTTTCTTTTGAGTCAGACAAAGAACTCAAGTTTGTAACAGAAGCAGGACTAACAGAGGAAGGCTGTAAGTTTGAGGCATCAAATTTTGCCTGCTCTACATCCTCTTTTAACAAATCCGAAATATTAAAAAACTTATCGCTAATTGTCCCGTCCTCATCCTTCTTACCTTATTGATTTTATCGCACACCCAAATTTTTGTCATGCTACTTTGTAGAATTGTAAAGACTATTTTCATATAGTCAAAAAAATTTTTTCAAATACAGGCAATTTTTTTGCACAAAATGTTTTTATATATTTAAAGGGAAATAATATTACATATTAGAGGAAGGAATCATGGGAGAACAAGCAATTTACGGCTTGGCAGCCCAGCAGGTGCCAATACAAAGCATACGGCCTCTGTTCAACAATGCAGACTACAAAAAACAGCAGGCAATGATAAATAGTGCAAAGCTGACTGCCGAAATTACGGGAAATGTTCAAAACTATTATCAAAGAATGGCAGAATTCCGTGCGCAGCTGCAGCAAAAAAGCAAGCAGGAGAGCAAAGCGGAATTTGAAAAGCGAAAAGCAGAACTGGCTGTATTTGATTTCAACACAAAAGATCCGGCAAAATTGCAACAGGCAATTTCTGATGCAAAATCTTTAAGCAGATATTTCTACTCACCCTTTGTAAATCTGCCAAAGGATTCTTATGACGGAATAAACGATATAAACAAATATCTTTCTATGGCCGAAACGCAGCTGGCAAAAATCAAAAAAGGAGAACAAAACTCCTCTTCGACAAATCCGCTGCAAAACACAGGCAACAACAGAAATGCAAGTTATTTTGACATAGAAGAACAGGCTCCGGGAGAAAGAAACTTCTTAATTTAAGAAAGTTCGCCGAACAAATCATAGTCATCACAGCCGGTGATTGTGACTGATTCTATATCTCCAGGGACAAGAATCTCCTGTGTATCAATATAAACAAGTCCGTCCACCTCGGGAGCATCTCTGTATGAACGTGCAACAACAGGCCCGTCTGAAGAAACAGCCTCGACAATACAAGGAATGTTTTTGCCGACAAAAGCTTCGTTCACCTGTCTGGAAATCTGTTTTTGCAGTTTCATCAGTTTATTTTTACGCTGTTTTTTTACTCTTGCGGGAATTTGTTCCGGAAGAGAATATGCGTATGTATTTTTTTCTTTTGAAAACTCAAAAGCCCCCATTTTGTCAAACTTTGCCCATTTTGTAAATTCATACAAATGCTCGAACATCTCTTCTGTTTCACCGGGGTATCCAACAATAAATGTTGTTCTTATTGCGACATTAGGAATTTTTTTGCGCAATTTTTCGATAAAAGCCCGATAGTCCATAACAGGACGCCTCATTGCTCTGAGCATATCTGGATGTGAATGCTGCAGAGGGATATCGACATATTTTACAACCTTTTCACAGTTTGCAAAAGTTTCTATAAGTTCGTCATCAAACATCGACGGATAGGTATACATTACACGTATCCAGTTTAAGTCTTCAATCTTATTCAATTCACAAAGCAGTTTTGCAAGTGAAGGCTTTTTGTACAAATCAATACCGTAGCCGGTTGTATCCTGTGCAATCAAGACAACTTCGCTCACACCTTTTTTTGCCAGTTCTTTTGCTTCGGCAACGATATTTTCTATTGGTCTTGAGCTGTACGGGCCTCGAAGCTGAGGGATAACACAATACCCGCAGCTGTAATTGCAGCCGTCAGCAATTTTTATATAGCTGCTGGAGCCTACTGTTATTTGCTGTCTTTGTGCATTTTCAGGATATTTAAAAATCGGATTTTCTGAAATTTCACAGACATAACTGTCCGGTTTTTCAACAATTTTCTTCACTACCTCGACAATTTTCGCAATATCAGAAGTCCCGAGCATTGCAACAGCTTCCGGCACAGCTTTTTTCAGCTCGTCTTTATATTTTTGAGGCAGACAGCCGGTAATGATTATTTTCTTGCCCTCGTTCACCATTTCTATAATGGAATGCACAGACTCCTTTTCCGCATCGTGGATAAAAGAACAGGTGTTTATAATAACAAGGTCTGCCTCTCTGTCATTCAGTGTGATATTATATCCGTTTTGTGCAAGCAAACCCAGCATCAACTCGGAATCCACAAGATTTTTTGCACAACCGTGATTTATCAAAGCTATTTTTAAATTTTTAGAAGAAATCTTTTTCATAAAACAATTGTACATTAAAATATTATGACAGTCTTGAGTATGCTGCAAATTTTTTAATATCACCGCCCCAGCAGCCATTCCAGTTTTTTATAACAACATCAGCAGGAGTAGCTCCGTCTTTTATCAACTCTATAAAAGGCTCCAAAAGTTTTTCCTCACGCTGTCCATAACCCTTGAGGCTGTCATAGCTGATTTGCACAATCTCTTTTACAATATCTTTTAAAGAAAAATGTTTTATCCTCATATCCAGCCCGTATTGAGGAGTTTTTCTTCTCAAATATTCAAAATCAAAATAAGCAAACCCCTTTAGCAAGTCATTAACCGACTCCATTGCACCTGTGTTGTAAATCAAACCCTTCCAAAGAGCAGGCACGGAGCAGATTAAATCACTCTTCTGGTTATCATGGTTTCTTATCTCGATATATGTTTTCAGTCTTACATCAGGGAAATACAAACTCAAATGCAGCTCCCAGTCCTCTTTTGTGGCGTGCCAGTGTTCGTATCCGTTTTTCAAAAACTGTCGGAAGGTCAAATTTTCTACTTTCAGTGCTGTTTTTACACCGTTTATTGTTCTTTCGATAAAAATCATCGGCACATCCAGCAGTATCTGAGCATAATCTTCAAAAGAAAATTCGCCCTTAAATACTTTGGAGCTGACAAGCCCGCAGCGATCGTTATCAGTTTCAAGCCAGCTGGCAGCACGGTTGGATTTTAGTTTTGTCAAACGGCCGTTTCTGATAGGAGAGTTTGCATAAGCAGCACTGATAATTGGTGAAAGTTTCAGAGCAAAGGCAAATTTTTTCATTGCATCTTCTTCGCTCTCATAATCAAAACTAGCCTGAATCCCCGCTGTTTCTCTCATCATAATAAGAGGTTTTGCAGCTACTGTCGGCAAATACTTTGTCATATATTCATAGCGTTTTTTAGGGATTATGTTTATATTTTTGTATGTAGAAACAGGCTGTATCCCGCAGCCCATCCAGTATATTCCAAAATTTTGCGCAATTTGTGCGGTCTTTTTATTATAAACATCAATATACTGTTTTAGTTTTAACAAATCACCCTGAGGAACTAGGCTCAATTCTGTTTGCGACCCCGGCTCCAGAGTAATGGTACCCTGAGAATTAGAAAGCCCTAAGATGGATTGATTTTCAAAAATACCATTGCACCCGTCCGCTCCGTATCCATGCAAAAACTTTGCCACCTCACTATAAGGCGCAGCCTTGTAATTTGTTTTTAAAACAGGCAGTTTTTCAAACTCCAGTCCGACATTTTTTGCAGAACAATTTTTTACACCGGAATAAAAAATGTCAGTCAGCTGACCTTCGTCTGTTATAAAATTTTCTTTTTTATCTAAATTTATATGGTTTAGCATATAGAAGCAGGTAGTTTCCCCTGTTTTAGTTCAATAAGTTCAATCAACTTGTCCATTAGGATATCTTGAAAACGCTCATTGTTATGGGCATTTATTTCTCTTATAAAATAGCACGGACTTGTGACATTTATTTCCATAATTTTTCCGTCAGCAACATCCAGCCCTGCCATATAAAGCTCTACAGCGTTGAGATGTTTTGCGACTTTTTGTGCCATTTCTTTTTCTTCTAAAGTAAGCTTTGATGTTTCAAAATACTTGTCAGAATGGACACTGAACTTGAAATCATCCTTGCCGGGGAGTTTTTTTATACATTCATCAAAGACATACTCGCCCACAATCAGTATCCTCTTGTCGCCGCCTGATGCACCCTCGAGATACTTTTGCACCATTACCATTGTTTTGCCGTTATTTGTAAGGTTTTTGATAATGGCGTTTATATTTCTTTCTTCTGTATCAAGATAGTACACCCCGCCGCCAAAGCACTGATTGAGCGGTTTTATTATAGCTTTTTTGTGTTCACGGACAAAGTTCTTTATCTCATCAGAGTTTGCCGTAACAATATTTTCCGGCGCATATTCCGGAAAGTAATTAAGATGGAATTTTTCGTTAAAATTCTTTATTGCAACAGGATTGTTGATAAGGATTGTTCTTTCAGTATCAACATAATCAAAAACGCTGCAAGCGTTGATATAATCAATATCAACAGGCGGATCCGGACGGAAAAAGACGATATCAAAATGATTTATTATATATTTTTTCGGCTCATCTTTTTTATAAAATATATTTCCGTCTTTTAAATAAGCCTCAAAACAGTTTGTATAAGCGATATTGCTTTCTGTCATCAACGAGCTTTTTACAGTAATAAACACTTCAAAATCCCGTTGTAAAAACTCTTTTATCAGCCAAAAATTAGTAACAAGGTCATTAAATTCAAAGTATTTAAGTTCCAAATCATCTATAACAAATAAAATTGTCTGCTGTAATGAATTCATATATCCTCCAATTAAACTATATCAACTAAAGTAAAAATTACAATGATATGATATGATTAACCCGTAAGAAGAGTTTACATAAATAATGTTTTGTATCTAAAGGAGGACAATAAATGAAAATTTTACACGCAATGATAAGAGTAAAAGATATTGATGCATCAATGAAATTTTATACAGAACTTTTGGGACTCAAAAAAACTCACGAAATCAAACTGGATGACTGCATTCTGCACTTTTTAAAAGGCGAAGATTCGGATTTTGAAATCGAATTGACACAGAACTTTGAAAACCCTCAAAACGGCTACACAAACGGCAATGCCTTCGGCCATTTTGCTCTGGAAACAAAAAATATGGAAGAGTTCGACAAAAAGTTCAAAGCATTCGGCGGAGAATATCTCTACGAACCCTATGTAATGGAAGAAGCAGCTTCAAAAATTGCATTCATCAAAGACCCTGACGGAAACGAAATCGAAATCATTGAAAAGTTGTAAATAAAAAATAAAAAGCCGGTTTATTTACCGGCTTTTAGATTTGGAAATCGTCCAAATCTCCTCCCAAAAATTTTTCTCAACAATTTAAATTTAATATTTTTATTTAACCATTGTAAAAACCTTTTGTGAAGCATTTTTTAAAGATTTAAACGTAACAGATTTTTAACAATCATGTACATCCGCTCCACATCATGGTTTCCATGATTTTTACTCATGTAACATTTTTTAATATTTAATATAGTCTACTGACTCCGATACCTTTACAAGACAATGGGGTCACTTTTAATAGATTTTTCTTAATTTGTATAAAAAATATGTTTACATAAAAATCCTATACGAAGCTTTTTAGAACAACTTATCGAAAAGACATTAAAGGCGAATGTGTTTGAGGCTGTTTTAACAGCCGAGTTATGAGCCTTTGATTTTCGATTAGTTGTTTTTAAAGTGTAGTATCGAGATTTTGAGTAAACATATTTTTATTATTTAATATTGTCTACTGCCCACGCTTTACTTTGCGATTTTGTATATCTTGAACTCGGCCGGTTTTATATCGCCAAAGTGCATGCCTGATTCCGGTTTTTCAAACTTAACTTCTTCAAATTTAGCTTCGCCGATTTTTCCGCTTTCTTTATAGACATACTCCCCGACAATCAAATAATCGCACGGCATCTGGATATTTTTGTCATAGACGCTGTGACCTTCTTTTATATAAGAATTGCTAAAGCCTTCGTCGTTTGTTTCCGTAACTTTTTCTGTCGGTGCATTATAATTTGCAACAATCAACAAAGCTTCTTTCAACGGGTCTTTGGACACCATCCAGCAGACAAAACCGTCGCAGTCCTGTCTGATTATTTCGGCTTCGCCTTCTCTTGTCAGTTCGTTTTCCAGTGCAAATTTGTTTATTGCATTGAATTTATTAAAGAACTTGTAGTTCTTTTCTCTGGGCATAGAAATTTCTGCCCCGATAACGCTTTCTATACCTTTTTGGGTAAAAGACTCGTCACCGTCTATAAACATAACGGGTCTTTGGGCATTTTTTCCGCCCGGCAAAAATTTATACTTAAACCACTTGAACAAAGCACCGCTTTCGCCAAGCTGACCAGGATACTGGTCTATAGAACGAAACTCACCGTCTTGATTGTTATAGCTTTTTAGTATAGACAGGTTGCCAAACTTTGAAGAAGAATCGCTGATATTAAATTTTTCCAGCTCCTGATTGTCCTCGACAATAGCCTGAGGCGTTTTTGAGAACTGAGAAATTATGTCATTCCCCCACAAAATATCAAACGCCATATCATCGTGATATTCTTTGTAGAATCTGTCCCACAGCATATATTCAGCAAGCGTTGAAAAATGAGGAACAGTTTCCTTAAGCTCTTTGTTAGCTCTGCCGAGAACCTCTCTGGGCGCACGATAACTAATCGGAACTCCGTCATTTTCAGAAACTTCGTCCACAACGTGGTCTATATGATCCACTCGAAAACCGTCAAAATTGTAATCACTCTGCAGCTTTTTCAAATAATTTACGTAAATATCAATGACAGGTTTGTTATACTCTCCGTTTTCCAAAAATACAAAATAATACGGGGTCTGGCAGTCAAGGTTTGCAAAATCAGTAACATCCTCGCCCTTAAAATCAAAATGTCTGAACAAAGGATATTCCCCTGTATCGACCATTCTGTCAAAAACAGGCGTGCCTGCAGAACACCACGCACCGCCCGGTGCAGGCCACAGGCCTTCTTTCATAAGTTCTTGTATAGTATCGCCCTGTTTTGTAATATCATCTTCTGTCAATGGTTCGGACGCTTTTCTGTCATTGATTTGTGCAACTATTTCTTTTGCACGTTTGCTCAACTTTGACTGGACATCTTTTGTCATCATTTCGTCAGACAGTTCTTTTTTCTTTGGTGCAAGAAGTTCTTCAAAACTGTCATAGATTGATTGGTAGTGTTCTGACAGGTTATTGGAGCCTTTTTTCAAGGTGGCTTTATAAATATCCCTTACAATTTCTACATCCTCAGGGTCTATTTCTTTTTCCAGAACTTTTGCCGCCTCATCAACTTCTTTTTCTATTTTTGAGATAAGTTCGTTTATATCAAACCATCTGGCGATAAAAGGATTTGCCAGCACCATTTTAGAAAATCTGCCTGTCTGAGGCAAAACATCATAAATAACACAGTGTCCTGCCAGCTGGGCAAGTTTTACAAACAGCTGCACCTGTGCTTTTGCATCGAGGTTCAAGTCTTCTAAAATAACTTTGTCCTCTAAAAGCGGGCTGACATCGCTGCTTACGGGCAAATATGCACAGCCAAACTCTCTCGGATGAAACGGGATAAGGTACACTGTTGTCCCCAGAACACCGTTTTTTGTATCACCTGACGGCAATACAAGCACCTGTCTGAGCCAGTCCAGAAGTTTTCCTGTTTCTTGAGTTTTGTTTCCGTCGCCCAGTCCTGCAAGGTTTATCAATTTAATATTATGCTGTTCTTTTTTTATCCAGTCGCCGTTTTTGTATCCGGCTCTTTGTGCAGGTGAAATTTTGTCGTTTTCAAACTGAAAAACGCCTTTTTCTTCATCAAAAACACCGTTTTTTTGCCATTTTATTTCGAGTCCGTACAAAATTTCTGCAGGGGTGAGTTCTTCTATTGCTTTTACATAGGGATATGGCAGGTAGCCGTTTTCTTCTATCAGGGATTTGAGTTCCTCTTTTCTCTCCTCTGACAAAGAATCATACTTATAAAGCTCTTTTAGATTTTTATAAACATCATTAATTTCTTTTTCAAAATTCTGCGTTTTTTTATTCCCGATATTCTTTAAAAAAGAAAGCATCAAACAACCCCCTCTTATTTGTTATAAACTCTTAAGTGCAATAATAGCATACTTTTTATTTATAATAAATCACTAACTATACAAACTACACAATATAAAGTATAATCTTCTGTATGATTAAAAAATTTCTGCTAATCCTTTTTATTTTTGTGTTTCAGGGTATTTTTGTTTTTTGTGCAATAGCAAATGACGATACAACAACTGCGGCGTTGGAAAAACAGCCCCAAGAACAGCCCCAAGAGCAACCCCAAGAGCAAACCCAAGAGCAACAAATACAAACAAAGGCACAATACCCCCTGAACAGTCAAAATATAGAAGAAGATAAAAAATATTACGAAATAAAAATTCAAAACGCAATCAAAATAAACTGGAAACCGCCCATTTTCAGCGGGTCAAGACATGCTATTTACAAATTCAGGATTAACAAAGACGGATCTTTTCAAAATATAGAATTAAAGACTCCATCAGGCAGCAATGCCTTTGATAAATCAGCAAGAAAAGCTATAGAAAAGACCTCTCCATTTCTTTCAATACCTCAGAGTTTTAACACAGATTACGTAGATATGGAGATGATTTTTGACAAACACGCAGCATACACCATGGCAGAAACATCATCTTTAAAAAATAATATTTCTTCCGCACTTTTGCTAAGCGGAAAATCCTATACAGAAAACAAAGAAATGGAAAAAGCCCTGCGCTGGTACACTCAGAATCTAAAAAAACAGGTTGAAAAAAAATGGCTTCCGCCCGCTGTTAACAAAGAACTCTGTACTCAAGTCAATGTCGTTATTAACAAAAACGGAAAAATAGAAGGCACAGAAATCTTTAAATCTTCAGGGGACAAAGATTTTGACGAGTCTGCACTGACAGCTGTACAGGAGATGACAAAATATTCAATGCCGCAAGAGTTTAAAAATCAAAAAGCAGCATTCCAGCTTACATTCTCCCGCTCTTACAAAACTTATCCAATCGAAACGCCCGCCTCATATATTATTCGTAGCGGGATAAATGCATCAACCTGGCTATTATGGCTATTATTATGACGTTTAATTATCCTTAACAACCTTTGTCAAACCCTTGGGCGAGTCAGGATTTTTACCGAGCAGAGCCGCCATTTCGCACGCAATAAGCTGCAATGTCAGCAAAGACCCGAAAATTGCCTTCATTTTGCGCTTTGTTTTTATGTAGATATTTATATCACCCGACTTTACGTCCTGCACTGACGTGATACAGATGATTTTCGGATTGTACTCATCTTTGATTTTTTTAAGGTTGCGTACCGCAAAATCAGCATTTTCTTCATCAATTATTGCAATAACAATAGATTTTTGATTCAGCACAGCCACATGCCCGTGCATAAATTCGCCGAAAGGATAAGCCATTACGTTTAAATAGCAGGTTTCCTTCATTTTCAAGGCACCTTCTTTTGCAATCGGATAATAGTTTTTGTTGCCCAGAATAGAAATATTATTGTATTCAGCAACCAGATGCGCTGCATCATTAATCTTGTCTACATCCAACTTTATACGTTCAAGATAAGCAGGCAGTCTGCGCATTGTGTTCAAATATCCGCCGATATCTTCTCCCTGTTTGTGTACAAGATTTAAAATAACAAGGATTGAACAAAAAATCTGTGCGGTGAGTGCTTTTGTCGACGCAATGCTTTTTTCTTCCCCTGCATCGGACAAAATTTTGTAATCACAAAGTTTCCACATGGTAGAATCTTTTGCATTTGTTATACACATTGTTTTTACGCCCTCTTGTTTTATCATTTTGAGCGCATTCAGTGTATCCGAGGTTTCGCCTGACTGTGATACAAAAATATACAGCGAATCAGGTGTAATAAAATGTTTTTTCTGCAGAACAAATTCGCTGGAGTATTCTGCCTCGCAAGGAATTTGGGCATATTCAATGAACAGAGGGGCAGCTATTGCCGCACAGTTGTAAGAAGAACCGCTCGCAACTATCACAACATTGTCTATCCTATCCGGCATATCGAATGTTATTTCGTTTTTTTCCGTAACATAAGAAGCAAGCAAATGCTTTATGACGGAAGGCTCTTCAAAAATTTCTTTTTGCATTATTGATGACATATTACACCCTTTGTAACACTACAAAACAAAAACCTTTTTTATAGTCTGCAGAATAAGACTATCTGATGCATTATATTTATCGGCACAATTTAAAAATAGTTTAATTAAAATATTAAATTATTAAGTTATTTATCTTTTCTCAAATCGTTGAAGTTTTCCTGTGCGTATTTATACAAATCATTGAGCGCATTTTCAACTTTTTGTCTATAGTGTTCCGCATCTTCTTTAGAACAATCCGAAGGAACATAAATAGGCTCTCCGTACACTGCTATTGTTTTTACGCCGAGTAACGGAAAGCGAAACTCGTCCCATGTATTGAATTTTAAAAGCCATTTTGAAGGTGAATACCATGTCATAGGCACAATAGGCACCTGAGAAAGCTTGGCAATATTTATCACGCCGTCTTTTACAACACCTTTTGGACCTCTCGGGCCGTCGATAGTAATTGCGGCACTCTCGCCCTGTTCAAGTTTTTCTATCATAGCAAGTGTCGCCGCAGCACCCTGTCTTTTATATGAGCCTCTTATAACTTTTATGCCCATATGTTCTGTTGCTGCAGCAATAATCTCTCCGTCATTTGATTTACTAATCATTACATTGAGATTGCCTCTGTCTTCGTTTGCATACAATGCACACTGATGCGCATGCCACAGTGCAAAAATTACCGGTTTTGTGGTCGGATAATTGATATTTTTGCAATCATAGAACAAACTCTCAAAAGCATAAAAATGCTTTGTTAAAAAAGATAAAACAGCTACCTGCAATTGTTTTTTGTCTAATTTGAACATACGTTTTATGATACAACAAAAAAAATTTTTTCGCAGCCACTTTTTATATATTTTAGATAGTCAGTTGTTCTATGCTCTTCGCATCAAGTCTGACAGTTTCAGCTCTTTTGGCTGCTTTTTCTTTGCTCTTTTCAGCATTGGTTTCGGTCTTCTTTTAAAACTGCTAAGCCCCACCATTGTTGCTTTTTCTTCTTTGATAAGGAGAAGTTCTTTCATCAAATCAACAATTTCTCTCACTTTAGTGTCCTTTCTCTTTTAATAATTTCATATAGTCAACTGACTCCTACTACTTGTAGAACCTGTGCAATTGGCAAGTCCGTTTTATTCAACAAGTCCGGCACAGGCAAAAAGTCCAAGGGGTCACTTCCGTAGATATAAGCGAAGCCGCCTCGGACATAGTTAAAATAAAATATTAAATGCCTTTTTTTAACCCCTGCTTATGTTATAGTTGAGTGTATGACAGAAGAAATTCAAATTTTAAAAGAGATTGAAAAAGCGGCTCTTCTTTGTGAAAAAAATTACACAAGAGAAGATATCTTTAATATTCTAAAAACGCCCTCAGACTCCGGCAATGATATAGATATTGAAAAACAAATCTGTATTCTGAAACTTCAGGATATAAAAAACGCTCAAGAGGCTGACCTGCTTATGTTCCATCTGACAGGGCATCACGGGCTTATTAGAGAAGCCTGTGCGCAAAAAGTAAACGAATTTTTAAAATCAGAACAGTATTCCGATTTCTTTCAAACAAAAGAAAATCTAAACACCCTTTTAAAAGCAGTAAATGACATAAATCCCAATATCTGCAGGCTGATTTGTGAAATTTTGCCGTTTGTTCAGGACAAAGACTATTTTTTGAAAATACTGTATGAAAGATTTGACACTGTTTTTGCCGAACTCGAACAGCTAAAGCGCAGCAACTGGTACACAAAAAAACTTTTCAATCTATACTGGTGTCTTGAGGCACTGGGCAATCTTTACCCGCCTGACTCGCAAAGGCTCGAGGATATTATTTTAAAAACATCAAAATTCAGAGATTACACCATACGTGAAAAAACAGCTATGGTACTCTCCCGCATAAAATCAGATTCAACTGTATTACAGCAGGTAAAAGAGCAACTAAAACAGGACGAAAATTTTTACGTAAAACGCTATGCCTCAATCTGGTAACCAAAATTGGTAAAGATATATAACGATTCCTTGCAACAACTTTTTTTAACTGCTAAAATCAGCATATTAAACTACAACGTGTTTAGTAATTAAGGAGACGGTTATGAAAAAACTTTTAGCTAAAGCATTGATGCTTGCAGTTGTTTTTGGCGTCAGCACTGCTGCATCTTTTGCAAAAGATTATGCCGACCTGCCTAAAGACCACTGGGCATACAAGCAAATCCAAATTTTAACAGACTTTAATGTTGTTGTCGGCTACCCTGACGGCAACTATCGTCCTGACCAAAATGTTACAAGAGCAGAATTTGCTACTATGGTAATCAAAGCTTTTGAACAACAAAAAGCAGATATCAAAAAACCAGCAAAATTCTCTGATGTCAAAGAAGGCGACTGGTTCTACGGAATGGTGCAAAGAGCTGTTATGTTTGACCTTTTAAAAGGTTATCCAGACGGCCACTTCGACCCGTACGGAACAGTTTCAAGAGGCCATGTTATAGCTACTACAGTAAATGCGCTGACTACAGAAACTATTTCTAACCAGAAAGCTGTAGAAATCCTCGAAAACAGCTACTCTGACTATCAACAAATTCCTGACTGGCTCATCATTGCAGCAGGTAAAGCTGAAATCCTCGGCCTTGTTGTAAAAGAACCGGGTGAAGAAACCGTTATCAACGCTAACAGACCTGCAACAAGAGCAGAATTGGCTGCTTTTCTTGTAAAAATGCTCGAACAGGCAAAACTCAACCCGAATGCAAAATTGAGAGAAGCCATGAGTCCGAGAACTGCAGAAGGTATCATCATCCCTAACACAACTCTGGAAGGCTACATTGCTACAATTCCTGCAGGAACTGTTATTCCTATAATGGTATTGAACAAAGAAATCACAAGCCAGAGAACAAAAGTTGGCGAACAGTTCCTGTCAAAATTACCTAAAAACCTCGTTACAAAAGAAAAATATCTTCTTTTAGTTGAAAACGACGCTCTCACAGGTAAAATTGCAGATGTAAAAGTAGGCAGACTCTTTATCAGAAACGGCGAAGTTATGATGGAAACACAAACCATCACAACAGACAGAAATCAGACAGCTGCTTTCTGCGGTGATGCTATTGGCGGCTACAGACCGGAAGGTTTCTGGAAGACTCTGTATCTGAAAATTATCAAAGGCCACAGAATCCAAATCAAAGAAGGCGATATTCTTAACCTTAAACTCAAAAAACCTGTTAGAATTGACCTGACAAACGGTATGATTCTGGAATAATTTGATAACAAATCCAAATTATAATAAAGACCGGGATTTTAACAATCTCGGTCTTTTAATTTATTTTCCCGCGCAATATTAAAGTTTTTGCAATTTTTGCCGATGTAATATAAAACAAAAACAACGGAGAGACAAAATGCTTTTTAAAAGAAAATGTAAAATAACTTTTATTGCTCACGGAGCAACATTATATACAGAAGAAAACCGCATCTGCGACAAAGAAAGCCACCCGCCTTTAAATGAACAGGGACAGGAAGAAGCTGAACGCATTGCAAAATGGATAATCCACCGCTCGCCCCAGGTCGACAAAATTTATACAGGCGCATCTCTGAGCTGTATTCAGACTGCAGAAGCTGTTTCTAAAGAATACGGTCAGGATTTTGAAATACGCAGTGAGCTGAAAAATCAGGAATTTGGTATCTGGAAAGGTCTGAGCTATAACGAGATAGAAGAATACTACCCTGACCAGCTGCAAAAATACCACGAGCTAACTTCGAGCTATGCACCGGAAGGCGGAGAAACGCTTCTGGACTTTGACAAAAGGGTAGAAGAAACCGTTAACAATCTGATTGAAGAAAACCTGACAAAAAGAATTGTTGTTGTTACTCACTCAAACTTTATCAGAGCAGCAATCAGAAATGCACTGGAAATACCTGTAGAAAACCAGAACAGAGTATTTATTCCGACAGGCAGCGCAACTCAGATTAAATACTACAAAGGATGGAATATCCTTATGTATTCAGGACACATTCCGCTATTTTTATAAGTTTTCCTGTTGTTTTAAAAACTCCGGAATCTGGCAGGCCTCTATAGTTCCGACAACTATCTTCCACTCCGGCATTGCCTCTTGCAATTCATCTTGCATATGCGACAACAGCCCCGGAATAATAATGCTGCGGGTATTTACTTTTTGTGCAAGTCCAAATTCCTTGACTGACTTTGCAACAAGCTCTGCCGTAAACTTATCCGCAGACCATGCTGTCAAAACACTCATCCCGTCAGACGGCGTAACAACCAGATATGACCCGAACGGCAAAGACTCCAGTTCTCCGGCTACGGCAAAATATGTTAGTGCAAAATTTGTTGTAAGAAGCACAGGAGAATTTTTGTCAGGGTCATTAAATTCATACACCTTGGCTTCCACCTGCAGCGGTTTTTGAGGATTTGTATAAATATTCTGTCTTAGGGTCATCAAGGTAGATAACAATGCCTCATCAAAATCATTCAACACAACAATGCTTGCATATCTGCATATCAAAAGCGATGCCGCAGCACATGCCTGAAGGTTATCCATATTCTGAGGCAACCTGACCATAACAGGATAAGTCAATGGCTCAAAACGTTTTAAAATAGCAGCACGCCTGATGTATGTAAGTTCTTCAACAACGTCTGATACAGATTTTGAAGAATATTCCAGCTCAAGCAAAATATTCTTTACACCGTTGTTTAAAGCCTGCTGAGATTTTTCAACAAGCTGTTCTATACTGCCAGACGAAACTATTGAATAGTTTTCATTGTCAGAAATAACAGCAAGACCGGCCTCTGTCACTTTTTTGCAATGCTCGGGAGTAACCTTCCCAGTCAAATACAAGGCATCGACTTTAAAAATCTCGCCGATTCTCTCTATTTCATAGTTTTTTATCTGCTCTAATTTTTTATCAAAATCCTTATCCCCGCAATCCAGAGCAACAGCAATAACAGTGCGGTTTACAAAAGTTTTGTCGTGTCTGAACATAACAGTCTCGCCGCCTGTGACAAGATTTTGGGAAAGTTTTATTTCGTGCTGCTGTATTTTTGCAGCCTCGCCAAATTTTTCTTTCAACTCTTCAGGAACATAAGGGCATTTTTCTATATCGACCTGTTTTTTGGCAAGCTTTAGCGCAAACGCCATACAGGTAGGACAGCCGCATTGTTTGCAATTTGTGCCTTCTGCCTTTTTTGCCCCCGGCAGGTATTTAAAAATTTGTAATCCGGTTAATTCCACTACAACAGCCCCTTTATTACCTGAACACTCTTTGGATTCCACAAAACAACAATATCAGCACCTGCACTAATCATCGCAGATGCACCTGAAATTTCCCACATCACAGCCCTTTCGTCAAAGCTGCCCCAGTTTTTGGAAAAAGTATCAGACTTTGCTTCTTTTGCTCTGTAAGATTCTTCACCTATAAAGGCAATAACAGGCATATTGAGCATTTTATCCCCGTCAAAAGCAGCCTGTTTAATCTTTTCAATGATACTGTAGCCATAATCCAAGCCGTATCCCAGCCCGCCCATATCAGGGTCAATCAAAATCCTATCTGCATTTTGTCCTTTATCAATTGATAAAATGTTCAGCTCTTTGGCCAGATTTATATCTATAGGAGAGCGCAAAACAAGGATGTGATTGTATTTTGCAGTATAAGGCACAATTTTTTCATAAGTAGTATCCTGTGCAAAAGAAATTATGCACTCTTTTGGTGCAAATTCCGCAAGCACCGGCAGCAGTTTCAAATCCACCGCATCGTTATTAGCCCCTCTCAAAATTAACGGTTTTGTTATTTTGGAAAGCACATTTTTCAAAAAAGATTTTACTTCTTCTATCTTTTTATCAACATTTTCTTCTGTAAGGTTGAACTTTACGGAAACTATATCAGCACAAGAATCCTGAGCCTTTTTACAAAAGTCTTCCTCTGTGCAGCAGCCGCTTTCATCACATATCCCCCATTCTTTTCGCAGAATCTCAGGATACGAAGAATCAACAATATAAGGGATTTCTATTGCAACAACAGGCTTAAAACGGTTGTTATTTTCTTTCATAAAAGAAAGAGCCTTATTCCCGCCGATTTTCAATCCCGAAATTTCTATCTGCCTGATATTTTCTTTTACAGGCCAGTCCAAAAGTGACAAGTCTAATTTATCCATAGACTTATCTTAAAAATTAAACACAACAAAGTCAATTATTTTTCACACAGGCAACCGGCTGCAAACACATTTTACCCTATGATATGAGGTTTAAAGGCAAACGGATTGTCATAAATTCCTGGGAAATTATCCGAGGCACTGGCAATTTTTTTAACAGACTGCATTTTTTGCAGCTGTTTGTCTATTTGAGCCATTGCTCTTCTTGCATTTTGTTCAAGAGCCTTTCCGGAAGGGATATACAGGGAAACACGCTTCAAATTCATCACAGTAAACTCCTTTTTGATTCTTCAGCGCTTGAGTACATTATAAAGAATCGTGAAATAAACAAAAAGTGTCAACCTTTAAAATTGACACTTTTCGTAACAATATTTACAAATATTTATATACAATGAACTGATTAGCCAAGGAACATGCTAGCATGAACAACAGGTGATTCTGCTGCAGCTTCTGCTGCCATAGTACCCATAGGCTGTCTTTGAATAAACGGATTTGTTTTTGCATATTGTTCTGCTGCAATTCTTTCTTTGATTTTTATCATTTTGCTCTGGAGTTTCGTATTGTTAGCAAATTCAAAATATCCGTGAGCAGCTTTGATAGAAGTTCCTACAGGGTCTTGTTTTGAAGCTTGTGCAATAACTTTTCTTTCTTCTCTTGCAGCTTTTCTTAATTTAGCAGGAATTTCCTTAATCATAGTTTGTGCTGCTACTCTGTTAATTGTCATTTTTTTCTCCTTTTTAATAAATTGGTTTGGTTGTATGAGGTGTAAAAAGCGTCAACAAAAATTTTGACGCTTTTTATTTGTAATATTTACAATTCTTATTAATTTAATACAGTCAACTGACTTTGATTACTTTATCAAAGAATGTCCTGTCATTTCTTCGGGCTGTTTTATACCCAGCAGCTGAAGCACTGTCGGTGCTACATCACACAATGCACCTGTTTCTTTCAATTCATACTTGCCCTGACCGTTGATAAGAAGGAACGGAACTGGATTTGTAGTATGAGCCGTAAACGGAGCGTGTGTTTTTGCATCTTCCATATATTCAGAGTTTCCGTGGTCAGCAGTCAAAAGCATAACAACATTGTTTTCTTTTGCTTTTTGTGCAATTTTGCCGACACAGGTATCTACTGTTTCACAGGCTTTTACTGCTGCATCGAACACGCCTGTGTGTCCTACCATATCAGGGTTTGCAAAGTTAACAAGTATAAAGCCGTATTCCGGATTGTCCAGAGCTTTTAAAACATTTTCACAAACCTCAGGTGCGCTCATTTCCGGCTGAAGGTCATAAGTTGCAACCTTTGGAGAAGCAACCAAGGCTCTTGTTTCCAGTTTTCCTGATTTTTCTTCACCGCCGTTAAAGAAGAATGTAATGTGAGCGTATTTTTCTGTTTCTGCTGTTCTGAACTGTTTTACCCCGTTTGCATCAAGCACATCGCCGAGAATATTCGTCAATTTTTCCGGCGGATAAGCTATCGGCAGAGGGAAAGTTTCGTCATACTGAGCCATGCAGACATAGTAGAGATTTTTTCTTACAGCTTTTCTTTCAAAACCGTCAAATTTTTCAAAAGTCATTGCTCTTGTAAGTTCTCTGGCTCTATCCGGTCTGTAGTTGAAGAAAATAATTGCATCGTTATCTTTGATTCTGGAATCAGCATCAGCATTTGTTATTGTCGGTTCAACAAACTCGTCTGTCACATCTTTTTCATAAGAAGCTTTGATTGCCTCATCAGAGTTTGCTGCTTTTTCTCCTTCGCCCAAGAGCAGTGCGTTATAAGCCTTTTCAACTCTTTCCCAGCGGTTATCTCTGTCCATTGCCCAGTATCTGCCGGAAATTGTTGCAATCTGAGGAAGACCGTATTTTTTGAGTTCTTCTTCCAGTTCAGCAAGGAAGTTAACAGCACTCTTTGGAGGAGTATCTCTTCCGTCCAAAAATGCGTGAACATAAACTTTTTTGAGTCCGTTTTCTGCAGCCATTTTCACAAGTGCTTTTACATGGTCAAAAGAACTATGGACACCGCCTGTAGAAACAAGTCCGTACAAATGAAGAGCGGAATCATTTTTCTTCACGTGTTCGATTGCTGCCTTAAACTCTTTGTTTTCAAAGAATTTTCCTTCTCTGATTTCTTTATTGATTCTTGTCAAATCCTGATAAACTACTCTGCCTGCGCCGAGGTTGAGGTGGCCTACTTCAGAGTTGCCCATCTGTCCGTCAGGCAGCCCTACGTATTCTCCAGAGGCATTTATTTGTGTATATTTTTCAGTTTCTTTTAATTTGTCAAAATTCGGTGTATTAGCAGTTTTTACAGCATTTTTAGGGCTGTCGTTGCTAATGCCCCATCCATCCATAATACATAAAAGGACTCTTTTGTTATCTGTCATAATTTTATCTCCCTTAATTGTTTCGGTATTTTCATATAGTCAACTGACTCCGACTACTTGTTGAACCTGTGCATTAATCAAGTCCGCCCATTGCAAACAAGTCCGGCACAGGCAACAAGTGCATGTGGTCACTTCTACAAGCTAAGTCGCACTCAGACATTTATTATTATCAACGCTGAAGAAAAAACTTAAACCCCCCTAAAAAATATAAAAATAATCCTTGTAAAACATCTTTTTTTGCGCTATTTTGATGTTAAATATGCAATTAACTGCATTAAGTACAAAAGAGGAGAACTCAAAATGGCAGAAAGAAAATTAGTTGGAACAGGCGAAATGTTCAAAAAAGCACTTGCCGGCAAATATGCTATCGGTGCTTACAACGTAAACAACATGGAAATTTTGCAAGGTATTGCAGAAGCTGCTGAAGAAACAAGATCACCTATCATTCTTCAAGTTTCAGCAGGTGCAAGAAAATATGCAAACCAAACATACCTCATCAAGCTTGTTGAAGCTGCACTGGCTACAACAACAGTACCTATAGCACTTCACTTAGACCACGGTGCTGATTTTGAAATTTGTAAAGCTTGTATCGACGGCGGTTTTTCTTCAGTTATGATTGACGGTTCAAGATTCCCGCTCGAAGAAAACATTGCTTTGACAAAACAGGTTGTTGAATATGCACACGCAAGAGGCGTTTCTGTAGAAGCAGAACTCGGTAAACTTGCAGGTGTTGAAGACGATGTTAAAGTTGCTGCTCACCACGCAACTTATACAGATCCTGAAGAAGCAGCAAGATTCGTTAAAGAAACAGGCTGTGACTCTCTGGCTATTGCAATCGGTACTTCTCACGGTGCTTACAAATTCAAAGGCGAAGCTAAACTCGATTTTGAAAGATTGGCTGAATGTAAAAAAGCTATCTATGACGTAGTTGGTTACGATTATCCTATCGTTCTTCACGGTTCATCTTCCGTACCTAAAGAATTTGTTGAAAAATGCAACAAATACGGCGGCAAATTGCCTGATGCGCAAGGTGTTCCAGAAGATATGCTCAACTACGCTTCTAAACACGGTGTAGCTAAAATCAATATCGATACAGACTTGAGATTGGCTATGACATCTACTATCAGAGAATTCTTTATCGAACATCCTGACAAATTTGACCCGCGTGAATATATGGGTCCTGGCAGAACAGCCGTTAAAGAAATGGTTATTCACAAAATGAGAGATGTATTAGGCACAGCCGGTCACGCTGATGACTAATAAAAAATCATAAAGCGAAAAAAATCCCTCTGCTCAACATCGACAGAGGGATTTTTTCTTATTTTTGTCCGCTTTTTCTCAATTGCGGAGAGTATTTTTTAATATCTGCAAACACATCTGATGCATACTTATATCTTATAGGCGAGCCGTTATAATTTATCAGTGCTGTTCTGATATTGCCTTTTGCTTCATTCAATCTGGCCTGATACAATATAACGCCGACTCTCATATTCAGCTGAGGGTTTGTTTGCAAAGCTTTATACAGTTCTTTATAATTTTTGTATTTTGATGTAATTTCTTTCAATTTTTTGTGAAAAAATTGTGGACGTTGATACATATCCTTTGTTGTTATACTTGTAATTTGCATCATTCCTTTGCCGAACTCACCATTTCTGTTTTCTGTAAAATGGGTTTCTTGTTTTGCAATACAGGCAATTTGTACCGGATCAACGCCGTATTCTCTTGAAATTTTTACAATATAATCTGCCACTTTATTTTTATTGACCGTATCATTACAGCTTTTATCCTCATTCATGATAGTGAGAATTTTGGCTTTTTGGCGTTTAAATAAAAGCGAATCCATCTTTTTTTGAATTATTCCTGCGTTTAGTTCTGCTATTTTCTTTTCTGCAGTTTCCCAGTTAATAGATTTTGGCTTATTTTTATGCGCTGTTTTGAGAGGATTTACTACATTTTCAACAGGTTCAAAATATCTTGAACCAGCAGAAGACAAACTACTCATAAGTCCTACCAGCTCTACGCCGATTGCGCATTTTTTTACAGTTTTTTTAATTGGGATTTTTCTCAAAACATGACATCCCAGAATTCTTCTTATCATTGTTATTAATCCTTAGTGTTTAGTGTTCAAACCTTAATAAAATAATGGCAAATAGTATATTAGCACCACGGATTTTAGAATTCAATATATATAAATAAAATCTTGTCTTTATTACATAAAGAGCCTATAATTAAATAATTATGAATGATGTTTACAAAAATCTCTTGGGGAACATTCCGGAAATACTCGCATCTGACGATGATTTGGACAAAAATTTTGCAAAAGCAATAATGGAATTTAAAAATTCCGTAAATTTTGACAGCGCATATATCTGTTATCTGAATGTAGGCTGTGCAAATATTCAATACAGATTGAGCAACATTATGAGCGCACCTGTTGCAGAAACAGAGTCTGTTATCAATTTTCCGGAAATATTAAAATCAAAGCTTTATGAAAATGCAGTATTTGTATTTGACGAAAAATCAAAATTCTTTAATGCATTAGATATAAACAAAACAAACTCACACTACCTGATAGCAAAACTCAATATAAGAGAAACTGTTTTCGGGTTTATTCTGCTGACCAGACCCGCAGCTATGCCGTTCAGCAAAGAGGATGAGTTTTTGGCAAAGGCACTGGCTGCGCTTGTTTCGTACTCCATAAAGGATTCTGAGTTATCCAATGTTTTTAAATTGCAGTTAAGAGCCTTGCAAGACAGCATAATAGACAAAACACAGGCCTATGCAACAATCAAAAAACAAAATGAAAAAATTCTGGAAGCCGACAAACTGAAAAATGAATTTCTTGCAAATATTTCTCACGAATTGAGAACTCCGCTGAATGCAATAATAGGTTTTTCAGAAGCACTTTCTATGAAAATTTTCGGCCCGCTGAATGAAAAGCAGGAAGAATACGTTACAGACATTCATGTGTCCGGGCTGCATCTTCTCGGAATGATTAACGAAATACTTGAGCTTTCTAAGATAGAAGCAAAAGCCGTAAAACTCGCACTTTCAAAATTTAACCTGCAAACATCACTCAATGAAGTAGTAAATATTGTAAGGCCGCTCGCAAACAAAAAACACATAAAGCTCGAAAAGGTAACAAACGATTTTCTTGAAATCGAAGCTGATTATCAAAAAATTCAGCAGATACTCTACAACCTTTTGAGCAATGCAATAAAATTTACGCCTGAAAACGGTGAAATACAAATAGGCTACAACATTAACAAAAAAGATGTTGTTATGTTTGTAAAAGACAACGGCACAGGCATTGACAAAAAATATGAAGGCAAAATTTTCGGCAAATTTGTCCAGCTGAACAATGTTTATTCAAAAAAAGAAAGCTCCACAGGACTCGGGCTAACCATCACAAAAGAGCTGACAGAACTCCACGGCGGAAAAATCTGGTTTGAAAGCACTGTCGGCAAAGGGACAACGTTCTTTGTACGCCTGCCTTTATTACAGCCAAAAAATAAGGACAAAAATCAGTCATGAAAAAAATCCTTATTATAGAAGACAATGAGCTGAATTTAAAACTGATGAAGGATATTCTTGATTCTCAAGGATATGACACAGACACGGCAACAGACGGTCAGCAGGGTCTGGACAAAGCTCAAAACAACGACTATGACCTTATTCTGCTGGATATACAGATGCCTGTGGTTTCAGGATACGATTTTTTGAAGCAATACAAAAAAGACACGCCAATCATTGTTGTGTCTGCCTGTGCAATGGATGTTGAGATAAACAAGGCAAAAGAACTCGGCTGTGCTGATTACATTTCAAAACCAATACAGATTGTTTCGTTTTTAAGCACAATCCAAAAATATGTTTAACATATTTTATATAATCAACCGACTCCGACGCTTGTTAAAACCAAGCCTTAATCGTCGCTCAAGGACAACACGGCCATAAACGCTTCTTGCGGAACTTCCACACGGCCAACCGCTTTCATACGTTTTTTACCCTTTTTCTGTTTTTCCAAAAGCTTACGTTTACGGGAAATATCACCGCCGTAACATTTATCAAGAACGCTTTTTCTCAACGCTTTAATATTCGTACGTGCGATAATTCTGCCGCCGACTGCTGCCTGAATAGGAACCTCAAACATCTGACGTGGGATTATGTCTTTTAGTTTTGCGGTCAATTTTTGTCCGACATAAAAAGCGTTATCCTTATGAACAATTGCGCTCAAAGCGTCAACAACTTCGCCGGCAAGCATAACATCGAGTTTTACAAGGTCAGAGCGTTTGTATTCCTTAAACTCGTAATCCATACTTGCATAGCCTTTTGTACGAGATTTTAGCTGGTCATAAAAATCAACAATAACTTCGCTCAAGGGCATTTCATATTCCAAATCCACACGCACCTTATCTATGTAGTGCATATTGACGAAAATTCCTCTCTTGCTCTGGCACAAATCCATTAATGTGCCTGTATAATCATTCGGAGCAATAATATTTACTTTTACATACGGTTCCTCAATATACTCTCTGTACTGAGGGTCAGGAAGATTTGCAGGGTTGTCTATCTCAACAACAGAGCCGTCTGTCTTATGCACTCTATAAACTACGGAAGGTGCCGTTGTAACAAGAGAAAGGTCATACTCTCTTTCCAGACGCTCCTGAGCGATTTCCATGTGCAGCATACCCAAAAAGCCGCATCTAAAGCCAAACCCCAGAGCAGAAGAGGTTTCAGGCTCAAAGGTGATTGAAGAATCATTGAGTTTTAATTTTTCCAAAGATTCTTTTAAATCCTGATAATCGTCGTTGTCTACAGGATACAGACCTGAAAACACAACAGGCAAAGCTTCTTTATACCCTGGCAAAGGTTCTGCAGCAGGGAACTCGGAATGTGTAACTGTATCCCCCACAAACCTTGTCAATTCTTTTATGGAACACGCCATATACCCTACATCGCCTGTTACAAGTTCATTTACGGGGACTCTATTCGGGTTCAGATACCCAAGCTCGACAACCTCATATTTATTGCCTGACGCCATAAATTTAATCTTATCTCCGACTTTAATGCTTCCGTCAACAATTTTAAAGAAACACAATGTACCGAGATAAGGGTCATAAGCACTGTCAAAAACCAACGCTCTCAATGGTTTGTCCGAGGTATCCACAGGCGGCGGAACAAATTTTACTATTGCTTCGAGAATATCTTCGATACCTATACCTGCTTTTGCACTGGCGGGGATAGCATGTTCTGCGTCTATTCCGAGTATTTCTTCTATCTCGTCTTTTACTCTGTCCACGTCTGCTGACGGCAGGTCAATTTTGTTGATGACAGGGATAATTTCCAAATCCTGTTCAATTGCGAGATAAGCATTAGCCAGAGTTTGCGCCTCTACGCCCTGAGTGGAATCAACGATAAGCAAAGCTCCTTCACAAGCAGCAAGTGAGCGGGAAACTTCATAAGAAAAATCCACGTGACCCGGGGTATCAATAAGGTTAAGCTCATACTCCTGCCCGTCTTTTGCTTTATATTTCATGCGGGCAGCGTTCAATTTTATTGTAATACCACGTTCTCTTTCGATATCCATGGAGTCCAAAAGCTGATTTTGCATATCACGCTGAGCAACAGTGCCTGTGTATTCCAGCAATCTGTCGGCCAGAGTGGATTTTCCATGGTCGATATGGGCTATGATACAAAAATTTCTTACGTTTTTAATGTCCCTTGTCATAACCACAGTATATATGAAAGATTATTCTTTTAAAAGACCTTTGACGACCTTGTATGCTATTTCGAGTTTTTCTCCCTCAAGATTGGGCAGGGAAGGGCTTATCGCATTTGATAATTTTATAATTTGATAATATTTATTATGTAAGTTTTTTATCTTTTGTTTTGATGTGTTGATTTTACTACAGATAATTATTAAAAGTCGACCTGATGCTCCGTTCATACAGAAAGTAGCATATACCTGTCTCGGCAACTCGGCACGTCAAAATTGCTAAAGTACAAATATTATCTGTGGTTCAAGTAACTTCCCCGTGCCTCGGACAATACCTCGTTTGCAGTTGTATATGCAACATTCTGTAA
>ERZ1643251.83-NODE-83-length-171585-cov-9.057407_pt1 | contig 171585 bp, 157 predicted proteins | sample MGYA00579261_ERZ1643251 | MGnify/ENA primary metagenome ERZ1643251 (study PRJEB29033, sample SAMEA4952267) | chicken gut metagenome | biome: Broiler Chicken; feature: Gastrointestinal Tract; material: Caecum | place: Ireland | collected 2018 | study: Broiler... | reverse complement strand
AGACAGCGGCCTCTCACGCCGTTAACATCGGTTCGAATCCGGTACGGGTCACCAGAATATTCCTCCTTAGCTCAGTCGGTAGAGCACATGACTGTTAATCATGGGGTCGTTGGTTCGAGCCCAACAGGGGGAGCCATTAAAATGTTACAGCTTTGGCTGATAACAGAATATAGTTGGTGTTGATTGCAGCGAGGGTCCACCTGTTCCCATTCCGAACACAGAAGTTAAGCTCGTTTGCGCCGAAAATACTTTGCGGGCGACTGCACGGGAAAATAGGTAATGCCAACACAAAAACCGCGAACTGGTTTCAGTTCGCGGTTTTTGCATGTTCTGATTTCTCAAACCCCTGGAAGCCCACCAAAGCAGAAAGAACGGACAGGCGAGTGACCAGCTCGTCTGTCCGTTCTTCAAAGGAAGTATTATGAGGGGAAAATGAAAAATGAAAAAGTTGTATCGCTTCTTGCATGATTATCATACCAAGGAGATATTAAATATATAAGTGGGCAGATATTAAATAAGTATGAACTATTGTTGCAAACCTATAGAAAAATCCTGCCGCTCTTTTATGCGGCAGGATCCCCCTTGGAAGAAAATGAAAAAATAAAAAGAAATTGCTTCATGCACTGTTAGTATACAGACCTTGTGTAAAATTCGATAGACTGTTATTGTAAAACTATCATTAAATTTCACAGCAGCCATAGACAGGAGAACGCCTCTGCCGGTGACCAGCCGGCAGAGGCGTTCATCCTATAACAAAAAAGAGGGAGAAAAATGAAAAAAGTCTATCGCTTCTTGCAGTATTATCATATCAATGAAATATTAAATAAGTTAGAGGGCAGATATTACAAAAGCGTAAAATCATCAATGCAAATGTATGAACCGAACAGTTGTTCACAAAAATATAATAATTGATGGGCAGAAAAACCTATTGACATGGAAGGAAAACAGGCGTATATTGTAGTCACAAAGGTTAGCACTCTACAAGCGAGAGTGCTAAAATCTATGAGAACGGCGGAGCATGGAAGGAAGTTGAAGGAATAGAAGGTAGTCACCGCCGGAAAGGAAGGTCATTGCTTTATGAATGCACAGAAATATACGAAAAAATCCCTGGAAGCCATCCAGGGTGCCCAGGCCATCGCCCTGGAGCACGCCAACCAACAGATTGAGCAGAGCCACCTGCTGCTGGCCCTGCTGGAGCAGGAGAACGGTCTGATTCCCCAACTGCTGCAAAAGATGGGCGTGACGGTGGAAAGTCTGGAGGCGGCGGTCCGTCAGGAGATCGACCGGCTGCCCAAGGTCACCGGCTCCGGTCGGGAAGCCGATAAATATTATATTGCCCGGCAGGTGGACAATGTGTTCCAGGCCGCCGAGCATCTGGCTGACCAGATGAAGGATGAATTTGTCTCGGTGGAACACCTGTTCGTGTCTATGCTGGACCATCCGGACAACGTGCTGGGGCCCCTGTTCAAGACGTACCAAATCCATCGGGAAGATTGTCTGAAAACGTTGCAGACCATCCGCGGCAATCAGCGGGTCACCAGCGATAACCCGGAAGAGACCTACGACGCGTTGAAGAAATACGGCACCGACCTGGTGGAACGGGCCCGGCAGAACAAGCTGGACCCGGTCATCGGCCGAGACGACGAAATCCGAAACGTCATCCGGATTCTGAGCCGGAAAAGTAAAAATAACCCCGTCCTGATCGGTGAACCCGGCGTTGGTAAAACGGCCATTGCCGAGGGTCTGGCCCAGCGGATTGTCAAAGGCGACGTGCCCACAACCTTGCAGGATAAAACCATTTTTGCCCTGGATATGGGCTCTTTGATTGCCGGTGCAAAGTACCGTGGTGAGTTTGAGGAGCGGCTGAAAGCCGTCCTCAGCGAGGTTAAGAAGTCCGAGGGCCGTATTATCCTGTTTATCGATGAGCTGCATACCATCGTCGGTGCGGGCAAGACCGAGGGCGCCATGGACGCCGGCAACCTGCTGAAACCCATGCTGGCCCGTGGCGAGCTGCACTGTATCGGTGCGACGACCCTGGACGAGTACCGGCAGTATATCGAAAAGGACGCCGCCCTGGAGCGTCGGTTCCAGCCGGTCATGGTGGGTGAGCCTACGGTGGAAGACACCATCGCCATTCTCCGTGGCCTGAAAGAGCGCTATGAGGTGTTCCACGGCGTCAAGATCACCGACGGCGCCATTATTGCCGCCGCCACCCTGTCCAACCGGTATATTACGGACCGGTTCCTCCCCGACAAGGCCATTGACCTAGTGGATGAAGCCTGCGCCATGATCCGCACGGAGATCGACTCCATGCCCACGGAACTGGATGTGATTCAGCGGCGGATTATCCAGCATGAGATTGAGGAAGCCGCCCTGAAGAAGGAGGACGACGCCCTTTCCAAGGAGCATCTGGCAGAGATTCAAAAGGAACTGGCCGAGATGCGGGACGAGTTCAATGCCAAGAAAGCCCAGTGGGACAATGAGAAAAACGCCATCGGCAAGGTCCAGAAGCTCCGGGAAGACCTGGAAGCCGCCAACGCCGACCTGGAGAAGGCCCAGCGGGAATACGACCTGGAAAAGGCCGCACAGCTGCAATATGGACGGATTCCCGAACTGAAAAAGCAGTTGGAGGCCGAGGAGCAGATTGCCCAGGCCGGTAGAGAGCGGAGTCTCCTGCGGGATAAGGTCACCGAGGAAGAGATTGCAAGAATCATCCAGCGGTGGACCGGCATCCCTGTGTCCCGACTGATGGAGGGTGAACGGGAGAAGCTGCTGGGACTGGAGGACATTCTCCACAAGCGGGTTGTGGGCCAGTACGAGGCCGTCCGGCTGGTCAGCGAGGCCATTCTCCGCAGCCGTGCCGGTATCGCGGACCCCAACAAGCCCATCGGTTCGTTCCTGTTCCTGGGCCCCACGGGCGTGGGTAAAACGGAGCTGGCCAAGACCCTGGCGGAAGCCCTGTTCGACAGTGAGAAGAACATGGTCCGCATCGATATGAGCGAGTATATGGAGAAATACGCCGTATCCCGTCTCATCGGTGCGCCTCCTGGATACGTAGGTTATGAGGAAGGCGGCCAGCTGACGGAGGCTGTCCGCAGAAAGCCCTATTCGGTGGTGCTGTTTGACGAGGTCGAAAAGGCTCACCCCGACGTGTTCAACGTGCTGCTGCAGGTGTTGGACGACGGCCGGATTACCGACGGCCAGGGCCGCACGGTGGACTTCAAGAACACCATCATCATTCTGACATCCAACCTGGGTTCCCAGTATTTGCTGGACGGCATTGAGGACAACGGCGAGATCTCCCAGGAGGCCAGGGAACAGGTCCAGGCGCTATTGAAGCGGTCCTTCCGGCCGGAGTTCCTGAACCGTCTCGACGAGATTGTGTTCTATAAGCCGCTGACCCGGGAGAATATCACGAAGATCATCGACCTGTTGGCCGCCGACCTGAATAAACGGTTGGAGGATAAGCAGCTGACAGTCACCCTCACCGACGGCGCCAAGTCCTTTATTGTGGACGAGGCCTATGACCCGGCGTTCGGCGCCCGGCCCCTGCGCCGGTACGTCCAACATACGGTGGAGACGCTGCTGGCAAAGCGGATTCTCTCCGGCGAGGTGGAGCCTGGCGCCCATCTGACGGTGGACGTGGAAAACGGCGCGTTGATCATCCGATAACGACAAAAAAGTTTTACTCGATTTTTTGTGCTGCTGAAAAAGCGGCAAGAGGGCGCACCGCAGTTTGCGGTGCGCCCTCTCGCTATGGTTAAGGATCATCAGGAATGGACGAATTACGCGTGGGCGGCTTCCCGGATGGCGCCCACCATGTACAGGGAGCCATACGCCAGAACCACACCGTCGGGGCCTGCCAGCTCCATGGCCTTCCGGACGCCGTCTTCGACGGTGTCCATGGCCGTAACCGGCTTACCGAACTGTTCCAGATACGCCTTGAGATCAACGGCGGACAGGGAACGGGGGGAGTCCGGGGTGACCGTGACAAACTCCCGTGCAAAGGGAGCCACATTGGAATACATACAATGAAAATCCTTATCGGCCAGCACACCGGTGAGAATGGTCAAAGGCCGGCCGTTGAGATAGGAGCGAATATTGGCCGTCAGGGATTCAATGCACTGGGGATTGTGGCCGCCGTCCACCAGGAACAGGGGAGACTTCCGCAGGACCTCAAACCGTCCCGGCCAGGACACGGTGGCCAGGCCCTTGCGGACTTGCTCCTCCGTAATGTGGTAACCCTTGGATTGCAGCACCCCAATGGCGGCCAGCACCACGGCGGTGTTTTTCATCTGATGCTCGCCCAGCAGGGGCAGCTCAATGGCCGGATACCCGGCGGCGTCAAACACCTGACCGCTCAGGTCATGGGAAATGCTGTGCAGGGCGTCAAAATCGGCCTTGACCAGCGCTGCGTCCACTTCCTTGCAGCGGTTTTCAAAGACGGCTTCCACCGACGGGGTGGAGCGGTAGAGGACGGCGGTGCCGCCGGCCTTGATGATGCCGGCTTTGGCCGATGCGACTTTTTCCAGCGTGTCGCCCAGATATTCCGTGTGGTCCAGGCCGATGTTGGTGATAACGGCCACTTCCGGCGTGTCGATGACGTTGGTGGAATCCAGCTCACCGCCCATGCCCACTTCCAGCACTACGATATCGCAGCCCTTGCGCTTGAAATACTCAAAGGCAATGCAGCTGACCAGCTCAAACTCCGTGGGATGGTCGGCCATGGCTTCGGCATGGGGCCGTACAAACTCCGTAACGTCGGCCAACTCCTCGTCGGAGATCTCCACACCGTTGACCTGCATCCGCTCGTGGAACCGCAGAATGTACGGCGAGGTGTACAGGCCCGTGGTGTAACCGGCCTGCCGCAGAATGGAGGCCGTCATGGCAGCGGTGCTGCCCTTGCCGTTGGTACCGGCGATATGGACAAACCGCAGGGATTTTTCCGGATTGCCCATGCGTTCCAGTAGCTCCTGGGTGCGCTCCAGGCCGGGGACGCTGCCCTTCCAGCAGACGGAGTGGATGTAGGTCAGTGCTTCCTGCACGGTCATAAAACAGACTTCCTTTCGTTTGGAAAAAGATCAATCGTTATGGGGTTTGGCAGGCCACAGGCCCACCCGATGGAAAATACGGGACCGGAACAGCAGATCCGTCACGGCGGCTTCCACCACCAGCGTCAGGGCAAATTGCAGGCTGCGGGCGGCCAGACGGGTGAGAAATGCCACCATAAAAACGCCGTCCTTGGAATAGACATAGGTAAGGGCCGCGCTCTGGTAGAGGATAGAGCCCAGAACCACGGCGGGCAGAAATGCCAGAAGCACGCGGAAGAAGGACGTCTTGCGGCTGAGCCAGCCACGGAAGACGCCGCCGCACAGGCCGTAGAGGATGGGCGGCAGGGCAAAGATGGGATTGTACCCGTAGCCGGAGAAGAGACATCCGATCATGTCGGAGCCGAAGCCCACCAGTGCGCCGGGGACGGGTCCGAACAGTGCGCCGGCCAGGAAGACGGGGACCGCTTCAATGGAAAAGCGGACGTCGGCGGCAGGCATGGGGACAATCAGGCGGGCCAGAACCACCTGCATGGCGGCCAGCAGGGCACAGAACACCAGGGTACGGGTGGTCATGGTGCGGGTGGATACGGTGGCCGCGGCGGCCGGGGAATGGATTTTGGGCATAAAAAAAGCCTCCGTTTCTTTGGAGGAGGTTGGGGTGGATATTCGGACAATGCCAGACCCAAAGGTAGACTGGGCCTCTTGCTTAGGCGGTTGCGAACCCAGCATCGCGAGGCACGGCCCCTTCGCCCGGCGGCAACCTCCCATCCAACCGGTACTTGACGCGCTGGTTCTACTCCCTGCAGCATTGTTTACCAGCACATTGTAGCGGCTTTGCGGAGAAATAGCAATAGGATTTGAAAAAAATTTCAAAAAAAGGAGAACGGTCTGCATGGCAGCTCGTCCTCCGGCGGTTATTTTACAAATTTGTCGATGGCCTGACAGAGGTTTGTGATGGCCTCCTGATCATTGTGCTCCACCGCGTCCACCACACAGTGCTGGATGTGGTCCTGGAGAATGACCTTGCCCACGTTGTTGATGGCCGAGCGGACAGCGGCGATCTGCACCAGGACTTCCGAGCAGTCCCGGCCGTCCTCCACCATTTTTTTCACCGATTCCAGATGGCCGATGGCCCTGGACAGCCGGTTGAGCACGGCCTTGGTATTTTCGTGGACATGGGGGTGGCCGCCGTGGCCGTGGACATGCCCCGCGCCGTCGCCGTCATGGCTGTGGGCGATGCCGTGGGCATGGAGATAGTCGTGGTCATGGGTGTGCTGCTCCATGGGAAGGACTCCTTGCAGGTGTAGTTTTGCCTATTATAGCACACCGCTGGGAAAAAGGCAAAGGGAATCTTACAGATTGTACGGAATTAATTGAGATTCAGCGGAATATATGGGGGGAGGGGGGATATTTTGTTAGAAATGTATCGAAAGGGACAACGACATTTTTTTGACAAACGAGGCGGATTGATGTATAATATGAGCAAAATCTTTCAGGCTCGCAACAGAGCCGCCCAAGGAGCGCTGACTATGCATCTCGATCACGATCATCCCCACACCCATCCCCACGACCATGCGCATCCCCATGACCATGGCTGCGGTGAGCATATCCACTGCGGAGAGCACCACGACTGCGCCGGCTGCGGCCAGAACGTGGACCCCAAAACGGAACTGATGGCTCTTATGCGCTACATGGTGGGTCACAACACCCAGCACGCCAATGAGCTGGCGGGTCTGGCCAAGAAGCTGGACGACATGGGCGATCATACCGCCTATGAGCAGGTCATGCAGGCCGTGGCCGATTTTGAGAAGGGCAACCTGCGCCTGTCCACGGTGCTGGCATCCCTGGATCACCAGTAAGGAGGCAATACAGATGTGTCTTTCCACCGTCTATAACGGCGCCATTGCCGACGACCGGATGCTCATGAGCAACGTCCAGCAGATTCTCTGCCAGGGCGACACCGTGACCCTCACCGATATTCTGGAGCGCCAGATCACCGTGGAGGGCCATATTGAGATGGCCGACCTGGTTAACGGCAAGGTCATCATTGCCCCCAAGTCCTGAGGGGAGCGCCGTATGGCAGAATACGAAGTGGTGCGGGAAATCGCCAACAGCTGTTCCCGCAACCAGATGCGCGATGTATTTTTTGAAGAGGTGGAAACCGACGACCCCGAAGGGTACGTCCGGTCCCTCATCCGCGGCAAGGAGCTGCACCTGGAACAGCAAGAGCTGCCCGGCGGCGCCCGGTGCATTTATGTGGAGTGTGACGGGCTGTTCCAGAAGTTCCTGTTTACGCCCCTTTAACAACGGCTGCCAGGGCGAAAATTCCTGTTTTTTGGGCATTTTACTCCTTGCCAATTCCAGGAGCATGTGGTAACATTACCACGTATTGAACTGTCTTTACACCGTGGAAAAAGCGCCGCTTTTTTGCGGTTTAAGGAAATTCTGTTTTACGACTTATATTGGAGGGCATCCCAATGTCTGTAACTGAAATCTTTGAAAATCGTTCCGCGTTTTCCTTTGAAGTGTTCCCCCCCAAGACCGACGCCGGCATGGAGAAGCTGTGCGGTGAGGGCGGCGTTCTGGATCAGCTGTACACGCTGAATCCCGACTACATCTCCTGCACCTACGGCGCCGGCGGCACCAACGTGGGCCTGAACCTGGAGGTCCTCAAGAAGATCAAGAAGGACGGCAAGTGCACCCCCGTCACCCACTTTACCTGCATCGGCAACACCAAGGACGGCATCCGTGACCAGCTCCAGACCTACCTGGATAACGGCATCAACCACATGCTGGCTCTGCGCGGCGACCTGCCCTTCGGCTGGACCGGCACCGGCGGCGACCTGCACTACGCCACCGAGCTGGTGAAGTTCGTCCGTCAGGAGTTCGGCGACAAGTTCACCATCGCCGTGGCCGGCTCTCCCGAGGGACATATCGCCTGCCGCAGCCTGGAGGCCGACATCGCCTTCCTGAAGCAGAAGCAGGACAACGGCGCCGACTACATCATGACCCAGCTGTGCTGGGATATGGACCAGTTCCGCTACTGGATGGACGCCATCCGCGCCGCCGGCATCTGGATGCCTGTGGACGTGGGCATCATGCCCGTGCTGGATATGGCCGCCACCATCAACATGGCCCTCAGCCGCAACGGCTGCGTCATGCCCCGTGAGCTGTGCGAGCTGATCTCCAAGCACTGGATCTTCCCCAACCCCTTCGACAAGGAACCCTTCGACGCCGCCGCCGCTCAGAAGAAGGCGGACTTCAAGGAGGCCGGCATCGAGTATACCATTCGCCAGATCGACGAGTACCGCGCCTGCGGCATCGACGGCATCCACCTGTATGCCCTCAACAAGTTCGAGGACGTGGCCCGGATTGCCAAGGAAGCCGGTATTATTGACCTGATCTGAGCATCCAAACCCAGCGGGCCGGGCGTCGTATGACTCCCGGCCCGTGAAAAGGAGCTTATACACATTATGGCAACACATACCATTGCCGTCGCCGGTAAAGGCGGCGTCGGCAAGACAACCATCTGCGGCATGATCATCGATCAGCTGGCAAAGCAGAAAAAAGGCCCCATCCTGGTGGTGGACGCCGACGCCAACTCCAACCTCAATGAGGTGCTGGGCGTCGAAGTGGAGACCACCCTGGGCTCCATCCGTGAGGAGATGGCCCAGGCAGAGCTTCACGGCTCCGTCCCCGCCGGTATGACCAAGCAGGATTACGCCGAAATGAAGTTCTCCGACGCTCTGGTGGAGGAGAAGGATTTCGACATGCTGGTCATGGGCCGCACCCAGGGCAAGGGGTGCTACTGCTACGTCAACGGCGTGCTCAAGGCCCAGGTGGACAAGTACGTCAACAACTATCGCTACATGGTCATTGACAACGAGGCGGGCCTGGAGCACATCAGCCGCGGCACGCTGCCCCATGTGGAAACCATGCTGCTGGTCAGCGATTGTTCCCGCCGGGGCATCCAGGCTGTGGCCCGCATCGCTGAAATGGTGGGCGAGCTGGAGCTGAAGCCCAACACCATGAAGCTTATCGTCAATCGCGCCCCCGGCGGCGTCCTCAACGACGCGGTCCGCGAGGAGATTGACAAGCATGGTCTCATTTTGGCCGGCGTTCTGCCCCAGGATGAGACGGTCTACGAGTATGACTGCGAAGGCAAGCCCAGCTCGAAGATCCCGGAGACGTCGCCGGTCAAGGTGGCGCTCCATCAACTCATGGAAGATCTTGATCTTTAAATACATTCAAAATTCTTAAGGGGGATAAACACTATGGCATTCGTTCCCAAGGTGCAGGCTTTCTCTGCCCATATCAATGCTGTGACGCTGGGCACCGGCGACAACAGCATCGTTCTTGGCGGTGGAAATACCCTGCCCTTCTACACCTTCGACGCTCCCACGGAGAACGCTCCCAAGGTCGGTATCGAGGTTTCTGACCTGGGTCTGGAGAACTTCCAGGCTCCCGGCTTCAAGGAGTTCTACGCTGGCTGCAACACCATGGCGGAGATGGCCAAGAAGGCCGAGACCGTGGAGGGTGCTTCCTTCATCGCTCTGTCCTTCGAGGGCGCCGATCCCAACGGCCACAACAAGTCCGTTGAGGAATGTGTCGCGCAGGCCAAGGAGGTCGCCGCTGTTGTGACCAAGCCTCTGGTTGTCATGGGCTGCAAGAACGCCGAGAAGGACGCCGCTCTGCTGGGCGCTCTGGCTGAGGCCCTCCAGGGCAAGAATGCTCTCTTTATGTCCGCTACCGAAGAGGATTACAAGTCCATCAGCGCCTCCGTCGCCATGGCTTACAGCCAGAAGGTCGGCGCCGAGTCCGCCGTGGACATCAACCTGGCCAAGCAGCTCAACGTCCTCATCAGCCAGATGGGCGTGCCCGCCGGCAGCGTTGTGATGAACGTTGGTTCCGCCGGCGCCGGCTACGGCTTCGAGTACGTGTCCTCCACCCTGGACCGCGTCAAGGCCGCTGCCCTGGCTCAGAACGACAACATGCTGCAGATGCCCATCATTACTCCGATCTCCACTGAGACCTGGGGCCTGAAGGAATCCATCATGCCTGAGTCCGAGATGCCCGAGTGGGGCCCCGCCGAAGAGCGTGGCATTGAGATGGAAATCACCACCGCGGCTGCTTGCCTGGCTGGTGGTTCCGATGCTGTCATCCTGGCGCACCCCGCTTCCATCGCGGCTGTTACCAAGATGATCAACGCCCTTGTGTAATCAGGAAGGAGGATACATAGAATGGCTGTAAAAGGTCTCGATATTTTTAAGCTGTCTCCCAAGACGAACTGTAAGGAGTGCGGCAGCCCCACTTGTATGGCGTTCTGCATGAAGGTCGCCCAGGGTGCCATCTCTATCGATAAATGCCCCCACATGAGTGCGGAGGCCATTGCTCTGCTGTCTGAGGCCACTGCACCTCCCATGAAGTCCCTGGAGGTCGGCGCCGGCGACAACGTCCACAAACTGGGCGGTGAGACGGTCCTGTTCCGTCACGAGAAGACCCTGGTCTCCAAGAACCTGTTTGCTGTGCCCGTCTGCACCGGCATGGACGACGCCACTGTGGACGCCAAGCTGGCCGACATGGCTAAGATCGACTACGAGCGCATCGGCGAGCGTATGACCGTCGAGTTCGTGTATGTCAACTACGGCGGCGAGGGCAGCGACAAGTATGTGGCTCTGGTCAAGAAAGCCGCTGCCGCCAACCGCGCTTTGATCCTCAACTGCGCCGATGCCGACGTTGCCAAGGCCGCTCTGGCTGAGTGCAAGGACGGCAAGCCCATCCTGGTGGGCGCCAACAAGGACAACTGGGAAGCCATGAACGCTGTTGCCACCGAGGCCGGCGTGGTCCTGGGTGTCACCGGCGCTTCCCTGGAGGAGATGCATGACGTGCTGGCCGCTCTCGAGGGCGCCGGCAACAAGAACCTGGTGGTTGACGTCACCGGCGCCGACGCCAAGGAGACCTTCAAGAACGCCGTGCTGCTGCGCCGCTCCGCTCTGAAGGACGGCGACCGTACCTGCGGCTATCCCTCCATCGTCAACCTGGCCAAGGTTGCCAAGGGTGACCTGCACCTGCAGACCGCTCTGGCTTCCGTGTTCACCATCAAGTACGGCTCTATCATCGTTATGGAGACCATGACCTACGCCGAGGCTCTGCCCCTGTACGGCCTGCGTCAGAACGTCTACACCGATCCTCAGAAGCCCATGAAGGTGGCCCCCGGCATCTACCCCATCAACGGCGCTACCCCCGACGATCCCTGCATGATGACCGTCGACTTCGCCCTGACCTACTTCCTGGTTTCCGGCGAAATCGAGCGCTCCAAGGTGCCGATCAACCTGATCATCACCGACGCTTCCGGCATGTCCGTTCTGACTGCCTGGGCTGCCGGCAAGTTCTCCTCCTCCACCATCCAGAAGGACTTCGATGCCATGGACATCGCCGGTAAGATCAACAACCGGACCCTGGTCATCCCCGGCAAGGTCGCCGTTATGAAGGGCGAAATCGCCGACAAGCTGCCCGAGTGGAACGTGGTTGTCGGTACCCGCGAGGCCGTTGAGATCGTCAAGTTCCTGAAGGACGGCGAGCACATCAAGGCTGCCGAGGCTGTGGCTGCTGCCAAGCCCAAGGACGGTGCCAAGAAGGTGGAAGAGGCCAAGGAGGACGCTCCCATCGACTTCTCCAAGCTGGTGTACCCGGAGATCAAGGTTGTGCCTCAGGAAGTTACCTACAAGGGCCACAACCCCGAGTCCAAGAAGTTCGTCACCATCGGCGAGCGCATCCACTGCATCAGCCCCGTCATCCGCGAGGCCATGGCTACCTTCAATCCGGAGCCCATCCTCAAGCGTGCTGCGGAGCAGATCGCTGCCGGCGCTACCTACCTGGACGTCAACATCGGTCCTGCCGAGTCCAACGGCCCCGAGCTGATGACCTGGGCTGTCCGCCTGCTGCAGGAGAACTTCAACAACGTTCCCCTGGCTCTGGATACCGCCAACAAGAAGGCCATCGAGGCCGGTATTGCTGTGTACAACCGCAGCAACGGTAAGCCCATCGTCAACTCCGCTGACGCCGGCTCCCGTATCTCCTACATCGACCTGGCTGCCGCCAACGACGCCATTGTCATCGCCCTGTGCTCCGCCGACGGCATCGCCAAGGACAACGAGGAGCGCATGACCCACTGCCACCACATGCTGGATCGCGGCATGTCCCTGGGCATGGAGGCCGACGACCTGTGGTTCGACCCCCTGTTCCTGGTTGTCAAGGGCATGCAGGACAAGCAGATGGACGTGCTGAACGCCATCAAGCTGTTCTCCGACGAGGGCCTGAAGTCCACCGGCGGTCTGTCCAACAACTCCAACGGCGCTCCCAAGAACGTCCGTCCCATCATGGACTCCGCTCTGGTCGCCATGTGCATGATGCAGGGTTTGACCTCCGCTATCGTCAACCCCTGCGACCTGCGCCTGATGGAGACCATCAAGTCCTGCGATATCTTCAAGAACCACGAGCTGTACTCCGACTCCTACCTGGAGATCTGATTCGCTCAACCCATCAGTTCACGCATTGCCGCGGGGAACGGGCGGCGTAAGCCGCCTGTTCCCCGCGCTTTTTCACATCCAGCTGGAAAACCCTGTGAATTGTTCTGTTTTGATAAGTAAGGAGGAAATAAACCATGAGTGTTTTGACCGATCTGATCTACGGCGGTTCCAACGCCGTAGCTGGTTTGACCGAAGGAGCCGTCAACGAGGCCATCGCCAAATATGGCGCCGACCAGAAGATTGCGTTTCCCGACACGGCCTATTATTTCCCCACCATCTACGCAGCCACCGGCGTCAAGGTGACGACTCTGGGCGATCTGCCCGCCTGTGTGGGCGTGCTCAAGAGCCTGATCTCCAATAAGGAGGACCTGGGTGAGGCCCTCAACGCGGGCCTGGCCACGGCAGTGGGTGCGGAGATCCTGGAAGCCCTCAAGTATGTGGAGGACGGCGACCCCTATGCCAAGGAAACCGGCATCGGCTTTGTGCCGGACCCCATCATCCGCTCCCTGGGCGTGCCTCTGGTCACCGGCGATATCCCCGGTGTGGCCGTGGTCCTGGGCAAGGCCGCCGAAGCGTCCCAGGTGGCCGATGTGGTCAAGGATTACCAGTCCAAGGGCATTATGACCTTTATGATTGGCGACTGCATTGAGCAGGCTGCCGAGCAGGGCGTCAAGATGGGCCTGGAGCTCCGTGTGGTGCCCCTGGGCCATGATGTGACCTCCGTCATCCATGTGGTCACCGTGGCCATCCGTGCCGCCCTGATTTTTGGCAACGTCCAGCCCGGCGACCTCCAGGGATTGCTGGCCTACACCAAGGAGCGTGTCCCGGCCTTCGTCAACACCTTTGGTGAGCTGAACAATGTCGTTGTCTCCGCTGGTGCCGGCGCCATTGCGCTGGGCTTCCCCGTCATCGTGGACGTGGACCTGGGCGAAAACCAGGTGCCCGGCGCTCTGGAGTCTGTCACCGACCATTCCATGACCGTAAAGCACTCCCTGGAGCTGCGGAACATCAAGATCAAGGTCAAGGAGCTGCCCATTCCCGTGGCCTTCGCCTCCGCTTTCGAGGGCGAGATCATCCGCAAAGCCGACATGCAGGTGGAGTTCTGGTCCGCCAAGAACACCACCTGTGAGCTGGTCACCATGCGGGAGTTGGACCAGGTGGAGGACCACAAGATCACTGTGGTTGGCCCCGATATCGACTCCGGTGAGACGGAATACGCTCTGGCGACCTATATCGAAGTGGCCGGTCCCAAGATGCAAAAGGACTTCGAGGCCGTTATCGAGCGGAAAATCCATGCCTGGTTCAATTACATGGAGGGCGTCATGCACACAGGCCAGCGGAACCAGTTCCGGATCCGTATCAGCAAGGACGCCTATGAAAAGGGCCTGCGGATGAAGCATTTTGCCGAGGTCCTGTATGTGATGATTATGGATGAGTTCGACGCCGTTGTGGATAAGTGCCAGGTTACCATGGTCACAGACCCGGTGGAGGCCAAGCGCATTCTGGACGAAGAGGCCATGCCTGCCTATAACGCCCGTGACGAGCGTCTGGCGTCCATGACCGACGAGAGCGTGGACCACTTCTATACCTGCACCCTGTGCCAGTCCTTTGCACCGGCCCATTGCTGCGTGGTTACCCCCGAGCGTCTGGGTCTCTGCGGCGCTGTGTCCTGGCTGGATGCCAAGGCCACCAAGGAGCTGAACGATGCCGGTCCCTCCCAGCCCATCAGCAAGGAAGGCTGCACCGACCCCATCAAGGGCTATTATCCCGATGTGGACCGCATGGTCAACGAGGCGTCCCATGGCGCGCTGGAGCATGTGAGCCTGTACTCCATCATGGAGGACCCCATGACCTCCTGCGGCTGCTTCGAGTGCATCTGCGGCATCGAGCCGGTGAGCAACGGCGTGGTCATCGTCAACCGCGAATTTGCCGGTATGACCCCCACGGGCATGACCTTTGGTGAGCTGGCCTCCATGACCGGCGGCGGCGTCCAGACCCCCGGCTTTATGGGCCATGGCCGCCACTTTATCTCCTCCAAGAAGTTCATGTACGCTGAGGGCGGCGTGGAGCGAATCGTCTGGATGCCCAAGGAGCTGAAAGACGATGTGGCAACTAAGCTTAACGCCACGGCCAAAGAGTTGTATGGAATCGACAACTTCACCGATATGATTGGTGATGAGACCATCTGTGAGGATGCCGAGAGTTTGTTGGCGTTCTTGCAGGAGAAGAACCATCCCGTCCTGGGTATGGACCCGCTGATGTAAGTGCAATAACCAATGGGGCGGGGGCAAGCCCCCGCCCTGCAGGTCAGACCATCGCCGCTGCATAACTATAAAAGTTTTTAATCAACTTTTTTTCAAAAAAGTTGCAGGGGTCCAGGGGGGCAGCGCCCCCGGTCGCGCCTCGCAAGGCGCGAAATACCCGCCCCGCGCACGGGGCGAAATTCCCGCCCGCCGCAGCGGGCGAAACCCCCAAGCGTCCAAAGCGCCGTCCGCAGACGGAGCCATCCCCTCCGGGCAGTCCGAACCATGGGAAAGGGCAGGGGAGCCCTGCCTTTTCCCATGGACCGGCATTTCCGCGGTCCCAAATGCATATCATATGAAACTGAGGTAAACCCCCATGTATGAAGTCATTTTTCAATTTGAAGACGGCCAGCAGGTGAAAATCTCCGCCCAGGCCGGTGACAACCTGCTGGAGCTGGCCAGAAGTGCCAACGTGGCCATCGACGCCCCCTGTTCCGGCAACGGTTCCTGCGGCAAATGCCGCGTCAAGCTGGTGTCCGGTGAGGTCAACGCCATGCCCACCAGCCATATCTCCACGGAGGACCTGGCCGACGGCTGGCGGCTGTCCTGCGGCTGTACCATCTGCGGCGACGTGACGGTGCTGGTGCCCGATATCGCCTCGGCCTACCAGAGCCGCATGAAGACGGCGGACCTGAGCAGCGGCGAGGAAGTAGCCATCTTTGAAAAGCTGATGGCTGACGTCACTGCCGCCGGTGTGGACTTCTCCAACAACTTTGAGACGGTGGAGCTTCACATGGATGCACCGACCCTGGACGACACCATGCCCGATAACGAGCGCATCACCTGGGCCCTGGAGGCAGCCCTGGGCGTGGAGCATGTGGAGATTCCCTTTGACTGTATGCTCCATCTGGCCCACCGGCTCCGGGAGGACAATTTCCATGTCTTTGCTTCGGGTCTGCGCAAGGGCGATACCTTCCGGCTGATGGATGTCCGCGCCAAGGAGGAGCCCATGTGCGCCGTGGCCATCGATATCGGTACCACCACCGTTTCCGCCGTGCTGGTGGACCTGAAAACCGGCAAGCTCCTGGCCAAAGCCTCCTCCGGTAACGGCCAGATTCGCTATGGCGCCGACGTCATCAACCGCATTATTGAGCAGGGCAAGCCCGGCGGCCGCGCCAAGCTGCAAAAGGCCATCGTGGACGAGACGCTGAACCCCATCCTCAAAGCATTGTGCCGCAGCGCCGGTGTAGCCAAGGAGCGGATTCTCCGCATGTGCGTGGCCTCCAATACCACCATGAACCATCTGCTGCTGGGCGTTGAATCGGACTGGGTCCGCATGGAGCCGTATATTCCCAGCTTCTTCCGCTGGCAGGGCCTCAAGGCCGCCGATTTGCGGCTCCACGCCCACGGCGACGCCGATGTGGTTTTGGCTCCCAATATCGGCTCCTATGTGGGCGGCGATATCACCGCCGGTGCCCTTGCCAGTCTGCTGTGGGATAAGGATGAGTTTACCCTGTTTATCGACCTGGGCACCAATGGCGAACTGGTCTTCGGCAACCGGGATTTTATGATGTCCTGTGCCTGCTCCGCCGGTCCCGCCTTTGAGGGCGGCGATATCTCCTGCGGTATGCGGGCCACCGACGGCGCCATTGAGGCCATCACCATCGACAAGGACACCATGGAGCCCACCCTGTCCATCGTGGGCGAGCCGGGTCAGAAGGTGGTGGGTCTCTGCGGCTCCGGCATCATCGATCTGATCAGCGAGCTGTACCGCTGCGGCATCATCTCCGCCAAGGGCCAGTTTGTCCGGGAGGGTAAGCGGGTCCGCCGGGATGAGCACGGCACGGGCCGCTATGTCCTGGCCTTTGAGGGCGAGTCGGCCACGGGCCGCGAAGTCTCCCTCAATGAGGTGGATATTGACAGCTTCATTCGGGCCAAGGGCGCGATTTTCTCCGCCATTGACACCATGCTGTCCTCTCTGGATATGGACGTGTCGGTGCTGGAGCATGTTCTGGTGGCCGGCGGCATCGGCAGCGGCATCAATATGAAAAACGCCGTCAATATCGGTATGCTGCCCGATATTCCCCTGGAGAAATTCTCCTATATCGGCAACTCCTCTCTGGCCGGCGCCTACGCCATGGCTCTGTCCGCCCACGCCGAGGAAAAGACGTATGAACTGGCCGCCAATATGACATATTTGGAGCTGTCCACCAACCCCGGTTACATGGATAACTTTGTGGCCGCCTGCTTTATTCCCCACACCAACGGGTCCCTGTTCCCGTCCAGCCACCAGGAGGTCTGAAATGGAAGTAGAAAACAATAAGGAATTGGTGCCCTTCGGCCACTACTGCGACCAGTGGAAGGAGATGGACCCGGCGGCCCGCAGCACCGAAAGCAGCGTGCCCTACGATGCCGAAACCGGTACATTCACCGTCACCCTGCTGGGTGTGACGTATCATCTTCACTGGCCGGAGTTTGCCATTGAGGCCGATGGGGGAGCGGGGTTTGCCTTAAAGAATATTCCCGCCCAGATTCTTCTGATGCGCTATGTTATGGAGTCCAAGCCGGTCCCTTTTAGCGGCAAGTTCCTGACCTTCCGGGAAATGCCCTGGGGGGATGTGTACATCAAGCCCTTTACGGGCCGCTGCCTGATCCGGGCGGCGTTCACCTTCGGCACCCGTCTGCCCGCCTTCCGCGCCGCCATGGAAAAAATGGGCGCTGCCAGGGTGGACCACGGCGACGCCGGGTATCAGGTGGAGTTCCTGCCGGGGCTCTTTATGCAAATCCTGGTGTGGGAAGGGGACGACGAATTCCCCCCCAACAGTCAAATCCTGTTTTCTGACAATTTCGCGGAGGCGTTTGCCGCCGAAGACCGGGTAGTTTGTGCCGATATTCTCATTGGCGATGGAAAATGTCATATGTGAACAGAGATTTTGTGATAATTTTGTGCAATTAGTGACTTGCTATTTGTATAAAAAAAGCGTATAATTCTCATGTCGATAAAAAAATATCGAATAGTTTTTAGCCTAACAAAAAATTAGGCAGGTTGCCCGCGGAAGGGCTTGAAAAACCGTCTGTTCTGAGTCAAACCAACGGCTCATTACAAATATTTTTTAGGGAGTGTCCCAACTATGTTCAAGACTGATATCGAGATCGCTCAGGAAACTACTATGTTGCCCATCCAGGAGATCGCCAAGACCGCCGGTGTTGACGAGAAGTATCTGGAGCAGTACGGCAAGTACAAGGCAAAAGTTGACTATAATCTGCTCAACGAGGTCCAGCGCCCGGACGGTAAGCTGGTGCTGGTGACCGCCATCAACCCCACCCCCGCCGGTGAGGGCAAGACGACCACGACTGTCGGTCTGGCTGACGGCCTGAAGAAGCTGGGTAAGAACGTTCTCGTCGCCCTGCGTGAGCCCTCTCTGGGCCCCGTGTTCGGCGTCAAGGGCGGCGCTGCCGGCGGCGGTTACGCTCAGGTCGTGCCCATGGAGGACATCAACCTGCACTTTACCGGTGACTTCCACGCCATCGGCGCTGCCAACAACCTGCTGGCCGCCATGCTGGATAACCATATCTACCAGGGCAACAAGCTGAACATCGACCCCAGAAGAATCACCTGGAGACGCTGCGTCGATATGAACGACCGTCAGCTGCGCTTCGTCCTGGACGGCCTGGGCGGCCGCGTCAACGGCGTGCCCCGTGAGGACGGCTACGACATCACCGTTGCTTCCGAGATCATGGCGGTTCTGTGCTTGGCCTCCGACATCACCGACCTGAAGGCCCGTCTGAGCCGCATCATCGTCGGCTACACCTACGACGAGAAGCCCGTCACCGCCGGTGATCTGAACGCTGCCGGCGCCATGACCGCTCTGCTGAAGGACGCCCTGAAGCCCAACCTGGTGCAGACCTTGGAGCATACCCCCTCCTTCGTCCACGGCGGCCCCTTCGCCAACATCGCCCACGGCTGTAACTCCGTTACCGCTACCAAGATCGCCATGCGTCTGTCCGACTACTGCATTACCGAGGCCGGCTTCGGTGCCGACCTGGGCGCTGAGAAGTTCCTGGACATCAAGTGCCGTATGGCCGGTCTGAAGCCCTCCGCCGTCGTCATCGTGGCTACCGTCCGCGCTCTGAAGTACAACGGCGGCGTGCCCAAGGCTGATCTGGGCCAGGAGAACCTGGAAGCTCTGGAAAAGGGCCTGCCCAACCTGCTGAAGCACGTTTCCAACATCACCAACGTTTACAAGCTGCCCTGCGTGGTTGCCATCAACCGCTTCCCCATGGACACCGAGGCCGAGCTGAAGCTGGTCGAGGACAAGTGCAAGGAGCTGGGCGTCAATGTCGCTCTGTCCGAGGTTTGGGCCAAGGGCGGCGAAGGCGGCATCGAGCTGGCCAAGGAAGTCATCCGTCTGGTGGAAGAGCCCAATGACTTCACCTTCGCTTACGAGCTGGATATGAGCATTGAGGACAAGATCACTGCCATCGTGCAGAAGATCTACGGCGGTAAGGACGTTGCCTTTACCCCCAATGCGCAGAAGCAGATCAAGACCCTCACCGAGCTGGGCTACGACAAGCTGCCCATCTGCATGGCCAAGACCCAGTACAGCCTGTCCGACGATCCCTCCAAGCTGGGCGCTCCCAAGGACTTCACCGTCACCGTGCGTAACATCAAGGTTTCCGCCGGCGCCGGCTTCCTGGTTGCCCTCACCGGTGAGATCATGACCATGCCCGGTCTGCCCAAGGTCCCTGCTGCCGAGCGCATCGACGTGGACGCCACCGGCAAGATCTCCGGCCTGTTCTAATCGATTCCCAAAACTGCAAATTGCCACGGCAGCACCGGCCATTTCGCCGGTGCTGCCCCCAACATATGATATTTTTGTAACATATTGGAGGAACCCATGGAGTTTACCAAGAGAAGCTGTGAAGAGTTTGTGGAGGTTCTGGCCTCCAACGCTCCCGTTCCCGGCGGCGGCGGCGCCGCGGCCCTGGTCGGCGCCATCGGCACGGCCCTGGGCAACATGGTCGGCTCTCTGACCGTCGGCAAAAAGAAATACGCCGATGTGGAAGAGGAGATGCAGGCCCTCAAGGCCAAGTCCGACAAGTTGCAGCGCAAGCTGCTGGACCTGGTGGCGCAGGATGCCGTCTGCTTTGAGCCGCTGGCCAAGGCCTACGGCATTCCCAAGGACGATCCCGACCGGGACCGCATCCTGGAGGAGGCCACGCTGACGGCCTGCTCGGTTCCCATGGAGATCATGGAGACCTGCTGCGAGGCCATCGACGTCATCAAGACCTTTGCGGATAAGGGCTCCCGCCTGGCCGTCTCCGACGCCGGCTGCGGCGCTGCCTGCTGCAAGGCCGCGCTCATGAGCGCCAGCCTCAATGTGTTCATCAATACCAAGTCCATGAAGAACCGTGAAAAGGCCGAAGAGCTGAACGATAAGGCCAACGGTATGCTGGACCAATACTGCGCCTTGGCTGACGAGATTTTCGCCGCCGTCCGCGCAAACTTTTAATGAAACGGGCCCCGCGTGGGTGGGGCCCTGATTTTTTGGAGGGAAAAACATGGCAAAGCAGCTTTTGGGCAAGGAAGTAACCGCTGCCCTCAACGCAAAATTACAGGCACAGGTGGAGGAACTGAAGGCCAAGGGCGTCGTTCCCACCCTGGGTATCGTGCGCGTGGGCGAGCGGCCCGACGATCTTTCCTATGAGCGCGGCGCAACGAAGCGTGCGGAGCTCATCGGTGTCGAGGTGGAGAAATTCGTTCTGCCCGAGGATGTGAGCAAGGAGGACCTGCTGAAGGTCATCGACGAGATCAACGCCAACGACAAAATCCACGGCGTTCTGATGTTCCGGCCCCTGCCCAAGCACCTGAAGGCCGACCAGGATGAGATCTGCAATCGTCTGGACCCCAAGAAGGACGTGGACGGCATGACCGATCTTTCCAACGCCGGCGTGTTCATGGGTAAGAGCATGGGCTATGCCCCCTGCACTCCCGCGGCCTGCATGGAGATTCTGGACCATTACGGCATCGACTGCACCGGCAAGAAGGCCGTCATCATCGGCCGCAGCCTGGTGGTCGGCAAGCCTGCCGCCATGATGCTCATGGCGAAAAACGCCACCGTCACCGTCTGCCATACCCGCACCAAGGATGTGCCCTCCGTCACCCGTGAGGCCGATATTCTGGTGTCTGCCGCCGGTGTTCTGCGCAGCCTGACCAAGGAATATGTGCGCCCCGGCCAGATCGTCATTGACGTGTCCATCAACTGGGACGAGGCCAAGGGCGGCATCGCCGGCGATGCCGTCTACGAGGAGATTGAGCCCATCGTAGAGGCTATTACTCCCGTTCCCGGCGGCGTGGGCAGCGTCACAACTTCCGTACTCATCGGCCATGTGGTGGAGGCTGCCCGTCTGGCAGCCGATCTCTGAGCCTTTGCCTTTTGCTGCTCATCCGCCTCGGCGGGTGAGCAGTTCCGTTAATCCCTGCACATCCAATCTGGAAACGTAGGCCGCCGGAGGCACGGCGGCTGGAAAGGGGATTTCAACATGAATGCGAAACAGACTTCGGCCAGTACGGTCCTGAAACGTGTGTTTCTATGTATGTCTCTGGCCTTTTTGGTCATGGCATTTATCGTGCCCGACCGAGGCCAGGTGTTCTCCGGCCTGTACAAAATCCTGATGGCGCCTGATCAGCTGACCCAGGACTATTTCCTGGTGGGCAGCGTGTCCGCCGCCTTCTTTAACACCGGCGTGGTGGGTCTGATCTGCTGGCTGATGATGCAGCTGCCGGGCTACCAGGCCAACGGTACCACGGCAATCGGATATCTGCTGACGGTGGGATTCTCCTTCTTCGGCATCAATGTCCTCAACATCTGGCCCTGCTTCCTGGGTGCGTTTGTCTATGCGGCCGTCCATAAGCAGAAGCCTTCCGCGGCGGTCAACTTCGCCATGTTCGCCACGGCTCTGGCCCCGCTGGTGTCCGATTTGGCCCTGCGGTATCCTGGCCTGACCAACCACGGTTTTACCCCGTCCAGCGTGGCCCTGAGCATCCTGGTGGGTGGTATTATTGGCTTCCTGACGGCCATTGGCTGTGCCCATTCGCCCAACGTCCACAAGGGCTATTCCATCTACTCTGCCGGTCTTCCCATGGGTATGTTGGGATTCCTGCTGCGGGCGCTGTTGTATAACACCTTGGGCGGCGAACTGCCGGAGATTTCGGCCAACCTCAGCGAGGGCTTCCCCCTGCTGTGCAACGCGTTCTGCATTGTGGTCTTTGGCGCCTGTGTGGTGGCGGGCTTCGTGCTCAACGGCAACTCCTTCCGGGGTTACGGTAAGCTGTTGCAGGATACAGGCCATAAGGTGGACTTTTCCGCCAAGTACGGCCCGGCTATGACCGTGATGAACCTGGGCATCTACGGCCTGTTCATTGTGTTGTACTACAATCTGGTGGGCGCAACATGGACCGGTCCCACCATCGGCGTGGTCTTCTGTATGCTGGCCTGTGGTGTGTCGGGCAGCCATCCCGGCAACGTTTGGCCCATTATGGTGGGCTACTTCCTGATGTCCCTGGTGGGTCAGACCTCCATTAACGCCCAGGCCATTGTGGTGGGCCTGTGCTTTGCCAACGGTTTGAGCCCCATTGCCGGACAGTTTGGCTGGATTGCCGGTATCGTGGCCGGTGCGCTGCATTATTCTCTGGTTACCAGCGTGCCCGCCCTCCATGGCGGCTTCTGCCTGTATAACGGCGGTTTCACCGCTTGCTTTATCGCTTTGATTATTGTCCCCATTTTGGAGAAGTACCTCAAGACGAAAGACGAGCGCATTGCCCGTAAGGCAGCCAGACAGCATTCCTGATTTTAAAAGAGTGGGCCGTTGCAGTACGCAGCGGCCCACTTTTGACGTAGTATAGCTAGTATGGAATATCAAAAAGTAAAAGTATTACTCGATTTTTTGAAAAAATCGAGTAATACTTTTATATTTTTTCCCTTCTGAGACGGATTCTGCTCTATGTATCGGCAATAGGGAGCTCTACCGTCTGTGCCAATCGGTTTAACGCTTCGGAAGCCAGCGTCACCAGAGATTCCACATGGATGAACCGGCCCGCGCCAGAATCAAATAGAATATTAGCCTGGGCTGGGAACTCCTCGTCGCTGTCCCAAAAATAAAACCGCATGGGAATACACGCAAAGGCCGAAAGCTGAAAACCTACATCACTTTCCGGCAGCGGCGTCCCACCCAGAGCCGATGCGGCCTGCCGCAATGCATCCGGATGTCCGGCAAAGGTGGCAGCGAAGGGCTCCAGATTGCCCCGCTGGAATGCCGGAGCATAGGGACCGGCCCCAGGGACTTCCCGGAACGGTACCCATTGGCCTGTTGGTTGGGCGTCACGCTGACAATAGGCCAAAAGGGTGTAGATATTGAGCCGCTGTAATACCGTGGCATAGCCGCCGTCTGCCGCCGTCACCAGACCGGTGGTGCTGTCGTAGTGGTAGGGACGGCCAAAGTGGTATAACACATAGCGGCCCGGCCCGTCGGGCTGTAATTCCGGCACCCGGTGCAGCAGTTCTTCCACAGGCTGTGTGGATAATTCCGCCGCCCATTGGCTGCACAGCCGTTCATAGTTTTGTCCCTCCATCACGGAATGTCCTCCCACAGAACCACATCCACCGGAACATCATGGGGGTCCGTTTCCAGATGGTCCCGCATCTGAAAACCGTAGCACAGGGCCACCAGGGGATGGCCGGGGTGCTGCGAAAGCCATTTGTCATAAAATCCGCCGCCGTAGCCGCAGCGGCGGCCCTCTTGGTCAAAGGCTAGACCGGGCATGAGAATCAGTGCTGTCTCATCGTCGGCAATGGGATCGTCGGCTACAGGCTCGGGAATGTCATAGGCGCCGGGGGCCACCGCTGTTAAATCGTCCAGCCACAGAAATTCCATTCTGTCGCCGTAGACCTTGGGGACCGCCACCCGTTTTCCGTCCTTCTGCGCCTGTTCCAGAATGGCCATGGTCCGGACCTCCTGGTTGTAGGACAGATAGCCGTAAATGGATTGTGCCTTCTGATAGATGGGATGAGCAAAGAGCTGCCGGGCCAGAGCGGCGCTGGCCGTTTCAATCTGCTCTGCTGTCAGCTGCTTTTTCAGTGCGCCGATCTCCCGGCGCAGCGCTTTTTTATCCATAGGATACTCCTCCAAAACTTATAAAGCAGATTTTTCCCTAATTCATAAAACCTGCATCAACAGAGTAGCAGGGGGTGTGTGCGGGGGACCAAAAGTCCCCTGCACCAATTTCAATAGAACGAGAAATTAACTTTCGTGAAGTTAATTTCTCGCCTTTTGAGCTAGTCAAAATATTTTTGACTAGCTCAAAAGGCCCGGATCTTGCGATCCGGGCCTTTTGTTGTTTGGGAAATTCGATTAGAAATCGAAGGGATCCATGCCGAGAACGGGGTGGTTGTGCTCGGTCAGGTAGTTGAGCAGCTGCTCGGTATCCTCTTCGCAGACGGTCTCGTCAGCGATCATGTCGGCGAAGTTGTCAACACCGTACAGCTCCTTGGCGGACTCGTTCAGACGGTCGCGGACCTGCTCCTTCAGAGCCTTGGGCAGCCACACGATACGGCCCAGGCCGCCTTCGGCCTTCATGAACTTCTTGGAGTAGATGAAGTGCTTGCCGTGGCCCATAAAGCCAGGAGTCTGGACGCCGCCGCCGGTCATGGAGGCCATCTCGGAGAAGGTCATGCCCAGAGGCGTCATGCCGGCATGCTCACGGTTGGTGATAACCACACCGTTGGTGCAGGGCTCGATGCCGCAGATACACTCGAAGCAGCCGCAGGAGGTCATGGGATCCTCGAAGATGGAGTACAGAGTAACCTGCTCCAGCTCGCCATGGGAGTACTTCTGGACAGCCTCGTTGACGTCCTCGTAACGGCCCACGCGCTCGTCGATGCAGTTGTGCTTGGTGACAATCTGGCAGGGACCGGTGGGATCCAGCTCATTGGTGGCCTTGGCGTCCAGCCAGGACACGGCGCCGCACAGACCCAGACGCTCGGGGGTAACGATGCAGACGTGGCTGGGGGAGAAGGCCTGGCACAGGGTGCAGGTGTAGAAGACCTCGACGGACTCGTCGGTCAGGGACTTCAGACGCTCGTCACGGGCATCGAAGACCTGGTTGGCCATGGCGCGCAGGTCCTTGTTCTTCTCGGCGATGGTGCAGATCTTAACCTGGCACTTGTCAACGACGGTGTCGAACTCGGACTTGATCTTGGCGTACAGAACCTCACCGATGTGCTTGGCGCGGAAGCCGGCCTCGAAAGCGGCCTTGCTGACGCGGATACGGATCATGTCACGCTGACCGGTGTGCATGACGCCTTCCACACAGTTGAGGAAGTTGTGGATCTTACGCTCCATGACGGGCTCGAAGTCGCTCTGCATGGACTTGCCGGCAACCTCGGCGATCATGGTGAAGCTGATCTTGGAGCCGGGCTCGAACTCGTCGAAGTCGGGGCCGTCCAGGATGATGGCATGGTCCTCGATCTCGTGGGCGTCCTTGGACAGAACCAGCTCGAAGCAGTCCACGCGGGAGCCATCGGCCTCGATCTGCATGTCAGCCTTACGGATGATCTCGCCCTCGAAGGCGGAGGAGAAGGCCACGGGGATGTCGATGTTGGTGACCTTGATCTTGATGTCACGGGCCTCGAGAGAGGTGTCAATCCAGTCCTTGGTATCGGTGTGGATAATCAGGGACTTGGGCACGGCCCACATGTCGTTGGTGTCGTTGGTGATGACGGGGAAGCCCATCTTGATGGCGCCGGCGCCGCAGGCCACGGTGATGTCGTTGACGGGGGCGTAGGCGTTGACGAAGGCGAAGATACGGTCCATGGAGTACTCCATGAAAGCGTCGTAGTCGCCGGGCTCGGTGGCGCCGAAGATCATGGTGGCACGGACGACCAGGGAGATGACGTGGCCGACGGACCAGATGTCCTCACCGACGGGCACGACACGGACAGGGAAGCCCATGGCCAGACCCATCTGCTCGGCCTGCTCGATGATGCCGCCGATCAGGAAGACGAAGATACCGCGGCTCTGATAGCCCTTGATGGTCTCGGCAGCTTCCTCAGCGGAAGGAGCGGGGCCGATCATAACGACGAAGCCGGGGATATCGCGGGTAACCAGGGGAACGCCCAGCTCACGGACCTCGGCGTCGGTGAAGTGGCCGTGGTAGGAGGTGCCCTCGTAGGGAGCGGAGGAGCGGGCATACTTGCAGGCCTCGATCATCTCGGCGGCGATGGCGGTGCCGACGCCGGAGGAGAAGATGGAGTTGGTGCGGGGCTCGCGGAGCATCATGGCCTTCACATCGGCCAGGGTGGCCTGCAGCTCACCGACGGTGGTGATCTTCTTGCCCAGGTAGGCGTAGATACAGGCCAGGAAGTAGGCCGTATCAGGCATGGTCATGGGGGCGTCAGCGCCAAGCTCGGCAACAAGGGCGTTTACGTCGGCCTCAGCCTTGGCAAACATCTCGTCAGAGCCTCTGAACACTCTTTCAAATAATCCCATTTATCGATTCATTCCTTTCATGTTTCAGCGTTGGTCAATTTTCGCCTTAATGGCCCGGATTTCGTCCAGGGCTTTGGGGCTTACGTCGTAGGGAGAGAGGCCGCGCCGGTCGGCGTCAATGACCTCCTCGTTGTAGCTGATAAAGCCCAACAGCGCATCCTCGGGGATGCGGGAACGGAGGAAGTCCTTGTCGTCCTCGCTGCGGATTTTGTTGCCCACCACCTGCACCTTGTGGACGCCGATATCGGCGGCCAGCTGGCGGATGCGCTCATAGGTCTGGATGGAGCGGGCGCCGGGTTCAATGACGGCGATGAACTGGTCCATAAGACTGGCGGTACCGCGGCCCAGATGTTCCAGACCGGCCTCCATGTCCATAATGACCACGTCGTCCTTGCGGAACACCAGGCTGGACAGCAGCGCCTTGAGCATCACATGCTCGGGGCACACGCAGCCGGTGCCGCCGGTGTCCACGGTGCCCATGACCAGCAGCTTGACGCCGTTGACGTCCTTGGCCAGTTTGTCGGGCAGATCCGAGACCTCAGGATTGAGCTTGTAGAAGGTGTTGCTGGCGTTGGCAGCGGTACGCTCCCGGGCCAGTTCCTTCATTTTGGAGACGGGGACGATGGAATTGACCTCCTCCTCCGTCAGACCCAGGGCCAGGCCCAGGTTGGCGTCGGGGTCCACATCGGCGGCAAGCACCGTGCGCCCCTCGTCGGCATAGAGCCGGGCAAGGGTGGAAGAGAGGGTGGTTTTACCCACACCGCCCTTGCCGGTAACAGCGATTTTCATGACGAAACCTCTTTTAATTCATGTAAAGTGCGGGGATAAAGGGGATCAGATGCCCAGAGCGGCACGCTTCTCCTCCAGGCAGGCCATCATCTTCTCGCACAGGGAATCCAGATCGGTGTCCACGACGAACTTGGCGCCGACCCAATCCTTGACGGAACCCTGCAGCAGGCCCTCAACCTCGGTGGAACCCTTGGTGTAGGGGTTAACGCCCAGGAAGGTCTCGATACCGGTGGCAACGACGTAGTTACCGATGGAGACGGCCTTCTCGGACATCCACTCGGGAGCGCAGCCTACGACGGGAACCTGGCAGATGTCGATGCCCCAGTCCTTGGCGATATCGGCAGCCAGGATCATCATACGGGAGATATCGACGCAGGAGCCCATGTGCAGCACGGGAGGAATGCCAACCAGCTTGCAGACGCGCTTCAGGCCCTCGCCGCAGTACTTGGCGGCTTCCTTATCCAGCAGACCAGCCTTGGCAGCAGCCTGAGCGGAGCAGCCGGACACGATGACGATGATGTCGTTCTCCAGCAGCTTCTTCATCAGCTCGATGTGGTAGGTGTCGGGGCGGATCTTGGGGTTGTTACAACCGACCATGGCCACAGCGCCGCGGAGGACACCGGCCTTGACGCAGTCGATGAGGGGCTTGGTGGTGCCCAGCTCGTCAACGTGGCTGTTGGTGACGCCGTCCAGGCACTTCTTGATGGCTTCGACGGAGTAACCGACGGTGCACTTGGTCTTCAGCTCAGGGATGAACACCAGATCCTGATTCCGGTTGTCGAAGTTCTCAATGGCCATCTTAACGATTGCCTTGGCGTTCTCGCCGGCGGTCTCCTCGTGGAACTCGATAAACTCGGAGTCGGGCATCCGGGCGATGGGGGAAGTGGTGATGAACTTGGTGTGGAAGCACTTGGACAGGGGGCCCAGGGCGGGGAAGATGCACTGCACATCGACGACGATGGCTTCGCAGGCGCCGGTGAGGACCACGTTCTCCTGCTGCAGGAAGTTACCGGCCATGGGGATGCCGTGACGCATGGCGACTTCGTTGGCGGTGCAGCAGACGCCACATACGTTGATGCCCTTGGCGCCGTGCTCCTTGGCCAGAGCGATCATCTCGGGGTCCTGGGCGTACATGACGACCATTTCGGACAGGGAGGGGTCGTGGCCGTGGACAACGATGTTGACCATGTCCTTCTCCATGACGCCCAGATTGCCCTCGGTGTCAATGGGCTTGGGGGTGCCGAACAGCACGTCGGAGAACTCGGTGCCCATCATGGAGCCGCCCCAGCCGTCGGACAGGCCGGTACGGAAGGACTGACGGATCAGAGCCTCGGGCAGGGAAGAACAGCCCATGTGGGTCATGTGCAGAGACTGGCTGACCTCGCGGTCGATGGCGCGGGGAGCAATGCCCTGCTCCTCCCAGATCTTCTGACGGGCCTCGGGGGCACGCTTCAGGAAGCGCTGGGTGCCGAAGGGCTTGCCGTACTCCATGAGGCCGGTCTCGGCGACTTCGTGGGCCAGATCATAGATGTCCTTGCCCTCGGTCTCAATGCCCCACTCGCCGGCGATTTTCTTCAGCTTTTCGGGGTCCTTGACCTGATAGTTGCCGCCCTCCTTGGCCAGGTACAGGGTGTGGGCGATGGCGCGGCCATGGTCGGAGTGCGCAGCAGCGCCGCCGGCGGTGAACCGCAGGTAGTTACGGCCAACGATGCCATGGACGTCGCAGCCGCAGATGCCGCGGGGGGCCTTGGGGGTGATGCGGCAGGGGCCCATGGAGCAGATACGGCAGCAGGTGCCGGCTTCGCCGAAGCCGCAATGCGGGGTCTGGTTCTTGACGCGCTGCTGCCAGGAATCAGCGCCGACCTTCTTGCCGGTTTCCAGCAAGCGCTCGGTAGCCGCTTCCATTTCTTCAACAGTAATTAAGCGATCCCATTCCTTCAATGTAATATCCTCCTAATTCATGATGACCAAAGATTGTGAGGGTTTTGCGTGGGACGGCGCCCCTGAACAGCGGCGCCTAAAAGAAGCAGGGCGTCGGCGCGGCGCGCCGGCCCAGCGGGGGGCTGTGGAGCAGGTGCGGCATAACCCCCCTATCCGGATATATTCTACCAATTCTGACTGGCAATGTCAATGAAAAGCGGCCTGCTGCGCCCTGCAAAAAAGACGATTTTACACCGGTTGATTTGTCCATTTTTCCGAAAAGTCACCGCGATTTTTGCTTCTTGGTTTCCAGAAAAGACGCGGACGCACCTGTAAAAACAGATGCGTCCGCGCAGGAAATTATGCGTCTTTTTTTGGAGCCGGGGTATCGGGGGCGGAGAGATGGACGTTGAGGTGGGGATACGTCATGGTGATGCCGGCCTCGTCAAAGCAGACCTTGACATTTTCAATGATCCGGTAGTAGACGTCCCAGTAGTCGGCGCTGGAGGTCCAGGCCCGCAGGACGTATTCAATGGCGCTGTCGCCGTAGTTGTTGACGGCCACGAACAGGGGCGGGTCCTCCAGGACCTGGGGCAGCGCGGCGGCCTTGCGCAAGGCCGCCTTGACGGTCTCCACATCGTCGTCGTAGGAGGCCGTAAAGGTCAGGTCCACCCGGCGGGTGCCCACCATGGTATAGTTGATGATTTTGCTGGAGGAGACCTCGCTGTTGGGGACGAAAATCTCCTTCTGGTCGGCGGTGGTGAGGGTGGTGTAGGTCATGCCAATTTCCCGGACGGTGCCGGATACGCCGCCCACCTCCACAAAGTCGCCCACCCGGAAGGGATGGGTGGAGAGCAGCGTCACGCCGCCGGCCAGATTGGACAGCGCCCCCTGGACAGCCAGGGAGACGGCCAGGGAGGCCACACTGATAAGGGCCACCATGGAGGTGGTGTCGATGCCCAGGGCGCTGGCGGTGATGACCGAGATCAGCACCCACATGACGATGTGCAGGGAGGAGCGGATAAACCGGACGATGGTTTTTTCCATGGGGGTCCGGTCCAGCAGATTGCCCACGATCTTGACGACAATTTTCAGCACAAAGTAAGAGATGACAAAGGTGATAATGGCCGGGACCACATTGGCGGCGCTGATGGCACTGAAAACCTTGGTAATGGCGGAAGTATCCACAGACATGATGCCGCCTCCTTTCGTATTATTGTTGTATCAATCAAAAAAGCCGGACAGAAAAGGGCAGCACCGCGGGAATGGGGGCGCGGTGCTGCCGGGAGAGGATTACGACGGATCGCCGGACGGGTCGGAGGGCGTCTCCTGGGAGCCGGTCTCCGGCTGGTCTGCGGAGGATGCGGCGTCCCCGTCGGCGGCGGGGGCTTCGGAGGAGTCTGCGGGGGCGTCTTCGGCAACATCTTCGGCAGCGGGCAGCTGCTTCTTGTCGGCGTTGACGAAGGCCATCAGCTCGTCGCCGGTGATGGTCTCCTTGGCCAGCAGGAACAGGGAGATTTCGTCCAGCAGTTCCCGGTGCTGCCGCAGCAGGCCCATGGCTTTGTCGTAGGCCGACTGGAGCAGGTCCCGCACCTCGCTGTCGGCCTGGGCCGCCGTGGAGTCGGCACAGTTCATCATGGCCTGACCGTCCAGATATTGGCTGGCAACAGTGGTCAGGGCCATCAGACCGAAGTGCTCGCTCATGCCGTACTGCATGACCATCTTCCGGGCCAGATCGGTGGCCCGCTCGATGTCGTTGGCGGCGCCGGTGGTCTGGACGCCAAAGACCAGCTGCTCGGCGGCACGGCCGCCCACCAGGGTCATCAGCTCCGTCATCAGCTCTTCCTTGGAGTTGAGATATTTCTCTTCCTCGGGCATCTGCATGGTGTAGCCCAGCGCGCCGGAGGTGTGGGGTACAATGGTGATTTTCGACACGGGCTGAGAGTGCTTCTCCAGGGCCGCCACCAGAGCGTGGCCTACCTCGTGATAGGAGACAATGCGCTTTTCCGTGTCGGTGAGGACGGTACCCTTCTTTTCCGTACCGGCAATGACCACCTCGAAGGAAACGAGCAGGTCTTGCTGGTTGACGGCCTGGCGGCCCTGCCGGACGGCCCGCAGCGCGGCTTCGTTGACCAGATTGGCCAGGTCCGCGCCCACCGCACCGGCGGTGGCGGCGGCCAGCTTGTTGAGATCCACGTCCTCGGCCAGCTTGATGTTACGTGTGTGGACCTTGAGAGTCTGGAGACGGCCCGACAGGTTGGGCCGGTCCACGATAATGCGCCGGTCAAAGCGGCCGGGACGCAGCAGCGCCTTGTCCAGCACCTCGGGCCGGTTGGTGGCGGCCAGAACAATGACGCCCTTGGAGGGGTCGAAGCCGTCCATTTCGGCCAACAGCTGGTTCAACGTCTGCTCCCGCTCGTCGTTGCCGCCCATGCGGGTGTCGCGGGTCTTGCCGATGGCGTCGATTTCGTCGATAAAGATGATGGCCGGAGCCATTTTGCTGGCCTGCTGGAACAGGTCCCGGACGCGGGACGCGCCCACGCCCACGAACATCTCCACAAAGCCGGAGCCGGAGATGGAGAAGAACGGCACATTGGCTTCACCGGCCACGGCCTTGGCCAGCAGCGTTTTACCGGTACCGGGAGAACCCACCAGCAGCGCGCCCTTGGGCAGCTTGGCGCCGATTTCGGCGTACTTCTGGGGGTTGTGGAGGAAGTCAATGATTTCCTCCAGAGACTCCTTGGCCTCGTCCTGACCGGCCACATCCTTAAAGGTGACACCGGTCTGCTTCTCCATATAGACCTTGGCGCTGGACTGGCCGATGCCGCCGAATCCGCCGCCCATGCGCTTGGACATGGAGCGGGTCAGGAAGGACAGCAGCAGCACCCAGATGGCTATGGGCAGTATCCAGGAGAGGATAAAGCTCATGACGGGGCTCATCTGCTCGACAATTTTGGCGTCGTAGTGGGCCCCCGCTTCGGCCAGCTGGGTTTTCAGCTCGCTCAGTTCCAGATTGGGTATGATGCCCGTGTAAAAGATTTTCTGTTCCCGTGGGTCCTTTTTGGCCTCTTCCCGGGAGAGAATCAAAATCCGGTCACTCTGGAACTCCACAGAATCCACCTGATTGTTGTCCAGCATTTCCTCAAAGACATCATAGGTGATCTGCTCATAGCGGGAGTTGGAGATGGTTTCGTACAGCGAATTGATCAGGACGGTGAAAATCAGCGCCACCACCACCATAATGAGGATGGATTTTGGCGTTTTATTGTCACCGGTTTCCGGGGGTCTTCCCGGCTTTTTCGGGTCGTTGTTCAACAATCATTTCCCCTTTCAAATTGGACCGCCGGACCTGCCGGGGTCGGTATTCATCATACCATAGCCGCCCCCAAAAGGCAACCGACGGCCGGGGCGTTGGTGTAAATATTCTGTGAATTTCTGTCAGAATGGGCCAAAAAACAAACGGTTGTGGGGGAACGGCTCCGATTGTCCGCCGCGGACCGTCCCGCCGTGTCCGGCTCGGTAAAAATACTTTTTCGACAAGCCGGTTGTGAAAGAGACGGGGATTTGGTATAATAGATAAACCTAGCGGATATTTTTGAGATATGGAGCACTGATGCTATGAGAGAACCGAAACCCGAACGCAAATTCCGTCCCGATGGCCGCCGTCCCCAGCGGCCGGAGGCAGCCCCGGCCGATGACGAGCACCTCATTGAGGGGCGCAACGCCGTTACCGAGGCGCTGAAGTCGGGCCGTACCATCAATAAAGTCTTTATCGTCTCCGGCGGCGGCGACCATGGTTTGGTACGCCTGTCGGCCATGGCCCGAGAAGCCGGGGCCGTGGTGGTGGAGACCGACCGGCGCAAGCTGGACCTGATGAGCCCCACAGGGGCCCATCAGGGTATTATCGCCATGGCGTCGGCCCACGATTACAGCACCGTGGACGATATGCTGCGTCTGGCCGAGGAGCGGGGCGAGAAACCCCTTTTGATTATTTGCGACGAGCTTTCCGACCCCCACAATCTGGGCGCCATCCTCCGCACCGGCGAATGCGCCGGTGCCCACGGCGTCATCATTCCCAAACGCCGCAGCGTGGGCCTGACGGCGGTGGTGGCGAAAGCCTCCGCCGGCGCCATCGAATATATGCCCGTGGCACGGGTATCCAATCTGGTGGCCGCCATCCAGGACCTCAAGGAGCGGGGCCTGTGGATTTACGGCACCGCCGCCGATGGAGCCACGCCCCTGCATCAGGTGGACCTGACGGGACCGGCGGCCATTGTCATCGGTTCCGAGGGCGACGGCATGAGCCGACTGGTGGCCGAACAGTGCGACTTCAAGGTCAGTATACCCCTGAAAGGCAAAATTACTTCGCTCAATGCGTCGGCCGCCGCCGCGGTCCTCCTGTATGAGGCCGTGCGCCAGAGGGGCTGACATGGCAAAACGGACCCACAGAAGCGAGGTGAAGGACCTGTGAGCGAGAAAAACCCCGAATCGTGGGAGAAGCCGGAGGAGGCGGAAGCGCCGTATTCTCTGGAAGACATTCTCAATGAATTTGGCGGCTGGAGCCGCCATACCGAGCCGGAGGAGCCGGAAAAACCGGAGGAGCCGAAGAAACCGGAGCCGTCCAAGGTGGAATTGCCGGAGGAGCCGGACCCGGTTCCCGATGACGAGGAGGGGCTGGAGGACCCGGAGGACGACAGCGAACCGGCGGACGCGCCGGAAAAGCCGCGTATCTGGCAGTACCGTCCCTCGGAGGAACCGGAGCGGGAATGGAAGATGCCCAGGCTCCAGCGGCAGCCGGTGGAGCCGCCGCCAAAGCGGCAAAAGCGGGAGAAGCCGGAGAAACCGGAAAAGCCTCCCAAAGAGAAGAAACCCAAGCCCGAACCGGTGTATCCGGAGCCGGGGGCGCTGTTTCAGGAGACATGCAAGCGGACCGGCGGGCTGGCTATGCGCCGCAGGCTCCTCTTCCTGCTGACGGCTGCCGCCATCGCCGTCACCTGTTTTGTCCATCTCGACAGAGTTCCGGCGGGGCTGAACCTGCCGGTGGAGCGGTGGTGCCAGATTTTGCTGGGGCTGCTGCTGTTGGGCGCGTTCTGTGCCTATGATGTGTTTTTGGGCGGTATCGTCCAGTTGTTCCGCCTGCGGCCCGGCGTGGATACCATGCTGACGGTGGCAACGGTGATTACCGCCGCTGACGGTCTGGCCCATATGGGCGAGGAGCCGCGCCTGTCGCTGTCGGCGCTGATGCTGGTGGAATTGTTTTTTGCCCTGTGGGGCAGGGTAGTGGCCAATCGGGCCCGCCGCCGGAGTTTGCGGGCGGTGCTCTCCATCCAGGGGACGCCGTCGGCGGCGGTCCGGTGCCGACGGGCCTGGGGCAATCGGGACTGTCTGTTCCGCCGGGACGGCACGCTGGACCGGTATGTGGCCGATCTGGAATCCCACGACGCCGTCAGCCGTGTTATGGCCGTTTACGCACCGTTGGTGCTGGTGGCCAGCGGCGCTCTGGCCGGTGCCTGTTCCGCCACGGCCCAGCGGGATTTCCTGCAATGCTGGGCCACCATGCTGACGGCCTCCATCCCCGTTACGGCGGGGCTGACCTATTGGCGGCCCTTTGCGGCGCTGGCCCGGCGGCTGATGCGCTCCGGGGCGGCCCTCTGCGGATGGAACGGTGTGCGGCGGCTTTTGGGCCACTGCTGCGTCACTCTCAGTGACGAGGACCTGTTCCCAAAAGGCACCGTCACCATGAACGGCATGAAGATGTTCAACAACTTCACCATCCATCAGGTGGTGGGCTACACCTACGCCGTGCTGCAGCAGACAGGCTGCGGCCTGGAGCCGGTGTTCCATGAGGTTTTTGTCAACCAGAACGGCCGGTCCTGTACCATTGATAACTTCCGCCGCTATGAGGGCGGCGGCGTGGGAGCGGGCATCCAGGGCGACGTGGTCCTGGTAGGCTCCCTGGCCTTTATGCGGGCCATGGGCGTGGAGCTGCCCGAGGGCACCAATGTGCGCCAGGCCATCTACTGCGCCGTCAACGGCCAGCTGGCGGCGGTGTTTGCCCTCAACTACAGCCCCCAGACGGGGGTCCGCGTGGGCCTTTCGACGGTGCTGCGGAGCCGGGGCCTGTCCCTGGTCCTGGCCACCCGGGATTTCTTCCTGACCCCCGCCGCCGTCAGCAGCAAGTATAAGATACCCGGCACCGCCCTGGAGTATCCCAACGCCGAGGAGCGGGCCCGGCTGTCCGGTCCCTTCGCCACCGCAGGCGGCGAGCAGGCGGTGATTCTGGCACGGGACCAATTTCTGCCCATGGCTGAGGCCGTCACCGGCGGCCGGGATTTGTACGGGGCCGTTATGGCGGGCCTGTGCATCAATCTGCTCAGCGGTCTGGTGGGCCTGGGTCTGACGGCCCTGCTGTGCTGGCTGGGCGCCTTCGGGGCGGCGTCGCCCTTCAATCTGATGCTGTACGGTCTGGCCTGGACGCTGCCGGCGCTGCTGCTGACGTCTATCGCCTCCCGTTAAATTCTCACCGCGTGTCCCTCTCCTGCGGACACGCGGTTTTTGCACGCTTTGTCCATGAACCGCCGGTGTCAATGGGCAGAAGCCGGGCAAAGTAACCAAAAATTTTATTAAAATAAAGCAGGATGCACAAACTTTCTGTAATTACAAAGAATGGAACATGCCGTTATTGAAAAGTAACAAACACAGGAGTATAATGGGGATTAAAGTTGGCGAATGTGATCGCCGACGGACAATTTACGCTGTAACAATTTCTATAGCCTGACTTGTCCTCCATCGAAAGGAGAAATTCACCATGTATACTGCCAAGGATATTCGAAACATCTGCTTAATGGGCCACGGCGGCGACGGTAAGACGACGCTGGTCGAGGCCATGCTATACACTGCCAAGGGCAGCGAGCGGCTGGGTAAGGTCACCGACGGCAATACGGTCAGTGACTTTGACCCCGAGGAGGTCAAGCGCGGCTATTCCATCGCCACGTCCCTGATTCCCGTGGAATTTGAGGGCAGCAAGCTGAACGTTCTCGACAACCCTGGTTTTAGTGCCTTTGCCGGTGAGATGCTCCAATCTCTGAAGGTCTGCGACTCGGCCATTATCGTGGCCGGTGCCAAGGGCCGTCTCAGCGTCGGCGCCGAGAAGAGCTGGAAGCAGCTGCGCGAGTCCGAGGTTCCCGCCTTTATTTGTATGTCCCGTCTCGACGAGGAGATTGGCGACTTCTTCACCACCCTGGACTATATGCACGTCAAACTGCATCCCGCCATCGTTCCCTTTATGTTCCCCATCTATGAGAATAAGAAGGTGGCCGGCTGCGTCGATGTCCTGACCGGCAAGGGCTACGACCTGGAGGGCAAGGAGAGACCCCTGTCTTCCGACGACCAGGCCCGTGTGGAAGTCTATATGGACAACATCAACGAGCAGGTGGCCGAGACCTCCGAGGAGCTTATGGAGAAGTATTTCTCTGGGGAACCCTTCACCACCGAAGAGCTGACCGCCGGTATCAAGCAGGCCATCCGGGAGCGGGTTCTGTTCCCGCTGCTGTGCTGCGGCTCCCTCAGCGGCTTGGGCATGCAGGGCGTTCTGCGGAACCTCATCGCCTATGCCCCCAATCCCCTGGAGGGCAAGCCCATGCTGACCGCCGACGGCGACGAGTTCACCCGTGACCCCGACGGCGCTCCCACCCTGTACTTCTTCAAGACCATGTCCGATTCCTTCGGCAAGAACTCCTATTTCCAGGTGGTGTCCGGCAAGGCTACCCCGGACCTGTCCCTTACCAACTTCCGCAGCGGCAGCAGCGAAAAGCTGGGCCACCTGTACACGGCTAAGGGCAAGAAGAACACCGAGGTCAAGGAGCTGTGCTGCGGCGATCTGGGCGTTCTGATGAAGGCCGCCAACGTCAAGACCAATGACACCCTGGGCGTCGAGGGCAAGTCTCCCGTCATTGCCCCGGTGGAATACGAGGAGCCCTGCTACTCCATGGCTGTTTATGCCAAGGTCCGCGGCACCGAGGATAAGATTGCCACGGGTCTGGCCAAGCTCAACGAGGACGACAGCTCCTTCACCTTCGGCATGAACCCGGAGACCAAGGAAATGGTTCTGTCCGGCGCTGGTGACATCCATCTGGATGTGCTTTGCGCCAAGCTCAAGAGCAAATATAATGTGGACGTGGAGCTGCGTCCGGCCAAGATTGCCTATCGTGAGACCATCCGGAAAAAGGTCCAGGTCCATGGCCGTCATAAGAAGCAGTCCGGCGGTCACGGCCAGTTCGGTGATGTGTGGATTGAGTTCGAGCCTCAGGATGAGACCGAGGATCTGATCTTCGCGGAGCGCGTCGTCGGCGGCGCGGTGCCCAAGAACTTCTTCCCTGCCGTCGAAAAGGGTCTCCGCGAGTCCATCAAGAAGGGACCCCTGGCGGGCTTCCCCGTGGTGTTCCTGAAAGCCACCCTGTACGATGGATCTTACCACCCCGTCGATTCCTCCGAAATGGCCTTTAAGACGGCTGCTTCCATCGCCTTTAAGGAGGGTCTGCCCCAGGCTGCCCCCACCATTCTCGAGCCCATCGGCCAGCTGAAAGTTACGGTGCCCGATGAGTACATGGGCGACGTTATCGGCGATCTCAACAAGCGCCGTGGCCGCATTTTGGGCATGACGCCCAAGGGCGACAACCAGCAGCAGGTGGAGGCCGAGGTCCCCATGGGCGAGATGTCCTCCTACGTCATCGACCTGCGCTCCATCTCTCAGGGCCGCGGCTACTTCCGTCTGAAGTTTGTACGCTATGAGGAAGTGCCCCAGATGTACCAGGCCAAGATTATCGAGGAGGCCAAGAAGGCCGCCGAAGCTGAATAAGTGTAAAATTCAACGCGGGACACCGGTTTGGTGTCCCGCGTTTTGTATGTGTGGCCGGACGCGCATATCATCCCGCGTGCGTGACGTCGATTGGTCCCATCCCCGTAGGGCGGGGGGACCGTGCTGGCAGGGAGGACTGACCATTCGTACAGGGTGCACAAAAGGCCGCCGTCCACCACCCGCTGACGGGGTGGGGACGGCGGCCTTACGGCTGACGCCGTGGGGATTGCGCCATCTGCGGATGGCGCTTTGGGACGCTGGGGGATTTCGCGCCGTGCGCGGCGCGGGTGTTTCGCCCGTTGCGGCGGGCGACCAGAGGCGCTGCCTCTGGACTCCGCGATTTTTTGAAAAAAATCGAGTAAAACTTTTATGATTCGTCATCGGGCTTCATGGGTTCCACCGTGGTCAAAGCCTGCACAGCATCATCAAAAATAATCCGCAGCTGGGCAAAGGTATCATTCAGCTGACGCAGGCAGATATTCAGGTCCGACATGACCGTATCCACATCGCCACGGGAGCCTTCCAGCTGCCGGGAAGTGCTGTCCATAATGGCGTTGACTTGACGGCACAGGGCGGCGGCTCGATTGCGGGCGGCGCGCTCCACGGCTTCGGCCCGGCGATAGGCTGCCAGCTCCTCGGCGGAACTGGTCGCGGGCGGGGCAATGGGCACCACTTCCGGCTCCGGCTCCGGTTGGGTGGGAATCTCCGGTTCCTCTGCCTGAGGCGCTTCCTGGGCTTCTACAGGCGCCGGAGCCGGCTCCGGGGCCGCTTCCTGCCGGGCCTGGAGCGCTTCCAGGTCGGCCCGCAGACGGGCGTTCTCGTCCCGCAGCTGCCGCAGGGCCTTTTCATGGTTGATGGCGCACTCCTCAATATAGGTTACCACGTCGGTGCGGTTAAAGCCGTTAAGGGCGGCACGAAAATTCCGATCCACAGACGGACCCTCCTTGTGTTTATGGAATGTATTGGTATTCTATCACGAATTCCCGCGAAACACAACGCACAATCTAAAGGGGCCGGATTTCCGTCACCGTCAGCCGGTCCTCGTCCACGGTGAAGCGCACATTGCACCCGGCAAAATCAAGACCGTAGATCCGACCCGGTTTGTGCTGATAGGCCGGACGGGGGTCCTGAGCCAGAACGCCCAACAACGCTTCCCGGCTGGCGGCAGGGACCACTTCCAGCAGGTCCGGCGGACAGTCCACCGACAGAGAGGCCCCCGCCGGGGCGCTGGCAAAGCCCCCCGACGCCTCCGGGTGACAGTCGGCGTAGGGAATATAGGGCTTGATATCGAAAATCGGCGTACCGTCCATAAGGTCCGCGCCGGATACAATTAAAATATGGCCCAGGTCCGGGTCCTGGCAGATGGTTTCCAGCCGGACACAGGACAGCCCCAGGGGATTGGGCCGGAACGGGGAGCGGGTGGCAAAGACGCCCATACGGGCATTGCCCCCCAGCCGGGGCGGCCGCACCGTGGGGGACCACTGGGTCCGGACCGATTCGGAAAACTCCCAGATAAGCCAGATATGAGAAAAGTCTTCCAGACCCCGCAATGCGTCGGGGTTGCGGAACGCCGGTTCAAAAACCACCGATGCCCGCAGCTGGGAGACAATGCCGCTTTGACGGGGGATGCCGAACTTGGTAGGGAAGTCGCTGCGGATGCGGGCGATTACCTGCAAGGGTGGAATTTGTTCCATGGAAGCACCTCCAAAATCGATTGCACAGACCGCAAAAGGCCCGGCTGCAATGCAGCCGGGCCTTTTGGCACGCCGGAAGGGACTCGAACCCCCAACCCTCAGAACCGGAATCTGATGCTCTATCCATTGAGCCACCGGCGCATGTCTGGTTAACGACAAATACTATACCACATGTTTTCCAAAAATTCAAGAGGTATTGTGCGACAAATTTTACGAAAAAATCTGCGGAATTTGATCGACCGACCATATAGTGTCTGGCGTTTTTCGACACGCTTCGATATAATGTCTCCAGAGGAGGGAAAGAGACATGACCCCAGGAGAAAAATTCGGCCACTCCATCCGTTGTCTGCGCCTGATTTCGGGCTTTACCCAGGAGGAGGTTGCCAACAGTCTGCAAATCAGTCAGACCAATCTGCGACGCATTGAATTGGGACACGGAAACCCCAGGTACAACACCGTTACGGATCTGGTGAACTTTCTGGCCACCAAGATCACCGGCGTACCCCAGAAAATTGAGCTGTTCAAATTAGAGGAATTTGTGGAAGAGCTCATTGTATGGCGGTACTGCCTCGTACCGGAGACGGCGTATCGGGAGGAGATCGGCTGGTTCCCCACATTTGGGATTATGGTGGAAGAGCGCTGGAAGGGCGAGTGGAAGGTCCGGGAGGATCAGACCATTCATGACGTGATGCTGGATGGTGCCCGCGCCACGGAACTGGTGGCCCAGCTCAATAAATACCACGTTTCGCCCCTGCATCTGTGGGAGATTTTAGAGGATCTTCTATGAGTGGGCGATCTGTTGCCAATGCCCTGGCGCTGCCCAGGGGCGTGACGTGTCTGGTGGGCGGCGGCGGTAAAACCACCCTGGCCCATGTGCTGGCGGCGCAGCTGCCGGGCTCGGTGATTTTCTGTACCACCACCCGGATTTTCCCGTCAGAGACGCTGCCGGTGGTCACCGGCGGGCCGTGGCAGATTGCTGCGGCCCTGGACCGGGCCCGGGCCGCCTGTGTAGGCACCCCGGCCCAGCAGGGCAAACTGGCGGCGCCGGAGGCGTCTCTGGAACAGCTGTGTCTGCTGGCGGACTATGTGATTGTGGAGGCCGACGGCTCCAAGGGCCTGCCCTGCAAGGCCCATCTGGAGTATGAACCGGTGATTCCGCCGGAGACGGATAGGACGATATTGGTGGTGGGAGCTTCCGGTTTCGGACAGCCCATTGCCCAGGCGGCCCACCGGCCGGAACGGTTCGCCGCCCTTTGCGGCGCGTCGGCGGAAGACATCGTGACGCCGGAACGGTTGGCGGCGGTGCTGAACGCTGAGGGCGGCTTCGATACGGTATTGGTCAATCAGATGGAGGATAGCGGCAGGGAAGCGGCAGCCCGTCAGCTGGCGGCCCTGCTGCCTGTTCCCGTGTGGGGCGGCAGCCTCCGCGCCGGACAGGTCCGACAGCTCTGAAAAAATGTGACCAAAGTCGTGAAATGCCATTGGAAATCGAAAAATTCTGTGCTATAATATAGGCGTTCGGTTCATCTAATGGGCAAAATGCCTGAAAAGGAGATAGTATAGTTATGGATTATGCACAGAAATCTCTGGAACTCCATGGTCAATGGAAGGGTAAATTGGAAGTGGTCCCCCGCGTGCCCGTCGGCACCCGCGAAGACCTGTCCCTGGCTTATACCCCCGGCGTGGCCCAGCCCTGCCTGGAGATCCAGAAGGACGTCAACAAGAGCTATGACCTGACCCGCCGTCACAACCTGTGCGCCGTCATCACCGACGGCAGCGCCGTGCTGGGTCTGGGCGACATCGGCCCCGAGGCCGGTATGCCCGTCATGGAGGGTAAGTGCGTGCTGTTCAAGGCCTTCGGCGACGTGGATGCCTTCCCCCTCTGTGTCAAGACTAAGGACGTGGACGAGTTCGTAAACACCGTTTATATGATTTCCGGCAGCTTCGGCGGCATCAATCTGGAGGATATCGCCGCGCCCCGCTGCTTTGAGATTGAACGCAAGCTGAAAGAGAAGTGCGACATTCCGATTTTCCACGACGACCAGCACGGCACCGCTGTGATCACCCTGGCCGGTCTGCTGAACGCCCTGAAGATTGTGGACAAGAAGATTGACGAGATCAAGGTTGTTGTCTCCGGCGCCGGTGCCGCTGCCATCTCCATCACCAAGCTGCTCATGTCCGCCGGTGTCAAGAACGCCATTCTCTGCGACCGCAAGGGCGCTATCTACAATGGCCGTACCGAGAACATGAACTGGATCAAGGAAGAAATGGCCCAGACCACCAACCCCAACATGGAGAAGGGCTCTCTGGCAGATGTCATTGTGGGCGCCGATGTGTTTGTGGGCGTGTCCGGCCCCGGCACCCTGACTACGGAAATGGTCAAGACCATGAACCGTGACGCCATCATCTTTGCCTGCGCCAACCCCACCCCTGAGATCTTCCCCGACGACGCCAAGGCCGGCGGCGCCAAGGTTATCGCCACGGGCCGCAGCGACTTCCCCAACCAGATCAACAACGTGCTGGCCTTCCCCGGCATCTTCCGCGGCACCTTCGACGTCCGCGCCAGCGATATCAACGAGGAAATGAAGATGGCCGCCGCCAAGGCTCTGGCCGACCTCATCACCGATGAGGAGCTGAACCCCGATTACATCATTCCCGCCGCGTTCGACAAGCGCGTGGGTCCCGCCGTGGCCAAGGCTGTGGCTGACGCTGCCCGCAAGTCCGGCGTTGCCCGCCTGTAAGACGGAACCGGCTTCCATACTGCCTGTGTTTCAAAACCGCCGTTGGAGGGTTCTCCAACGGCGGTTTTCTACGAGTTTCTCTGGTTTTTTTACAAAATGTATGGTAAAATTGTGGTACTATCGCACAAAGGAGAGCACCTATGCAGACCATTGCAGAGCGTTTGGCCCAAGAGCTGAACCAATCCCTTTCCCATGTGGAAAACGTTATCGCCCTGCTGGACGAGGGCAACACCATCCCCTTTATCGCCCGTTATCGCAAGGAGATGCACGGGGCCATGGATGACCAGACCATCCGGGACCTGGCCGAACGGCTCCAGTACCTCCGCAATCTGGAGGAGCGGCGCGGGGAGGTCAAATCGGCCATTGAAGCCCAGGGAAAGCTGACGGAAGAGCTGGCCGCCGCCATCGACACCGCCCAAACTCTGGCCGAGGTGGAGGACTTGTACCGTCCCTACAAGCAGAAGCGCCGGACCCGTGCCACGGTGGCCCGAGAGAAGGGGTTGGAACCCCTGGCCCGGACCATTTTCGACCAGGAGAAGGGGACACCGGCCCCGGAGGCTCTGGCCGCCGCGTACATCGATACGGAAAAAGGCGTGGAGACGTTGGAGGACGCCCTGGCCGGTGCATCGGATATCATTGCCGAATGGATTTCTGATGACGCCGATATCCGCAAGGTCCTGCGCCAGCAGATGATGCAGCGTGGCCAGATGGGGACCAAGGCCGCCAAGGAGGATACGGACTCCGTCTACCGCCTGTACTACGACTTCAACCAGCCCCTCCATAAGCTGCAAAGCCATCAGATTTTGGCCATCAACCGGGGCGAAAAAGAGGAATTTCTGAAAGTTTCCGTGAACGCGGACCGGGAGCAAAGTCTCCGGACCATCTTCCGCTCCGTGGTGGTACCCGGCTCGTCGGCCATGGCCTTTGTCCGGGCCGCCGCGGAGGACGCCTACGACCGGCTGTTGGAGCCGTCCATGGAGCGGGAAATCCGCAACGCTCTGACGGAGACGGCCAACGAGGCCGCCATTCATAATTTTGCGCTGAATCTGAAACCGCTGCTGCTCCAGCCCCCCGTCAAGGGCAAGGTCACCATGGGTCTCGACCCCGGCTACCGCAACGGCTGTAAGGTGGCCGTGGTGGACGGCACAGGTCGGGTTCTCGATACTGCTGTGGTCTATCCCACGTTTTCCGAGAAGAAAAAGGAGGAGGCCATCACCATTCTGTCGGGGCTGGTGAAAAAGCACGGCGTGGAGCATTTGGCCATCGGCAACGGCACGGCGTCGAGAGAGACGGAGCAGATGGCCGTGGAACTGATTCGCCGTATGGGCGGGGGCCTTTCCTATATGATGGTCAACGAAGCAGGCGCGTCGGTGTATTCAGCATCCAAGCTGGCCGCAGAGGAGTTTCCACAGTTTGACGTGAATTTGCGGTCCGCCGTGTCCATTGCCCGCAGGTTGCAGGACCCGCTGGCGGAACTGGTGAAAATCGAGCCGAAAGCCATCGGCGTGGGCCAGTATCAGCACGATATGCCGGAGAAGCAGCTGGACGCGGTGCTGGGCGGCGTGGTGGAAGACTGCGTCAACGCCGTGGGCATGGATGTGAACACAGCGTCGGCACCTCTGCTGAAACAGGTGGCGGGTCTGACGGCTACCACCGCTAAAAATATTGTGGCCTACCGGGAGGAAAACGGACCGTTCACCAGCCGGAAACAGCTGTTGAAAGTGCCCAAGCTGGGCCCCAAAGCCTTTGAACAGTGCGCCGGTTTTCTGCGGGTGCCGGAGAGTAAGCAGGTCCTCGACCACACCGCCGTCCATCCGGAGAGCTACGATGCCGCCGAAAAGCTGCTGACCCTCTGCGGCTATACCGCCGCCGACGTGGGCACCGCCGCCATTGACCAGCTGCCCCAGCGGTTGAAAGCGGTGGGTGAGGAGAAAGCCGCCGCTGCCTGCGGCGTGGGCGTGCCCACGTTGCGGGACGTGGCCGCCGAGCTGTGCAAACCGGGCCGGGACCCCCGCGACGAGCTGCCCGCCCCCATTCTCCGTACCGATGTATTGGAAATGAAGGACTTAAAGCCCGGTATGGTCCTCAGCGGCACGGTCCGCAATGTCATCGACTTCGGCGTGTTCGTGGATATCGGCGTCCATCAGGACGGTCTGGTCCATATCTCCCAGGTCTGCAATAAGTTTATCAAACACCCGTCGGAGGTGGTCGCCGTAGGCGACGTGGTGAAAGTGGCGGTCCTGGAGGTGGATGAAAAGCGGAAACGCATCAGCCTGACCATGAAGGGCGTCGAAAACTGACACCATAAAAAATAACAGAACTGACCGTTTCAAAGCGGTCAGTTCTTTGCTATGATGGTGACACTTCAGAGAAACAAAGGAGTCTTTCCCATGAAACAGTCCTATCTCAGCTTGCAGCGGGTCACGGCCATTGCCATGCTGGCGGCTATGTCCTATGTGGTGTTCACCTTTCTGCAAATCAAAATCAGCCTGCCCGGCGGCGACGCCACCTCCATTCATTTGGGCAACGCCGTCTGTGTCCTGGGCGCACTGCTTATGGGCGGTCTGGCCGGTGGTCTCGGCGGCGCCATTGGTATGACCATCGGAGACCTGTTCGACCCGGTCTATGTGATTTACGCCCCCAAAACGTTCCTTTTGAAATTGTGCATCGGCCTGATTACCGGCTTTGTGGCCCATAAGCTGGGGCGCATCAGCGAAAGCAATGACCCCCGCCATATCCTCCGCTGGTCGGCGCTGGCAGCGGCGGCGGGCCTGCTGTTCAATGTGATTTTTGATCCTCTGGTGGGTTACTTCTATAAGCTGGTGATTCTGGGCAAGCCTGCCGCTGAGGTGACGCTGGCCTGGAATGTGGCGTCTACTTCCATCAATGCAGTGATTTCCGCCGTTGCCGCCGTAGCGATTTACGCGGCGCTGCGTCCGGCGCTGCGCCGGGCGGGACTGGCCCAAAAGCTGGAGCCCCACCGTGCCTGACGCACCCAAAATAAAAAGTTTTTGTCAACTTTTTTCAAAAAGTTGCAGGGGTCCAGGGGGCAGCGCCCCCGGTCGCGCCTCGCAAGGCGCAAAACTCCCGCCGCAGCGGGCGAAACACCCGCGCCGCGCACGGCGCGAAATCCCCTGTCGTCCCAAGCGCCATCCGCAGATGGCGCAACTCCCGGCCAACGGCCAAAGCCACCGTCCCCACCCCTATGCGGGTGGCGGACGGTGGCTTTCTGTGTACCATCTTAAAATTCCTTCCGGTTGTAAATCCCCAGCGAGATAAAATACGAAACCACAAACGCGCCCACGGCCAAACTACAGAACAGCACCGGCAATGCCTGTACCAGACCGGCGGGAATCTCCGGCAGTACCATACCGTTGTCCCAGAGATTTTCCAGCAGCAGCGCCCCGCCGAAAATCACCACAAAGACGGTCATACTGATTACACGGGCCTTTTCCGCGCCGTATTTCAACAAAAAGGGGAGAATGACAGCGTTGAGCAGCAGTGTTACGGCGGCACAGCTGAGGGCAACCACAAGATTCTCCGTCAGCGTTTGTTTCGACAGACCCGCCAGAGACAGGCCCACCATCAGGAGCACGGCAAAGATGGAGCTGACAACAATTACCAGAGCCGTAAAGACATATTTTCCGGCCACCACGCCCCGGCGTCCGGCGGGGGTGGCGACGGCGTAACGGTCCCAGCGGGCCGCGTCATCCAGGGCCACGGAGGACATGGGAATGGTCATGCCCATAACGGTTACCAGTGCCCCCAGAATGGACACATCGAACACTCCGGCTACGGTCAAAGCGCCATAGGCCAGAAGGAACATCAGCAGGGTGGTCAGCTGCTTTTTTAATGTCATGCAATCCTTGTAAACCAGACCAATCATCGTACCGTCTCCTTTTCCGTTAATACCATGATTTCATCCAACGTTGCCGGGTCCACAGTCAGTTCCGGATACCGCCGCATAAAGGCGTGGCGGTCCTTCACCAGTGCTTCACAGCCGAATTGTCCCACCCGGATGCCGCCCAGCAGGGAGCGGTCCACCCGGTCCAAATCGGACCGGCCGCAAATCAGTTTGCCGTAGGTGTCCAAAAGTTCGTCCTTGGCCCCGCTCAGCGCCACCCTGCCATGGTGGAGGTAGGTCACATAGTCGGCGGCCTTTTCCAAATCGCTGGTGATGTGGCTGGAGATCAGCACCGCGTGGGTCTCGTCCTGAATAAATTCGAGAAATTCGTCGAGAATTTCATCCCGTACCACCGGGTCCAGCCCGGCGGTGGCCTCGTCCAGCAGCAGCAATTTTGGTTTGGCGGCAAAGGCAGCGGCAAGAGACAATTTCATTTTCATTCCCCGGGAAAAGGACTTGATGGGGGCGGTTTCCGGCAGGTCAAATTTTTTCAGATATGTCTCATAGCACCGCCGATCCCAGTTGGGATAGATGCGGCGCAGGCTCTTGCCCACCTGAGCCGGGGTCAGCGCCTCGTGGAACAAAGATTCATCCAGCACCACGCCAATCTGAGACTTGACGGCTTTTTCGTCCCTGCGGTGGTCCAGGCCGAACACCCGGATGGTACCGGCGTCGGGCCGGACCAAATCGAGAATACATTTGATGGTGGTGGATTTTCCGGCGCCGTTTTCACCGATCAGCCCCATGATGGTGCCGCCGGGCACCGTTATGGAAACGTCGTCCAGTTTGAACGTGCCGTAATCCTTGGTCAGATGGGAAATTTCCAATGCGTTCACAATGAATTACTCCTCTCCATACAGAAGGCTGAGGGTTTCGGTCAGCTCGGCCAGGGAGACGCCGCCGGTTTTGGCGATGTCCACGGCCTGGGACAGATGTTCCTCGGCCCGCCGCAGCGTCTCTTCGTGGACCAACTCCAGATTGCGGGGGGCCACAAAACACCCCTTGCCGGGGACGGTGGTGATAAATCCGTCCCGTTCCAATTCCTCATAGGCCCGCTTGGTGGTGATGACGGAAATGCGCAGCTCCTTGGCCAGCAGCCGCATGGAGGGCAGGGCCTCGCCCTCCCGCAGCTCCCCCCGCAGAATCAGGCCCTTGATCTGCCGGGTGATCTGGTCATAGATGGGCACGCCGCCGGAATTGCTGATGATGATATCCATGGTGCACCTCGTGATGTCATATTGTATATACTTGACATATACAGTAATACCACATAGATACACAGCTGTCAAGGGGGAGGGAGAAAAAAGGCCGCCGTCCGCCACCCGCATGGGGGTGGGGACGGCGGCCTTGCGGCATTGCCGCAGGGGTTGCGCCATCTGCGGATGGCGCTGGGGACATATAGAGAGTTTCGCGCCTTGCGAGGCGCGACCAGAGGCGCTGCCTCTGGACTCCGCGATTTTTTGAAAAAAATCGAGTAAAACTTTTCAATTTTCTTACAAGAGCTGGCCGTAACGGCGGACATAGAGATTTTTCAGCAGTGTCGCCAGGGCCATATACAGCAGAATGCAGGGAACCAGATAGGCGAAGTACACAGCGGGCAGGGCGTTGAATCCGATGGCCGCGCCGAACGCCGTAAAGGGTACCAGCGTCAGCAGGGCAATGCCCATTCCAGTGAGCACCGTCACAGGAGCCGAAGCCCGGCTCTGGATAAAGGGCAGCTTGGGGGTACGGATCATATGAATGACCAACGTCTGGCTCCACATGGACTCCACAAACCAACCGGCCTGGAACAAAGCCACATAATGCTGCTGCATGGCCGCCAGCTCCGCACCAGAGAAGTGGCTGGAAAGCTGATGAAAGGGGATGCCGTGGGAGACCACCAGGGGGCAGATGAAGAAGTACAGCACCGCGTAGGTCAGCAGATCAAAGATGGAGCTGACGGGACCCATCCACACCATGAACCGGCCCACGGAATTGGCGTCCCAGGTCCGGGGCTGGGCAATGAATTCCTCGTCCACATGGTCCCAGGGAATGGCTGTGCAGGACAGGTCATAGACCAGATTTAGCAGAATCAGCTGCAAGCTGGCCATGGGCAGGAAGGGCAGCAGCGCCGAAGCCGCCAGCACAGAGAACATATTGCCGAAGTTGGAAGAGGCCGTCATCTTGATGTACTTGATCATGTTGGCGTACGTCTTGCGGCCCTCAAGAATGCCGTCCTCCAGCACCATCAAATCCTTTTGCAGGAGAATCAGGTCGGCGGCTTCCTTGGCTACATCCACCGCCGTATCGACGCTGATACCAATGTCAGCTTCCTGCATGGCGGCGGCGTCGTTGATGCCGTCGCCCAGATGGCCCACCGTGTGGCCATTGGCCCGGAGCGCCTGGACAATGCGGGTTTTCTGAGCGGGGGACAGCTTGGCAAATACCGTCGTCGTTTCCACCGCACGGGCCAGGGTCTTGTCGTCCATGGCTTCGATATCGCTGCCCAACAGCAGATGGTCCACCGGCAATCCCACCTGACGGCACACCGTGGCCGTCACCTTGTCATTGTCGCCGGTCAGGACCTTGACGGCCACACCGTGGGCCGCCATGGCGGCAATGGCCGCAGCAGCGGACTCCTTGGGGGGGTCCAGGAATGCCAGATAGCCCAGCAGCACCATGTCCTGCTCGTCGGCCACGCCGAATGCATCCACCGGGGAGGGGTTGCTCTTCTGTGCCAGAGCCAGCACCCGGAAGCCCTTGTCGTTCAGGGAAGCCACCGTGTCCAGAATCCGGCGGCGCAGGTCCTCATCCAGGGGCCGAACCGCGCCGTCACACTCCGCATAGGCGCAGACGGAGAGCATCTCCTCCACAGCCCCCTTGGTCACCATCTGGGTTTTGCCCTGACGGTCCCGGACCACTGTGGTCAGACGGCGGCGCTGGAAGTCGAAGGGAATCTCGTCCACCTTCTCGTAGGCTTCGGACAGGTCCGTGAGCCGGGGATCAGCAGCTTCCGATTCCTCCGTTTTGCGGATAATCGCCAAATCCATGAGGTTTTTATATCCGGTCTGGAAATAGCTGTTCAGGTAGGCGTGGCGCAGCACCCGCAGGTCCTCCCGGCCTTCCACGTTCCAGTGGTATTCCAGAACCACCTCGTCCCGGGTCAGCGTGCCGGTTTTGTCGGTGCACAGCACATCCATGGCGCCGAAATTCTGAATGGCGTTGAGATTTTTCACAATGACCTGCCGCCGTCCCATGACCACCGCGCCTTTGGCCAGGCAGGTGGTGACAATCATAGGCAGCATCTCCGGCGTCAGACCCACGGCCACGGAGATGGCGAACAGGAAGGCCGACAGCCAGTTGCCCTTGGTCAGCCCCGTCAGCACAAAGACCAGGGGCACCATGACCAGCATAAAGCGGATTAGGACCTTGGACACGGCGTTGATGCCACGGGTGAAGCTGCTCTCGGTGGGCTCCTTGGACAGGCTGGCGGCAATGGCGCCGAACTGCGTTTCGCCGCCGACTGCCAGTACCACGGCGGTCGCCGTGCCGGACACGACACTACTGCCCTGGAGGGCCAAATTTTCGCATTCTGCGGCGCTCTTGTAGGCGGGAAGCGCTGCCGCCGTCTTTTCGATGGGGGCGCTCTCACCGGTGAGACCGGCCTGGCTGACGAAGCAGTCCCGGGCCTCCAGAATGCGGACGTCGGCGGGAATCAAATCGCCCACGGACAGGTGAATGATATCGCCCACCACCAGCTCTTCCAGGGGCAACTCCTGCCGCTCTGCGCCGTCGCGGGTGACGGTGCAGGTGGTGGTAATCATGGCCAGGAGCTTTTCCGAGGCGTTGGAGCTGCGGCGCTCCTGGACAAACCGCAGAATGCCGGAAATGGTCACCATGCTCAGAATGATGATGACCGTAATGGGGTCGAATTCCTCCGGCGTGCTGCCGAACAGCGAGAACCGGGGAAAAATCATGTCGGTGACAGTGGACACCAGGGCCAGGCAAAACAGAATCGCCGTAAAGGGATTGACAAAGGCGCTCCACAGCTGATGAAACAGGGAGGGGCGGCTGCTGCGCTCCATGGTGTTGGGGCCGTACTGGGTACGGCTTTCCGTGACTGCCTCAGGCGTGAGGCCGGAAAGGGCGGTGTGCAGGTGCTCCAGCACCGCACGGGAGGGGTTGGTGGCTGCGAATTGCAGCCGCATGGCCTGCTGGCCGGCACGGACAGCAGGTGTGTTCATAATTCTCTTCATTGGTCGTTTCCTCCGTTCCGTAAGATCGGCGGCAGAAACGAGCGGCGCGGCCCATGGGCGCCCAAAGGCCGTGTCGTGGCTTCGGCCGCATACTGTGACTGCTACTTCTGTCGTTGTCCATGGTTCGCACCTCCTTCAGAGATTGAAAAATGCATGGTTTGCGTTGGCGGTTGACGCCAAATTCTGCGGTCTTGTTTCAGACCATAGCCAGCTTAGCGAATTTACAGGAATTTGCCCATGGCAAAATCCTTGCAATTTTCTTGCGATTCAGAAACCATCCACCAGGCGGTAACCCACGCCCCAGACCGTGAGCAGATGGACCGGTGCGTCGGGATTGGGTTCAATTTTCCGGCGCAGCTTGTGGATAAAGGCCATAATATTGCTCTCGTCCATGTAGTAGGGGTCGCCCCAGACGGCCTGATAAATCTGCTCTTTTGTAAAAACTTGTCCGGGTTTTTGCATTAAAAGCAGGAGAATATCAAACTCTTTTGGGGTCAGCAGTAATTCCGCGCCCTCCTTGAGAACCCGGTGGCTGCTGGGGTACATGGTCAGCGGACCGCAGACCAGCCGCTCCTCCGGAACAATGGCCGGTGTGTCCGCGGGCAGCAGTTCCATCATCAGAGAGGACACATGTCCCTGCTGTAAATCGGACATGGCCTCATGGAGCTCCGCCGCGCCGGAAAGGGTGGCGGGAGCGTGTTCCAGCTGGGCCAGAAGCCAGCGGTGCAGGGCTGGTTCCAGTTTGAGAAATTCCATTCTTTGCTTCATGAGGCACCTCCAGTTCCGGCGGCAACGCCGCCTGTACTTTTGTTAAGTGAAGTAAAAAACGAGGGAGTTGTCCGTCCGGACAAACCCCTCGTTTTATGCAGATGGTATGCGGTGTTTTCGACGGGTGCGGAGATCCAGCGCCACCAGCGCGCCGCACCACAGCAGCAGCACCCCCAGAATCAACAGGGCGCAGTTGCGGAAAAAGGACTGCGGCAGCAGCAGAATGATGGGATCGGTCCGCCAGTCGAAGACCCAGTTGGTCTTACCGGGGAAAAACACCGTATGAAACAGGACAAAGGCCCGGTCAAAATCGAGAGCCGCCAGAGCGCCGATGATCAAAAACACAGCGCCCAGCCCCACAGCGGCCCAGAATCCCGGCCCGTGACCCAGCAGACGCGCCGGGACCCGACGGGTCCGGCGGCCCAGAAACCACAGCAGCAGCCATGCTGCCAGGGAACCGGTCAGAATTGCCAAATCCAGCCGGAAAAGCACGCCCACATCGGCAAAATGATCCCGCCCCGATTCCGAAAAGGGCAGAACACCGGCGGAGAACACCTCCGTCCGGCCGATGCAGAAGTCCATCATTTCATTGTAGGCCTGCCGAATCTGGTCCGCCGACAAGCCCGTCTGCTCCACCAGTCCCAGGGGACCAATGTGCAGGTAGTAGAAAAACCGGCAGAGGATGGGGACGGCAATGGAACCACTGAGGACCAGCAGTGCCGTGACCACGGCCCGCAGCACCGTCAGCAGGCGGCTGGGGCGGGTCAAATTTTCGTCTCCATGACCGTGTCGCCGTCCAGCTCTTTCCAGACGGCCCGGTCGCCCTCCAGCAGCATATACCCCCGGTGGGAGTTCTCCTTGGGAATGGACACGGAGCCGGGATTCCAATAGGTGAATCCATCGTGGGCCTTGCACCGGGGCACATGGGTGTGACCGCAGAGCAGAATGTCCTTGGGCTGCAATTTGGGCGGGTTGTTCTCACCGAAAAGGTGGCCGTGGGTGGCATAGATCAGACGGCCATTCCAGGTCAGCACGGCGTAGTCGGCCAGAATGGGGAAGTCCAGCACCATCTGGTCCACCTCGCAGTCGCAGTTGCCCCGGACGCACAAAAGCCGGTCAGCCAGCGGATTCAGCATGGCAATGACGGCTTTGGGATCGTAGGCCTTGGGCAGATCGTTGCGGGGGCCGTGGTAGAGAATATCCCCCAGCAGCAGCAGCCGGTCCGGCTGCTCCCGCTCGTAGGCATCCAGCAGCTTGCGGCACCAATGGGCCGAGCCGTGGAGATCGGAGGCAATCATCAGTTTCATGGAAGAACACTCCTTTTTATGGATTCAAAATCCGGGCGGCCAGGGGCCGGTGCTGTATCATGGCCCCCTTGGGGCAGAACTCCTGACAGCAGAAGCAGCGGATACAGGCCCGGCGGTCGATGACCGGCAGTTTATTTTTCATCGTAATGGCCTTGGCCGGGCAGACGTGGGCGCATTCGCCGCAGCCGACGCAGACCGACGGCTTCACCGTGGGCCGGGGGCAGACGGCAGCCTGGATGACGGCGCCGCCCACACGGCCCAAAAGACCGCCGCGACCCCGGAACAGCAAGCTGCTCTGGCCCTGAATGCGCTGGTAATCGGGCACGATAAAGTCCCGCCAGCCGTCGGAGACGGTGAGTTCCTCCACCGTGGCCGGAATCATCTGCCGCTCGTAAGCGGCCTCCAGAGTGGGCACGTCGCTGCGGCTCAGTCCCACCAAAGCGGCACAGACCAGGTCGAGATGGTGGGGGCTGGCCGAGGCGGCCAGACAGCCCACGGGCCGGGGCGTACCGGACGTGGGGCCATTGCCCTCCATGCCCACAATGGCATCGCAGATGTGGAGCACCGGTTTTACATATTCATCCAGATCAATGATCATCCGGGCGAAGTCCGCCGGATTGGAAAACTGGAAATGGAATTCCGGCTTGCGGGTGCCGGGGATGACGCCGAAAAGGTTTTTTGCACCGCAGGACAGGGCCATCATACCGTGGGTTTTCAGCTTGCATACGTTGATGATGGCGTCCACGGAATCCAGCCATGCCGTATAGGGAAAGCGGCGGCAGATTCGGCCCTCGGGGTATTCCACGTCCCGTTGGGAGAAATCCTGGTTGAGCCTGGCCCCGTGCTGTTCCGTCTCATGGAGTCCGGCGGCGCTGTAGACCCGGCTCACAAAGGCGGCATTGTAAAGTCCGCCGGGGCTGTCACCGATGATGACTTCCGCGCCGCACTCGGTCAGCAGCTCCGAAAGGGCGCTGAGCACCACCGGATGGGTGGTGCCGGCGGCGTCGGGTTTGAGAAATGTAATCAGATTGGCCTTGAGTCCCACACGCATACCGGGGCGTACCCAGTCCAGGCCCCCCAGGGGGGACAGCAATTGCTCCAACGCCTGGCGGCACTGGGACAGATCGTATGTAGAACAGGGAACAACAGACACATCCATGGCCAAAACTCCTAGTGAAATTATTCCAATTCGTTTTCAGTATACCACAGTCCAACCGTGTCTGTAAAGATAGTACAGTAGATTTACGCAGTAGAATTTCGACGAATTTCCCGATTTTTCAAAAAATCTCGTTTACACAGCCGCAATTTCGTATTAAAATAGTAGACCCGGACGGCCGCCCATGGGCGCGGTCCAGGTAAAAACAGGAAAGGAAGTGGCGTGATGTCCCCTTACGATTCCGACGATCTGGACGAGATTTTGTCGGATGTCCGGCGGCTGCTGGGCGAGGACGGGGCCGACGGCGGAGACGTGCCTCCGGAAGAGCCTGCCGCACCCAGCCACAAAGCCGTCTCCGACGAGACGCAGCAATATACTCCCATTCATATGCTGCAGCATTCCAAACCGGTGCCGCCCTGGGAGCAGCCCGATTTTGCCGGTGAATATTTTGGCCCCGAGAACCGGGCCCAGGTGGTCCGCAGCGCTTCGGCCCGGGCGGCCCGGCCTGTGGAGACGCCCACCGGCGGACGCAATCCCCAGCCAAAGCCCTCGGCGGCCCCGCCCCAGTCCCGCAGCGACGCCCAACGGGCGGTCCGCCGTGCCCAGGGCCCCATGTCCGCCCGGCAGATGTTCGAGGACGAGGACGACGACGAGGATGAGGAGGACGACGAGGTGTACGAGCGCCCCAGAAAGAAACGCAAAGGCCGTTGGATCAAGCGCATTTTCATTCTGCTGCTGATTCTTCTGGTGCTGGCGGCTCTGGTGGCCCTGGTGTCCAAGATCATCGCCACCCAGCCCGTCTACGACGGCGCGGACAGTCTGGGCGCCCGCAAGGCCGGTTCCTCCACCATTCTGCTCATCGGTACCGACGAGGGCGGCACCCGCACCGACACCCTGATGCTGATGAATGTCAATACCAGTGACAAACAGGTGTCGCTGGTCAGTATTCCCAGAGATACCCGGGTCAACGGCTCCTATTCGGTGCCCAAAATCAACGGCGTCTACGGCATCAACGGCGGCGGCGAGGAGGGCATGGAAATGCTCCGGCAGCGGGTGAAGGAGTCCATTGGATTCTGGCCCGACGGCTATATTATGGTCAATCTGGACAGCTTTGTGGACCTGGTGGATATCATGGGCGGCGTCACCTTCAACGTGCCCCAGGATATGTACTACAACGACCCCAGCCAGGATCTCTACATTGATTTGAAGGCCGGCGAGCAGAAGCTCAACGGCACCGAGGCCATGGGTCTGGTGCGGTTCCGTTCCGGCTATGCCACGGCGGATTTGGGCCGTGTGGATGTGCAGCGGGACTTTGTCTCGGCGGCGGCCAAACAGTGGGTCAGCCCCACGCTGGTGTTCAAGACGCCCCAGCTGGTGGCCTGGCTGGGCGGCAATGTGGAGACGGATTTGAGCGTCAAGGAGCTGTCGTGGCTGGCCTGGTCCATGCTGCGCTGTGATTTGGACAATATCCAGACGGAGACGCTGCCCGGTACGGCCACCACCATTTCCGGCGGCTCCTACTATCTGCTGGACCCCTACACGGTGCCCGATACGGTGAACCGCTGCATCAACCCCTATGAGCGGGATATCACTGTGGATGATCTGTACATCCGCGGCTATTGAGGTAAAAAATGGACGAATTTTACATCGATCAAACGCTGTATCACGGGCGGCCCGCTTCGGCGGCCAACCGGCTGGACAAGGAGATGGCCTGTTATGATCTGCTGGACCGGCTGGAAATCCCGTATGCCCGTGCCGACCACAGCCACGCCGACACCATCGCCCAGTGTGAGGCCGTGGAGCAGGTTTTGGGGGAGAAGATCTGTAAAAACCTGTTTCTCTGTACCCGGCAGAAGACCAACTTCTATCTGCTGATGCTGGACGGGGAAAAGGTGTTCAAGACCAAGGACCTGTCCAAGCAGCTGGGCGTGGCCCGGCTCAGCTTTGCCGGTGCCGAGGAGATGGAGCGGTATCTGAATCTGACGCCCGGTTCCGTCACGGTGCTGGGACTGATGCACGACACGGAAAACCAGGTGCAGCTGGTCATTGACAAATCCGTGGCCGACGCGAAAAATGTCAGCTGTCACCCCTGCATCAACACGTCCACCATCTGGTTTACCATGGACGATTTGCTTCATAAGGTGCTGCCGGAGCTGCACCACGAGCCGATTTTTGTGGATTTGCCGGTGGAGGAGCCGGAAGCATGAGCGTCTATGTGCTGCCGTCGTTTACACCGGCCCAGCGGGAACGGCTGCGGGCTGCCGCCGGGTCCGTGCCGGTGCTCTTTGCGGAGGACTGCGACGAGGAGCAGCGGCGAGCGGCCTTTAGGGCCGCAACAGCCATCGTTGGAGAGCCGAAGCCGGAGACGTTGGCGGACGCGCCCAATCTCCGGTGGATTCAGATGACCTGGGCCGGGGCAGACCTCTATACCAAGGCCCCGTGGTTTCCGGACAACGTTCTGGTCAGCTGCGCCACCGGCGCATTTGGCGGCGTGATTGCGGAGTATATCCTCGGCGCGGTGCTGCTGCGGCTTCGCCACCTGGACGCCTATGTGCGCCAGCAGGAGCGGGGCGTGTGGCGGCCCCAGCTGTCGGGAAAGGGCATCGAGGGCGCGACGGTTTTGATTGTCGGTGCCGGAGATATCGGCACGGAGCTGGCCAAACGGCTGCGGCCCTTTTTGCCCAGAGCCGTGATTGGCGTCCGGCGGACGGCACGAGAAAAGCCCGATTGCTTTGATGAGATGTATACCACATCGGCCCTGCCCCGATTGTGGGGAAGGGCCGATGTGGTGGTGTGCGCCCTGCCCAATACGGCGGAGACCAGGGGACTGCTGAGCCGGGAGGTATTGCGGGCCATGAAAAACACGGCCTTGCTGGTCAATGTGGGGCGGGGAACGCTGTTGGACCCGGATGTGCTGAATGCGGTGCTGGAGTCGGGCCACCTGGCCGGGGCGGTGCTGGATGTGACCAACCCGGAACCGCTGCCGCCGGAGCATCCGTTGTGGCGGCGGGAGGATGTGCTGATTACGCCCCATGTGGCGGGCGCCAGTTTCGGGGATGTGCCGGAGACTACGGAGAAAATCGTGGAGATTGTTTGCAGGAACTTGAAAAAGTTTTTGCATGGAGAACAGCCGGATAATCTAGTGGATTTCGCCACCGGATACCGCTCTTTAAACACCGCACAAGCCCAAAAATAAAAGGTTTACTCGATTTTTGAGAAATCGAGTAAACCTTTTATTTTTTGAGTGCTCAGGAGACTTTGGGCATGGTGCGAACACACCGCTCCACAATTTTCTGGCTCCGGGGCAGGAACCACTGGACCACAGGGCCAATCAGGAACACTGCCAGCACCGTACCCAATCCCACGGTACCGCCCAAGACGAAGCCCACCACCATAAACACCGCATCACACGTCATCCGGACCCACCGGAACTGAAACCGTTTCAATTTATCGGCCAGAATCACCGCTACCAGGTCATTGGGACCCGTACCGGCATCGGACCGAATCACCAGCGACATACCCGCCGCCAGAATCACGCAGCCCACCACCGACGACGACACCCGCAGCGCCATGGGCAGGGAAGCGTTGATGAAGCCCCCCAACAGCCACGTGAATGCGTCGATAATCGGCCCGCCGCAGAATGCGCAGACCACCGTACCCGGCAGCACATAGCCCCTGGTGGTCACCCGCATAATCGCCATCAACGCACAGGTCACAATCACATGGGTCGTGCCGAAGGACAGCCCCACCTGCATGGAAATGCCCTGGACCAGCACCGAAAAGGGGTCCGACCCCAAATCCGACTGCAAAAACAGCGTCACGCCCAGATGGGCCACCGTCAGACCCAACAGCAGCAGCACCAGCCGGATGGCCCACTCTTTCCAAGCTCGATGTTTCATCGGTTCCCCTCCTGCCGCTGCGCTTCAATCTGCTCGGCCAGTTCCGTCAGATAAACCCACCGTTCCGTCTTCTCGTCCAGCTGGGCTTCCAGCTGGCTTTTTTCTTCGCTCAGCCGCTCCAATGCCAGATAATCCGAGGCGTTTTCCGCAATCTCCCGGTCACAGGCGGCGATTTTTTCTTCCAACGCCGCAATGTCCGCGTCGATGGTATCATATTCCCGCTGCTCCTTAAAGGAGAACTTCAATTTCTTGGGCCGGGGCTTGGGCGGCTCCTTTTTCTCCACAGCCTTTTTCTCCGGGGCTTCCGGTTCGGGCCGGGACGCGGCGTAATCGCTGTAGTTGCCCACATGACGGGTGACAGCGCCGCCTTCGCTTACCTCGAGAATCTCACCGGCCAGCCGGTCCAGAAAATACCGGTCGTGGGACACGGCCAGCACCGGTCCGGGGAACGTCTCCAGATAGTCCTCCAAAATGGACAGCGTTGTAATATCCAGGTCGTTGGTGGGCTCGTCCAGCAGCAGCACATTGGGGGCCTGCATCAGAATGCTCAGCAGATACAGCCGCCGCCGTTCGCCGCCGGACAGTTTGCCGATTTGCCGGTACTGGACCTCCGGCGGGAACAGGAACCGCTCCAACATCTGCGACGCCGACAGAGTGCCCTCCGATGTGGTCACCTGACTGCCGATTTCGGAAATGCAGTCGAACACCCGCTGGTTGGGGTCCAGGTCCCGGCCCTCTTGGGTGAAGTAGCCGATTTTTACCGTCTGACCGATTTCCACCGTGCCGCTGTCCGGGGCCAGACGGCCCGCAATCATGTTCAGCAGCGTGGACTTGCCCGCGCCGTTGTGGCCCACAATGCCCAGCCGGTCCTCCCGGCTGATGGACAGGGAGAAATCCGCAATAGCCACCTTACCATCGTAGGATTTGGAAACGTGGTCCAATGCAATAATCTGCTTACCCAACCGGCTGGCCTGGGCCGCCACCTGCACCGTACCGTCGGCGGCCTCCTGGGTCTGGTTGACCAAGGCGTGATACCGCTCCACCCGGTCCTTGCTTTTGGTGGTCCGGGCCCGGCAGCCCCGCATAATCCACTCCCGTTCCCGCCGCAGCAGCGCTTGACGCTTTCGCTCCGACGCTTCCTGCATCTGGGCTTCCTGGTCCTTTAACTCAAGATATTTGGAATAGTTGGCCTCATAGAATCGTAATTTTGCATGGGACAACTCGGCAATCTCCGTGACAACCCGTTCCAGAAAATACCGGTCGTGGGTGACCATAATCAGACCGCCCCGGAATTTTTTCAGCCGTTCCTCCAGCCACGCCACCATGTCGGCGTCCAGATGGTTCGTCGGCTCGTCGAGAATCAGGACATCCGCCGGATGAATCAGCGCCGCCGCCAAGGCCACCCGCTTTTTCTGTCCGCCGGACAGGGTGCCCACCTTCTGCTCAAAATCGGTGATGCCCAGCCGGGTCAGCATGGAGCGGGCTTCGTACTCGGCCAGCTCCCGGAATTCGGCGGGCCAGGCGGCAAACACCTGCTCCATCACCGTATGCTCCGGCTCCATATGGGGGTCCTGGGACAGATAGGACACCTGAATGTTGGGGTCCAGCGTCACCGTGCCGCTGTCCGGCTCAGCGGCCCCGGCCATAACCCGCAGCAGCGATGATTTGCCGGTGCCGTTGATGCCGATGATGCCGATGCGGTCCCCGGCATTGAGGTGAATGGTCACATCGGTGAAAAGTTGACGGGTGCCGTAGTTCATGGACACCTGTTCTGCGCGTAACAACATGATGGAACTTCTCCGTTTCTGGTGATTTTCTCCATTGTATCACAGGACAGGCCCGTTGACCACGGGAACTTTTGCCGGTATACTGGTGGGGATACGTCCGGCAAATTCCTATGAATTGCCCGACGATAGAGGGAGGACGTTCCAACCATGCATCAACCTGCAAAACCCAGACGCGCCGCGGTCCGGCTGACGGCTGCGGCCCTGTCCCTGCTGCTTCTGCTGTTTCTGAGCGGATGCAGCCTGTTTTCCGGCGAAAAGAGCACAGAATGGCTGGTCAAGGGGCAGTATAAACCCCTGTATCCCGCCCAGTATACCACCGACAAGCTCATGGGCTGCCTGCGGGATGGGGACTTGGAGCAGCTGTATCAGGTGTTTTCTCCGGCGGCCAAAAATCAGCAGCGGGATTTTCAGGAACGTCTGGAGGAGCTGGAGGACTTTTTCCAGGCGGAGGTGCTCTCCTGGGAGCACGGATTGGGCGGCAATCTGTCCGACGGATATATCAGCGATGGACAGGTTCGGCGCTCCCGCGATTGGACCATTGAACTGGAAACCAGGGACGGGGCGTATGAATGCGCCGCCATCGATGTGATAGACGACGATTTTATTCCAGGCAATGTGGGGTTTTACAGTCTCACTGTCTTTCCCGAGGACTTGGGGCTGCTGTGCGGCAATGGCACGTTTTACAACGGGGCAGTCGGCAGCGGGGAGGAGCGGGCCGGTATTTTTCTCTCCTATCGGGAGGAAACCCCCGATGACGCGGATATGGAGCGGTTGATGGAACTGGCGGCAGCTGGGGACGGCGACGGCATTTTTCAGCTGTTTTCCCCCTATGCCCAGGAGCATGCAGAGGACCTGCCGGGGCAAATTGAAACGCTGATGACCGTTCTGGACCGGCCGATTCTCTCCCAAGAGTTGTACGGATGCGTGACGGAGCGGGACTATCTTCCCGGCAGGACGGAACCGGTGGTCAAACGGCATACCATGTATGTGCTGGAAACGGACGGAAAAACGTATGTGCTCCATCTGCGCGATCTGCTGGACCCGGAAAGCCGGGAGAGCCAGGGGCTTTACAGTGTGACGTTCCATGCAGAGGAACACAGCATCGACTATAAAAACCTGGGCTGGCAGACGCCGGGCGTTTTTGTCCGGCAGCTCACCGTGGACGCAGAGTTGGAGGGCATCGAAAACGGCTTTGCCACCGTGACGCTCACCACCAGTGTGGAGGCGGAGGTGACCTGCGACCGCGACACCGTCACGCCGAAGCAGTTGGACGCCCTCACCTGGGAAGTCACCATTCCCATGGAGTGGGAATACTACACCTTTACGGCCGCGACGGAGACGGAATCGGTGGAACAGCCGGTCACCGTGAACTCCGACGGAAAAGTGCTTTTGTACAGCAAATACGAACTCGATTGAGGGTATTGCCCTTTTTGTGATACAGACGCGAAAAGGGCTTGCACAGGATTTGGAAAGGCGGAATGGATATGGTGGTGGGACGGTTTGCACCCAGTCCCAGCGGACGGATGCACCTGGGGAACGTTTGGAGCGCCCTGCTGGCGTGGCTGTCGGTGCGGTCCCAAAACGGGGAAATGGTCCTGCGGCTGGAGGACCTGGACCCGGACCGGTGCCGTCCGGCATACTGCGACCAGCTCAAGGACGATCTTCAATGGCTGGGCCTGGACTGGGACCGGGAGCAGACGCGGCAGAGCCAGCGGACCGATGCCTATGCCGCATCTTTTTCCAAACTGGAATCCATGGGTCTGGTCTACCCCTGCTACTGTTCCAGGGCAGACCTCCACGCGGCAAACGCCCCCCACGCATCCGACGGCCGCTTGCTTTACGCCGGGACCTGCCGCCATCTGACGGAGCAGCAGCGGCGGGAGAAGACCAAAGCCCCGGCGTGGCGGCTGATGGTACCGGATGAAACCATCACCTTCACTGATGGTCTACAGGGGACCATCTCGGAAAATCTGGCCGCCGACTGCGGGGACTTTATCATCCGGCGGGCCGACGGCGTCTATGCCTACCAATTGGCCGTGGTGGTGGACGACCTGGAGGGCGGCATCACGGAGGTGGTCCGGGGCCGGGATTTGTTGGATTCCACCCCCCGGCAGCGGTACCTGTACAGATTGTTGGAGGGGACGCCCCCGGCGACGTACCATGTGCCCCTGCTGCTGGCCGCCGACGGACGGCGGCTGAGCAAGCGGGAGCGGGATTTGGATTTGGGGATTCTGCGGCAGACCATGACGGCGGAGGCCCTTTTGGGCCGTCTGGCATCCCTGGCGGGACTGCTGGACCGGCCGGAACCGGTGTCCGCCGGGGAATTGGTGCGGTATTTTCACTGGAATCGGGTTCCCAGCCGGGATATCTTTGTGGATTTTGGGGATTTTTGCTGAAAATGGAATAAAAGTAGGGCTGTCCGCCTTTACAATGAAAAGGCGATTATGTTATAATTTAGTTGTATGCAGGGCGGCTGGCGTCGCTCGCTTACCCCTCTGCGTCCATGGGTTGAACCCATGTTCGTTTTCTATGAATCCGGCGCGCCATCCCAACGGCGGGCCGAAAAATGAAGGGATGAACCATCATGTATAAAATCGTGCGCAAGCAGGAGCTGAACCCGACCGTCACACTGCTGGAGATTGAGGCCCCCTTTGTGGCCAAAAAGGCTCTGGCCGGTCAGTTCATCATTTTCCGCATTGACGAGAAATCCGAGCGGGTGCCGCTGACCATCGCCGGTTATGACCGGGAGAAGGGCACCGTCACCATCATCTTCCAGAAAGTCGGTCTGTCCACCAATATGCTGGGTGCGCTCAACGAGGGCGATTCCATCCGCGACTTTGTCGGTCCTCTGGGCCGTCCCACCAACATCGAGGGCAAGAAGCGCGTCTGTGTCGTCGGCGGCGGCGTGGGCTGCGCCATCGCTTACCCCTCCGCCAAGGCTTTCCATGAAGCCGGTGTGCAGGTGGATGTTATTGCCGGTTTCCGCAGCAAGGACATCGTCATCCTGGAGGAGGAGTTCAAGGCCGCTTGCGACAACTTCTACCTGATGACCGACGACGGCTCCTATGGCGAGCAGGGCTTCGTCACCGCCAAGCTGCAACAGTTGTTGGAGCAGGGCAATCAGTATGATGAAGTTCTGGCCATCGGCCCCATCCCCATGATGAAGTTTGTGGCCGCCACCACCAAGCCCTTCAACGTTCCCACCACCGTTTCCCTGAACCCCATTATGGTGGACGGCACCGGTATGTGCGGCGGCTGCCGTGTCACCGTGGGCGGCGAGGTCAAGTTCGCCTGCGTGGACGGCCCCGACTTCGACGGCCATCAGGTGGACTTTGCTGAGCTGATGAACCGGAACTCCGTGTACAAGGCACGGGAGACCGAGACGGCCAAGACTCATATGTGCCGCATCGAAGAGCTGGGCAAGGACCTGATCAAGTAAGGGAGGCAGTATAACCATGGCAAATATGCAGACCACCAAGACTCCGATGCCGGAGCAGGACGCCAACGTCCGTAACCATAACTTTGACGAAGTGGCCCTGGGCTATACTGCTGAGATGGCCGTCTCCGAGGCACAGCGCTGCCTGCAATGTAAGAAGCCCCCCTGCGTGGGCGGCTGCCCTGTCAACGTCCGTATCCCTGAGTTCATCGCCAAGGTGGCCGAGGGCGACTTCATGGGCGCTTATGAGATTATCACCTCCACCAACGCCCTGCCGGCCCTGTCCGGCCGCGTCTGCCCCCAGGAGACCCAGTGCGAAGCCGTCTGCGTCCGGGGCAAGAAGGGCGAGCCTGTGGCCATCGGCCGTCTGGAGCGCTTCGTGGCCGACTGGTACATGGAGAACGTCAACAAGATGCCCGAAAAGGTGCCGTCCAACGGTAAGAAGGTGGCCGTGGTCGGTTCCGGCCCTGCCGGTCTGACCTGCGCCAGCGATCTGGCCAAGAAGGGCTATGAGGTCACCATGTTCGAGGCTCTGCACACCGCCGGCGGCGTGCTGGTCTACGGTATCCCTGAGTTCCGTCTGCCCAAGGCCATCGTCCAGAATGAGGTTGACAAGCTGGAGGCCCAGGGCGTCAACGTTATGACCAACATGGTCATCGGCAAGGTCCTGTCCATTGACGAGCTGTTCGAGATGGGCTACAAGGCCGTCTTTGTCGGCTCCGGCGCGGGCCTGCCCATGTTCATGGGTATCCCCGGCGAGGCCCTGGTGGGCGTCTACTCCGCCAATGAGTATCTGACCCGCGTCAACCTGATGAAGGCGTTCCGGGAAGAGGACGATACCCCCATTATCCAGTCCAAGGCCGTGGCCGTCGTGGGCGGCGGCAACGTGGCTATGGACGCCGCCCGCTGCGCCAAGCGTCTGGGCGCCGAGCATGTGTACATCGTCTACCGCCGCGGCGAGGCCGAAATGCCCGCCCGTGCTGAGGAGCTGCACCACGCCAAGGAAGAGGGCATCGAGCTGCAGGTCTTGTGCAACCCCGTGGAGATTCTCAACGATGGCAACGGCCGTGTCGGCGCCATGAAGTGCGTCCGTATGGAGCTGGGCGAGCCCGACGCTTCCGGCCGCCGCAGACCCGTGGAGATTCCCGGCAGCGAGTTCGAGCTGCCCGTGGATACCGTCATCATGAGCTTGGGTACTTCTCCCAACCCCCTGATCCGCTCCACCACTCCCGGCCTGGAGACCAACCGTAAGGGCTGCCTCATCGTCAATGAGGACACTATGATGACCACCCGCGACCAGGTCTATGCCGGCGGCGACGCCGTCACCGGTGCGGCTACCGTCATTCTGGCCATGGGCGCCGGTAAGAAGGCCGCCGAGGCCATTGACGCCTCCCTGTCCAAGTAAGCACCATCCCCAAGGGCTGTTGCATTGCAACAGCCCTTTTTGTACATGCTATGGAAAAATGATAAAAATGGAGGAACAGTATGGCAACCTTGGAAAACACCATGGCCTTTCTGGACCGCAGTCCCAGCCCCTTCCACGCCGTGGCCGCTGCCGCGGATCTGTTGAATCAGGCCGGTTTCACCCGTCTGGAAGAGGGGAGCGCCTGGACCTTGGCTCCCGGTGGTCAATATTATGTCACCCGCAATCAGAGCAGCCTGATTGCGTTTCGCCTGCCAAGTGAAACGCTGACGGCCTGGCGCATGACAGCCGCCCACAGCGATGTCCCCACCTTTGCCGTCAAAGGGGACCGGCTGGACGGCGACGCCAAGTATGCCCGTCTGTCCGCCGAGGGTTACGGCGGTATGATTCACTATACCTGGATGGACCGGCCCCTGACCGTGGCGGGCCGCGTCATTGTCCGCACTAAAACGGGTGTGGAAAGCCGTCTGGTCTATCTGGACTGGGACCTGCTGACCATGCCCAGTCTGGCCATCCATCAGCAGCGGGATGTAAACCGGGGCCACGAGTTCAACGGCCAGAAGGAATTGCAGCCCTTGTATGGCCTGTCCGGCGGCAAGAGCCTGACGGCCCTGCTGGCCGAAGCGCTGAATGTGGCGGAATCGGATATTCTGGGCCGGGACCTGTTCCTGTGCCCCCGCCAGAAGGCCGTCCGCATCGGCGCGGAAGGGGAGCTGTTCCAGTCGCCCCGCATTGACGACCTGGCCTGTGCGTATGCCACGCTGGAAGGTTTTTTAAATGCCGGAAAAAGCGCCAAACTGGGGCAGATTTACTGCCTGTTTGACAATGAAGAGGTGGGCAGCGGCACCCGTCAGGGTGCCAAGAGCACCCTGCTGCCCGACGTGCTGGAGCGGGCAGCCGATGCCCTGCACCTGACCGGTGAGCAGCGCCGCATGGCATTGGCCCACAGTATGCTCCTCAGTGCCGATAACGGCCATGCCGTCCACCCCAATTTCCCCGAAAAGGCCGACCCGGCCAACCGGGTCTATCCCAACGGTGGTGTTGTGGTCAAGTATTCGGCCAACCAGAAGTATACCACCAACGGCGTCACAGCGGGCCTGTTCCGGGCCGTCTGCGACGAAGCCGGGGTACCGGTGCAGATCTTCGCCAACCGGGCCGACGAGGCCGGTGGCTCTACGTTGGGCAATCTGCTGACCCAGCTGGTCAGTATCCCCATGGTGGATATCGGTATGGCCCAGCTGGCTATGCACTCCGCTGTGGAGACAGCGGGCAGCGACGACCCGGCCCATATGGCAAAAGCCTGCGAAGCCTTCTTCTGCAAGGAATTTGTCCAGACTGCCGATGGTATCTATACCTTTTAATGTATAAGAATTGAGAAATCTTCCCAAACTCCCTTCAGAGGATACTGAAGGGAGTTTTTACTTATGAAAGTACAGGATTTTATGACGCCGGGGCCGGTCTGCGTGGCCCCGGAGGACATGGCCGCGTCGGCGGCCCGGGTGCTGTCCCGGTATAATATCGGCTCCGTGCCCGTCTGCGCCAAGGGCGGCAAGCTCTGCGGCTTGCTGACGGACCGGGATATCGTCTTGCGCTGCGTGGCGGCGGGTCTGCCGCCGGAAAAAACCGCCGTAGCCGATATTATGACCCGGCGCATTGTGGCTGCCGCCCCCGGCGATGACGCCGAGGAAGCTGCCCAGCGCATGGCGTTGGAACAGGTGCGCCGTCTGCCGGTGGTGGAGGGCGGCAAGCTGGTGGGGGTGCTGTCCCTGGGCGATCTGACGGTCAACGACCGGTTTCGCATGGAGGCGTCGGACTGTCTGGCGGAAATCTGCACCAATCTGAAAAAACGATAAGAAAAACCGGAAAAAATGCAAAAAACCATTTGACATCGGGCGGTTGTCCTGCTATACTGGAAAAGCCGCATCGAAGAGGTTGACAGTCGAGGTATGCCCTCGCACCTCCAGAGCGAGTCTACAAACAAAAGGTAGGTGCAATTTGAAATGCAGGCTATTATCGTTACCGGTGGCAAGCAGTACAACGTCAAGGAAGGCGACGTGCTGTTCATCGAAAAGCTGAATGTTGAAGCCGATCAGACCGTGACTTTTGACAAGGTTCTGGCTGTGGTTGACGGCGAGAACTCCAAGTTCGGTACCCCCGTGGTTGCCGGCGCTTCCGTGGCTGCCAAGGTCCTCAAGAACGGCAAGGGCAAGAAGATCACCGTCTTCAAGTACCGTCCCAAGAAGGACTCCAAGAGCTGCCAGGGCCATCGTCAGCCCTACACCAAGGTGCAGATCGAGAAGATCTCTGTGTAATGACCAGAGTCGAATTTTTTGATCAGGACGGCAGAATCACCGGATTCTGCTGCGAGGGCCACAGCGGTTACGCTGAGGCGGGCAGCGACATTGTCTGCGCCGCCGTCACCACGGCCATTCGGATGGCCGAGTGCACCATCAATGATGTGTGCGGCAGCCGCGCCAAAACCCGTGTCAATGACAAGGAGGCCCGGATCACCTTGACGCTCCCCGCAACCTGCGACGAGGAAGAGACAGTGCAGGCGGTACTCACCGGCCTGATGCTGACCCTCTGCGAGCTGCGGGATGAGTATCCGGATTATATCGAAGTCATGGAGGTGCAATAACATGCTTAACATTGGTTTTCAGTTCTTCGCTCACAAGAAGGGCGGCGGTTCCACCAAGAACGGCCGTGATTCCGAGGCCAAGCGCCTGGGCGTGAAGCGTGCCGACGGTCAGTTCGTTCTGGCTGGCAACATTCTGGTTCGGCAGAGAGGCACCCACATCCACCCCGGCAAGAACGTGGGCATCGGCAGCGACGACACCCTGTTCGCTCTGATCGACGGTACCGTCAAGTTCGAGCGCATGGGCAAGGACCGCAAGATGGCGTCCGTCTACGCTGTGGAGCAGTAATTTACCGATCAAAAATCCCGAACAGCACTGTTCGGGATTTTTTTCGTCATTGATTTTTGGAGTATGGAGGAAGACGATGTCTGCATTTATTGATAAAGTCAGAATCACCGTCAAGGCCGGCCGCGGCGGCGATGGCGCCGTGGCCTTCCACCGGGAGAAGTATGTGGCCGCCGGCGGCCCCGACGGCGGTGACGGCGGCAATGGCGGCAGCATTGTCCTGCGGGTGGACGATCACATGTCCACACTGATGGACTTCCGCTACAAGCGCAAATACACCGCCGCCGACGGCATCAAGGGCGAGGGCGGCCGCCGCAAGGGCAAGGCCGGTGAAAACCTCATCATCAAGGTGCCCCGCGGCACCGTGGTCCGGGATGCCGAGACCAATGAAATCATCAAGGATATGTCCGACGATGAGGACTTCATCCTGGCCAAGGGCGGCCGGGGCGGCTGGGGCAACCATCATTTTGCCACTCCCACCCGGCAGGTGCCCCGTTTTGCCAAGGCAGGACTGCCCGGCGAGACCCATGATGTGATTTTGGAGTTGAAGCTCCTGGCCGACGTGGGTTTGGTGGGTTTCCCCAATGTGGGTAAGTCCACGCTGCTGTCGGTCACGTCCAACGCCCGGCCCAAAATTGCCAATTACCATTTCACCACCCTGTTTCCCAACCTGGGTGTAATCTACGTGGAGGAGGGCGTCTCCTTCGTCATGGCCGATATCCCCGGCATCATCGAAGGCGCCGCCGAGGGCGCGGGACTGGGCCACGATTTTCTCCGCCATATCGACCGCTGCCGCCTGATGATTCATGTGGTGGACGTGTCCGGCAGCGAGGACCGGGACCCGGTGGAGGATTTCGAGAAAATCAACGCCGAATTGCGGGAGTATTCTCCGGAGCTGGCGGAGCGGCCCATGATTGTGGCCGCCAACAAGATTGACCTGCTGCCCCCCGACAGTGACAACCTGGAGCGGCTGCGCAAGTACGTTACTGAGCGGGGTTATGAGCTCTATGAAATCTCCGCCGCCACCACCGCCGGTACGCGGGACTTGATGAAGGTGGTAGCGGGTAAACTGGCCCAGCTGCCCCCGGTCATCGTCTACGAGCCGGAGTATGTGAAGCCCCTGGCCGAGGCCGGCGGCGTGGAGGAATTGACCATCGAGCAGTTCGACGACGTGTGGAGCGTCTCCGGCCCCTGGATGGAGCGGCTGCTGGGTGACGTCAATTTTGACGATTACGAGTCCCGGATGTACTTTGACCGGCAGCTGCGCAAGAGCGGCCTGTTTGCCCGGCTGGAGGAAATGGGGATTCAGGACGGCGACACCGTCAGCATCTATAACTGGGAATTCACCTACGAGAAATAAACAGAAGGCCCTTGTCTGCCGCCCGCAGGGCGGAGACGAGGGCCTTGCGGCGTTGCCGCGAGGGTTGCGCCATCTGCGGATGGCGCCGGGGACGCTGGGGGATTTCGCGCCGTGCGCGGCGCGGGTATTTCGCCCGCTGCGGCGGGCGACCGGGGGCGCTGCCCCCTGGACCCCTGCGATTTTTTGAAAAAAATCGAGTAAAACTTTTATTTTTGGGTTCTGGCCCGAGGAGAAGCTAATGATTCAATATGAAAATATTCACAAGGGTGTGTTTCTCCGTCGCCCCAACCGCTTTCTGGCCCATGTGGTCATCGACGGCAGGGAAGTGGTGGCCCATGTGAAGAACACAGGCCGCTGTGGAGAACTTCTGATTCCCGGTGCGGAGGTCTGGTGTACCTACCACGACGACCCAAAGCGAAAGACCCAATGGTCCCTGATTACCGTCCGCAAGGGCGACACCTTATTCAATATTGATTCCCAGGTTCCCAACCGGCTGGCCGGGGAGTGGATGCAGCAGGGCGGTCTGGGGGTGACTGTGGAACAGCAGAAAGCCGAGCACCGCTACGGCGACGCCCGGCTGGACTGGTATTTTGTTGCCGGAGGGCGGCCCTGCCTTCTGGAAGTCAAGGGCGTGACACTGGAGCAGGACGGCGTGGCCCGGTTTCCCGACGCTCCCACGGAACGGGGCGCGAAGCATGTCCACCATCTGCGGCAGGCTGTGGGGGAGGGCTACGGAGCCTATATCCTCTTTGTCTGTCAGATGGCGGGCATCTCCCGTGTGGAGCCCAATGTGGAACGGGACCCGGCTTTTGCACAGGCGTTGTGGATGGCACAGGAAGCGGGCGTACAGCTGTTGGCGGTGGAATGCGATGTGACGCCCGATTCCATCACCGCCGCCCGGCCTGTGCCGGTGGTGCTGCCCAGTCAGTGCATCAATTGATAAATCCCGTTGGCGATGGCGGCGAAGCCCTCGATTTCCAGCGTCTCACCCCGGACATTGGCGGGCAGACCGCAATCCGCGATGACGGCGGAAAGCTGTTCCTTGTTGAGATTGGAGAAGCCGCTGGACAGACCGTTGAGCAGCGTTTTGCGCCGCTGGGCAAAGCTGGCCCGGACCACCCGGAAAAAGAGGGCTTCGTCCTCGATGTGGCAGGGCGGCTCTGTCCGCATGGTCAGCTTTAAAATGGCCGACATGACTTTCGGCTGGGGGATAAAGCAGGAGGGCGGCACGTCGAACAGCAGTTCCGGCTGGGCGTAGTATTGGCAGAAGACGCTGAACGCGCCGTAATTGCCACTGCCGGCCTTGGAACAGATGCGCTGAGCCACTTCCTTTTGGACCATGACTGTGACCGCTTCAAAGGCCCGACTTTCCAGCAGGGCGGCCAGCACGGGCGACGTAATATAATAAGGAAGGTTGGCGCAGGCCATGGGCCGCAGACCGGGAAATTCCTCCCGCACCAGTTTGGCAATGTCCTGTTTGAGCACGTCGTCAAACTGAATGCGCAGATTGTCGAAGCGGCCCAAGGTTTCGGCTAAGATGGGCTGCAACGTCCGGTCCACCTCCACGGCCAGTACCTTTCCGGCGTTGAGACACAATTGTTCCGTCAGAGGGCCGATGCCGGGGCCTACCTCCAGAACGCCGCAGGTCTCGTCGATGCCGGCGGCCTCCACAATCTGCCGGGGTACCCAGCCCTGTGTCAAAAAATTCTGGCCCTTGGCCTTGGAGAACCGGAAGCCGTGGCGGTGCAGCAGCTCCTTGATGTCGTTGATATTGCAAAGATCCATGGTGATCCTCCGTGATATACTATATAATAATAGAAATCGTCCGTTGTCATGGATAGTGTACCAGACAACGGACGATTTTTCAATTTTTATTCTTCCACCACATAGATGGTCACAGGCCGGTAGCCGAACTGGATGCATTCATCCCATGTACTGAAATAGAGGTCCACTTTGTTGCCCTTGATCAGGCCTCCGGTGTCCTCGGCAATGCAGTAGCCGTAGACATATTGGCCGTCCTGAGAGACGATGTACAATTTAGAGCCCAGAGGAATCACGCTGGGGTCCACGGCCACCTTGCCCACCTCGGCCACAGTGCCGGAGGCCGTGTGGCCCACATAGCCGGGACAGTTGTAGGCCGTGGCCTTGCCGTTGATGACCCGTTCATATTCCAACACCTCGCCGCCGGCGGTGACAATGGCGTTGCCCTCGGCGTCGGTGGGCATGGCGGCGCTTTCCGCGCCGCGGATGACAATGCGGTCCTTGGCTTCGGTGGTCACATTGGTGTCGGTGACCGTGCGGCTCACCTCCACACCGTTTTCATAGGTGACAGCGGCGGTGACGGTCTGCATGCCGTCGCTGCCCTCTTCCAAAACGGTTTCCTGGCCGGGCTGGAGGACGTTGTTGTGGAACACCTGCTCCCCGGCGGGGACGGTTTCCTCATAGGTGAGGGTTTTGGTTTCGACGCGGGTGATGACGATGGTCATGCCGGTTTCCGTGGGGGTGTCCAGGGGAACGGAACTCTTGTCGTCACTGTCCAGGGTGACGCCCACGGCGTCCAACACCTGGGAGACAGGCTCGCCGTAGGTGGCCAGGGTGTGGACCTGTCCGTCAGCCACCAGATGGACTGTCTGACGGCGCAGAACCGTCAGGTCCAGGCCGTCGGCCCCCTGGGCGGCGGTATAGACGTCGGACCGGCCCAACGTCACACCGGCTTCCTGCAGGACCTCGTCCGGGTCCCGGGTGAAGGTGGTGTGAACGATGACCTCGTCCCGGTCGTGAATCACATAGGTACTCTGGGCTGCCGCCGGAATCATCAGCGCCGAAGCCGTCAGGGCCGTGGTGACCACGGCGGAGGCCAAACGCTGCAAGGGGGAATGGCGGTGCAGCAGGGAGTAGGTACTGTAGTGCATGGGGATACCTCCTTTTGCAGCCTGTATACTCTTGTTGAATAAATAACGATTGTTTACAAGCTGTAACTTTTTGTAATCATATGCACGACAGGTATGTATTATAACGGGAAATTCGCTTTTGTCAAGTTTTCAAGTAAAATTGCATTATTTTCTGAATTTTTTAGAATTTATGTAAACACAGGTTACATCTGTTATTTTGTATATATGCAAAAATTTCCCGGAAAAGTTCCGAAAAAAATGAATACTGTTACAAAAGAGTTAACATAATGACAACAACAAATGGTAATTGACATTTGCCATAGACTGTGCTAGAGTAGGGATGACAAAATGGCGTTGACGAAGACGCGTCTCGTTCCCAGAAACCCAGAGAGGGGCCCGGATGGTGAAAGGGTCCTGTTTTATGGACGAAGGCCCACCACTTCCGAGCTGCCCGGCTGAACCTCTTTTCAGAGCAGTAAGCGGGACGGGACCGCCCGTTACAGCGGCCAATGAGCGGCGCCCCGTGGGGCGCAAGCAGGGTGGAACCGTGGAATACGACTTTGTATCCCACCCCTGATCGTTTGTCAGGGGCGGGATTTTTCTTTTGCCCCTCAATCAGAAAAGGAGGAACCCCATATGTCCGAAGAAAACCTGTACACCTTTGAAAATGAGGAATACCGCAAGACCTATTGGCACACCTGTTCCCATGTGATGGCCCAGGCTGTCAAGCGCCTGTGGCCCGAGACGAAGCTGGCCATCGGTCCTGCCATCGACAACGGCTTCTATTATGATCTGGACTCCGAAAAGGCGTTTACGCCGGAGGATCTGGAGAAGATCGAAGCCGAAATGCGGAAGATCTGCAAGGAAAAGCTGAAGCTGGAGCGGTTCGAGCTGCCCCGTGCCGAGGCATTGAAGCTGATGGAGGAGCAGGGCGAGCCCTACAAGGTGGAGCTGATCAACGATCTGCCGGAGGATGCCCATATCTCCTTCTATAAGCAGGGCGAGTTTACCGACCTGTGCGCCGGTCCCCATCTGGACTCCACGGGCCGCATCAAGGGCAACGCCATCAAGCTGACCCAGTGCTGCGGCGCATACTGGCGCGGCGATTCCAACCGGAAGATGCTCCAGCGTATCTATGGCGTGGCCTTCCCCAAGAAGGACGAGCTGGACGAGTATCTGGCCAAGCAGGCCGAGGCCCTCAAGCGGGACCACAACAAACTGGGCCGGGAACTGGAATACTTCACCACCGTCGATGTCATCGGCCAGGGTTTGCCGGTGCTGCTGCCCAAGGGCGCCAGGGTTATCCAGCAGCTCCAGCGCTGGGTGGAGGACGAGGAGCAGAAGCGCGGCTATCTGCTGACCAAGACGCCCCTGATGGCAAAGCGGGAGCTCTATAAGATCTCCGGCCACTGGGACCACTATCTGGACGGCATGTTTGTCCTGGGCGATCCCTACGATGAGACGAAGGAGTGCTTCGCTCTGCGTCCCATGACCTGCCCCTTCCAGTACCAGGTCTATCTGAACCGGGCCCGTTCCTACCGTGATCTGCCCATGCGTCTGGGCGAGACGTCCACCCTGTTCCGCAACGAGGATTCCGGTGAGATGCACGGTCTGATCCGTGTCCGTCAGTTCACCATCTCCGAGGGCCACCTGGTCCTGCGTCCCGAGCAGCTGGAAGAGGAGTTCAAGGGCTGCCTGGACCTGGCCAAGTACTGCCTGGGCACCGTGGGCCTGCTGGACAAGTGTACGTTCCGCTTCTCCCAGTGGGACCCGGCCAACCCCAACAATAAATATGAAGGCACGCCGGAGCAGTGGGAGGAAGCCCAGCGGGTCATGGGTCAGATTCTCGATGATCTGGACGTGAACTACACCGTCGGCATCGACGAGGCCGCCTTCTACGGTCCCAAGCTGGACATTCAGTATAAGAATGTCTACGGCAAGGAGGATACGCTGGTCACCATTCAGATTGATATGCTCCTGGCCAAGCAGTTCGGCATGGAGTACACCGATACCGATGGACAGAAGAAGACGCCGTATATCATCCACCGCACGTCTCTGGGCTGCTATGAGCGTACCCTGGCCTACCTGATTGAGGAGTACGCCGGCGCCCTGCCCACTTGGATGGCTCCCGAGCAGGCCCGCATTATGACCATCACCGAGCGGACCAACGATTACGCCTGGGAGGTCAAGAAGCAGCTGGAAGCCTTGGGTATCCGGGTGGAAGTGGACGACCGCAACGAGAAGATCGGCAAGAAGATCCGCGAGGCCCAGCTGGAGAAGGTGCCCTTTATGCTGGTGGTGGGCGACAAGGAGGCCGAGAACGGCCAGGTTGCCGTCCGGACCCGCAAGGGTGTGGACGAAGGCGTTATGAGCGTGGCGGACTTCGGCAAGCGCATCCGCGAGGAAATCGATACCAAGGGAAGAGCAGTCTGAGACTGTCCAAACGATTGGAAACGAATGCCGCGATAGCGGAGCAGAAGGTGTGCGGGGGCCAAAAGCCTCCGCACACCGATTTTGATGGAACAAATATGCAATGGTTCTGATAAGATATGACGCCGGGCCAATGGCCCGACGTCATTTTTTGTTGCCGGTTTGACATGGTTTTGCCGTTGGTTTGTTGTTGACGGTAATTTGGGAACAGTGTATGCTGCAATTAGTAAGGAAGTGTGACCATTTATGCGGAAAGGAGGAACTTTATGAGACGAATGCACCTTTCAGCGCTGCTGCTGGCGCTGCTTCTGCTCCTCACCGCCTGCGGCGGTCCGGCGGAGACACAGGAGACGTCCCAGGAAGAAACGCCGCAGACGGAACAGGCCAACGCGTCGGGCCAGGAGACCGGTCCGGCAGAGGGGACCGAGATGGAGACAACGCCGGAAGAGACGCCGGAGACCTTTACGTTCACCAGAGAAAACTTCCCAAGGCTGGACGGCTCCACCTCCACGGTGCCGCTGGCGGAGGCGGTCTGTGCGGTGCTGCTGGGCGAGTCCAGGGAATCGGTGGCGGACCTGGTGCAGTTCTCCAAAACCAGCCAGTCCTACCGGCAGCTGATCAGCGGAAATTGTGATCTGCTGATTGTCGGAGAGCCCAGCACCGAGGTGCTGGAGGAAAAGGAAGAGAAGGGGTTTGCATGGATACAGACACCCTTTGCTGACGATGCCTTTGTGTTCGTGGTCAACGTGGACAACCCGGTGGACTCCATCACGGTGGAACAAGCCCGTGCCATTTACGCCGGGGAAATCACCAACTGGTCGGAACTGGGCGGCGAGGACCGGGAGATTTTGGCCTTTCAGCGGGACGCGGAGGCAGGCAGTCAAAACCTTATGGAAAAGCTGGTTATGCAGGGGACGCCCATGATGGAGCCGCCGGAGGGATTTGTGGTCACCGGCATGGATGAGCTGATGCGGGTGGTCCGCAGCTACGACGGTTCGCCGGGGGCCATTGGCTACAGTGTCTACTATTACGCACGGGAAATGGAGATGGCGGAGGGGTTAAAAATTCTGGCCATCGACGGCGTGACCCCGTCGCCGGAAACCATCCGGGACGGGTCCTACCCGCTGCGGAACCCCAAGTATGTGGTGATTCCGGCCGATGCGCCGGAGGACGCGCCCAACCGGATTCTCTACGATTGGCTGTTGGGACCCGACGGCCAAAAGCTGGTGGAATCGGAGGGCTATGTGGCTGTGGCAGGTGAGAACCCATGAAACGTCTGTGGATTGTGGCATTGCTGCTGGCGCTGCTGACGGCCTGCGCCGCCCCGGCGGATGGGACGGCGGACCAAAGGGCGGAGGAGCCGTCCAAGACCGACCAGACCCCACCGGCAGAGGAGACGGAAACGGTGGAACAGGCCAACGCCGGTGCGTACCATGTGCCGGTGGACTGGTCGCAGCTGGCACAGGAACAAGAAGTTCTGGAACCGGTAGGGGAGCAGTGGTACGATCCTCTGCCGGAGGATTTGCAGCCCTCTGATGACTACGGCCCGCTGATGCCTTATGCGGGCCAACGGCTGTACGACGATTGGCCCAGCCAAACCGGCTGCCTCTATGGTCTGATGACCGAGGACGGTGTGGCGGTCACAGCGCCCACCTATTCCTCCATTGAGCGGCCCTCTTACAATGTACCGGAGGCGCTGCCGCTGATTTTGCTGCGCCGGGGCGAGCCGGGCGAGGATGACTACTCTGTAACGGGTTTCTATGCCGTGGCCGCCCTGGACGGCAGCTGGTGCACCGACTTTCAATATCTCGCCTGGGTGTATGCTCCGGACGGCGTTCTGCTCTACGACCAGGAGACCGTGTCGTGGATGTCTCTGGAAGGGGAAATTCTGAGCCGCTGGACGGCATCGGATTTGGGGATTTCTCAGGAGGCGTTCGATGAAATGGTAGATCTGAAAATCTACGGCGCGGGCTGGGTGGGGGAGTGCTACGGCGACCAGCTCTGCGTGGAAGCCGATGACGAGGCGGATCGTTTCGTCTGTTATGACCTGAACACCGGTGTCCGGACCACCATGACCCTCAAGGAACTGTGGGCACAGGAAACGCAGCCGCCATATTTGGAGCCGGAATCCGTGGTGCCGGACGCCATGCGGCTGCGGGATACCTGGCTGGGCGACACGGCTCCCGGTCTGCTGGAGCATACGGAGTACGGCGAAACCGCCAAAACCATCACCTACTATCGGGAGGACGGCACGCCGCTGTCGGAGCTGACGAAACTGGCGCCCCGGTGGTATGACCGTGTTTCCGTGGTGGGCGGTATGATTGAGGTGTTGGAGTTGCAGACGGCGTCGTATTATGATTTGGAGACAATGCAATGCCGGTTCCGTACCAGTTTGCACTATCTGCCGGAGTGAACGACGACGAACAACGATACATTTTCCACTTGACCTTTTGATGCTTGCGTAATATAATGAATTAAATTATTACTATAGAAAAGAGGATGTGTCATGGAATTTCGCTTCTCCAAGAAGGTCAGCCAGATCAGCGGCGCCGCCATTGAAGAGATTTTAAAGTACGCCGGTGATCCCACGGTGATTTCTCTGGCCGGCGGCAATCCGGCCACGGAGACCTTTCCGGCGGCGGAGCTGGGCGAGATTGCCCAAGAGCTGCTGACGAAACAGCCGTCCCTGGCGCTGCAGTACAACACGCCCAGAGGGTACGCGCCGTTCCGGGAACTGCTGACGGCACGGCTGCGGGACCATGACAACATCGGACGGGATTTCGATGACCTGTTCATCGTCACCGGCGGCCAGCAGGCTGTGGACCTGCTGACAAAGGTGATGTGCGACGAGGGGGACGTGGTTCTGGTGGAGGAGCCGTCCTTTGTGGGCGCTCTTAACGCGTTCCGCTCCTACGGCGCCAAGCTGGTGGGCGTGAAGATGGAGGACGACGGCATCGATGTGGCTGGTCTGGAGGCGGCGCTGCAAGCCAACCCCAACGCCAAGCTGTTCTATACCATTCCCTCCTTCCACAACCCCACGGGTATCACCACCTCCTATGAAAAACGGAAGGCCGTTTATGCCCTCTGTGCCCAGTACGGCGTGGTGATTCTCGAGGACAATCCCTACGGCGAACTGACCTTCGACGGCGAAAAGCTGCCCACCTATAAATCCATGGACGGGGAGGGAATCGTCCTCTATTGCAATTCCTTCTCTAAAGTCCTGTCGCCGGGTCTCCGCGTGGGCTACGCCGTGGGCCACAAGGATATCATTCAAAAAATGGTCGATTCCAAGCAGACCTGTGACGTCCATACCCCCATCCTCAACCAGCTGATGACCTACGAATATCTGAAACGGTATAATATTGACGCGGCCATTGCCAAAATGCGGGTCCTCTACCGGGAAAAATGTCAGGTGATGCTGGACGCCATCGAGGACTATCTGCCCAAGTCCATCACCCATACAGTGCCCAAAGGCGGCCTGTTTGTCTGGTGCGATATGCACGGCGACTACGACACCAGGGAAGTGGCCCAGTATTGCGCCCAGCGAAAAGTGGTGTTTGTCCCCGGCTGTACGTTTATGGTGGACGATCAGGCCCCGTGCTCGGCGTTCCGGCTCAACTACTCCACCATGGAAAACGCACGCATTGTCGAGGGTGTGAAGCTCCTGGGCGAAGCATTGCGGAATTTTATGAAATAGGTGAATTTCCCCTTGCTTTTTCCGAAAGTCTGTGATATCATTTGTTAGTCTGTGAATGGATGCGTCCTCTGCCGCTGCCGGCACAAGAAGTGCTGCGGCATTCCCTGCGGTAAGAACGTCCAAAATTAAAGGAGGACAAACAAATGGATCTGATGAAGGCTCTGGCCAACCAGTACATGAAAGAAAACGCTCCTCAGGTCAGCGTTGGCGATACGGTTCGCGTTCATGTCAAAATCAAGGAAGGTTCCCGCGAGAGAATCCAGGTTTTTGAAGGCACTGTCATTGCCAAGAAGCATGGCGGTCTGGAAGAGACCATCACCGTTCGCCGTCTGAGCTACGGCGTGGGCTGCGAGAAGGTGTTCCCCCTGCATTCTCCCCTGCTGGAGAAGATTGAGGTGGTTCGCCATGGTAAGGTGCGCCGCGCCAAGCTGTACTACCTGCGTTCCCGCCTGGGCAAGTCTGCCAAGGTCAAGGAAAAGGTGTAATTCTCAAAAAGAGGAGGCCTTCGGGCCTCCTTTTTTGCGTTGATTTGGGAAAGTGTGACCAATGTGTAAAAAAGTCCGGCCGAGACTTTTCTTATGCGCCGGGACTGTGTATAATGGATAGTGGTGCGATGGCTCCGAATTTATCATGGAACTATCGCCGCGGCGTTGCAGCCTGCGGCTGACCATAGAAAGAAGGCCCTTATGAACGAAGAAGCACGGCAGCATCCTGAGGAATTGCCGGAAAACGCCCCGAAAAAAGACGAAAAAAACGGCGGTTTTGAGCTGTACCAACTGCTGCGGGACATGGTCTATACGCTGGTGGCCGTGACCATTGTGTTCGTCTTTATTATCCGTATGGTCAGTGTGGACGGCAGCTCCATGTACCCCACGCTGCACCACAGCGACTATCTGGCCCTGCTCAGCAGCACCATCTGCGGCGACCCGGAGCCGGGGGACATTGTGGTAATGACGGTGCCCGCCGAGGAGTTCCAGAACGAACCCATTGTCAAACGGGTGATTGCCACTGAGGGACAGACGGTGGATATCGACTTTAACGCCGGTGTTGTCTATGTGGACGGCGTGGCCCTGGACGAGCCCTACACCTATGAACCCACCTATGTGAGCTTCCAGGAAATCGGGGAGGGGCTGGAGTATCCGGTCACTGTGCCGGAGGGTCATATTTTTGTCCTGGGCGACAACCGCAACGGCTCCTCCGACAGCCGCTATGCCCCCATCGGCATGGTGGACGAACGGGATGTCTTGGGCAAGGTTCTCTGTATCCTGCTGCCCGGCGCCGATGAGGACACCGGGAAGCGGGACTGGAGCAGAATCGGAGGTGTTTCCTGAATGGACCGCGAAAATTTGAATATCCAGTGGTATCCGGGCCACATGACAAAAACCCGGCGGCAGATGGAAGAGGATTTGAAACTGGTGGACGCGGTCTGTGAGATTCTCGACGCCCGCATTCCCTATTCCAGCCGCAACCCGGACATTGCATCCATCTGCGGGAATAAGCCCCGGATGGTGATTCTCAACCGCACGGATTTGGCCGACCCGGCGGAGACCAAGCGGTGGGCCGAGTGGTTCCGCGCTCAGGGGTTGGCGGCCATCCAGACCGACTGCAAATCCCAAAAAGGCGTGTCTGCATTCCAACCCGCTGTCCGGGAGCTGCTGGCGGAAAAATTGCAGCGCTACCGGGACAAGGGCCAGGTGGGCCGCAGCCTGCGGGTCATGGTGGTGGGCATCCCCAATGTGGGCAAATCCACCTTTATCAACCAGGTTTCCGGCCGCAAGGGCGCGAAAGCGGAAAACCGTCCCGGCGTTACACGGGGAAAACAGTGGGTGTCCGTGGACAAGGAGCTGCTGCTTCTGGACACGCCGGGCATCCTGTGGCCCAAGTTTGAGGACCCTCGCGTGGGCATGATGCTGGCCTATACCGGCGCCGTCAAGGACGGCGTATTGGATGTGGAGGAGCTGGCCTGTCATCTGATTGAAATGCTGTGGCAGCGCTACCCGCAGAAGTTACAGGAGCGGTACAAAATGGACTGCCCCGCCGACGCGCCCGGCTGGGAACTGCTGGAGGAACTGGGCAGACGCCGGGGCTTCCGGATTTCCGGCGGCGATGTGGATTTGGAGCGGGCCGCCAAGGTCCTGCTGGACGAATACCGCGGCTGCAAAATCGGCCGCTTTACATTGGAAGGCCCCGAGATCTACGAGGTGACGGAATGACGAACTTATGGGAAATTGAACAGGGCTGTTTTGACGATGGACTGGAAATTGTCTGCGGCGTAGACGAGGCGGGCCGGGGCCCCCTGGCCGGACCGGTCTGTGCGGCGGCGGTGATTCTGCCGCCCCATCTGGAGCTGCCGGGCCTCAACGACTCCAAGAAGCTGACGGACAAGAAGCGCCGGGAGCTGTACGACCTGATTACCGAGCAGGCCACAGCCTACGCCATTGCGTTGGTGGACGAGAAAACCATTGACGAGATCAATATTTTGCAGGCCACCTTCCGGGCCATGGAGCAGGCTGTCGGGGACCTCAGGGTTCGGCCCCAGCTGGCCCTGGTGGACGGCAACCGGGAACCCAGTCCCGATGATGTGGCGGTCCGCTGCGTTGTCGGCGGCGACGGCAAAAGCGCGTCCATTGCGGCGGCGTCCATTCTGGCCAAGGTCACACGGGACCGGCTTATGGAGGAATTGGACGGAGCCTATCCGGAGTACGGCTTTGCCGTCCATAAGGGATACGGCACCAAACGCCATTACGCGGCTCTGCGGGAATTTGGCCCTTGTCCCATCCACCGGCAGAGTTTTTTGAAGAAATTCTATGAAAAAGAAGCCGAATTTGCTGGGACCCTGGGGTGAAGCCCTGGCCGCCGACTATCTGCGGAAACAGGGCTATCAGATTGTGGGGGCCAATTACCGGTGCCGCTTCGGGGAAATCGACCTGATCGCACAGAAGGGGCGGTATCTGGTCTTTGTGGAAGTGAAGCTCCGGGCCGGGAGCGGTTTTGCCGAAGCACGGGAGTATGTGGACTACCGCAAACAGGAACGGCTCCGCAGCGCGGCGCTGCTGTATCTGTCCCAGCGGGAAACGGAATTGCAGCCCCGCTTTGATGTAGTGGAGATCTACGCCCCCCAGGGATTGGACACAAAACGACCGACTTACAACCATTTGGAGAACGCTTTCTGAGGGTTCGACGAAATTAGCGCGACACACGATATAATATATAAATACGGATAGTTCCACATAATTTGGCAAGAGTGGTCGGCGAGGAATTTTTCGTCAGAGCAAGGTGTGGATTCGCAGCCATACTGGATGTATGGCAAGAAGCCGCACCGCAGCTATGGCGGAAAAGGCCCGGCGAGCACCGCAGACACAATTATGTGGGACTGTCCAGAAGAAATAGAGGTAATGACCATGCAGTACATCAGCACCAGAGATTCCTCCCTCCGCTACTCCGCCGCCCAGGCCATTGTCCAGGGCTTGAGCCGCGACGGCGGCCTGTTTCTGCCGGAGACCATCCCCGCCCTGACGGCGGAGGACCTGCAATCCATGGTGGGCATGACCTACCAGCAGCGGGCCGTCAAGGTCATGAAAGCCTATCTGGACGAGTTTACCGAGGAGGAGCTGGCGGAGTATGCCGCCAAGGCCTACGCCGTTCCCGGCAAGTTTGACGACGCGGCGGTGACGCCCATTCACTCCACCCACCACAAGACCCATTTTCTGGAGCTGTGGCACGGTCCCACCTGCGCCTTTAAGGATATGGCTCTGCAAATGCTGCCCTATCTGCTGACGGCGTCCCTGCGCAAGACCGGTGAGGAGAAGACTGCCTGCATTCTGGTGGCTACCTCCGGCGACACCGGCAAGGCGGCCCTGGAGGGCTTCCGCGATGTGGACGGCACCCGGATTATGGTGTTCTACCCCAAGGACGGCGTCTCTGAGATTCAACAGCTGCAAATGGTGACCCAGGAGGGCAGCAACGTCGATGTATGCGCTGTGGTGGGCAACTTCGACGACGCCCAGACCGGTGTCAAGACCATCTTCTCTGATGAAGCTCTGCGGGCAGAGCTGGCGGGCCGCGGCTATTTCCTGTCCTCGGCCAACTCCATTAACTGGGGCCGCGTTCTGCCGCAGATTGTCTACTATGTGGCCACCTATGCCGAACTGGTCAAGCGCGGTGACATTCAGATGGGCGACCAGATCAATTTCTGCGTCCCCACCGGCAATTTCGGCAACATTCTGGCCGGTTACTACGCCAAGCGCATGGGCGTGCCCATTGACAAGCTGCTCTGCGCCTCCAATGCCAACAACGTCCTGACGGACTTTATCCGGACCGGCATCTACGACCGGAACCGTCCGTTCCATACCACCATTTCTCCTTCCATGGATATCCTCATTTCCTCCAACCTGGAGCGGCTGCTGTACCTGCTCAGCGGTTCCGATGCCGAGGTTCGGGGCTATATGGAGCAGCTGAACAAGACCGGCCGCTATGAGGTCTCCAAGGACATGCTGGAAAAAATCCAGGACAATTTCCTCTGTGGCTTCTGCGACGACGAGCGCACCACCAACGCCATCGGCAAGGTGTTCTCCCACGGCAAGTACCTGATGGATACCCATACCGCCGTGGCCTACACGGTGATGATGGACCATCGGGCCGCCACCGGCGACGCCACCCCCACGGTGGTGGTGTCCACGGCCAGCCCGTTCAAGTTCTGCGACAGCGTTTTGACGGCGCTGGGCGTTCAGGACCAGCGGGGCGGCGTGGAGATTCTTGACCAGCTGGCGGAGGTCTCCGGCAAGGCAGCTCCCGCGCCCCTGGCTGGTCTCAAGGGCAAGGCCCGGCGCTTTAACCAGGTGGTGGAGAAGCAGCAGATGGCCGATGTGGTCCGGGAGGCCCTTGTGTAATGGCCCTCTACGCCATGGGCGACCTGCACCTGTGTCTGGGCGCCGACAAACCCATGGATATCTTTGGCGGCGCATGGGTGGGCTATATGGACAAGCTGCGGCAGGGGCTATCCGTCATTGGCCCCGACGACACCACCGTGCTGATGGGGGATATCAGCTGGGCCCTGGGCCTGGAAGCTGCCGCCGCGGATTTTGCCTTTGTCAACGAGATACCCGGCCGGAAAATTCTCCTCAAGGGGAACCACGATTACTGGTGGTCCACGGCCAACAAGTTCCGCCAGTTCTGCGAGGCCCACGGCTTTACCAATCTGGAGCTGCTCCACAACAACTGTCTCTATTATGAGGATGTGGCCCTCTGCGGCTCCCGTGGCTGGTTCTTTGAGGAGGACAACGGCGGCACCCACAATGAAAAGGTCTACAACCGGGAGGTTTTGCGGCTGGAAGCGTCGCTGAAAGCGGCGGGGGAGAACGAGAAACTGTGCTTTCTCCATTACCCGCCCCTGTACCGGGGTTACCGCTGCCCGGAGATTCTGGACCTGCTCCACCGCTACGGCGTCCGGGAATGCTGCTACGGCCATCTCCACGGACCGTCCCACCGTCTGGCCGTGGAAGGAGAGGTGGACGGCATCGCCTACCGGCTGCTGGCGGCGGATTATGTAAACTTCACCCCCCAAAAACTCCGCTGACGGCGGTGGAATGGCCGGTTTTTTTCGGAAAACCGGGAAATGTTGAAAAAAACAGTGGAAATGCGCCGGGATTTCTGCTAGAATAGTACGGCATATAATTCGGTGCAATATGGCTGCCCACCGGCAGCCCACCACATAGGAGGAATACACCAATGAACGTAAAGAGCGTTGAGAAAGAGAACGGCAATGCCAAAATCGTAGTTGCGATTGCCAAGGATACCTTTGAGAACGGCCTCAACAAGGCCTATCTGAAGAACCGCAAGCACATCGCCATCCCCGGCTTCCGCAAGGGCAAGGCCCCCCGCAAGGTCATCGAGGGTATGTACGGCGCTGAGGTGTTCTTTGAGGACGCCATCAATGAGCTGTTCCCCGAGATCTATGAGAAGGCCGTTGTGGAGCAGAAGCTGAACGCTGTGGGCATGCCCTCCGTCGTTGACCTGAACAAGGAAGAGGACGGCTCTGTCGTTCTGACCATCGAAACCGCTCTGTATCCCGAAGTGACCCTGGGTCAGTACAAGGGCCTGGAGGTTCCCAAGGCTGAGGTCAACGTCACCGACGAGGAGATTGATGCCGAGCTGGACCGCATGGCCGAGCGCAACGCCCGTATCTCCACCGTGGACCGCGCTGCGGAAATGGGCGATACCCTGGTCTTCGACTTCGAGGGCTTTGTGGACGGCAAGCCCTTCGACGGCGGCAAGGCTGAGGGCTATATCCTGAAGCTTGGCTCCCATCAGTTCATCCCCGGCTTTGAAGAGGCTCTGGTGGGCGTCAAGGCCGACGAGGAGAAGGACGTGGAGGTCACTTTCCCCGAGCAGTACACCCCCGAGCTGGCCGGCAAGCCCGCCGTCTTCAAGTGCAAGATCCACGAGGTCAAGGAGACCGTGCGTCCCGCGCTGGACGACGAGTTCGCCAAGGACGTGTCCGAGTTCGACACCCTGGACGCCCTGAAGGAGGACATCCGCAAGCGCTTCACCGAGAACCGCGAGCGTGCCGTCAACCAGGAGTTTGACAACACCGCCGTCACTATGGCCGCCGACAACATGACCTGTGAGATTCCCGCCTGCATGATTGACGAGCAGGTGGACAAGCAGATGGAGCAGTTCGGCTACCAGCTGCAGGCCAGCGGCATGAAGATGGAGGACTACGCCAAGATGATGGGCGGCGACCTGAACGGCCTGCGCTCCAACATGCGTCCCATGGCGGAGAAGACCGTCCGCGCCAATGTGCTCCTGAGCCAGATCGTGGAAGAGGAGAAGATCGAGGTCTCCGAGGAGGAGATCGAGGCCGAGTACGCTTCCCTGGCCGAGCAGTATTCCATGGAGCTGGAGAAGGTCAAGGCCGCTCTGCCCGTGGAGAGCCTGAAGATTGACCTGGCCACCCGGAAGGCCGTCCGTCTGATTGCCGACAGCGCCGTGGCTGTGGCCCCCAAGGCCGCCGAGGAGACCGCTGAGGAAGAGGCTGAGAAGAAGCCCGCCAAGAAGCGTACCACCAAGAAGAAGGCCGACGAGACCGCTGAGGACGCCGAGGGCGAGGAGAAGCCCAAGAAGCGCACCACCCGCAAGAAGGCCGAGACGGAGACCAAGACCGAGGAATAATTTTCCGGTCAGGCGGTTAGAATGTTTCATCCAACGAAAGGAGACAGTAACCCCATGAGCCTAGTTCCCTATGTCGTGGAGCAGACCAGCCGCGGCGAGCGGTCCTATGATATTTTCTCCCGGCTGCTCAACGACCGCATTGTGATGCTTTCCGAGGAGGTCAACGATACGACCGCCAGCCTGATCGTCGCTCAGATGTTGTATCTGGAGGCCCAGGACCCCGATAAGGATATTCAGTTTTATATCAATTCCCCCGGCGGCTCCGTCACAGCCGGTATGGCCATCTACGATACGATGAACTACGTCAAGTGCGACGTTTCCACCATCTGCATCGGCATGGCCGCCAGCATGGGCGCGTTTCTGCTGTCCGCCGGCGCCAAGGGCAAGCGCATGGCGCTGCCCAACGCCGAAATCATGATCCATCAGCCCTCCGGCGGCGCCCGGGGCCAGGCTTCGGACATTAAGATCCAGGCTGAGTGGATGCTGCGGACCCGGGAGAAGCTCAACAAGATCCTCTCGGAGAACACCGGCAAGAGCATTGAGCAGATCGCCATCGACACCGAGCGCGACAACTTTATGCCCGCCGAGGAGGCCGTGGAATACGGTCTCATCGACAAGATCGTATACCCCAAACGGTAACAACGGCCAAGGCGCATCGGACAGCCGTCTGATGCGCCGAAGTCGGTTTTTGAACAGACAGAAGGAGGCATTCCATTGGCGCGCAATGACGAGCGCAGCGTTCGCTGCAGCTTTTGCGGCAAGACCCAGGATCAGGTGGTGCGGCTGATCGCCGGCCCCAACGTCTATATCTGCAATGAGTGTATCGAGCTGTGCTCCAGCATTCTGCACGACGAGATGGTGGACGATACCGACCACCAGTTGGTGCTGCCGGAAAAGCTGCCTACGCCCAAAGAGATCAAGGAATATATGGATGGCTATATCATCGGACAGGACGAGGCAAAAATGGCCCTGTCGGTGGCCGTCTACAACCACTATAAGCGCATCTACTTCGAGAACAGCGCCTCCGATGTGGAATTGCAAAAGAGCAATATTCTGCTCATCGGACCCACGGGCAGCGGCAAGACCCTCTTTGCCCAAACCCTGGCCAAGATTCTCAACGTGCCCTTTGCCATCGCAGACGCCACCACCCTCACCGAGGCCGGCTACGTGGGCGAGGACGTGGAGAATATTCTGCTGCGGCTGCTGCAGGCCGCCGATTTTGATGTGGAACTGGCCCAGCGGGGCATCATCTATATCGACGAGATGGACAAGATCGCCCGCAAGAGCGAAAATACGTCCATCACCCGCGACGTGTCCGGCGAAGGCGTCCAGCAGGCGCTTTTGAAGATTCTGGAGGGCACCGTGGCCAATGTGCCGCCCCAGGGCGGCCGCAAGCACCCCCAGCAGGAATTTATTCAGATTGATACCTCCAACATCCTCTTTATCTGCGGCGGCGCCTTCGACGGTCTGGACAAGATCATCGGCCGCCGTACCGACCGCAGCTCCATCGGCTTCGGCGGCGAGGTCAAGAGCAAGAAGAACCGGGATGTGGGCGAGCTGTTCCGGGAGGTGCAGCCCCATGACCTGCTGAAATTCGGCATCATTCCCGAACTGGTGGGCCGTCTGCCGGTGATCACCAGCTTGCAGAGCCTCCAGAAGGAGGATTTGATCAGGATTCTCACGGAGCCCAAGAACGCCCTGTGCAAGCAGTACGCCAAGCTTCTGGAATACGATCATGTGGAGCTGAACTTTGAGCAGGAGGCGCTGGAGGCCGTGGCCGAAAAGGCCATGGAACGGCAAATCGGCGCCCGCGGCCTGCGGGCCATCCTGGAAGACGTCATGACCGGTATCATGTACGAGATTCCCTCGGACCCCACCATTACACGGGTTCTGGTGACGGCGGACAGCGTCCGCAACGGCGCCAAGCCCCAGGAGTTCCGGGACGAGCGGGCCGTGCTGCCGGAGGCCGGCTCTGCCGACGCGTCGTAATCGGGCCATGGGACCCGATCCCGGCGCAAGCCCGACGGAGAACCCCCCGACGGCCCAATACTTGCCATAAAAGGGGGCCAAACGGCCCCCTTTTGTCAATTTCCGCGGAGGATTCCCCGGAAAGGAGAGTGTAACCATGAACGATATCATCCTGTCTGAGCGGCTGCCGGTGCTGGCGCTGCGCGGACTGTGTGTATTTCCCAAAATGCTGGTCCACTTTGACGTGGGCCGCGAAAAGTCCATCCGGGCCGTGGACGAGGCCATGCGGACCAATCAGGAGATTTTCCTCGTTGCCCAAAAGAACGTGGCCACCGACGAGCCGGGTATGGACGACCTCTACGAGATCGGCACCGTGGCCCATATCCGCCAGGTGTTGAAGCTGCCCGGCGACACGGTGCGTATTCTGGTGGAGGGCGAATACCGGGCCCATGTGACCCAGTGGATTCAAGAGGAGCCCTTTTTCCGGGGCCGGGTGGAGCTGCTGCCCGACGGCAAGTACAATCCCGACGCCGTCCGCAGCGAAGCGCTGCTGCGCCAGTGCTTGCAGCTGTTTGACCAATTCCTGGAGCTGACGCCCAAGTCGGTCCAGGAGGGGCTGCATCAGGTGTTTGCCTCGGAGGATTTGAGCTATGTGGCGGACTTTGCCGCCCAAAATGCCTCCATTTCCTACAGCGATAAGCAGCGGGTTCTGGAACAGCTGGTTCCCACCAAGCGGGCCGCCGTTATCAGCGCCATGCTGGCCAAGGAAATCGAGGTCCTGCGGCTGGAAAATGAGCTCCAGGAAAAGGTCCAGGAGAGCGTCAACCGCAGCCAGAAGGAATACTATATCCGGGAGCAGATGAAGGTCCTGCGGCGAGAGCTGGGGGACGATGAGGACAGCGAGATTCTCGAATACGAGGAGCGCATTGAGGCCCTCAAGCTGCCGGAAGAGGTGGACAAGAAGCTCCACAAGGAGGTCCAGCGGTTGGCCCGTCAGCCCGGCGGTTCCTCCGAGGCCGCCGTCATCCGCAACTATCTGGACATCTGCCTGGAGCTGCCCTGGAACGAGCGCACCAAGGAGCGGGTGGACGTGAAAGCGGCCAAAAAGCTGCTGGACCATGACCATTTCGGCCTGGACAAGGTGAAGGAGCGAGTTCTGGAAGTGCTGGCCGTCAAGAAGATGGCCCCGGAGCTGCCGGGACAGATCATCTGTCTGGTGGGCCCTCCCGGCACCGGTAAAACGTCCATCGCCATGTCCATCGCCAAGAGCCTGAACCGGAAGCTGGCCCGGATTTCCCTCGGCGGTGTCCATGACGAGGCCGATATTCGCGGCCACCGGAAAACGTATATCGGCGCCATGCCGGGCCGGATTATCAACGGTATTTTGCAGGCCGGTACCCGCAATCCGCTGATGCTCCTGGACGAGATCGACAAGATGGGCGCCGATTATAAGGGTGACCCGTCGGCGGCATTGCTGGAGGTTCTGGACAGCGAGCAGAACGGCACGTTCCGGGACCACTATATCGAGCTGCCCTTCGACCTGTCGGAGTGCATGTTTATCACCACGGCCAACACCCTGGATACGGTGCCCCGGCCCCTGCTGGACCGTATGGAGGTCATCGAGCTTAGCTCCTATACCGACGAGGAAAAGCTGCGCATTGCCAAGGACCATCTGCTGCCCAAGGTCATGGCCCGCCACGGCCTGACCAAGCAACAGCTGCGGGTCACGGACGAGGCCATCCGGGAGACCATCACCTGCTATACACGGGAATCCGGCGTCCGGAACCTGGAACGGCAGATGGCCGCCATCTGCCGCAAGGCTGACATGCGGTTTGTCTCCGATAATGCCCCCAAGCGCATCACCGTGACCGGGTCCAATCTGGAGGAATTTCTCGGTGTCCGCCGGTATCTGCCCGATGAAAAGCCCGCCACCGACCAGGTGGGTCTGGTGACGGGGCTGGCCTGGACGTCCGTCGGCGGTGAGACGCTGGAGGTGGAGGTCAACGTGGTGGACGGCACCGGTAAGCTGGAGCTGACCGGCAACCTGGGTGACGTCATGAAGGAGTCGGCCCACGCCGCCATGAGCTATATCCGGTCCCGTGCCGCCAAGTTCGGCATTGCCCCGGACTTTTACCAGACCAAGGATATCCACGTCCATTTCCCCGAGGGCGCGGTTCCCAAGGACGGCCCTTCGGCGGGTATTACCGTCTGCACGGCTATGGTTTCGGCGCTGACTGGAGCCACGGTCCGCCGGGACATTGCCATGACCGGTGAAATCTCCATCCGGGGCCGGGTGCTGGCCATCGGCGGATTGAAGGAGAAAACCATGGCGGCGCTGCGCCACGGCGTGAAAACCGTCATCATCCCCGCTGCCAACGAGAAGGACCTGGAGGAAATTGACCAGACGGTGCGCAAGGCGCTGAACTTTATCACCGTCCGCCATGTGGACGCCGTCATCGAGGCGGCGCTGGATTTTGGTCCCTGTCAGAAGAACGACGTTCCCACAGAGCCGGAACCGGAGCCCCAGCCCGCCAAGGAGCTGCCCCTGCCGGTGCCGGAAACCGGCGGCGACCGGACCGGTCTGCGCCAGTGAGAGGAGGGGCCTTGTGAATCTGCATAACGCGGAGTTTGTCATCTCCTCTACGGCCATTGCCGATTGTCCCCGGGACGGTTTGCCCCAGGTGGCCTTTGCCGGAAAATCCAACGTGGGCAAATCCTCGGTCATCAACCGGGTATTGCAGCGGAAAAACTTTGCCCGTGTGGGCGAGGCCCCCGGCAAAACCACCCATATCAACTATTTCCGCATCGACCAGAAATTGTATCTGGTGGACCTGCCGGGCTACGGCTATGCCAAGGTCAGCAAGGCCGAGAAAGACCGGTGGGGCAAGCTGATGGAGGCATACTTTGCCTCAGGGCTGATTGACTACGGCGTGATGATTGTGGACGCCCGCCACAAGCCCACGGCCAACGACATGACCATGGCGGAGTGGTTCAAAAACTCCGGCAAGCCCTTTGTCATTGTGGCCAACAAGCTGGACAAGCTGCGCAAACGGGACATTGAGCCCAATCTGGCCCTAATCCGGCAAACGCTGGAGCTGCCGGAAACGGTGGAAATCATCGCCTTTTCCGCGGAAAAGGGCGACGGCCGCGACGCCCTGGTGGGAATCCTCCAGAGTGTTGCCGATGACGCCTGAGCAATACAAGGGCGCGCTGCCTGGGTTGCAGCGCGCCCGTTGTTGTATGGTGGGATTTCGCGCCGTGCGCGGCGCGGGTGTTTCGCTGACTGCGGCCAGCGGGAATTTCGCCCGCTGCGGCGGGCGACCAAAGGCTCTGCCTCTGGACTCCGCGATTTGGGCTGCCCGCCGCCCGTTGGCAAGCGTGGTCGGCGAGGAATTTTTCGTCAGAGCAAGGTGTGGGTTCGCAGCCATACTGGATGTATGGCAAGAAACCGCACCGCGGCTATGGCGGAAAAGGCCCGGCGAGCACCGCAGACACACGGGCGGTGGGTAGCCCTCACAAGAAAAAAATCGAGTAAAACTTTTTATTCTGTGGTGGCGTCATGTGGCTCCCAGCAGGATGTCTCCCGGTTCCAGAACTCCGTGTGACTGCCGTCATCGTCCATGGTCAGCCGGGCCAGATAGTTGCGCCGGTCCTTGCCATAGGCCCGCCGGGCTTCTTCTTCCGACTGGGTGACAAACACGTTGAGATAATCGCTGTGGCCCTCGGGGCCAAGGAACTGGATGCCGGTCTCATAGTAGACCAATGCCATGGGGTATCCCGCCTTCCCGTTGTATGTTTTTGTTTATTGTAACAGATTTTGCCGCCCTTGGATAGGGGCGGCGCGAGAAATTTCCTGCTGCCCGCCTGTCCCTTGCAAAAGGGCCGGGCCGGTGCTATACTGGTTAAAACGACCAAAAGGAGGGGCTTTTTTGCACGGATTTACCGCGTGGCTCCATCAACTGCAATTCGGCTGGTTGTCGGACATGCTGCTGATTGTTCTGGCGTCTCTGCTGTGTATCACCATCCACGAGACGTGTTACGGTCTGGCTGCCTACCGCCTGGGGGACCCCACGGCCAAACTGGCCGGACGGCTGACCCTGAACCCCCTGCGCCACATCGACATTCTTGGCCTTTTGATGATGGCCGTGGCACGGTTCGGCTGGGCCAAGCCGGTGCCAATCAATATGAACAATTTTAAAAACCCCAAACGGGACATGGCCCTGACGGCCCTGGCCGGACCCATCTCCAACATTCTGCTGGCCTGGGCGGCCCTGGTGGTCCGGGGCCTGCTGATGGTGCTGATGATTCACAGGGGCCCCAACAGTCTGGGCCAATGGCTGATTACCTTTACTGGGTATGTAGCTGTTCTGTCGGCCGGTCTGGCGGTGTTCAACCTGATTCCCATTTCCCCCCTGGACGGTTCCAAGGTCCTCTTTGCCGTGCTGCCGTCCCAAAGTTACGCCAATCTGATGCGCTATGAGCGATACGGTATGCTGTTGCTGATGGTGGTGCTGCTGGCTGGTTGGCTGGACGGGCCCCTCTATTATCTCCGCACCGGCCTGCTGAATCTGCTGCAGCCCTTGGCCCTGTGGCCGGCAGAACTGCTGCTGCGGTAGGAGGGCCCCATGGAAACCCCAAGCTACTATCTGCCCGGCGTGGTGCAGACAAAAAGCGAGGCCATGGAGGATTTTCAAGGCCCCCTGGACGTGATTTTCCTGCTGCTGAGCAAGCACAAAATTGAAATCAGCAATGTGAGCATCTCCCAAATTCTGGAGCAGTATTTGGCCTATCTGGACGAGCAGAAACGCATGGATATGGAGATTGCCAGCGAATTTATCGCCATGGCGTCCCATCTCATGCTCATCAAAACGAAAATGCTCCTGTCGGTGACGGAGCAGGCCGAAGCCCAGTCGGAAATGGAGCTGCTGATTCACTCCCTGGAGGAGCGGCAGCGGGCGGCGGCCTATGAGCAAGTTCGCATGGCCGCGTCCTTTCTGGCGGAGCGCAACGAAATCGGCTGTAACCTCTTTGTCAAGGAGCCGGAGCCGCTGCGGCGGGACAAGACGTACCAATACCGCCATGACCCGTCGGATTTGGTGGCAGCCTGGGCGGCCCTGGCCGAACGCAGCGCCGCCGGTCTGGCATCGCCCACCCATCCCTTTGCTGCCATCGTGGGAGCGGAACCGTTCCCAGTGGTGACGAAAGCGGCCCACATTCTGCGGCGATTGCTGCAAGTGGGTGTGGGCAAATTCCGCAGCCTGTTTCGCGGCTGCAAAAGCCGGTCGGAGGTGGTGGCCACCTTTCTGGCGGTGCTGGAGCTGTGCAAGCTCTGTTCCGTCCGGGTGGTATCCGACGGCGGCGGCGACGCCGATGTGACCTTTCTCCAAATGCCCCAGGGAACCGTGGACGGACAGCCCTTCGGCAGCTCTGAGGAATAGAGGAGGCCAAAATGGAACAAACTGCAATTGAACGGGCTGTGGCGGCCATTCTGTTCGCCGCCGGTGAGCCGGTGGGCGCGTCGCGTATGGCCATGGTGGCGGGGGTGTCGGAGGAGGAAATCCACACGGCGGTCCAATCCCTGATGAGCCGGTGGAATTATGAGCGCTTTGGTATCCGCATTGTCCAGCTGGACGATGCCTACCAGATGTGCTCCTCCGGCGAGATGGCCGACGTGGTGACGAAGGCTCTGGAAACCCGCAAGCCGCCCCGGCTGTCTCCGGCCCAGCTGGAGGCCCTGACCATTGTGGCCTACTACCAGCCGGTGACAAAAGCCTATATTGAGCAGCTGCGGGGGGTGGACAGCAGCTACGCCGTCAGCGCCCTGCTGAGCAAGCAGCTGATCACCGAGGCCGGACGGCTCAATGTGCCGGGCAGACCCATTCTCTATGAGACGACGCCGGTGTTTCTGCGGACCTTCGGCCTGACCAGTCTGGAGGAGCTGCCGCCCATTGAAAAGGCGGACATCCATATCCCGGAGGGCCAGCAGTTGCAGCTGCCGGAGGTATCGAAGGAGGAGGGAACCGTATGATCGCTGCCGTGACCGCGGCCCTGGTGCTGCTGATTCTGGCGCTGCCCCTGGGCGTGTGGTTCCGGTACGACGACGGGACGCTGGAAGCGGCGGCCAGCGTGGGACCGGTGACGGTGTTCCGCTACCCCATGGAGCCCCGGCGGCAAAAGCCGAAAAAGCCGCCCAAACCGAAAAAGGCGCGGCGGAAAGACCCCGACCAGCCGCCCGAACCAAAGAAGAAAGGGAAATTTCCCTGGAAGCTGCTCAAACCCCTGCTGTCCATTTTGATGGATTTGCTGGGGAAGATGCGGCGAAAGTTCCTAGTTTCGGAGCTGTATCTCTGCGTCCGATGCGGCGGCAAAGACGCAGCCCATACGGCCTTACAGTATGGAAAGGCGTGGGCCTTGATCGGGTCTCTGGACCCGGTGCTTCACAACTGCTTCCGCATTGCCAACCGGCAGGCGGAGGTACTCTGCGATTACCATTCCGACCGTCTCCGGCTGCTGCTGGAGATGCGTGTCACCCTGCGGGTGGGCACAGCATTGTGGCTGGGCCTGCAGGCGCTGTGCCGCCTGATTCCCGTGTTCCTACAATATAAGAAAAAGGCGGTGCAGTAATATGAGTCATCCTCTTTCCGACATGATGGGCGTCAATATGGAAAAAATCCGCTCCATGGTGGATACCAATTCCGTCATCGGTGAGCCCATTACCACGCCCGACGGCGTGACCATTATCCCCGTGTCCAAGGTGTCCTTTGGATTTGCCAGCGGCGGCAGCGATTATGTGTCCAAACACACCTCTGCCGGCGGTACCAACCCCTTTGGCGGCGGCGCCGGCGCCGGTGTCACCATTCAGCCCGTGTCCTTTATCGTCATCAAGGGCGAATCGGTGCGGATGCTGCCGGTGGTGGCTCCCGCGGCGTCCTCTCTGGACCGTATCATTGAATTGCTGCCGGATCTCACCGACAAGCTTTCCGAACTGCTGAAAAAGGACAAAAAACCGAAAGACATCGACGAGACCGGCGAATTTTAACAGGCATACTCCATCTCCGGCGGTGCATACTGTTACCGGTGATGAACGATGAAACAACGGATGCAGTGGGCGGCGGCAATTTTCCTGTCCGCCGCCCTTTTGCTGAGCACCACGGCGGAGGCCATGGGGACAATTTCGGCCCATAGCGCCATTCTGATGGACGCGGCCACGGGTCAGGTCCTCTATGAGAAGAACAGCCACGAAAAAAGCCTCATTGCCAGCACCACGAAAATTATGACGGGGCTGCTGGCGGCGGAGTCGGGACGGCTTTCGGAAACCGTAATCATTCCACCCGAGGCCGTGGGCATCGAGGGGTCCTCCCTGTATCTCAAGGCCGGGGAACGGCTGACCGTGGAGCAGCTGCTCTACGGTCTTATGCTCCATTCGGGCAACGACGCCGCTGTGGCTCTGGCCCTCCATCTGTCCGGCAATGTGGAGGACTTTGTGGACCGGATGAACGAAAAGGCCGCGGAACTGGGGCTGACGGAAATCCATTTTGCCAATCCCAACGGTCTCGACGACGAGGGCAACTATGGAACAGCCCACGACCTGGCGGTGCTGGCGGCGGCGGCCTTGGAAAACGAGGTGTTCCGGCAGGTGGTCTCCACCAAAACGTATACCGTGGGCCAGCGGCAGTTGACCAACCACAACAAGCTATTGTGGCGGTATGAGGGAGCCATGGGTGTCAAAACCGGCTTTACCAAGGCCGCCGGACGACTGCTGGTCAGCGCGGCGGAACGGCAGGGGCGGCGGCTCATTGCCGTCACCATCAACGCCCCCGACGACTGGAACGACCACAGCAAGCTGCTGGACGACGGTTTTTCCCGTCTGACGGCCCATACGGCCCTGACGGACGGCACGCTGCTGGGCAGCGTCCCCATCGTCGGCGGCACGGCGGAAACCGTAACCTGCCGCGTTCGGGGCGACTTGTCCTGTGCGCTGCTGCCGGAGGAAACGCCCACGGTTACCATCTGTCTGCCCCGAATGGCCTTTGCGCCGGTCCGGGCAGGAGATACGGCGGGCTGGGTGGAGCTCCGGGTGGGGGAGGCCGTTCTGGCCCGGACGGAACTGATCTACGACACGGCGGCGGCGGTGCTGCCGGACAAGCCGCAATCCTTTTTGGAGCGGCTTTTGAAAGGGTAGGAATCCAATATGGAAGAACAACGACTGCAAAAGGTGCTGTCGGTCCACGGCGTCGCGTCCCGCCGGCAGGCTGAACAGATGATCACCGAGGGCCGGGTCCGGGTCAACGGCAATACGGCCCAATTGGGGGACAAGGTGACGGAAACCGACGTCATCGAGGTGGACGGCGCAGTTTTGCGCCGTGCGCCCCGTCCCGTGTACATCATGCTGCATAAACCCCGTGGGTATGTGACCACCTGCAAGGACGAACAGGGACGGCGCGACGTGACGGAGCTGGTCCGGGACTGTCCGGAACGGGTCTACCCTGTGGGGCGGCTCGATTTGAACTCCGAGGGGCTGCTGCTGCTGACCAACGACGGCGCGTTAGCCAACCGGCTGATGCACCCGTCGGGACAGGTGGAAAAGATCTATCTCTGCTGGGTCACCGGTTACAAAGCCGGGGCCGAGGACAAGCTGCGGGGGCCCCTGGAGCTGGATGGCCGCCCGCTGAATCCGGCACGGGTGGTGCTGCGGCGGGTCAACGAGGACCAGGCCATGCTGGAGGTGGGTATCACCGAGGGCCGCAACCGGCAGGTCCGCCGTATGTGCGAACTGGCGGGGCTCCATGTGACGCGGCTCAAGCGTATTGGTGAAGGACAGCTGCGGCTGGACCGGCTGCCTGTGGGCCAGTGGCGGTACCTGACCGACGAGGAGGTATCGTATCTTCACAGTCTGCTGTGAAGTTTTTCTTGCAAATTTTCGGGAAACCCCGTATCATACAGTAAAATACAGAAGTAATCCGGAAAGGGGATGGTACAACATGGCAACGGATATCCTTTCCAAAATTCAAAAGGATTTTCCCACATTTTCCAAGGGACAGCGGCGAATTTCAGAATACATCATGGAGTCCTACGACAAGGCCGCTTTTATGACGGCCAGCCGTCTGGGCAAGACTGTGGGCGTCAGTGAGTCCACAGTGGTGCGCTTTGCCGTGGAACTGGGCTATAACGGCTACCCGGCCATGCAGAAGGCCATGCAGGAGATGGTCCGCAACAAGCTGACGTCGGTGCAGCGTATGGGCGTCATCAACGATTTGCTGGGCAATCAGGATGTGGTGTCTATGGTGCTCCAATCGGACATGGAGACGCTGCGGATGACCGGGGAAGCGCTGGACCGGCAGGTGTTCGACCAGGTGGTGGAGCGGATGATGTCCGCCCGGACCATCTATATCATCGGCGTCCGGTCCTCCATGGCTTTAGCCACCTTCCTCAATTTCCACCTTCGCAATATGCTCCACCATGTGCGGCTGGTGGAGCCCTATTCCATCAGTGAAATGCTGGAGCAGTTGGTCCATGTAGGCCCCCAGGACGTGGTCATCAGCATCAGCTTTCCCCGGTATTCCAGCCGCACCATCAAGGCCATGGATTTTTGCCGCAAGGCCGGGGCCACGGTGGTGGCCATCACCGACACCCCGGAGGCGCCGGGCGCACGGGTGTCCACCCATGTGCTGCTGGCAAAGAGCGATATGGTGTCCATCGTGGACTCCCTGGTGGCGCCCATGAGCGTTATCAACGCCCTGATTGTATCGGTGGGCCGCAAGAATGAAAACGACCTGTCCCGGACCTATGAGGAGCTGGAACAGATTTGGGAAGAGTACGAAGCCTATGAACGAATGGAAAACTGATGTCCTGGTGGTGGGCGCCGGGGCCGCCGGGATGATGGCCGCCGGTACGGCGGCGGAATTGGGGGCCAGGGTGGTGCTTTTGGAGCACAACGACCGGCTGGGCAAAAAACTGTACATCACCGGCAAGGGCCGCTGCAACGTCACCAACTGCTGCTCGCCCCAGGAGGTTTTGCAGAACGTCCCCCGTAACAGCCGCTTTCTCTACAGCGCCATGGAAGCCTTCCCGCCGGAGGAGGTCATGGCCTTTTTTGAGGGATTGGGGTGCCGTCTCAAGGTGGAGCGGGGCAACCGGGTATTTCCCGAAAGCGACAAGGCCGCGTCGGTCATCGACGCCCTGCGGGCATACTTGAAGCGTACCGGCGTCCGGGTGGTGACGGCCCACGTCCAATCGCTGCAAACGGCGGACGGCGCGGTGACCGGTGTAGTCACCGACCAGGGAACGTATGAAGCCCGCAGCGTCATTCTCTGTACCGGCGGCTGCTCCTATCCGCTGACCGGCTCCACCGGCGACGGTTACGACATGGCCGCCGCCGTGGGCCATACCATTGTGGAGCCGCGCGGCTCCCTGGTGCCTTTGGAGGTGGCCGAAGCCGACGAGTGCCGGGCCATGATGGGATTGAGCCTGCGCAATGTGGCCGTCCGTATGAAAAATCAGAAAGGGAAGGTGGCCTTCGAGGAGTTCGGAGAGCTGCTGTTTACCCATTTCGGCGTTTCCGGCCCCACGATTCTGTCGGCCAGCGCCCATCGGAAGGAAAAGGACTCCTATACCATTGAAATCGATTTGAAACCGGCGCTGGACGAGAAAAAGCTGGATGAACGCATTCTGCGGGATTTTGAGAAGTATCAGAACCGGGATTTTGAAAACGCCCTGGGGGATTTGCTGCCCAGCAGCATGATTCCCGTGGTGGTGGCCCGGACGGGCATCCACCCGGCGGAAAAGGTCCATTCCGTCACCAAACAGCAGCGGCGGGCGCTGCTGGAAACCATGAAGCGGTTTACCCTCACGGTCACCGGGGCACGGCCCGTCAAGGAGGCCATTGTCACCGCCGGCGGCGTCAAGGTGTCGGAGGTGGACCCCAAGACCATGGCATCGAAGAAGTGTTCCGGCCTGTATCTGGCCGGGGAACTGCTGGACGTGGACGCCTATACCGGCGGCTTTAATTTACAGATTGCCTGGGCCACCGGCCGCGCCGCAGGACGGGCCGCCGCCGGGACCAGCAAGGAGGATACGATATGACAACGAAACGCAACTACGCCATTGCCATCGACGGCCCCGCCGGCAGCGGCAAAAGCACCATGGCCCGGAGAGTGGCTAAGGATTTGGGCTTTGTTTATGTGGACACCGGGGCCATCTACCGGACCGTGGGCTACCATATGGATTTTTACGGCATCGGCCCCAAGGACACCGACGGCATTACCCGCCTCATTGGCGATGTGAACATTGCAATTGAGTACGACGCCGACGGTCTCCAGCATATGATTCTCAATGGCCGGGACGTCACCGAGGAAATCCGCACGCCGGAGATGTCCAAGATTGCATCGGTGATTTCCGCCCAGAAGGTGGTCCGGGACTATCTTTTGGATATGCAGCGCCAGCTGGCCCGGACCCACAACGTGGTCATGGATGGCCGGGACATCGGCACCGTGGTGCTGCCGGGAGCGGACGTAAAAATCTTCCTGACGGCGGACCCGGTGGTTCGCGCCCGCCGCCGCTTTGAGGAGCTGACGGACAAGGGGGAGAAGGTCCAGTACGAGAAGGTACTTCAGGATTTGATTGCCAGGGACGAGCAGGACAAGAACCGGAAGATTGCCCCCCTGCGTCCCGCCAAGGACGCCGTCCACCTGGACACCACCGACCTGGACATTGAGCAGGCAGCGGCGGCCATGGAGTCCATTATAAAGGAGAAGCTGGGGCAGCGATGAAAGCAAATGCAGTCATGTATCACATTCTGGAGCGTCTGGCCCGCTTCGGTATGTTTTTCTACCATCCGGTGTTCCGGGTCACGGGCCGGGAGCATATCCCCGAGGGCGCCTGTGTCATTTGCAGCAACCACATCGGCATGGCAGACCCCCTGTGGGCCATTTTCGGCCTGAAACAAGGCCCCTTTTTCCGCATTATGGCGAAGGAATCCCTGCTGGAAGCGCCCCTGCTGGGCAAACTGCTCCACTGGGCAGGCATCATCGGCGTCAAGCGGGGGGAGGGCGATATCAACGCCATCAAGGAGGCGTTGAAAACCCTCAAGGACGGGAAAAAACTGCTGCTCTACCCCGAGGGCACCCGTGCCAAGGACGGCCCCCTGGAGGGCAAGACCGGTGCGGTCATGCTGGCAAACCGGGCCAAATGCCCCATTCTGCCGGTGTATATCAAACGGAAACGCTTTCCGTTCAGCCCCATGGCCCTGGTCATCGGTGAGCCCTTCGAGGTGGTCACCGCTACGGGCAAGGCCACAGCCGAAGAACTGCGCAGCGAGACCGACCGGATGATGGATATCATTTATAAGCTGGGGGAGGGCGTCGGATGAAGGTCTATCTTGCCAAGACGGCGGGCTTCTGCTTCGGCGTGGACCGGGCTGTGTCCATGGTGGAGCAGGCGGCCAAGGACGGTCTGCGGGCCGTGACGCTGGGCCCCATTATCCACAACCGCCATGTGGTGCAGCGATTCGCGGAAATGGGCGTGCGGCAGGTGGACGAGGTTTCGGAGATTGAGGACGGCTGCGCCGTCATCATCCGCAGCCACGGCGTCAGCCGGGCCGTCTATGAGGAACTGGAAGCCAGAAATCTCACGATTCTGGACGCCACCTGTCCCTTCGTCAAGCGCATCCATGAAATTGTCCGCAAGGCCACGGAGCAGGGCCGTCAGGTGATTATCATCGGCACCCGGACCCATCCGGAAATCGTGGCCATCGCCGGATGGTGCGATCACCCGGCGGTGTTTGAAAATGCCGGGGAGCTGCAGGCGTGGCTGGACGAGGACCCCCGGCGGGCCGAATTGGCTGTCACCATGGTGTCTCAGACCACCAGCACCGAGGCCCTATGGAAAAGTTGTTGTGAAATTATAAAAAAAGTGTATACAAATGCCGAAATATTTGATACAATATGTGGAGCGACGGAAAAACGGCAGAAAGAAGCCATAGCCCTAGCCGGGCTATGCGATGGAATGGTCATAGTCGGTGATGCAATGAGCTCCAATACGAAGCGCCTTGCGATGATTTGCAGAGAACACTGCAAGCTGGTTTCCCTGGTGGACAGTGCCGATGAATTGGACACTACGCTTTTCTCTAATGTGCAATCCGTTGGTATCACTGCCGGGGCGTCAACGCCGGCGTGGATAATAAAGGAGGTCAACAACCATATGAGCGACGAAATTCGTGTTGAAAATGCTGCCATGGAGGAGAACTTTGCCGAGCTTCTCGAGCAGTCCATCAAGACTTTAAATACAGGAGACAAGGTGACCGGCATCGTCACGTCCATTACCCCCACCGAAGTGTATGTGGACCTGGGCACCAAGCACGCCGGCTACATCCCCTACAGCGAGATCAGCAGCGATCCTGCGGCCAAGGCCGAGGACCTGTTCAACGTGGGCGATGAGATTGAGGTCTATGTGGTCCGTGTCAACGACATGGAGGGCACTGTGATGCTGTCCAAGAAGCGTCTGGACACCGTCAAGAGCTGGGACGAGATCGAGACTGCCTGCGAGGAGAAGACGGTCGTCGAGGGCGTTATCACCGAGGAGAACAAGGGCGGCCTGGTTGCCAATGTCAAGGGCGTCCGCGTGTTTATTCCCGCTTCCCAGACCGGCATTCCCAAGGGCGGCGATCTGAGCCAGCTGATCCGTCAGACCGTCAGCATGAAGATCACCGAGGTCAACCGCGCCCGCCGCAGAGTGGTCGGCTCCATCCGTGCCGTCACCGCTGAGGCCCGCAAGGCTGCCGCTGAGCAGATCTGGAATGAGATCGCCGAGGGCAAGACCTATCATGGCACCGTCAAGAGCCTCACTTCCTACGGCGCTTTCGTCGACATCGGCGGTGTGGACGGCATGGTGCACGTTTCCGAGCTGAGCTGGAGCCGCATCAAGAACCCCGCCGAGGTTGTCAAGGTGGGCGACGAGATCGACGTCTATGTTATCGGCTTTGATCCCGAGAAGAAGAAGATCTCTCTGGGCTACAAGACCGCTGAGACCAACCCCTGGAACCTGTTCCTGAACCAGTTCCAGGTGGGCGATGTGGCCACCGTTAAGATCGTCAAGCTGATGACCTTCGGCGCTTTCGCTGAGATCATCCCCGGCGTGGACGGCCTGATCCACATCTCCCAGATCGCTGACCGCCGCATCGGCAAGCCCGAGGATGTGCTGTCCGAGGGTCAGGAGGTCGAGGCCAAGATCATCGACATCGACGAGGAGAACAAGCGTATCTCGCTGTCCATCCGCGCCCTGCTGGTGGAGGGTGACGACGAGGAGTACGGCGACGAGGAGTAATCCTTCGTCTGCGCTCTGTAAATCGCAATACAAACCGGGCTGCTGCGGCAGCCCGGTTTTTTTGGATTTTGCGCATAAGAAGGCCGCCGTCCACCACCCGCGATGGGGTGGGGACGGCGGCCTTGGGGCTTACGCCCTGGGGATAGCACCATCTGCGGATGGTGCTTTAGGACGATGGGGCATTTCGCCCGCTGCGGCGGGCGACCAAAGGCGCTGCCTTTGGAAACCGCGATTTTTTGAAAAATCGAGTAAAACTTTTATTGTTCGCATAGCTGCTGCTGAGAAAGCGGGCGCGCTGCAACAGAGGTTGCAACGCGCCCGCAAAACGGATAGATGCAATTACTTGACGGCGATGACTTCCATCTCCACCACGCCGCCCAGGGGCAGGGCAGCCACCTGCACGCAGGAACGGGCGGGATGTTCACCGGTGAAGTTCTCAGCGTAGATGCCGTTCAGCTCGGCAAAGCCGGCCAGATCGGTCATAAACACGGTGGTCTTGACCACGTTGCTCAGGTCCATGCCGTTCTCGGCCAGGACAGCCTTAACGTTGGCAAACATCTGACGGGCCTGGGCAGCCAGACCGCCCTCGGCCAGCTTACCGGTCTCGGGCACCAGTCCCAGCTGGCCGGAGCAGTACAGGGTGTCGCCTACAAAAATCGCCTGGGAATAGGGACCCACAGCGGCGGGAGCGTTCTTGGAACAGATCACAGTTTTCATGGTTGAAAACCTTCCTTTCGTAAATTGGTACATCCATTCTATCATAGTCCTTCCCATCTGTTAAGGGCTAAATATAAAATTTTTGTAAATGTACTTGAAAAAATTTCAGAGCGCGGTATAATAGCATTAGCACTCAAAAGTTATGAGTGCTAATGCTGAATACAAAGGATGACATATCATGGAAAAGCAGCAATTCAAAGCCGAATCCAAGCGGCTTCTTGATCTGATGATCAACTCCATTTACACCCATCAGGAGATTTTTCTCCGTGAGATCATTTCCAACGCCTCCGACGCCATGGACAAGCTGGCTTATTTGAGCCTGACGGACCAGAACGTGGGCCTCAGCCGCAGTGACTTCGCCATCGATATTACGGTGGACGAGAAGGAGCGTCTGCTGACCGTGTCTGACAACGGCATCGGCATGAGCCGGGAGGACATGGAGGAAAATCTGGGCACCATCGCCAAGAGCGGCTCCCTCCAGTTCAAAAAGGACATGGAGCAGCAAGAGGACATCGACATCATCGGCCAGTTCGGCGTGGGCTTCTACTCCGCCTTTATGGTGGCCGACGCTGTCACCGTTATTTCCAAGAAGTACGGTTCTGACGAAGCCTGGATGTGGCAGTCCTCCGGCGCTGACGGCTACACCATCACTGCCTGTGAGAAGGAAGCCGCCGGTACCCAGGTCATTATGCATCTGAAAGCCGACACCGAGGACGAGAACTACAGCCGGTTCCTCCAGGAGCACGAACTGCGGTCTCTGGTCCGCAAATACTCCGACTATATCCGCTATCCCATCCGCATGGACGTGACCAAGACCCGTGTCAAGGAGGAGACCAAGGACAGCGACAAGCCCGAATATGAGTCCTACACGGAGAACGAAACCCTCAACTCCATGGTCCCCCTGTGGCAGCGTGCCAAGAAGGACGTCACTGAGGAGGAGTACGACCGGTTCTATCAGGAGAAGTTCTTCGACTATGAAAACCCCCTGGCCACCATCCATCTGAGCATCGAGGGCAACATCACCTATAAGGCATTGCTCTATATTCCCGCCCGTGCCCCCTATGACTTCTATACCAAGGAGTACAAGAAGGGCTTGCAGCTCTATTCCTCCGGCGTTCTGATTATGGAGAACTGCGAGGACCTGCTGCCGGAGCACTTCCGCTTTGTCAAGGGCATTGTGGATTCCCAGGATTTGAGCCTGAACATCTCCCGTGAGATGCTCCAGCATGACCGCCAGCTGAAACTCATCGCCTCCAACCTGGAAAAGAAAATCAAGTCCGAATTGAAGAAGCTTCTGGAAAACGACCGGGAGAAGTACGAGAAGTTCTTCAACGCCTTTGGCCGCAACCTGAAATACGGTCTGGTGTCCGAGTACGGTATGCACAAGGAGCTGCTTCAGGATTTGATGCTGTTCTGGTCCAGCAAGGAACAGAAGCTTGTGACGCTCCAGGAGTATGTGGACGGCATGGGCGAAGGTCAGGAGCATATCTACTATGCCGCCGGTGAGAGCCGCCAGCGCCTTTCCCAGCTGCCCCAGATGGAGCTGCTCCAGGACAAGGGCTACGACGTGCTGTTCTTCACAGAGGATGTGGACGAATTTATTCCTCAGACCCTCCAGAAGTTTGCTGAAAAGGACTTCAAGAACATTGCGTCCGATGACCTGGGCCTGACCTCCGACGAAGAGAAGAAGGCCATGGAGGAGAAGAACGAAGCCGCCAAGCCCACTCTGGACTTCATTAAGGAGACCCTGGGCGACCGCGTCAAGGATGTGCGTCTCAGTGCCACCCTCAAGAGCCATCCCGTTTGCCTGGTTCCCGACGAGGGCATGAGCTTTGAGATGGAGAAATACTTCCAGAAGATGAACCCGGAAATGGGCTTCAAGGCCGGCCGCATTCTGGAGCTGAACCCGGAGCACGCCGTCTTTGCCACTTTGCAGATTGCCGTAGCCCAGGACCCGGAGAAAGCCAAGAAGTATGTGGAGGTCCTCTACGACCAGTCCTTGCTGATGGCGGGCCTGCCCATCGACAACCCCACCGAGTACACTGACCGCATCTGCTCTTTGATGCAGTAAGGAATTTCGCGCCCTGCGGGGCGCGACCGGGGACGCTGCCCCCTGGACCCCTGCGATTTTTGAAAAAATCGAGTAAACTTTTTATGTTGGGGTCTGGATGCAGCATTTACGTTTCAAACCAAATTGAGAAATGACTTTGCCCCGGATTCCATGGGAATCCGGGGCATTGAAAGTTTTACGCAATTTTTTCAAAAAATGCGGGGTGCGGTGCAGAGCCCCGCGAAAGCCGCCGTCACTCCTCACTGTCCGCTGTTACCGCCGGGCGCAGAACGCCGTAATCGGAAAAACGGGTATCGCGGGAGTCGGTGAGAAAGACCACGCGATCATGAAGCGTATCGTAGACATCGGAGAAGGTGTCCACCAGGGCTTGGACCTGGGAGCCGTCGCTGCTGGTCAGATACACCCGGTCAGCGTAGGCGGCCAGAGCCGGGTCTGTGGTGGCCAGGGACAGGGCAGGGGAGCTCTCCGTCTGGTTGGAGGACAGCCGATGGGCGGCGTCCAGCACGGCGGCCACCCGGTCGCCGTCATAGGCGATGTTCTGACTGGTCGGGAAGGTGAAGTCCGACAGAACCACTTCCTCGAAGCCCAGACCGGCCAGCTCGGAGAGAATACTCTGGAGGTAGGAGAGGACCTGCTGATTGGCCGGGTCCAGCCAGTAACAGCTGTCGCTGTCCATCCACAACGCGCCGTTGTCCAGGGGCAGACCACAGGACTGATTGGCCAGGGCATAGGAGCTGTCCCGGAATGCCGGCAGCCGGGCGATAAGATAGACGCGGCCGTTGGCGTTGAGATCGGCAATGAGCTGGTCCACGGCGGTCACATCCACCGACGAGGACGTTTCCGCGCCGGGAATGGCGGTGGAGTAACAGAAATTGCCGTAGATGCTTTTCACATCCAGCAGCACGGCCACCTGCCCCTCCGCTGACTGGACGGCCTCCAAAATGGCGTCGGTGTCGTCCAGCATATCGGTGGTCACATAAATGCCCTCCAGACGGGTCATGGCGCTGGTGTCCTCCATGGGACTGGTGTCCACCACCACCTGGGCGTCGGGCAGGGGTTCCAGTTTTTCGGGGGGCGTGCGGCTCTCAGTGGACGGGGAGAACTCCAGCCGAACGCCGTCGGCGGAGTAGACCAGAAAGCGCTGCAAATAGATGACAAAGCCTATGGCGGTCAGCAGCAGCAGCACGACGATGATGACCAGGGCAACGGCCAGCTTGCGCAGACGCACCCGGGTGCGATAGGGAATGTATGGCAAGGTTGCAGCCTCCTCAGCAGGTAGCGCTCAGCTGGCACCAATCGTCCATCTGATTGCAGCCGGTGATGGTGAGACCCGCCGCTTCCAGCGCCGCTTTTACCTCATCCAGCCGCACATTGAGCACGCCGGAGCACAGGAACACGCCGCCCTTGCGCAGGAAATGGGGCACCACCGGGGCCAGGGGAATGATGACATCGGCCACAATGTTGGCCAATACCACGTCGTAGCCGCCTTCGGCCAGTTCTTCCATACGGGCCCGGTCCTCAATGACATTGCCGGTGACGGCGGTGAACTGGGAGCCGTCCAGACCATTCATGGCGGCGTTTTCTCTGGCGATGTCCTCGGCCTTGGGGTCAATGTCCACGCCGGTGGCCGTGGCGGCACCCAGCAGCAGCGCCGTAAAGGACAGAATGCCGCTGCCGCTGCCCAGGTCGATGACCCGTTCACCGCCGTGAATGCACTGTTCCAGCGCCTTCATGCACATCTGAGTAGAGGCGTGGGCGCCGGTGCCGAAAATCATGCCAGGGTCCAGCCGTACCTCAATGCGGCCTTCGGGGTTTTCCGGGTGGAGCCACTGGGGTACCACCAACAGTTTTTCTCCGATGGGCAAGGGCTGATAATACTGTTTCCAGCTGTTCTCCCAATCCTCATCCCGGCAGCCCGCCGCGGATACCGTCAGCGGGCCAAAGTCCACGGCCGGAAACTGCCGGCGCAGCAGGGAAAGCTGCTCGCTGAGATAGGACGCGGTCTCCACTGCTTGGGGCGTGTCCTCCACATAGAGGCGAATTTGGGAAACTCCGGCCATCTTTTCTTCCAGTTCCTCGTCCACATAGTCCCAATACTGACGATTCTGCTCCAAAAAATCATGAAACTCCTGTTGATCGTCCATAATAAAGCTGTCGAAGCCCAAGGCCGTCAGCCGTGCCGCCACCAGCTCAATGCCCGCGGGCGCGGTGGCGATGGTCAGTTCGATCCATTGCATGTAGTATGCCTCCTTATTGACTGGCGACACCGTCTCCCTGCGGCCCGTTTGCCACAACGAATACAGTGTTGCCATAGTCTATTAGTTTACAGGAAAAGCGCCGTTCTGACAAGCAGTTTCCAACATATTTTACTTTTTTGACGAACTGTGGTATGATGACCCAATAGGCCACCATACCCTGGAAAGGATGAATTGATTGAACAGACGAACAGAGCTTCTGCCCGGTGTATTCCTCACCTGTGTGCAGAGTGAAAAATTCAAAACCGGTTGTCTCAGCATCTCCCTGCTGCGTCCCCTGCGGCGGGAGGAAGCGGCGGCCAATGCGCTGCTGCCGGCGGTGCTCCTGCGGGGCTGCGAAGGCTGCCCGGATATGCGGGAGATTTCCGCGTTCCTCGACGGCTACTACGGAGCCAGCGTGGGCAGTCTCGTCCGTAAAAAAGGCGAGGTGCAGACCACGGGCTTCTATGCGGCTTTCCTGGAGGACCGCTATGCCCTGGACGGCGAACCCATTTTGGCCCCCATGGTGGAGTTTGTCTGCCGCCTGCTGCTCCATCCGGTGACGGAGGACGGCGCGTTTGTCTCCGCCTTTGTGGACGGCGAAAAGCAGAACCTTATCAACACCATGGAAGCCCGCATCAACAACAAGCGCAGCTATGTGGTGTCCCAACTGCTGCGGACCATGTGCAAGGACGAAGCCTACGGTCTGCCCCGTTTGGGCGACGTGGAAGAGGTGGAGCCCATCACGGCTAAGAGTCTTTATGACCATTACCGCCATATTCTGGCCCATTCCCGTATGGAGATTTTCTACCATGGCAGCTGTGACGCCGGCACGGTGGCAGACCTGCTGAAAACCGGCCTGTCGGACCTGCCCCGCGGCGAGGCCGACGCGTTCTCCACTGTGATTGTGGGCAAGGCGGAGACCGTTCAGACGAAGCGGGAAGCATTGGACGTGACCCAGGGCAAGCTGGCCATGGGCTTCCGCCTGGGCTGCACCGCCGACGATGTGGAGCGGTATCCGGCGGCACTGATGATGAATGCCGTGTTCGGTTCCGGCGTCACCAGCAAGCTGTTTTTGAACGTCCGGGAAAAGATGTCCCTGTGTTATTATGCCAGCTCCACCATTGAAAAGTTTAAAGGCGTTATGGTGGTGTCGTCGGGCATTGAATTTGATAAATTTGAGGTGGCCAGGGACGAGATTCTCCACCAGCTGGAACTGACCCAGCAGGGGGAGATTACCGAGGAAGAGCTGGAGGGCGCCCGCATTGCGCTGTTGTCCTCCCTGAAAACCGGTATGGACAGCCCCGGACGGCTGGATGATTATGCCTTGGGCCAGGCCATTTTGGGCCAGGAGGGCACCATGGCCGATTTGGCCAAGGCGCTGGAGACGGTGACGGCGGAGCAGGTGGCCGAGGCCGCCCGCCGGGTGACGCTGGACACGGTGTACTTTATTGAGGGGGTGGCAAAATGAAAAAGGTAGTGCTGGACCAGCTGCGGGAGACGTTTTATGAGGAGCGGCTGCCCAACGGGCTGCTCATTCGCGTCATTCCCCGGCCCGACTTCGCCAAGACGTATTCCTTTTTTGCCACGGACTTCGGCTCCATCGACACCAAGTTCACCATGGACGGCAAGGTGTATGAGACGCCCGCCGGTGTGGCCCACTATCTGGAGCATAAACTGTTCGACATGCCCGATGGCAATGTGATGCAGCAGTTTTCCGCCCTGGGCGGCAGTCCCAACGCCTTCACCGGCTATTCTATGACGGCATATCATGTAGAATCCACGGAGAATTGGCGGGAAAACCTGGAACTGCTGCTGCGGTACGTGTCCACGCCCTATTTCACCGAGGAAAGCGTGGAGAAGGAGCGGGGCATCATCGCCCAGGAAATCCGCATGTACGAGGACAGCTCCGGTTCCCGGATGTATGAAAACCTGTTTGCGGCCTTGTATCAGCACCATCCCATCCGGGTGCCCATTGCCGGTACCGTGGAATCCATCCAGGATATTACGGCGCAGACGTTGTACGACTGCCACAAGGCGTTCTATGACCCGTCCAATATGATGCTCTGCGTGGCAGGTCCCGTGGACCCGGAGCTGGTGGTGGAGAGTGCTCGGAACATCCTGCCCAAGACCCCCGGCGGCGTGGGCGGCCGGGACTACGGCCCCGCCGAGCCCCTGACGGCGGAGAAAATGGCACGGGTGGAGCAGAATATGGAGGTGTCCATGCCGGGCTTCACCGTGGCGTTCCGCTGCGACACGCCCAAAACCGGCGCGGATATTCTCCGGCAGGAGTTGGTGGGCGATTTGGCGGCGGAGCTGCTGGTGGGCGAGTCCACGGCCTTCTATACGAAGCTGTACGAGGACGGCCTTATCGACTGCGATTTCTCCGCCGGTTACGAGGGCGTCAAAACGCTGGGCATGCTGTCCATCGGCGGCGACAGCAACGAGCCGGAGCGGGTGGTGGACGCCGTGCTTAAAGAGGCGGAGCGGCTGGGCCGGGAGGGCGCTGACGAAGCGTTGTTCCAGCGGCTCAAGCGGTCGGCCTTCGGACGGCGTATCCGGGAACTTGACAGTTTCGAGAACATCTGCTACCGTATGTGCCAGAGCACCTTTGAGGGGGCGTTCTATTATGACTTCCCGGATTTGTACCGCTCCATCACCCTGGATGAGACGGTGCGGATGATTCGGGATACGGTGGTCCCCCAGCGGGCGGCCCTCTCCCTCATCTATCCCAACGCGAAAGGATGACGTATTGTGTTTTTGGCATCCCCCATCACGTTCCCCAATCTGGGCATTGACATCAACCCCTCCCCAGTGGCCTTTTCTCTGGGTGATAAACCCATTTACTGGTACGGCATTCTGATTGCCATCGGCTTTGCCCTGGCGGTGCTTTACGGCTGCCGCTGCGCCAGACAGTTCGGCCTCACCGAGGACAACATTCTCGACATGCTGTTGCTGGCGGCGCCCCTGGGCATCATCGGCGCACGGCTCTATTACTGTATCTTCTATTGGGAGCTGTACGCGGACAATCCCATCTCCGTTTTCTATATCTGGGAGGGCGGTCTAGCTATCTACGGCGGCGTCATCGGCGCGGCCATCGGCGTGATTATCCATGCCCGGTGGAAAAAAACGCCCCTGCTGCCCATGATGGACATTGGCTCCATGGGCCTGCTCATCGGCCAGTCCATCGGCCGCTGGGGCAACTTCATGAACCGGGAGGCCCACGGCGGCGTCACCGACAGCTTTTTTAAGATGGGTCTCCAGGACAGCGCCGGTGTGGTGACGTATTATCACCCCACATTCCTCTATGAATCCGTCTGGAACGCGGTGGGATTTTTGGCCCTGCACTTCTATTTCAAAAAGCGCCGCCGTTATGACGGTCAGATTTTTACCCTGTACGTGGCCTGGTACGGCCTGGGCCGGGCCTGGATTGAGGGCATGCGTACCGACAGCCTGTACCTGTTTGATACCGGCATCCGGGTCAGCCAACTGCTGGCGGCCCTGTCCTGTCTGGTGGCGGTGGGCTTCCTGGTGTGGAACCTGAAAATCCGGCCCCACGACCCGGCCAATCTGGCGGTCAACCGGCAGAAGGCAGCCCCGGCCCAGGAAGAAAAGACAGCTTGACTCTTCCCACCCGGTAAAAAGCGTGGTATAATGGCGAAAAATAAGGAAACAACCCCACAGGACTGAAAGGAGCGATTCCCTATGGCAACATTTAATGATTATCTGGAGACATTTAAGGGCATGGCCGTGGAAGGTGCCCAGACGGCAGTAAAGAAAACCCGTCAGCTGGCATCCGTGGCCAAGGCCAATCTGGCCATCCGTACCGAAGAGGAAAAGATTAGAAAGGCACAGATTGAGCTGGGCAAGCTGTACTATAAGGACTATATTGTGGGCCAGACCCCGGACCCGGCAGTGTATACGCCTTGGTGCGAGCGGATTTCCGAGTCCAAGATTGCGATTGAGGACCTGAAAATCGCCATTGAGGAGCTGCGCAGCCAGGGCCATGATGACGACGATGAGATTGTCACCGATGACTATGTGGTGGATATCACCGAGGATGATCTGGTGACCGAGCCCAAGTCTGCCGAATCCGTTGTCATCGACGTGGACGTGGCCGACAAGGACGACGAAGAGCAGCAGTAAGAAATTAGGAACGTATACCAACCGGGGACGCCGCAGCCGCGACGTCCCCGGTTTTGCGTCCATGGAAAATCCCCCAACCTGTATACGCGCACCGATGTGCATTCGCCCCAATGAGGCGGACAACGGCACAAGGTACTGCAAGAAGGCCGCCGTCCACCACCCGCGAGGGGGTGGGGACGGCGGCCTTGCGGCATACGCCGCGGGGATTGCGCCATCTGCGGATGGCGCGTTGGGACGATTGGGGTGTTTCGCCCGCTGCGGCGGGCGACCAGAGGCGCTGCCTCTGGACTCCGCGATTTGGGCTGCCCGCCGCCCGTTGGCAAGAGTGGTCGGCGAGGAATTTTGCGTCAGGGCAAGGTGTGGCTTCGCAGCCATACTGGATGTATGGCAAGAAGCCGCACCGCCGCCATGGCGGAAAAGGCCCGGCGAGCACCGCAGACACACGGGGGGTGGGCAGCCCTCACAAGAAAAAAATCGAGTAAAACTTTTTAATGTTTGGGTGTGCAGAAGGGAGCAGGTCAGAACAGGCTGTCCGGCTCCTCGTTCATGCGGTCCTCCAGCAGACAGGCCGTGGCATACAGCAGGTTGGCGGCGTCGCGGCGGGTCATGGTCTCGTCATAGGCGCCCACCGGCAGACCGGCTTCATCCAGGGCGCAGACGGCTTCAGCAGCCCAGGCGGGCACGCTCTCGTCGGCCAGCTGGCCGGAAACCTCCGTCACAGCGGGCAGCTGCAACACATTCTGCACCATAACGGCGGCCTCGGCGGTTGTCAGCTCCGCCGTGGGACGGAACACCACGCCGTCATCCTGGGTGGTACCGGAAATATATCCGGCCCGCAGGGCCGATACGATATAGGGCCGCATCCAGGCGGGCGTCAGAGATTCATCATCAAAGCCGGAGGTCATCTGGGCATCGTCGGGCTTCAACTCCGTCAGCTGGGACAGCATCACCAGGAATTCGCCCCGTGTCACGGCCTTGTCCGGGTTGAAGCACAGGGTACCGCCTACGGACTCGCCGGAGAACAGCTGCCGCTCCCGCAGCCACAGAGCCGTAAAGTGGTCGCCGTCACCCTCCATATCGCTGTAAGTGATCTTGTCCATGGGCTTGAGAATTTCAATTTCTACCGTGGCCTCGTTGGACACGTTGCCGGCGGCGTCGGTGACGGTGTAGGAGAACCGGTCGGAGCCCACCTTGTTATTGGCGGGGGTATAGGTGTAGGTGCCGTCGGCCCGCAGCTCCACCTCGCCGCGCTTGGGCGCGCCGGTGAGCTCATAACGGAGACTGTCGCCCTCCGGGTCCGTCACGTCCAACGTGCCATCATTGGCAATGTTCTTGTACGTTTCCAACGTGCCGTCCTGGGCCGTGGGGGCGTGGTTTTCCCCGGAGGAAATGGAGATGGATACGGTCTGTGTCTCGCCCAGCCCCTCTTCGGTGATGGGCAGATAGCAGACGGCGGCTTCCTGATCGCCGGTGCAGACGGGCCGCAGCGTCAGGCTGGTCAAAGCCGAAGCGGGCAGCACGTCGCCGGCTTGCAGAACCCGGTTGCCATAGCACAGCTTGCCCACAGAGGGCGCCGGGACCTCGGTGAGAAAGATGCCGGTCAGCTGTTGGCTGTCGGCAAAATCTGCCGCCTCAAAGCAGTAGACGGCGTCATACAGTGTTTCCCGCTGGGCAGCGGCCGCACCGGTGGCCAGCACACAGACGCAGAGCACCGCGCCTGCCGCCGGGGCCACGCGGCGCAGGGGAGAGAAATTGGATGTCAAGGGAAATACCTCCTTTTGGATTTGTCAGAGGTATTGTTTGCTATGACAGGAGAAATATTCGAGACTGTAAAAAAACTTCTGGAAGACTTTTCGGCAGGGGGAACAGGGAGGCGCGGGGGACCCCAAAGCCCCCCGCGCCCCGTTTCTGCTTTATGATGATTTTAGGATGGTTCAGCGATTGACAAACCACTGGGTCCAGTAGCCGTCCACATGGCCCACGCCGATTTCTGTGTACTTGTCCGAGAGAATGTTGGCTCGGTGGCCGGGGGAATTCATCCAGCCGTTTACCACGGCTTCCGCCGTGCGGTAACCCATGGCGATGTTCTCCGCGGCGGCCCGGTAGGTGATGCCCAGAGAGCGCATCATTTCAAAGGGCGTGCCATAGGTGGGGCTGTTGTGGTCAAAGTACCGGCTGTCCCGCATGTCCTGGGACTTGAGCCGGGCACCGTCGCTGAGGTCGGCGCTGAGAGTCAGGGGAGACAGGCCGTAGGCGGCGCGCTCCTGATTGACCAGGGCCACCACCTGCCGCTCCAGGGAGCTGACGGAACCGCTGTCCGGCGTGGTATCGGTACCGGGCTTGTTGTCGGTGTCCGGGGTGGTGTCCGGCTTGCTGTCGGTATCGGGCGTCGTATCAACGTCGGGCGTGTTGTCCGTATCGGGCGTCGTGTCGATGTCGGGCGTGTTGTCTGTATCCGGCGTCGTGTCCGGCACCGTCTGGTCGGGGCAGAGCTGGATGAAATTCCAGTTGTTCCAGTTCCAATTCCATTTGGGCCGGGCGGCGGACGCCGGAGTGACCATGGCGCCGGTCAGCAGCAGGGCCGCCAGAGCGGCAGATACGGTACGATATGTATGTTTCTGGTTCATTTTGCATTACCTCCTGGCCATATGGTAACAAAAAGTTACAAAGAATTACAAGCTGTAATATTTTCCATGGCAGAACTTCCTTGTGCTTTGCCCTGAAATGGGCTATAATGGAGCATAATAAACATAGAAAGAACCATAACGAGGTGAGCCGATGGAACAGCGTGGATTTATCCACTCCATGATGGATGTAAAAGTATTGATTCTCTATGCCATGAGCCGGGTGGAAGGGACGGCCACGGCTCAGAAAATTTACGAGTTATGCTTCCAGGACGACTGTGTCAGCTATTTTGATATTCAGGAGGCGCTGCCGCAGCTGGCGGCGTCGGGCCATCTGGCCTTGCTGGGGGACAACACCTATGAGATTACCGCCGAGGGCCGGGAGACCGGCGCGTTGGTGGAGGATTCTCTGGCCTATCCGGTGGCCCAGCGGGTGGAGGCGGCGGTGGCCCAGTACAACCGGGAGCAGCGGCGGCAAAGCCGCATCCGTGCCGAAATCCACGCCAGGGATAACGGCGATTACACCGTAGCCATGGGGCTTCATGACCATATGGGCAGTCTGATGTCCCTGGAGCTGATGGCCCCTTCGGAGCAGCAGGCCCGGCGCATGGCCGACGCGTTCCGCAATTATGCCGAGGAGATTTTCCAGCAGATTATGGCCGTGATGCTGGAGCGCACCGAGGGACGGCGCAGTTCCAAGGGGTCCGCTGCCGGAAATCCCGGTGAAAATCAGGAAGTCTGAGAACTTTTTCTCGGTAAATCATTGACATTGTGAAGCTGCACATTTTTGACTTGCAAAATGGTCGATATGTGGTATAATATGCACAGGGAAACTATACCAAAGGTCCCCGGAGGGGGACGAAAGGAGCGACGCATATGAAAATCCAGTTTCTTGAGAAAAAGCTCAACCTGCCCGGCACCGTTCGTGACTACGCCGAGAAGAAGGTCACCAAGCTGGATCGCTATTTCCGTGATGACGCTGAGGCCCTGGTTGCTTTCAGTGTAGAGAAAAACCGGAATATCGTGGAGCTCACGGTTCATGCCGCCAATACCTACTTCCGCGCCAGCGAGAGTACGTCCGACATGTTCGCGTCCATCGACGCGGCGGTTGGCACCATTGAGGGGCAGATCCGTAAGAATAAAACGCGGTTGGCCCGCCGCATCCGGCAGGATGCCTTTGTCCGGTCTCCTGAGGCTATTTCCTCCTTTGCTCCCGAGGAGCCGGAGGAGGGCGAGTTCAACCTGATCCGCACCAAGTCCTTCCCCATGAAGCCCATGACCCGCGACGAGGCCATTTTGCAGATGAATCTGCTGGATCATACGTTCTTCGCGTTCCGCGACGAGGAGAACGGCGGCGCGTTTGCTGTGGTCTATAAGCGCCACAACGGCGGCTATGGTCTCATTGAGGACGCACCGTAATTGCACAGCGTTTCCCGGCCGGACACCTTCGGGTGTCCGGTCCTTTTTTATGGATAGGTTGAAATGTCCAATGCCCCCAGCCGGACGGTAATGGAAAAACTTTTATCTTTTTTATTCCCGGCACTGTTACACGATACTACGAAGGGCAACAGGGGATTAGGCAAAATGACAGATTTCCTGCAATACCAATTTAATAAAATACTGTGCCATAGGATATAAAAACAGGTGTCTATGTAGTAAAAACATACAGTTAGAATCTGTATTTGATGGATAGACGGTCAGAAAATCCAAAAAACATCGGTATCAAACGGAATTTCATGGTGCAAGACAGAGTTTTTGTTTTGAAAATTCGCTGACGGTAATGTAAATAATTTGGGGGCCGCCGGGGCCTTTGATTCTGGATAAATCGTACAAACTTTTTTGGATGGGGGAATTCCTGTTTGACCTGGCCCGGCAAACGTCGTATAATCTCCGTAAAATATAGAGGATATGATTGGGAGTTTGGGGAAACGCTCCGGCGTGTTCGTCGTTTTCACCAAAAAACTCCCCGGTCCAGAAAGGTCAAGGTGAAGCGGTTATGGAAGAAAGAGGGTTATATGTCCCCCAGCTGGAGCATGACGCCTGCGGCATCGGTGCCGTCGTCCGTATCGACGGCAAGCCCGACCACGGCGCCGTGGATGATGCGCTGAAAATCGTGGAAAAGCTGGAGCACCGCGCCGGTAAGGACGCCGCCGGAGAAACCGGCGACGGCGTGGGTATCCTGCTGCAGATTTCCCATAAATTCTTCAAAAAGGCGGCGGCGGCCTGCGGTATTACCCTGGGCAGCGCCCGGGACTACGGCGTGGGCATGTTCTTTATGCCGCAGAACCGGCTCCTGCGCAATCAGGCCAAGAAAATGCTGGAGATTATCGCCAACAAGGAGGGCGTCCGCTTCCTGGGCTGGCGGGAGGTGCCGGTCCATCCGGAGGTCTTGGGCCAGAAGGCGCTGGACTGCATGCCCGCTATTCTCCAGTGCTTTGTGGAGCGGCCCCAGGACGTGGAGCGGGGCATTGCCTTCGACCGGAAGTTGTACATCATCCGCCGGGAGTTCGAGCAGAGCAACGACAACACCTATGTGGCTTCGTTCTCCAGCCGGACCATTGTCTATAAGGGGATGTTCCTGGTGGGTCAGCTGCGGCGGTTCTATGAGGACTTGCAGAGCGAGGACTACCAATCGGCCATCGCCCTGGTCCACTCCCGGTTCTCCACCAACACCAATCCCAGCTGGGAACGGGCCCACCCCAACCGCATGATTCTCCACAACGGCGAAATCAACACCATCCGGGGCAATGCGGACCGCATGCTGTCTCGGGAGGAGACCATGTCCTCCCGGATTATGCAGGACGATATTGACAAGATTCTGCCGGTTATCAACGGCGCGGGCTCCGATTCGGCCATGCTGGACAACACCATCGAGTTTTTGACCATGAACGGCATGGACCTGCCCCTGGCTATGATGATTACCGTCCCTGAGGCATGGCAGAAGGATGAAATCATGGACCGGAAAAAGCGGGACATGTACCACTATTACGCCACCATGATGGAGCCTTGGGACGGCCCTGCGGCCATCGTCTTTTCCGACGGCGATGTGGTGGGCGCGCTGCTGGACCGCAACGGTCTGCGGCCCTCCCGCTACTATGTAACCAAGGATAAGACGCTGATTCTGGCGTCCGAGGTGGGCGTTCTGGATATTCCGCCGGAGTCCGTGGTCCGCAAATCCCGCCTCCAGCCCGGCAAAATGCTGCTGGTGGATACGGTCAAGGGAAAAATCATCGAGGACGACGAGCTGAAAAGCGCCTATGCCGCCCGGCTGCCCTACGGCGAGTGGCTGGACCAGCATTTGGTGACCCTCAAGGACCTGCCCATCCCCAACAAGAAGGCCGTCACCCTGGACAGCGATTACCGGGCCAGATTGCAGAAGGCTTTTGCCTACTCCTACGAGGACATCAAGGACACCATTCTCCCCATGGCCCGCAACAGCGCCGAACCCACGGCGGCCATGGGCGACGACCTGCCCTTGGCGGTCCTGTCGGAAAAACACCAGCCCCTCTTTAACTATTTCAAGCAGATGTTTGCCCAGGTGACCAACCCGCCCATCGACGCCATCCGGGAGGAATCCGTCACCGATACCACGGTTTATGTGGGCTCCGACGGCAATTTGCTGGAGGACCGGGCCGAGAACTGCAACGTCCTGCAAATCAACAACCCCATCCTCACCAATGTGGATTTGCTGAAAATCAAGTACATGGACCGGCCCGGCTTCAAAGTGGAAACCGTGTCCATCCTCTATTATAAGAATACCCGGCTGGACCGGGCGCTGGACCATCTGTTTGTGGCCTGTGACCGGGCCTACAAAAATGGTGCCAACATTCTGATTCTCTCCGACCGGGGCGTGGATGAAAACCATGTGGCTATTCCGTCTCTGCTGGCTGTGGCGGCATTGGAACAGCATCTGATTCGCACCAAGAAGCGTACCGCCGTTTCCGTCATTCTGGAATCGGCGGAGCCCCGCAACGTCCACCACTTCGCCACCCTCCTGGGCTATGGCGCCCGAGCCGTCAACCCCTATCTGGCCCACGAGTGCATCCGCCAGGCCATCCATGAGGGCTTGCTGGACAAGGACTACACCGTTGCCGTGGACGATTACAACAGCGCTGTCCTCCATGGTATTGTCAAGGTGGCGTCCAAAATGGGTATCTCCACCATCCAGTCTTACCAGTCGGCGCAGATTTTCGAGGCCATCGGCATCCGAAAGGATGTTATGGAGCGCTATTTCACCAACACCATCTCCCGCGTCGGCGGCGTGGGTCTGGAGGAGATTGCCGAGGGCGTCGAGTATTACCACTCCCATGCCTTTGACCCCCTGGGCCTGCCCAATGACACCACCCTGGAGTCCAACGGTTACGAGCGGCTCCGCAGCGGCAGCCAGAAGGAAGACCATATGTACAATCCTCAGGTCATCTGGCTGCTCCAGCAGTCTACCCGCAACCGGGATTATGAGATGTTCCAGCAGTATACCCATCTGGTGGATGACGAATCCACCCCCCACACCCTGCGGGGCCTGCTGACCTTCGCCACGCCGGAAGGCGGTCCCATCCCCATCGACGAGGTGGAGCCGGTCAGCGAAATCGTTAAGCGGTTTAAGACTGGCGCCATGTCCTACGGCTCCATTTCCCAGGAGGCCCACGAATGTCTGGCCCTGGCCATGAACCGTCTGGGCGGCAAGTCCAACTCCGGCGAGGGCGGTGAGGATACGGCCCGGCTCAAGTCCGACAAGTGCAGCGCCATCAAGCAGGTGGCTTCGGGCCGCTTCGGCGTGACGTCGGAATATCTCGTCAGCGCCGAGGAATTGCAAATCAAAATGGCCCAGGGCGCAAAGCCCGGCGAGGGCGGCCACCTGCCCGGTAAAAAGGTCTATCCGTGGATTGCCAAGACCCGCCACTCCACGCCGGGTATCTCCCTGATTTCCCCGCCGCCCCACCACGACATCTACTCCATCGAGGACCTCTCCCAGCTGATTTACGACCTGAAAAACGCCAATGACAAGGCGAGAATCTCCGTCAAGCTGGCGTCTGAGGCCGGTGTCGGCACCATCGCCGCCGGCGTGGCAAAGGCCGGCGCCCAGGTGGTCCTCATCTCCGGGTATGACGGCGGTACCGGCGCGGCGCCCCAAACCTCCATCCATAACGCCGGTCTGCCTTGGGAGCTGGGTCTGGCCGAGGCCCATCAGGCATTGATTGCCAACGGCCTACGCTCCCGCGTGGTGCTGGAAACCGACGGCAAGTTGATGAACGGCTACGACGTGGCTGTGGCCTGTATGCTGGGCGCGGAGGAATTCGGTTTCGCCACGGCTCCGCTGGTCACCCTGGGCTGTGTCATGATGCGCGTCTGCAACCAGGATACCTGTCCCGCCGGTGTAGCCACCCAGAATCCGGAGCTGCGGAAATGCTTCCGGGGCAAGCCGGAATACGTTATGACCTTTATGGAATTTGTGGCCCAACAGCTGCGGGAGATTATGGCGTCTCTGGGCATCCGCCGGGTCCGGGATTTGGTGGGCCGCACGGACCTGCTGAAGCCCGTGGAGCATTCCATCAGCCACCGGGCGGAATCGGTGGACCTGTCCGGCATTCTGAAAAACCCCTATGCCGGGGAAAAGGGCACCAGTTTTGAACCGCGGGATGTGTACAACTTCCATCTGGAGCGGACGCTGGACCAGAAGATTCTCCTCAAGAAGCTGGCCAGCGCCCTGCTGGCCGGGAAGCCCGCCAACCTGTCTCTGGATATCTCCAGCACGGACCGGGCCTTCGGTACCCTGTTCGGCTCGGAGATTACCCGCCGTCATGGCAACCGTCTGGCCGAGGACACCTACCAGATTCGCTGCACCGGCGGCGCGGGTCAGAGCTTCGGCGCGTTTATTCCCAAGGGCCTGACGTTGGAGCTGGAGGGCGATTCCAACGACTACTTCGGCAAGGGCCTTTCCGGCGGCAAGCTCATCGTCTACCCGCCGAAAAAGAGCAAATTCAAGGCCGAGGAAAATATCATTATCGGCAATGTGGCCCTGTACGGCGCCACCTCCGGTAAAGCCTTTGTCCGGGGCATGGCCGGTGAGCGGTTCTGTGTCCGGAACTCCGGCGCGACGGCGGTCGTCGAGGGCGTGGGCAATCACGGCTGTGAGTATATGACCGGCGGCTGCGCTGTCATCCTGGGCCCGGTGGGTGCCAACTTCGCGGCGGGTATGTCCGGCGGCGTGGCCTATGTGCTGGACCCGGACCACGACCTGTATTTGCGGGTCAACAAGGAGCTGGTGTCCATGTCCTCCGTCACGGAGAAGCATGACATTCAGGCCTTGAAAGCATTGATTGAGGAACACACCGCCGCCACCGGCTCTGCCATTGGCCGGGAACTGCTGGACCACTTCGACCAGCGGTTGGGCGACTTCAAAAAAATCATGCCCAAGGACTTCAAGCGCATGATGGACGTCATCGCCTCCTTTGAGGCCAGAGGCATGGCCAGAGAAGCGGCGGAAATTGAGGCGTTTTACGCCATGACTGGGAAATAAGGAGGGAACGACATGGGAAAATCCACCGGATTTCTGGAATTTGAACGGCGGGAGGACGGCGCGGAAGCGCCCAAGAGCCGCGTAAAGCACTGGGGGGAGTTCCATCGGACCCTTCCCAAAGAGGCCCGCATGGAGCAGGGCGGCCGCTGTATGAACTGCGGCGTCCCGTTCTGCCAGAGCGGCGTCTCCTACGGCGGCGATGTCTTCGGCTGCCCGCTGCACAATCTGATTCCCGAATGGAACGACATGCTGTGGAGCGACAACTTCGGCCATGCATTGTCACGTCTGCTGAAACAGAATAATTTTCCGGAGTTTACGGGCCGGGTCTGTCCGGCGCTGTGCGAGCAGGCCTGTACCTGTGCCGTGGCGGGGAAACCCGCCGTCACGGTCCGGGAAAATGAGCTGGGCATCATCGAGGACGGCTTCGCCAATGGCCGCATGGTCCCCAATGTGCCCAAGGTCCATTCCGGCTGCAAAGTTGCCATTGTGGGCTCCGGCCCGGCAGGTCTGGCCTGTGCCGACCAGCTGAACCACCGGGGCCACAACGTCACGGTTTTTGAGCGGGAGGACCGGGTGGGCGGTCTGCTGACCTACGGCATCCCCAATATGAAACTGGACAAGGACATTGTGGACCGCCGGGTGCGGCTCATGCGGTTTGAGGGCGTGGAGTTCCGCACCAACAGCCCCATTGTGACCAAGGAGGACGCGGAAAAGCTGCTGGCCGACTACGACGCGGTGGTTCTGGCCTGCGGTGCGGAACAGCCCCGGCCCTATGCCGCCGCCTCCACGGACATTCCCGGCGTCAGCTTCGCCGTACCCTACCTGAAAGCGGCTACCAAGACGCTGCTGGACGGTGTGGAAAATCCGTTGGACGCCAAAGACAAGCATGTGGTCATCATCGGCGCGGGTTATACCAGTTCCGACTGTGTGGCAACGGCCATCCGCCAGGGCTGCGCTTCGGTGACCCAGATTATCCGGAAACCCGCCGAGCTGGCCCGCCAGCGGAAAGGGCTGTGGGGCCAGCTGCCGGAGGAGCACGACTACGCCATTGAGGAAGCTGTGGCCGTCTTCGGTACAGACCCGCGCCAATATGAAACGGTGCTGACCGGCACGGTGACGGACGAGGAAACGGGCGTGTTAAAGGCCGTGAAAATCGTGGACGTTCAGTGGATTCGGGTGGACGGCATTGTGATGATGGAGGAGCTGACGGAGACGGAGCGGGAGATTCCCGCTGACCTGCTGCTCATTGCCAACGGTTTTTCCGGCTGTAATCCCACGGTGTTGGATGCCTTCGGCCTGGAGCCGGACAGCCACGGGAACCTTTGTCTGGAGGGGCAGGATTCCCATGCCACAGCCAGAGAGGGCGTGTTTACCGCCGGTGATATGCGCCGGGGTGCATCGCTGGTGGTGTGGGCCATTGCCGAGGGCCGCGCCACGGCCAGGGATGTGGACGAATATCTGACAGGCTACAGAAGCCTGTGAGCAAACAATAAAAGTGTTACCCGATTTCTTAAAAAATCGGGTAACACTTTTATATTTTTTCTTCACTGATGCCGCAATACTGCGAAAGCAAATGCAACTTGCGGCGGCGCTTTTTCGTGTTATACTGTAGAGGACATCAAGACAAAAAAGGAGGTGGCCGCCGTGGAGGATGAGGCCATCATTGACCTGTACTGGCAGCGGGACGAGGAAGCCCTGCGCCAGAGTGACAAGAAATACGGCGCGTTCTGCCGTCAGATTGCCCTGCGGATTGTGGGCATTCTGGAGGATGCGGAGGAGTGCGTCAATGACACCTGGCTGCGGGCCTGGGAGGCCATGCCGCCGTCACGGCCCTGCCCCCTGCGGGCGTTCCTGGGCCGAATCACACGAAATCTTTCACTGGACCGGTATCGGGCCGGGCGAGCCCAGAAGCGGGGAGGCGGTACCATGGACGTATTGCTGGAGGAACTGACCCATTGCCTGCCGTCCACGGAATCGGTGGAGGGACAGTATGATGCCAATGAGACGGCGGCGGTCATCAACCGTTTTCTGGCGGAACTGCCGCCGGAGAAACGGCAGATGTTTCTGCGCCGGTACTGGTTTGGCGACAGCGTGGAGGAGATTGCCGGGCGGTTTGCCATGCGGCCCGGCACGGTCAAGTCCAGTCTCCACCGGCTGCGTCAACGGCTGCGGGAGACGCTGGAAAAAGAGGGGGTGGCCGTATGAGCCGGGCGGAGAAACTGTTTGAGGCCATCGGTCTGGTGGATGACGCGTACATTGAAGAGGCCGCCGACGCTCAAGTGGTGCGGACGCCGTCCCAGTGGCAGCGCTGGGGGGCTTTGGCGGCCACACTGGTTCTGGTGGCGGGCCTGGGTTTGACGGCTACCACCCAGCTGCGTGGCTGCGGTGCAAAAAGTAGTCATATGGAGTCAACCACCGATTCGGCGGCACCGGAAAACGGCAGTATGCAGGAGGGCACTGCTGCCGACACCACCGGCGGCAGCGCCGCTGGCGTAGAGGAAAGCACGATTGCCGGGGACAAGGGCGACGGTGCTTCTGACGGAGCCGACAACGGTATGGCCATGCTGCCCACAGACCAAATTGGCACGGAACTGGCGGTGCTGACAGTATCAGACGGCGCATGGACCGTGGACCGTCACACGGCGGTGGAAGCGGCGGAACAGGTCACTGTGACCGACACCTATTGGGTGACCAACGATGGCGACGCGGACCAGGAAATAGAAATGCAAGTCGTGGCTCCCGGTGAGACAGTGGAACTCGACATGGTTACTACCAGCACCGAGACAGAGTTGGTGTTGATGCCGGTAGAGAATGTGACGCCGGGCGTGTGGACCGTAACGGTTACCGCCGCCGATGGTTACGGTGTGGAAGGCTTAACAGAAGGTGAATTGTCCTGGGAGAGCCACACGTTTACCGTGTCTCAACCATAAAAGATAAAAAGTTTTATTCGACTTTTTCAAAAAACCCAAAGGTCCAGGGGGCAGCGCCTCCGGCCGCGCCGCGCACGGCGCGAAATACCCGCCCGCCGCAGCGGACGAAACACCCCAGCGTCCCAAAGCGCCATCCGCAGATGGCGCAATCCTCAGCCAAAGGCCAAGGCCCCCGGCTGCCGCCCCTTACGGGGTGGAGCCGGGGGCCTTCTTCCGTCTTGCCACTCTGCCGTCTTTTTGGTATACTGTACCTATCATTTTACCAAAAAAGGAGCGGTCCTATGAAGCTACTGATCTGCAATGTGGGCAGCACGTCCCTCAAATACCAGCTCTTCGACATGGACAACGGCGAACAGGTTTTGGCCAGCGGCGGCGCCGAACGGGTTGGCACGGAGAAAAGCGAATTTTATTGGAAAAACCTTGTGAACGGTACCGAGGGCCGGGAGGCCAACCATTTTCCCACCCATAAGGAGGCCATCAGCCGGATGCTGGAGGCGCTGCTGGACGGGGTTCTCACCAAACTGGAGGACCTGGGCTGCGTGGGCTTCAAGGTGGTCCACGCCAAAGGCGTTTCCGGCGTCCAATATCTGACGGAGGACGTTCTGGAGGCCATGGCCGCATTCAACACTGTGGCCCCGGCTCACAACCCGCCCTATATTGCCGCCATCCGCCAGTTCCGGGAGCTGCTGCCCCATACGCCCCTCATCGGTTCGTTTGAGACGGCGTTCCATCAAACGCTGCCCCCGAAAGCCTATCTCTATTCCATTCCGGCGGAGCTGGCCCGGAAGGAGGGCATCCGCCGGTACGGCTTCCACGGCGCGTCCCTGGAATACCTTTCTACCTGGGCAGCCAAGGAGCTGGGCCGCACGGACTGCAAGCTCATCTGCTGCCACCTGGGCGGCAGCAGCTCCATCTGTGCCGTGGAAAACGGGAAAAGTGTGGACACCAATTTGGGCATGGGCCTGCAATGCGGCGTGATGCACAACAACCGTATCGGGGATATGGACCCCTATGTGATTTTCCATCTGGTGGAGGCCTGCGGTATGGAGCTGAGCGAGGTCAAAACCATGCTCCAGAAGCAGAGTGGTTTTCTTGGTATGTCCGGCGGCGTCTCCGGAGACCTGCGGGATGTGGAGGAGGCGGCAGCCGCCGGAAATGTGGATTGCCGCAACGCCTTGGACAGCTATTGTTATACTATTAAAAAGTATATCGGTGCCTATACGGCGGCCATGGGCGGCGTGGATGCCATTGTGTTCGGCGGCGGTATCGGCCGTAATGGTAAAACGGTCCGGGCCGGGGCGCTGGAGAATCTCCAGTGCTTGGGTATCCATCTGGATTCGGCTAAAAATGAAACGGCTGTAGGTGGACAGGATATCTCGGTGGATGGCAGCCCGGTGCGGATTTATGTGGTGGATACCAACGAGGAAATCATTGTGGCCCGTAAAGCCAAAGCATTGCTGGAATCGAAATAAAGAGAAAATATAAAGTTTTTACTCGATTTTTTTCGCTTGAAAAAAATCGAGTAAAACTTTTAACGGGTGGTGCGCAGCAAGGTTTAAAAATGCAGCGATTTTCGGACCTCTGCCAAGGTGCAATTCTGCTCCATGGCCCGCGCTGCCAGGTCGTCAAATTCCGCCTTTTCCTTGGCAATCCCATCGCCGCCGGCACATTTGACCCGGATGCCGTTCCGCTGTGTCATGGTACGGTGCAGCACCGTCCGCTCACAATCCCGCCGCCGGACCCCCAGGGTAGTGGTATGGCGCAGCATCAGCCGGGTAAATTCCTCAACCCGACGAGCAGGGCACAAACATGTCAGCAGCACCGCGGGCCGGTTTTTCTTCATATAGATGGGCGCCGTCCAAACATCCAGTGCCCCGGCGTCCAGCAGCCGCGACGATGCAAAGGCGATGTCTTCGCCGGTCATATCGTCCAGATTGCATTGGAGCTCCGCCACCGTGTCGTTCAGAAATCCATCCGGAACTGTCACCGACGGTTGCCGGGGCGTCAAATCCAGAGACACCGTCCCCACCAGCGGCGACAGCGTTTCCACCAGCGTTTCCCGCAGGGAAAGGGCCCGGAACAGCTGGGGTTCCGTCAGCTCCAGGCGGCAGCCCTCTGCCGTCAGCCGCACCCGGAAGTCGGAGAAGCCCAGCGCCGCCACTGCCGCCTCGGCACGGGCCACCCGGTCCAGGGCCTCCGGCGTAATGGGTGTATTGGTGGGGATACGGGTGGCCAGACAGGCGGCGGCAGGCTTGTCCCAGGTGGGCAGACCGGCCTCCCTGGACAGCCGCCGGAGCTCCGGCTTTGTCAGACCGCACAGCCGCAGCGGCGACAGGACACCCAATTCCTGCAACGCCTGCCAGCCGGGCCGGTCGTCCACGTCGTCGGAAGCGTTGGTACCCTCCAGCACGACGCCACAGCCGTCGGCGGCAGCCTGAGCCAGAATGGCGGTGAAAATGGCCTTTTTACAGAAGTAGCAGCGCCGGGGCCCGTTGGCGGCCACACCGTCCTGAGCCAGCGCGTCCAGACGGATTACCCGCAGAGGAACCGAAAGAGACTCCGCCAGCTGTTGGGCGTCTGCATCTTCGGCGTCGGTCTGAAACGAGGTTTTGACATAGTAGGCCGTGGGCTGTGCGCCCCAGCGGACGGCGCTCCACAGCAGAAACGCCGAGTCGGCGCCGCCGGAAAAGGCAACGGCGGGGCGGGGATGGGCGGAAAAGAAGTCGCGCAGGTCCATGGGGAATCCTCCTGAAATTGAAGTTATCGCCATCATACCACGGCAAAGACCACAGCGCAAGACAGGGAAAAGTTATCAAAACCACAGTTTGTCAACGGAACTTCTTCCATTTAAAGCTAAAAAAACAGAATAAAACGCTTGGAAATTGTATACATTCCACAAGACCGGCGGGAATTTAGCGATAGTCCTTGACGCAACTGGGAGAACTGCTATAATAATTGGTATCATCGAAAACGCGGTGCGGCAGTTAAAAGACAGCTGCGGCAGGGAGGAGGCGGCGCGTTTTGCAACCTTGGTTCCGAACGCTGCGCAACCTCACCTGGCTGACCCAGCTGGGCTTTTCCCTGGTGGCGCCGCCGATTTTGTGCGTCGGCGGCTGCTGGTGGTTGCAGCAGCGGTTTTCCATGGGCGGATGGATTGTGGTCGTGGGTCTGATTCTGGGCCTGGGCGGCTCGGTCAGTACGGCGATAGGCGTCTATCGCCACGCTTGCCGGCAGTCCCAAAAGAATCAGAAACAACGGCCCGATGCATTCAATACCCATAAGTAGGCAGGAGGGATCGTTATAGTGCATTTACAGCCTGCGACACGCAGGGAGATCAAGCGCATTTCCACCGGTGTGCTCCTGGGCAGCGCATTGATGGTGGCGGTGTTTGCCGTCCTGGACCGGTTCTCGTGGCCGGTGCTCTGGGGCGCACTGCTGGGCGACGCTGTGGCCATCGGCAACTTTGTGTTTTTGGGCATCAGCGTCCAGAAGGCCGCTGCCGCCGAGGCGCTCCGGGCCCGTCAGATCATGCAGTTCACCTATTCGCTGCGCATGCTGATCGTGGTGGCAGCCTTGGCATTGTCCATGGCTGTGGAGGTGTTCTACTGGTTGGCTGTGCTGATTCCGCTGCTGCTGCCGCGCATCACCATTTTGGTGTTGCAGATCACCGGCGCCTACAAGCCCGACAAGGGCGCCAACGAAGCGAAGGGGGAATGAGATTGCAATGAATGTAGAAATCAACGGCGCACCCATATACTTTGAACTCTTTGGCTGCATCCCCATTACAGCCACCATGGTGGTCTCGTGGGTCATCATGATTATCCTCACGGGCCTGTGCATCTGGCTCACCAGAGATCTCAAGGTACAGAACGTGTCCAAGCGCCAAGCCGTGGCGGAATTCCTCGTCAAGACGGCGGAGAAATTCGTCAACACCAACATGGGACCAAAATTTGCCCACTATGTGCCGTTTGTGGCGGCGCTGTTCTGCCTGTCGGTGTTTTCCAGCCTGTCCAGTCTGATCGGCTGCTTCTCACCCACGGCGGACCTGTCCACCACCCTGGCCTGGGCCATTGTGGTCTTTATCATGATCACCGCCACCAAAATCCGCACCGGCGGCCTGGGCGGTTATCTGCTGGGCTTCACCAAGCCCATTCCGGTGCTGACGCCCTTCAACGTCATCTCCGAGTGCGCCACGCCCATTTCCATGGCGTTCCGTCACTTCGGCAACATTGCCTCCGGTATGGTCATCTCCACGCTGGTCTATGCGGCGCTGACCGTGGCCAACCAGGCCCTCTTCGGCCTGCTGCCGGGCCTGCTGGGCGACATCCTGGGAAGCATTCCCTTCCTGACAGTGGGCGTTCCGGCATTCCTGTCCCTGTATTTTGACTGGTTCTCCAGCTTTATGCAGGCCTTTATCTTCTGCATGCTGACGACACTGTATATCGCCAACGCCGCGGAAGAGTGATTCCTTTTATCAATCCTTAAATTCAATCATACAACATCAGGAGGAAAACAAACATGGAAAGAGCTATTGTATTGATGGGTTGCGCCATCGGCGCTGGTCTGGCCCTGATCGCCGGTATCGGCCCTGGTATCGGTGAAGGTTACGCCGCCGGTAAGGCCTGTGAGGCCATCGGCCGTCAGCCCGAGTGCAAGGGCGACGTCACTTCCACCATGCTGCTGGGCTGCGCCATCGCTGAGACCACTGGTATCTACGGCTTCGTCACCGGCCTGCTGCTGCTCTTCGTGGCTCCCGGCCTCTTCCTGGGCATGCTGTAATTCGGGTTTGCCCATCAATCGGAGAGGAGGGAACGCATGGATTTTCAGTCCCTGATAACCGTTGCGCCCTGGACCTTTATCACGCAGATCTGCAATCTGTTTATTCAGGCGTATCTGTTTAAGAGATTCCTGTTTAAGCCCATTCAGAACATCATCCGCCAGCGGCAGGAGCAGGTCAACAAGATCTATGACGACGCCGCCGAGGCGCAGAAGAGCGCCGAGGCCGACAAGGCCGCCTATGAAAAGCTCCTGGCCGATGCCCGCGGCGAAGCCGCCGAGCTGGTGCGCACCGCCACCGCCACGGCCCAGCAGCGCGGCGAGGAGATCGTCCGCCAGGCCAAGCAGGAGGCCGGCCATCTCAAGGAGAAGGCCGAAGCCGAGATTGCACAGGAGCGGAAGAAGGCCCGCAACGAGGTGAAGAACGAGATTTCCGGCATCGCCATGGAGATTGCCTCCAAGGTGGTCGAGCGGGAGATCAACGAGAAGGACCACCGGGATCTGGTGGAGGAATTCATCGAGAAAATGGGTGAGAAAGCATGACCCAGACAGCCAGAACTTACGGCGAAGCCCTCTATGAGCTGGCACTGGAGGAAGGTCTGACCGCGCAGCTGCAGGAGCAGCTGGCCGCGGTGGCCGCCATTCTGCGGGAGAATCCCCAGTATGTGCGGCTTCTGAGCCTGCCGTCCCTGCCCAAGGCCGAGCGCTGTGCCGCGCTGGACGAGAGCTTCGGCCCCCAGGTCCACCCGTATCTTCTCAACTTTATGAAGATCCTCACGGAAAACGGCACCATCCGCCAGCTGCCCGGCTGCGAGGAGGCCTACCGCCGCCGCTTCAATGAGGACAACGGAATCCTGGAGGTTACCGCCGTTACGGCTGTGGCCCTGCAGGAGGACCTGAAAGAAAAACTCCAGGCTGCACTGGAGCGCCGTACCGGCAAGACCATCCACCTGAGTACCCGGGTGGACGAGAGCCTGCTGGGCGGCGTGCGCCTGGAAACCGAGGGCCTGCGCCTGGACGGTACCGTTCGCAACCGTCTGGACGAGCTCCAGGCTCTGCTCCGGGGCGCCGCCCTGTAATTGTGAAAGAACGCTACAATCCGGCAGCGGCGCTGCCGGTGAGAAAGTAGGTAGATCATGGAACTGAGACCGGAAGAAATTACCAAAATTATCAAGGCACAGATCAAGAACTATGCCTGTCAGATCGACGCCAGCGAGACCGGTACGGTCATCCTGGTGGGCGACGGCATTGCCCGGGCCTCCGGCCTGGAGAAGTGCATGATGAACGAGCTCATCGAGTTCCCCGGCGGCCAGTACGGCATGGCCCAGAACCTGGAGGAGGATTCGGTGTCCATCGTCATCCTGGGCGACGATGCCGGTATCCGCGAGGGTGACACCGTCAAGCGCACGGGCCGCGTCGTGTCTGTGCCTGTGGGCGAAGCCCTCATCGGCCGCGTCGTGGACGCCCTGGGCACCCCCATCGACGGCAAGGGCGACATTGAAGCCGCCGAATTCCGTCCCATTGAAGAGCCCGCCCCCGGCATCATCGAGCGCAAGCACGTTTCCGTGCCCCTGCAGACGGGCATCAAGGCCATCGACTCGATGATTCCCATCGGCCGCGGCCAACGTGAGCTCATCATCGGCGACCGTCAGACCGGTAAATCGACCATCGCCACCGATACCATCATCAACCAGAAGGGCAAGAACTGCCTCTGCATCTATGTGGCCATCGGCCAGAAGCGGTCCACCGTGGCCGCAGTCGTGGACACCCTGGAGGCCGCCGGCGCCATGGATTACACCATTGTCGTCAGCGCCAGTGCTTCCGAGCTGTCCCCCATGCAGTATATCGCCCCCTATGCCGGCTGCACCATGGGTGAGTACTTCATGTACCAGGGCAAGGACGTGCTGATCATCTACGATGACCTCAGTAAGCACGCCGTGGCTTACCGTGCCATCTCCCTGCTGATCCGCCGCCCGCCCGGACGTGAAGCCTACCCCGGCGACGTCTTCTATCTGCACTCCCGTCTGCTGGAGCGTGCGGCCCGTCTCGACGACGCCCACGGCGGCGGCTCCCTGACGGCCCTGCCCATCATCGAGACCCAGGCCGGCGACGTGTCCGCCTATATCCCCACCAACGTTATCTCCATCACCGATGGTCAGATCTTCCTGGAGACCGAGTTGTTCCACGCCGGCGTTATGCCCGCCGTCAACCCCGGTATCTCCGTGTCCCGTGTCGGCGGCGACGCCCAGATCAAGGCCATGAAGCAGGTGGCCGGCTCCCTGAAGCTGCTGTACTCCCAGTACCGCGAGCTCCAGAGCTTCGCCCAGTTCGGTTCCGATCTGGACCAGGATACCAAGGACCGTCTGGCCCAGGGCGAACGCATCGTGGAGGTGCTGAAGCAGAAGAACGGCGAGCCGGTGGAGGTTGCCCATCAGGTGTGCATCTTCTACGCCGTTACCCACGGCTTCCTCAAGGACGTGGCCGTTGCCGACGTCCATGAGTTCGAGGTGGGTCTCTATGAGTATATGGACGCCAACGGCGCCGGTGTGCTCCAGGCCATCCGGGATACCGGTAAGCTGGCCCCCGAGACCGAGGAAGAGCTGAAAAAGGCTCTGACCACCTATACGCAGCAGTTTCTCAAGAGCAAGTAAGGAGGAGTGAGACATGGCCGGAGTATCCATGAAGGATATCAAGCTGCGGATTCGCAGCATGGAGAGCACCAAGCAGATCACCAAGGCCATGGAGATGGTGGCTTCCTCCAAGCTGCGCCGCGCGCAGGAACGGGTGCTCACCAGCCGTCCTTACTTTGAAGCGCTCTACGAGACCGTCACCGGCATCGCCGCCGAAAACTGGGACTTCTCCTCGCCCTATGTCCAGGTGCGGGAGGAGGGCCCGGTCTGTGAAATTGTCATCGCCGGTGACCGCGGTCTGGCCGGCGGTTACAACCACAACGTCATCAAGCTGGCCCAGGAGGATGTCAAGGGCAAAGACGCCGCCATCCTGCCCGTGGGCAAGAAGGCCCTGGAGTATTTCCGCAGCCACGGCCATACGGTGATCTCCGACGCCTATGCAGAGGCTGCCGGACTCACCAGCGGCGACTGCTTCTCCCTGGCAAAGGCCATCTGCGACGGCTACCGGACGGGCAAATATTCCGCTGTTCGGCTGGTGTATACCAGCTTCGTGTCGGTGCTGACCCAGACGCCCTATGTGCTGCCTCTGCTGCCCCTGCCGGCGCCGGAGAAGCATGAGAAGGCCCGGGAGCTGACCCTGTACGATCCCAGCATCGAAAGCGTGTTCAACGCCATCGTGCCGGAGTATCTGGGCGGCCTGATTTACGGCGCCCTCTGCGAGTCTGTGGCCAGTGAGCTGGGTGCCCGCCGCACCGCCATGGACGCCGCCACCAAGAACGCGGAGGAAATGATCGACGATTTGAGCCTCAAGTACAACCGTGCCCGCCAGGGTGCCATCACCCAGGAGATCACGGAAATCGTCGCCGGCGCCGACGCGTGAGTTCGTCAAAACGTGTTTTGACGAACTCACGGCGAACATGCAACTTTTTGAAGTTGCATGTTCGGTCTATTGAAATCCGTGCAGGGGACGTTTTGTCCCCCGCACACACCCCCTGCTGCTCTGTCGCGGCAGCTTTGTGGGGACTTTGGCAGTCTGAGGTGCTGACGCCTAGCCTGTCACCGCAGAAACGCAAACAAAGGAGTTGACTTCATTGGCCAATCAGCATACCGGGACCGTGGCGCAGATCCTCGGCCCCGTTCTGGATATCCGCTTTGCGGATGGCCAGCTTCCCAATCTGCTCAACGCCATCGAGATCCGCCAGGGCGACAAGACCCTGGTCTGTGAAGTGGCCCAGCACATCGGCGACAACGTCGCCCGCTGCATCGCCATGGGTTCCACCGACGGCCTCCAGAGAGGCATCGACGCCGTAGACACCGGTTCCCCCATCACCGTCCCCGTGGGCGAGGGCTGCCTGGGCCGCGTCTTCAACCTGCTGGGCGAGCCCGTGGACAACAAGCCCGCCCCCAAGACCGAGGAGCGTTGGCCCATCCACCGCAGCGCCCCTTCCTATGAGGAGCAGAGCGGCGCCACGGAGATTTTCGAGACCGGCATCAAGGTCGTTGACCTGATCTGCCCCTACGCCAAGGGCGGCAAGATCGGCCTGTTCGGCGGCGCCGGCGTCGGCAAGACCGTTCTGATTATGGAGTTTATCCGCAACATCGCCAAGGAGCACGGCGGTCTGTCCGTCTTCGCCGGTGTCGGCGAGCGTACCCGTGAGGGCAACGACCTGTACGGCGAAATGACCGAGTCCGGCGTTCTGGAGAAGACCGCCCTGGTCTACGGCCAGATGAACGAGCCGCCTGGAGCCCGTATGCGTGTGGCCCTGTCCGGTCTGACCATGGCCGAGTACTTCCGTGATGTGCGCCATCAGGACGTGCTGCTGTTCATCGACAATATCTTCCGTTTCACCCAGGCCGGTTCCGAGGTGTCGGCGCTGCTGGGCCGTATGCCCTCCGCCGTCGGCTACCAGCCCACCCTGGCTACGGAAATGGGCGCCCTCCAGGAGCGTATCACCTCCACCAAGAAGGGCTCCATCACCTCCATCCAGGCCGTCTACGTCCCCGCCGACGACCTGACCGACCCCGCCCCTGCCACCACCTTTGCCCACCTGGATGCCACCACGGTTCTGGACCGTGCCATCGCCTCCCTGGGCATCTATCCCGCTGTGGACCCCCTGGCTTCCAGCAGCCGGATTCTGACCCCGGAGATCGTGGGCCAGGAGCACTATGATGTGGCCCGCGCCGTCCAGCGGATTTTGCAGCGCTACAAGGAGCTCCAGGACATCATCGCCATCATGGGTATGGATGAACTGTCCGAAGCCGATAAGCTGACCGTTTCCCGCGCCAGAAAGGTGCAGCGCTTCCTGTCGCAGCCCTTCTCCGTGGCCGAGCAGTTCACCGGTTATCAGGGCAAGTATGTGCCCCTCAACGAGACCATCCGCGGCTTCAAGGAGATCATCGAGGGCCGCCACGACGATATTCCGGAATCGGCCTTCCTGTTTGCCGGCTCCATCGACGAAGTGGTCGCCAAGGCGAAAAAGGGTGAATAAGTATGAACGCCTACCATCTGCAAATCGTCACGCCGGACGGTCTGCGCTTTGACGGAGAGGCTCAGAGCCTGCTGGTGCGTACCACCACGGGTGATGTGGGCATCCGTGCCCGCCACGCCAACTATGTGGCGCCGTTGGGTATGGGTGTTGCCCGCGTGACCATTGACGGTCAGGAGCGCCGCGGCGCTTGTGTTGGCGGCATGGTATCGGTGCTCAAAGGCGAGGTGCGGCTGTTGGCCACCAGCTTTGAGTGGGCCGAGGATATTGATGTGGAACGGGCCAAGGCCGCCGAGGCCGGCGCCCGCGCCATCCTGGACCATCCCGACCAGCATGACGCCGAGACGCTGGAACTGGCCGAAGGCCGTCTGCGCCGGGCGTTGATCCGCCAGAGCGCGGCGGAAAAGCCCCAATAAAGTTTGACAAAGGAGTGCTGCACCCGCAGCACTCCTTTTGTGCCGTTTTCGGTTCCGCCCTATCAATAGGAAGGGACCGCCGCCAGAATATGTAGGGGGGACCTGCGTGTCCCGCCGCCATTAGGCACTTGCTGGTTTCCACCGGCCGATTGGTTCCAATCTGTAGGGCGGGGACTTGCTCCGCCGCCAGGATGCACCATTAACCATTCTGGACGTAGGAGCCGGCATCCCTGACGGCCCCGGATGGCAATGCAATATGGGCGCGTCAAGAATGCCGCGCCCTATGGATAGTGGGGGTATAAAAAGGCCGTCGTCCGCCACCCGCGATGGGGTGGGACGACGGCCTTACGGCTGACGCCGTGGGGATAGCGCCATCTGCGGATGGCGCTTTGGGACGACTGGGGATTTCGCTGGCTGCGGCCAGCGGGTATTTCGCCCCGTGCGCGGGGCAACCGGGGGCGCTGCCCCCTGGACCCCTGCAACTTTTTAAAAAAAGTTGACAAAAACTTTGTTTTGGGGTGTTACAGGTAGGGCCACAAATCCCGTTGAAGCCGCTGCTCGGCGGCAATCAAATCCGTCGCCACGGTTCGGGCTTCCTGGGCCGCCTGGGGGTATCGATTACAATACTTATGCAGGGACTTGATGCCCATACTGCACCCGTCGGCCAACAAATCCGCCACCGACTGATCCCCCGGCTGCAACGTCAGTTTTACAGTGGTTTTGAGACTGCTCATGCCCTTTGCCACAGCGCTGGGCGCTTTGGGCCGTCCGTCAAACCGGTGGAGCAGGTCATGGGTCTGCCGCCACAAAATTTGATGGTCCTCCTTGCACCGGTGCAGCTGGCGGCGCAGCTGGGGGCTTTCCACCGACGGCAGCACTTCGTCGATGGCGTGCAGCGCCATCTGAATGCCGGAATCACATTCGCCCAACAGTTTGCGGGTATCGTCCTGAATCATGGTAAGTACCTCCTGTGTCCGTTTGGGATAAGGATGCACCGTTTTGCCGCAAACTATAAGGGGAATGGTCTATTAACCAAAGACTTTTTTGACCTGCTGGGCAAACCGCTGTCCGAAAATCTTCATCAGGGCCGCGCCCTCGGTCTCCTGGTCCCGTAGGCACACGGGGCCCAGATGGATAAAGGGCTGACCGTAAGCGCCGCCGCCGGAATAGACCATGGCGCCCTGGACCATCAGATGGGTCAGAATATGTTCCACGGCCACCACCGGGCCGCCCACGGCAAAATTGGCCGTGGCAAACGCGCCGCACAGCTTGCCCGCCATCTTGCAGGGGCAGACGTCCAGCCACTGCTTGATCTGCCAGGCCTCTCCGGCGTAATAGTCCGGCGTGCCCACCAGAACGCCGTCGGCGTTGTTGACAAACTCCACGGCCTCGGTGTTTTCCTTGGTCACATCAGTGATGGACAGGCAGCGGACTTCACAGCCGGGCTCCTGCTCCAGAATACCGGCGGCGATGGCTTCGGCCATGGCCTTGGTGCGGCCCGTGGCGGAGAAATAACAAATGGCAATCTTCATGGTTTGGTGCTCCTTTGCTTTGAGATGGTCCCATTATAGCACCATTCCACCCCTGCCGTCAAAAGCAACCATAGGCCACGCCTGGCTCCAATGTCCCGTTATGCACCAGGGCCAGTTCCGACACAGTGCAGAATTGATATCCTTGGGCTTCCAGCTGGTCAATGGCCAGCAGCACCCCCTGCACGGAACTGTTGTGGAGATCGTGGAGCAGCACAATGCTGCCGTCTTCCACTGTTTCCACAATTCGCTGTGCAACAATTTGCGGATTGTCACAGCACCAGTCCATGGTGTCCACATTCCAAAGGATGATAGGCAGCCCCAGTTCCGCCGCTGTCTCCCGTACCGTATCGCTGAGCAGGCCCCCCGGCGGCCGCAGCACCGTGGGCTGCTGTCCCGTCAGGGCCGCGATTCGGTCCGATGTTGTTGTGATTTCTTCCATGACTTGGTCCCGCGGCAGGTCGTTGAGGTAACAGTGGGAGTAGCCATGGACGCCCAGCTCATGGCCGTTTTCCGCAATTTGTTCCACAAGCTGTGGAGCGTTTTCCATGCGGTAGCCGCAGAGAAAGAAGGTGGCTGACACGTACCGTTCTGCCAGCCCTTCCAACAGCCGCTCCGTGACGCCGGGCGTAGGCCCGTCGTCAAAGGTCAGCGCCACAAATTTTTCCGGCCCCTTCTGGGCCTGGACCGGTCCCAGCAGCACACAGGCCGCCGTCACTGCCCACAGCCACCGGCTGCATTTCATACCATCGCCCCCCTGTGGGCATAGTATGTGCCGAAAGAACATTTGACGGCCATAGAAATTTGCAGTAAAATAAGAAGGATTATGGAAAGGGGGGGAAGAACATGGTACGTACCTTGTGTCCCGTCTGCGGACAGCCGCTGACGATGGAAAAACCGGCCTGGCACTGTGACACCGGTCACAGCTTCGATGTGGCAAGACAGGGTTATGTAAACTTACTGACCGTGGACCGGAAGCACTCCAAACAGCCGGGCGATTCCACAGCCCAGGTGGAGGCCCGCCGGGCCTTTCTCAGTGCGGGCTATTATGCGCCCATGGCGGCGCGGCTGGCGGAGATTGTGGCAGGGGAGCGGCCCCGGACCATCCTCGACGCCGGATGCGGCGAGGGATACTATTTGACGGAATTGGGCAAAGCATTGCCGGAGACGGAGCGGTGGGGCATCGATATTTCCCGGGAAGCCGTCCGCCGGGCGGCGGGCCGGGACAAGCAGGCCCATTGGCTCACGGCCACGGCGGCCCATCTGCCCTTTGCAGACGGCAGCTTTGACTGTGTTCTCTCCCTGTTCGCCCTGACGGCGGCGGAGGAATTTCACCGGGTGCTGCGGCCCGGCGGCCTGTTTTTGCAGGTTGTGGCGGGGCCGGACCATCTGCGGGGCCTGCGGACTATCATCTATGACACGGTGGCGGAAAAGGAAAAAGAGCGGTCCCGCCCCTTGCCGGGCTTCGTGCTGGAACGGTCGGAAACGGTGGAATTTTCCTTTACATTGACGGAAACCGGCCGGGTTCTGGAATTGCTTGCCATGACGCCCCATTTTATGCGGATTTCCAAGGCCGGGGCCGACCGGGCCAGGGCGGCGGAAGGGCTGACCGATACCTTCCAGGCGGTGTGCAACGGCTACCGCGCCATTTGAAAACAAGAAGGAGAAACGTATGCTGGATAAGCTGAAGCTGGTGGAAGAAAAGTACATGGAGATGGAGGAACGCTCCGCCCAGCCGGACTTCTACAGCGACCCCAAGGCGGCGGCCAAGCTGCTGAAGGAGCAGAGAGATTTGGAGCCGGTGGTGGAAGCCTACCGGGCCTACCGCAAGACCCAACAGGAGCTCCACGATTTGCGGGAGATGCTGGACGGTTCTCTGGAGCCGGACATGCGGGACCTGTGCCAGGAGGAGTTCACCCAGGCCAAAAAGGATTTGGAAGCGTTGGAACAGCAGTTGAAAATCCTGCTGCTGCCAAAGGACCCCAACGACGACAAAAACGTCATTCTCGAAATCCGCGGCGGTGTGGGCGGCGAGGAAAGCGCCCTGTTTGCCCACTCGCTGTTCCGGATGTATCAGATGTACGCCGCGTCCAAGGGTTGGACCATGGAGATTCTCAACTACAACGAGACGGAGCTGGGCGGCGTCAAGGAGGCGGACTGCATCATCAACGGCAGCGGCGCCTATTCCCGCCTGAAATTTGAAAGCGGCGTTCATCGGGTCCAGCGGGTGCCGGAGACCGAATCCGGCGGCCGCGTCCACACCTCCACGGCCACTGTGGCCGTGCTGCCGGAGATGGAAGAGGTGGACGTGGAAATCCGTCCCGAGGATATTGAGATGCAGGTATTCCGGTCCTCCGGCGCCGGCGGCCAGCACATCAACAAGACGTCCTCGGCGGTGCGTCTGATTCACAAGCCCTCGGGCATTGTGGTGGCCTGCCAGGAGGAACGCAGCCAAGTCCAGAACCGGGAAAAGTGCATGAAAATGCTGGCGTCCAAGCTGTATGAAATTGAACAGACCCGCATTGAGACGGAGCACTCAGACCAGCGCCGCTCCCAGGTGGGCACCGGTATGCGCAACGAGCGTATCCGCACCTATAACTTTCCCCAGGGGCGGGTGACAGACCACCGCATCGGCCTGACCCTCTACAAAATCGACGCCTTTATGGACGGCGATCTCGATGAAATGATCGACGCGCTGGTGACGGCAGATCAGGCCGAAAAGCTCCAGCGCAGCGAGAAAGCGTGAGACCATGGAAACACTGTTTTTACCGGCCCAGGACCCGCAGACGGCGGAGAAAGCCGCGGAAATTCTCAAACACGGCGGCTTGGTGGCGTTGCCCACGGAGACCGTTTACGGTCTGGGAGCCAATGGCCTGGACGGCGACGCCGTCTTGAAAATCTTTGAGGCCAAGGGCCGTCCCCAAGATAACCCGCTGATTCTCCATGTGGCCCAACCGGAGGATATCCGGGAAATTTGCGACCCCATTCCCGAAACCGCCTGGCGTCTGGCGGAACGATTCTGGCCGGGTCCTCTGACCATGGTGCTGCCCTGCCGCACGTCGGTGCCCAGGCGTACCACGGCGGGGCTGGACACGGTGGCGGTCCGCTGCCCGCGCACGCCCATTACACGGGAGATCATCCGGTTATCCGGCGTACCCATTGCGGCCCCGTCGGCCAACCGGTCCGGCAAGCCCAGCACCACCACGGCGGATCATGTGCGCCACGATATGGAGGGCCGCATTGACGCCATTGTGGACGGCGGCCCCTGCGACGTGGGTGTGGAATCCACCATTGTTGATTTGACCGGCTCCGTGGCCCGGCTCCTGCGGCCTGGCGGCGTCACGCCGGAGGAACTGCGGGAAGTGGTGGGGGAACTGATTGTCGATAAAGCTGTCACCTCGCAAATTGACAAGGATGCCGTGGTCCGGGCTCCCGGTATGAAGTATAAGCACTACGCCCCCCAGGGCGAGGTGAAAATCATTGCCGGGCCCAGAGAAAAGGCCGCGGCCTACATCCGCCGCCACTTCCAGGACGGCGACGCCGTTTTGTGCTTCGAGGAGGAGCTGCCCCTCTACGAGGGCTGCAACCCCACGGCCTACGGCAGGGAATCCGATACGGCTACCCTGGCCCATGGTCTCTTTGCGGCTCTGCGGGATTTGGACCGGGCCGATATCCGAGTGATTTTCGCCCGCTGCCCCGAGGGCGGCGGTGTGGCCTATGCGGTCCAGAACCGGCTGCGAAAGGCTGCCGGGTTCCAGATCGTCACGGAGGACCAGCTATGAAGGTGCTGGGTATCACCGGCGGCACCGGCTGCGGTAAGACGACGCTGCTGCATCAGGTGGAAGCCCTGGGCGGCTGTGTCATCGATTGCGACGAAGTTTACCACCGGCTGCTGGAGACAGACCACGACTTGCTGGCCGCCATTGACTGCGCCTTTCCCGGCGTGGTACAGGACGGCGTATTGCAGCGCAGAAAACTGGGCAAAGTGGTCTTTGGAGACGAAGCCGCGTTGCAGCAGCTCAATGCTCTGGTCCACCCCTTTATCATCGGGGCTGTGGAGCAGCGGCTGAAACAGGCCCAACAGGGCGGCCGCCCGCTGGCGGCCATCGACGCCGTGGGACTGGTGGAAAGCGGCCTGGGCCAGCTGTGCGACGGTACCGTGGCCGTGACGGCTCCGGCGGAAGACCGGGTGCGGCGGCTGATGGCCCGGGAGGGCATCGACGAGGACTACGCCCGGCTGCGCATTGCCGCCCAAAAATCCGATTCGGAATTTGCTGCCCAATGTACGTGGCAGATTCACAATAATTACGCCACTGCCGCGGACTTTGCAACGGTCTGCGGACGGTGGCTGCACCAATGGTTAGGAGGAACTATAATGTCTGAAATGGACTGGAAAGCTGTCCGCGAGACGCTGCTGCACAACCCCAAGCAGGCCCGTCTCGACGACAAGGACAAAGAGGAACTGAACGTTTACTGCAAGGACTACATGCAATTTATGGACCGGGCCAAGACGGAGCGGGAAGCCGTGGAAGTGGCTGTGGAGGCCGCCCGTGCCGCCGGTTTTGTGGAGTTCAACCCGGAGATGCAGCTGCGCCCCGGTGATAAGGTCTACTGCGTCAACCGCAAAAAGGCCGTATCCTTTGTGGTTATCGGCAAGAAGCCCCTGGACAAGGGTACCCGCATGGTCATCGCCCATACGGATTCCCCCCGTCTGGACTTGAAGCCCGTGCCCCTGTATGAGGAGGGCGAAATCGCCTACTTCAAGACCCACTACTATGGCGGCATCAAGAAGTACCAGTGGCCCACGGTGCCCCTGGCCCTCCACGGCATCCTGGCCCTTACCGACGGCAGCGTGTTGAAGGTCAACATCGGCGAGGACGACAACGACCCCGTGTTCTGCGTGTCGGATCTGCTGGTCCACCTGTCTGCGGAGCAGATGAAGAAGACCCTCAGCGAGGGCATCACCGGCGAGCAGCTCAATGTGATTCTGGGCACCCGTCCTCTGGACGATGACGACGGCGACAGCAACCGTATCAAGCTGGCCATTATGATGCTGCTCCATGACAAGTACGGCATCACCGAGGAGGATTTTCTGTCCGCCGAGCTGACCATGGTCCCGGCCCTCAAGGCCAGAGAGGTGGGTCTGGACCGGAGCCTGATTGGCGCCTACGGCCACGACGACCGGGTGTGCGCCTATGCCGGTTTCTACCCCATGCTGCATATGCAGGAGACCCCCGAGCATACGTCCATCTGCATTTTCGCGGACAAGGAGGAAATTGGTTCCGAGGGCGTGACCGGCATTCAGTCTCAGGACTTTGAAACCATGATGGAAGACCTGTGCGCCTGCCAGAAGGTCAGCGTCCGCCGCTGCCTGGCTAACTCCATCTGCTTCTCCGCCGATGTGACGGCTGCCTACGACCCCAGCTTCTCCGAGGTCTTTGACCGCCGCAATTCCGCCATGCTGAACCATGGCATTGCCCTGTGCAAGTACACCGGCTCCCGTGGCAAGTCCGGCGCGTCCGACGCTGCCGGTGAGGTCATGGCCCGGTTCCGCCGTGCGTTCCAGCGGGGCGGCGTGGCCTGGCAGGTCTGCGAGATGGGTAAGGTGGACGCCGGCGGCGGCGGCACCGTGGCCAAGTATATGGCTGCCCGGAATATCGATACCCTGGACGCTGGTGTGCCGGTGCTGTCCATGCACGCTCCCTGGGAATTGGTGTCCAAGGTGGATTGCTTCATGACCATGAAGGCTTGCCGCGTGTTCTATAACATGGATTGAGCCTTTGCAACAAAAAGAACCAACCGCTTCGGCGGTTGGTTCTTTTTGTTAGCGGTGCTTTTTGCGGCGGTCATTGGCCGGATTCCGGCTGGGCCGTTTGGCCTTGGGCGGGCCCACCCGTCCGTCCCGCTTGGCTTTGGGCGGCTGCTTGCCCGCCTGGGGATGCTTCGGCTTCCGGGCCGCCGCTTCACCGGCTCTGGGCCGGATGAGACAATGTTTATCAAACCCGATCAAATCCGTCCGTCCCGCCTTGGTCAACGCCTCATGGACCAAGGCGTAATTTTTCGGGTTCCGGTACTGAATCAACGCCCGCTGCATGGCCTTTTCGTGGGGATTGGTGGGGACATACACCGGTTCCATGGTCCGGGGGTCCAGCCCCGTATAATACATGACCGTGGACAGGGTAGAGGGGGTGGGGTAGAAATCCTGAACCTGCTCCGGCATATACCCCAGGTCCCGCAGATATTCCGCCAGCGTCACGGCCTCTTTCAGCGTGGAACCGGGATGGGAGGACATGAGGTAGGGGACCACATACTGTTTCAGTCCGTACTGCTCATTAAGCCGCTTGTATTTCTCCAGGAACTGGTCATACACGGCCCGGCGGGGCTTGCCCATTTTATCCAACACCGCGTCGGCCACATGCTCCGGGGCTACTTTCAGCTGGCCGGAAACGTGGTAGCGGACCAGCTCCTTAAAGAATACGTCGCTTTCGTCGGCCAGCATATAGTCGAAGCGGATGCCGGAACGGATGAAGACCTTCTTCACATTGGGCAGGTTCCGCAGCTCCCGCAGGAGCTTCAGATAATCCCGGTGGTCGGCAATGAGATTCTTGCAGGGCTTGGGGAACAGACACTGTTTTGTGGGACAAACACCGGATTTCAGCTGCTTTTTACAGGCGGGCTGTCGGAAATTGGCCGTAGGGCCGCCTACATCGTGAATGTAACCCTTGAAATCCGGTTCCCAGGTCATTTGACGGGCTTCGGCCAGAATGGACTCATGGCTTCGCGTCTGGATGATTCTGCCCTGATGGAACGTCAGGGCGCAGAAGCTGCACCCGCCGAAGCAGCCGCGGCAGGACACCAGACTGAACCGCACTTCCTCAATGGCGGGGACGCCGCCGGCCTTTTCATAGGAGGGGTGATAGGTGCGCATGTAGGGCAGACCGTAAACCCGGTCCATCTCCCTCTGGGAAAGGGGCTTCTGGGGCGGATTCTGCACCACAAATTCTTTCGGGCCGTAGGGCTCAATCAATGCCTTGCCGGAAAAGGGGTCCGTGTTGCAATACTGGGTATAGAAACTCTCGGCATACTTCCGCTTGTTTTTGCAGAGTTCCTCATAGGAGGGCAGGACCTTGTGGGGCACCGGCACCGTGGGGTCCGTGGAACGGTATACAGTACCGTCCACAAAAGTGATATCTCTGGGATGGAGGCCGCTGTTGAGGGCTTCCGCCACCTCCACAATGGACCGCTCGCCCATGCCGTACAGCAGCAAATCCGCCTGGGAATCCAGCAAAATGGAGCGTTTCAGCTTGGCGGACCAGTAATCGTAATGGGCCAGACGGCGCAGACTGGCTTCGATGCCGCCGATGATAATGGGAATATCATGATAGACCCGGCGAATCAGATTGCAATAGACCACCGTGGCATAGTCGGGCCGCTTGCCCATGACGCCGCCGGGGGTAAAGGCGTCGTTTTTGCGGCGCTTCTTGGAGACGGCGTAGTGATTGACCATGGAATCCATATTGCCGCCGGTGACGAGGAACCCCAGGCGGGGACGGCCCAGGGCCGTGATGGACTGGGGGTTCTTCCAGTCGGGCTGGGACAGAATGCCGACTTTATAGCCGTTGGCTTCCAGAACCCGGCTGATGATGGCTTGACCGAAGGACGGATGATCCACATAGGCGTCGCCGATGATATAGACAAAATCGCATTGCTCCCAGCCGCGGGCCTTCATGTCGGCCTTGGAAATGGGCAAAAATTCACGCATGATGATTCCTCCTGTATTCGTACCTCTCAGTATAACAAAGAAACGGAGAGAATAAAAGAGGGAAGTGGCGGAAAAACCGACAAGAGAAAGCTTTTACTCAATTTTTTCTCGAAAAAATTGCGGGGTCCAGGGGCAGCGCCCCGGTCGCCCGCCGCAGCGGGCGAAATACCCGCTGGCCGCAGCCAGCGAAACACCTCTAGCGTCCCCAAGCGCCATCCGCAGATGGCGCAATCCCCGGCGAAGCCGAAGGCCGCCGTCCCCACCCCATTGCGGGTGGTGGGCGTCGGCCTTTTCGCGTACCTCTACCGGCGGTGGGGGCAAGCCCCCACCCTACGGGGTGGAACCCATCGGCCTTGCAGGCAATGGTCCATTTGTACTGGCGGCGGGACACATCGGTCCCGCCCTACATTCTATGTCGGTAGTTTGTTCGTGGCTGTAGGGCGCGGCATCCTTGACGCGCCCAATCTGCGGCCCATCCGGGGCCGTCAGAGATGCCGGCCCCTACGCGGTAGTGGGGTAGGGCGGCGATTATGTAGGATGCCGCACCACAAGAAAAGGGGAGCGCTGCTCCTTGCAGCGCTCCTCAAAGTAAAATAAAAATATGCAATTAGTGGCAGGAGCCGTGGCCGCACTGGTGGCCTTCGCCGTGGTGATGACCACACTGGTGGCCCTCGCCGTGATGGCTGCAGGTGATGTCGGGCTGATACTGGAGGGTTCCGGCCAGCAGGGCTTCCACCGCCGCGTCGGCGTCGCCGGTGACACCGCCGTACAGCTTGATGCCTGCTTCGGCCAGGGCCATTTGTGCGCCGCCGCCGATGCCGCCGCAGATGAGGGTATCCACCTGATAGCCGCTCAGGAAGCCTGCCAAAGCGCCATGGCCGCTGCCGTTGGTGTCCACCACCTGGGCGTCGGTAACCTGGCCGCCCTCTACGGTGTAGACCTTGAACTGCTTGCTGTGACCGAAATGCTGATAGATCTGACCGTTTTCATAGGTGACTGCGATTTTCATATGAGACGTCTCCTTGTCATTTAATTTGGCAACCTGTGCCGGAACGGGGCAGCCGGTACAGCCAGCGCCGCCGCAGACCCGATAGCTGCCGCCCTCAATGCGCAGCTCCAGCCCATCCACAACGCAGCGGGCCAGCTTTTCCCGAGCGCTGTTGTAGATGCTCTGGGCCGTGGTACGGGCCACGTTCATGCGGGCGGCGCAGTCCTCCTGGCTCAGACCCTCCAGATCAATCTGGCGAATGGCCTCCAGCTCCTCCACGGTCATGATTGCCACGCCGTAGGGACCGTCATCCAGGGGACCGAAGCGGCACGTCCCCGGCAGACGGCAGATGCGGCGGTCCTTCTTTGGTCTGGCCATTGGCTGCCTCCATTTCTGGCATATGCCGTTTATTTACCCCTATTATACTGCGCCCATGTAAAAAGTCAAGGCGAAAGGGAGGACAAATTTTTTTACATTGCGCTGGTTCTGTCATTTTACAAATGTGCAGATTCCTTAAATTCCGACAGGGAAAATTGGAGGATATCCATAAAAAATATTGGCTGTGACGGGATTTTACAAAATATTCGCAGGATTTGGATTTAACATAGATTTGATTTTACACTTCTTTCGTATTTTACAAAGGATTTGTATCATCATATCTGTAAGTTCCCTCGCCAAGCGCGAGAACACCGCAAAACAAAAGGAGATATGTCACAATGAAAAAGTTCGTCTGCCTGGCTCTGTCCCTGATGACGGTCCTGGCCATGTTCACCGGCTGCGGCTCCAAGACCGAGACCCCCGCCGAAGACACCGCTGCCAACAACGAGAACAACGCCGCCGCCACGGAGAATACCCCCGCTGAGGACACCGCTGCCGAGGAGACCAACGGCACGACCGAAGCGCTGTCCGGCACCGTTAACACCGACGGCTCCACCTCCATGAATGAGATGATGCTCATTATGATGGAAGTGTTTGAAGAGATGAACCCCGACGTCACCGTCAACTACTCCGGCACCGGTTCCGGCGCAGGCATTGAGGCGGTGCTCAATGAGACTGTGGACATCGGTCTGGCTTCCCGTGCCCTGAAGGACGAGGAAAAGGCCAACGGCGCAGTGGAGCACATTGTGGCTCTGGACGGTGTGGCTGTGGTGGTCAACCCCGACAACTCTGTCACCGACCTGACGGTGGACCAGATCGCTCAGATCTACAAGGGCGAGGTCACCAACTGGAGCGAGCTGGGCGGCGCTGATCAGGAGATTGCCGTTCTGGGCCGTGAGGATGGCTCCGGTACCCGCAGCGCCTTCGAGGAAATCGTGGGCGTGGATGGCGAGTGCAAGTACACCAACGAGTACTCCTCCACCGGCGACGTCATCGGTCAGGTGGCTTCCAACCCCGGCGCCATCGGCTATGCCTCCCTGTCCGCTGTCGATGAGACCGTGGCCGCTGTGAAGGTGGACGGTGTGGCTCCCTCCGAGGAGACCGTCAAAGACGGCAGCTACACCTTGCAGCGTCCCTTCGTCATGGTCACCAAGGACGGTGTGGAGCTGAGCGCCGCCGCCCAGGGCTTCCTGGATTTCGTCATGAGCGACGAGGCTGCCCAGTATATCACCATGGCCGGTGTGGTTGCTCCCTGACGCAAGCATCATACGGTTCCAAGCAGGTGCGGCCGGCCTACCGGCCGTGCCTGTTCGCCGCGATTCCAACAAACCGACAAACCGAAAGGCTGAACAAAACGTATGAAAGACGCCATGACCTCTCCGAATCCCCAGCCGGAGCAGACGGCGGCCCGCTCCTTCCGCGCCGCCATCAAGCCCGCTGAGCGGATTATGCAGATTCTCTTTTTGATTTGCGGCCTGGTGGCCGTAGGCTTTGTGCTGATCATCAGCATTTACCTCATTGTTTCCGGCATTCCCGCCATCCGGGAAGTGGGCCTGTTCAACTTCCTCTTTGGCACTACCTGGTCGGCCCAGAACGATCAATATGGTATCCTGGGCTTCATTCTGACCTCCATCTACGGTACCGCCGGGGCCATCGTCATCGGCGTGCCCATCGGCTTCTTTACCGCCGTCTACCTCTCCAAGGTGGCGCCCCCCAAGGTGGCCGCCGTCATCCGTACCACGGTCAATTTGCTGGCCGGTATCCCCTCCGTCGTCTACGGTCTGGTGGGCATGTTCGTCCTGGTGCCGTGGATTCGGGAAACCTTCAACCTGCCCGCCGGTGACAGCCTGTTTGCCGCCATCATCGTGCTGGCCATTATGATTCTGCCTTCCATCATCTCCGTGTCGGAAACGGCCCTCAACGCCGTGCCGCAGGACTATGAGGCCGCCTCCCTGGCCCTGGGCGCCACGGAGCTGGAAACGTATTTCCGCGTCAGCGTCCCCGCGGCCAAAAGCGGCATTGCCGCCGCCGTGGTCCTGGGCATCGGCCGCGCCATCGGTGAAGCCATGGCCATTATCATGGTGGCCGGCAACGTGGCCAATATGCCGTCGCTGTTTTCCAGTGTCCGCTTCCTGACCACCGGCATCGCCATCGAGATGAATTACGCTTCCGTGGGAAGCCTTCAGAGAAACGCCCTGTACTCCATCGGTCTGGTGCTGTTCCTCTTCATTATGCTCATCAATGTGCTGCTCAACACCCTGCTCAAGCGGGACAAGGAGGGTTAAGCTGTTATGAATAAACTGTCGCCCTCCCGCCGGGCCTATGAAATTGTGGTCCGGACCATGCTCTATCTCTGCGCCGCCCTGACCTGCCTGCTGCTGGTTTTCCTCATCGGCTACATCCTCTATCAGGGCATACCCGGCATCAACTGGGAATTTTTGTCCACGGAACGCAGCATCCTCCGGGGTACCATGGGCATTTTCCCGTCCATCTGCAATACGCTGTATGTCATCGTCGCGTCTCTGATCATCGCCCTGCCTTTGGGCGTGGGCGCTGCTATCTATCTGACCGAATACGCCCGGAACCGCCGTCTGGTGGAGATCATCGAGTTTGCTACCGAGACGCTGGCCGGTATTCCTTCCATCATCTACGCCATGGTGGGCTCCATGGTGTTCTGCATCTCCCTGAACATGGGTAAAACCCTGCTGGCCGGTTCTCTAACCCTGGTCATTATGGTGCTGCCCACCATCATCCGGACCACCCAGGAAAGTCTCAAGACTGTGCCCCAGTCCTACCGGGAAGGTTCTCTCGGTTTGGGGAGCGGCAAATGGCATATGATCCGCACGGTGGTGCTGCCCAGCTCCATCGACGGCATTGTGACCGGCTGCATTCTGGCCGTGGGCCGTATCGTGGGCGAAAGTGCTGTGCTCATGTACACCGTCAGTATGGCTGTGGGCATGCAGGACTTCTCCACCATCTCCGGTATTATGAAGAGTTCCGGCGCCACCCTGACCGTGGCCCTGTACGTCTACGCCAAGGAAGAGGCCGAGTTTGCTGTGGCCTTCTCCATCGCCACCGTCCTGCTGGTGCTGACGGTGCTCATCAACTTCGCCGCCTCCCTGGCCGGTAAGAAGCTCAAGCCCGAAAATAAATAGGGCAGCGCCGCCCAATTTGTCTGCGGTGCGCAGTGGCGCTTTTGCTCCAACTGTGCAGTTTGAAAATTTTGAAATACATCCAGTATTCCGGCAATTTCCAAACTTTCATTTGAACCAAAATCACACGCTGCGCACTCTTGCCAAATTGTGTGTTGCTGCCTCAAGGAGTATTGTTATGACTGACACGACCATTTTACGTTCGGAAAACCTGGACTTGTTCTACGGTGACCATCAGGCCTTGAAGGGCATCACCATGTCCATTCCCGAAAAGAAAATCACCGCCCTTATCGGCCCCTCCGGCTGCGGCAAATCCACCTTTATGAAGACCATCAACCGCATGAATGACCTGGTGCCTGGCGTCACCATCAAGGGACAACTCCTGTACCGGGAACAGAACATCTACGGCAGCGACGTGGATGTGACCTGGCTGCGCAAGCGCATCGGCATGGTGTTCCAGAAGCCCAATCCCTTCCCCATGTCCATCTATGACAACGTGGCCTATGGTCCCCGGACCCATGGCGTCCGCAGCAAGGCCAAGCTGGACGACATTGTGGAGCGCTCCCTCCGGGCCGCCGCCATCTGGGACGAGGTCAAGGACCGGCTGAAAAAGTCGGCCCTGGGCATGTCCGGCGGCCAGCAGCAGCGTCTGTGCATTGCCCGTGCTCTGGCTGTGGAGCCGGACGTCCTGCTGATGGACGAGGCCACCTCCGCTCTGGACCCCATCTCCACCTCCAAGATCGAGGACCTTGCCGTGGAGCTGAAAAACGAGTATACTATCGTCATGGTCACCCATAATATGCAGCAGGCTGCCCGTATTTCCGATAAAACGGCATTTTTCCTGCTGGGTGAACTGGTGGAATTCGACGACACCGATACGCTCTTTTCCATGCCCAAGGACAAGCGTACCGAAGATTACATCACCGGGAGGTTCGGATAATGAGAAAGACATTCGACGAACAGCTGATGCAGCTGAACCGCGAAATGATCACCATGGGTTCTCTCTGCGAGAAGGTTATTGCCATGGCTGCCAAGTCCCTGCTGGAAGGGGACAAGGAGCTGGCCGCCAAGGTGGTCCACAGCGATTCCGAAATCGACCAGAAGGAGCGGGAAATTGAGGCCATGTGCCTGAAACTCCTGTTGCAGCAGCAGCCGGTGGCACGGGATTTGCGCATTGTCTCTTCGGCGCTGAAGATGATTACCGATATGGAGCGCATCGGCGACCAGTCGGCCGATATCGCGGAAATTGTCACCGTGGCCGATCTCACCGCCTCCGACGATACCATGCACATCGGTAATATGGCCAGGGCCGCCATCAAAATGGTCACCGGCGCGGTGGATGCCTTTGTCAGCCGGGACGTGCGGGCCGCTGTGGAGGTCATCAAGTATGACGACGTGGTGGACGACCTGTTCAACAAGGTCAAGCATGAACTGCTGGAGAGCCTGCATACATCCACGGAAAAGGCCGAGTATGCTCTGGACCTGCTGATGATTGCCAAATACTTTGAGCGCATCGGTGACCATGCCACCAACATTGCCGAGTGGGTGGTGTTCTCCATCACGGGCCGCCACGACGAGGAGGGTGCGGAATGATCTACTGCGTGGAGGATGACGCAGGGATCCGCAATATGGTGGTCTATACCCTGCGCTCCACGGGGTTTGAGGCCGAGGGACTGCCTGACGGCGCGGCCTTCTTTGATGCCATCAAAAAGACCCGTCCGCAGCTGGTGCTGCTGGATATTATGCTGCCCGGCGACGACGGTTTGACCATTCTCAAAAAGCTCCGGGACAACCCGGCCACGGCAGAAATCCCCGTGATTCTGGCTACGGCCAAGGGCAGCGAATACGACAAGGTCACGGGCCTGGATTTGGGCGCCGATGACTATTTGGCAAAGCCCTTCGGTATGATGGAGATGGTTTCCAGAGTCAAGGCGGTGCTTCGGCGCACCACGCCCCGGCAGGACCAGCAGGTGCTCCAGGCGGGAGCGCTGAGCCTGAATCTGGGCGAACACCTTGTGACGGTGGACGGCCAGCGGGTGACGCTGACGCTGAAAGAATTTGAAGTCCTGCGGGTCATGATGGAGCATGTGGGCCAGGTGTTTACACGGGACCGGCTCCTGGGAGAGATCTGGGGGTACGACTTTGACGGCGAGACCCGCACGGTGGACGTCCATATGCGGACTCTGCGGCAAAAGCTGGGCCGCTGCGGCGACTACATCGAAACGGTCCGCGGTGTGGGCTACCGACTGGAGGTGGAGCATCCGTGACCAAACGTATTTTCCGCTCCATCTTTCTTGTGGCTCTGGTGATTCTCCTGGCGGGCACCGTGCTCATTATGAGTGTGCTCTATGGCTACTTCAACCAGCTACAGCACAAGCAGCTGAAAATTGAGACGGACTTGGTGACCCATGCCGTGGAAAATGAGGGCGTGGATTACCTGGAGCAGTTGGATGTCCGGGGGTATCGTATCACCTGGATTGACGAGGACGGCACAGTGCTCTATGACACCGACGCCAACGCCTCCAAAATGGAAGACCATCTGGACCGGGAAGAGGTCCAGGAGGCCGTGACTTACGGCTATGGAGAGAGCGAGCACTATTCCGCCACGCTGCTGACCCGTATGATCTATACGGCGGAGCGGCTGGAGGATGACTCCATTATCCGCGTGTCTACGGTCCAATATTCTCTGGTCAGCTTCCTGCTGATGATGCTCCAACCGGCGGCGGTGATGCTGCTGGCCTCCTGTCTGCTGTCGGCGCTGCTGGCCAGCCGCCTGTCCAAAAAGATTGTGGAGCCCCTCAATACTCTGAATCTGGACGATCCGCTGTCTAATGAGACGTATGAAGAGGTTGCGCCGCTGCTGGGCCGCATTGAGCGGCAGCATCGGCAGATTGTGGACCAGCTGGCAGAATTGCAGCAGAAGCAGCATGAATTTGACGTGGTCACCGGCGCCATGAGTGAGGGTTTGGCGCTGCTGGGCGCTTCCGGCCAGATTCTCAGCATCAATCAGTCGGCGGCCCGGCTCCTGGGTACCGACCAGAATGCTGTGGGCCGGGATATCCTGACGGTGAACCGTTCCCAGGAAATCCAGGATGTGCTGTTCCGGGCCCGCTCCGGCCAGCATGCCCAATCCACCCTGCCCGACGGCGACAGCGAATACCAGCTGGTGGCCAGCCCTGTCCTCTCCGACGGCGAGGTGTCCGGCATTGTCCTGCTGATCTTCGATATCACCGAAAAGAGCCACGCCGAGCAGCTGCGGCGGGAGTTTACGGCCAATGTGTCCCATGAGCTGAAAACGCCCCTGCACTCCATTTCCGGCTGTGCCGAAATCATCAAGAACGGCATTGTCCGGGAGGCCGATTTGCCCCAGTTTATCGACCAGATTTACAATGAAGCCCAACGTCTCATTACACTGGTGGAGGATATCATCCGTCTGTCCCGTCTCGATGAGGGCGGCGGCGACGAGGCCAAGGAGCCTGTGGACCTGCTGAGCATTGCACGGGATGTGGTGGACAGATTAAAGCCCTACGCTGCCCAGCAGGGCATCCAGCTGCGGTGCGGCGGAGATTCGGCGGAGATTCTGGGCGTGCCCCGGCTCCTCAGCGATATCCTGTACAATCTCTGTGACAACGGCATTAAGTACAACAATCGGGGCGGCAGCGTCACCGTTACGGTCTCCCGGCAGGAGCATGAGGCCGTGGTTCAGGTCCAGGATACGGGCATTGGCATCGCCACCGAGCACCAGAACCGGGTGTTTGAGCGGTTTTACCGGGTGGATAAGAGCCATTCCAAGGAGATCGGCGGTACAGGTCTGGGACTGTCCATCGTCAAGCATGCGGCTATGATTCATAATGCCACCATCGAGCTGGACAGCACCTTGGGCAAGGGTACCACCATTACCGTTCGTTTTCCCACTAATTGAGGTTTTTCTGCCAAATATGTTTAAAGGTGCGTTGCAGCTGAGCTGCAGCGCACCTGATTTGCAAATGGTGAGGGAAAGGAAAGCTGTTACTGGCCATCCCGGCAGGAAACTGGAACTTCAAATATATTCGTATAGTAAGTTTTTATACTGTTGGACTAAATCATAAGAATAAACTTTCGGCATTGATGATGTTCTAATTTGATTCCAAATAATGGAGGCAGCTTTTAGTTTATTTTTATAGCAAGCGGTTCTTCTATCTTGGCAAAAATCCTTATAAAATTGATTCCATTCACAGCATGAACTATCATATTTCGCATAATTTGAATTATGATAGTATATATCCAACATGTTTTGAATTGTAAAAGCTGTGTTGTGTTCTTGCTTTACTTTGCGCCATGCAGCTGCCATATCTGCTGTAAATTTAAAATGATCGATTCCTGTTAGGGCAGAGAAAATTTGTCTGAATTTTGCATTAAAGGAAAAGCCACAATCTAGTAAGGGGCTCTCTAATGTGACATCTTGCATGATGTTTTTTTTCAATATACATTCTTTTTTCTCAATCAAATTGCCCTCAAAGTAATGTCTGATAGTATTGTTTAAATCCTGTTTTGTACCGGTAGAATCAATTTTTAACTGTTTGCATATTTTTGATAATTCTTCCCGATACCAGTAATATTTTTTAAATTCTTCATACGATTTTAGTTCACGGAAATCAGGGCGAATATCCATGATTATAGCCTCCTCATTCCTGATTTTCATTTTTTGCTTTCAGCGATAATCCATGTGGCACAACGGGAACGCCGCAGCTTGCGGCACTCCCGTTTCATCATAGAATGGATTTCCCGTTGAGCACGGCCTGGGTCAAGGTTTCGCCGGCATACACCAGCTTGAGGGAAAAGAACGGCATATCGCTGTCCAATAGCTTCAAAAAAATCTTGTCTCCGGCCCACATGGGCAGCGCCAACAGATCTTGTTTTCCAATCCAGGCCAATTCGCCTTCGTCACAGTCCTGGTTCACCGTACCGGTCCAGCCGGTGCAGGTGAACAGGTGCATATACTCCGTGGGCCACCGGTCGGACACAAAGGTGACGATTCCCCGGTACCGGTAGTCGGTCATGGTCAGGCCCGTTTCCTCCTGAACCTCCCGGAGGGCGCAGTCCTCGGGGCTTTCCCGGTCCTCAAACTTGCCGCCGATGCCAATCCATTTGTCCCGGTTGGCGTCAACTTCCTTTTTGACCCGGTGGAGCATCAGATATTGGCCGTCCCGTTCCAGATAGCAAAGCGTTGTTTGTACCATATCCATCACATCCGTCCTGTGGAACCGAATCCGCCGCTGCCCCGTGCTGTATCACTGAGGGAGTCGGCCTCCTGGAATAAGCCACGCAGCACCGGCGTAATGACCAGCTGGGCAATGCGCTCCCCGTGCTCAATGGTCTGGGGTTCCGTGCCGTGGTTGTGGAGGGCCACCAGAAATTCCCCACGGTAATCGGAGTCCACAACGCCCACCTTGTTGGCCGGGGCCAGGCCCCGTTTGGACGCCATACCGCTGCGGGCGTAGACCAGACCGGCATAGCCCACGGGGATTTCCATGGCCAGCCCCGTGTGAAGAAATACGGTTTCACCGGGGGCGATGGTCACCGGTTCATCCAGACAGGCGCACAGGTCCGCACCGGCGGCGTATTCAGAGCTGTAGACCGGCAAACGGGCGCGGGGGTCCAGCTTTTGAACGGAAATGGGTTGCTGTAGCATGGCGATAGAAAACTCCTTTGCGCTTACCGGCCGTCGTCCCAAAGGATGGTGCAGCCGGTGGAAATAGATGAGGGAATAGTAATCAGACGTTGGTTGGAGGAGCCGCGGAACCGGAGATTCAGATTCTTTTTGGCCTCCACAAAGGGACCGTCCACCAGTACGTCCAGATGAGACAGCATGGCGTCAATGGTCTCCTTGGGGCCGGGCTTACCGGCGCGCAGACCCTCAAAGGTGTATCCTGTATAGCACCAGATGGATTTTTTGGGATAGCGCTGCCGGACGGCGTCCAGCAGGGGCAGCAATGCCTCCCGGTTGGCCGGCTCCATGGGCTCGCCGCCCAGGAGCGTCAGACCTTCCACATGGTCCGGGGCCAGCAGCTCCAGAATATGGGCCACAGTATCCTCGGTAAAGGGGCTGCCGTACTGAAAATCCCACGTCTCCGGCTGAAAACAGCCGGGGCAGTGGTGGGTGCAGCCGGAGACGAAGAGGGACACCCGGACGCCGGGGCCGTTGGCGATGTCACAGGGCTTGATGGCGGCGTAGTTCATAGGCTTCCTCCTTGGATTACCCTTCAATCAGAATGGTGACGGCGTCAAAGGTGGACGCGTCGGTGTAGCTGCCGTAGATAGTTAATACCTGATCGGCTTTCAAATCCGACAGGCGCAGGGTGCGGCCCGTGGCGGCGTTGAGGATGGTCACGGAACTGTCCACATCCACATAGACCAGACGTTGGCTGACGTTGTTCAGCAGGGTCAGCTGCTTATCGTGGGTGTCCACCGACAGCACCGTGCCGGTGAGCTTCCGGGAGGAGTCACCGTTGCTGGTCAGCAGGTCTACGGAAAGAATGGTGTCGCCCACGGTCTTGGCGGAGACCAGATCGCCGGCCTGCACCGTGGAGGGCAATACCATCTGGCCGTTGTGGTAGATGGTGACCGACGGGGAGAGGGTCAGGGTGTGATTGAGGCCGGTGTCATCGAGGATGGTCCAGGTGGTGCCGGAGGAGGTGGCCAGTACCGTGGTCAGGGTGCCGCGGACGGTTTCGGTGGTGTCCTTGGCCACAATTTTCTGAATCTCATTGCCCACGACGGTGACGGTGACTTCCATACCGGCTGCCAGCCGGTCCACGGAAATGGCGGTGCTGCCCCACAGAAGTTGAGGCAGGGAATCCAGCTCCATGGAAAGTTGAACGGTGCTGTCATCCTCGTCGGTGAGGTAGACGTTGACGGTGCTGCCGAAGGTCACGGAGGAGATGACGCCATCCACAGTCCGGGTGGCGTTGGCGGCCGTCACATCGGTGACCTTGCCGGCTTTATCCTTGACGATGGTCAAAAACATGCTGCTGCCGATGGATGCTGCGGTACCCTTGGTGCCGTCGGTAAAGGATACCTCCGTGTTCTGGGGCAGAATCAGGGTGCTGGTCTCCTTGGTTTTCACGTCGATGATCTGCAAAAACCGGTTGCCGTTGGTGGTGGAGTAGTTCTTGACCACGGCCTGCTGGACGGTGGTGCCGGTGAGATTGTAGACGGTGACCCGGACAATGGCGCCGTCACGCATCTGAATCCGGACCCGGGAACCGGCCTGGTCGGCGCTGAGAACCTTGTCCCCTTTGCTGGTGGCAATTTCAGCTTCAGCAGGGATGGTATAGGTCCGCTGGAATCCCTGATTGTCCCGCAGCACCAGACGGCCGCCGCTGTAATCCAGCAGCACGCCCTCCACGGCAGTACCGTCGTAATTCTCAATCCAAAGGGTCTGGTCCTGGGATTCCAGGTATTCCAGGCTGCGCACCAGCATGGTAGCCATGACGGCACGGCTCACCTGGGAATGGGGCAGAAACTCGTTGTCGGCGTTGCCGTTGACAATTTTGTTGTCCAGCAGCACGGCGATATGGCCCCGGTATGCCTTGGTAATGTCAATGGTATCTTTGAAAGTCAGTGTCACACCGCTGTCGCTGAGGGCCTCGGCTTCATCGTTCAGCTGTAACGCCCGGACAAAGAGCACCGACAGCAATTCTTTGTCGATGGCGGTGGTGAGACGCAGGTTTTTCAGCTCGTTCTGGGACAGAATGCCCGTGGCCAGACACAGCTCCAGCTCGTCATAGGCCCAGCTGAGCTCAGGGGCCACATAGGTGGCTACAAAGGTGCCGTAATCCTCATGAATCTGGGCCGACACATCATCGGTGGGGCTGTAGAGCCGGGTCAATAGCGCGATGGCTTCACAGGCAGTGACAATCCGGTCGGGTTTGACGGTGCCATCCTCATAGCCGGTCAGAAAGCCCAGGTCGGCCAATTCATTGAGATAGGGCGCAGCCCAGTGGTCCTTCAAATCGGTAAATTCCGCTGCAAGCACCGGTGTGGGCAGAGAGAGGAGAAGCCCCAGGGACAACAGCAGCGCAACAATCCGCTTTTTCATTTGGTTACACCTCGCTGTGTAGTTTATGATAATACTATGAGTATATCATAAACCGCACTATTTCCATAGGGCTTTCCGAAAAATATACGCAAAACCCATAAAATTTTTCTTTTCCGAGGGACGGCCATGGAGTATAATGGAGCCAAGATAAAAAAATGGAGGGAACACCCAATGTATGATGTAGCAGCCATCGGCGAACTTTTGATTGATTTTACCGTGGACCGCATTCAGGAGGACGGCTATCCCGTCATGGCCGCCCATCCCGGCGGCGCACCGGCCAACTTTTTGGCCGCTCTGACCAAGTACGGCAAAAAGACCGCCATGATCGCCAAGGTGGGCGACGATGCCCTGGGCCGTCAGCTGGTCCAGACCTTGCAGCAGGTGGGCATTGATGGCCGCGGCGTTCTGGTGGACGGCTCCGTGTTTACCACCCTGGCCTTTGTCACCCGGGACGCCAACGGCGAGCGGGAGTTCTCCTTTGCCAGAAAACCCGGCGCAGATATGCTCCTGATGGCCGACGAGGTGCCCTATGACCTGATCGACCAGTCCAAGGTGCTCCACTTCGGCACCGTGTGCATGACCAACGAGCCCTCCCGGACGGCCCATTACAAAGCGGTGGAATACGCCCGGCAGCACGGAAAGCTGGTGACCTTCGACCCCAACCTGCGCGAACTCCTGTGGGCTGACTTGGAGGATGCCAAGGAACAGATGTTCTGGGGCTTCCGCCATGCCGATGTGGTGAAGATCAGCGACAATGAGGTGGAGTTCCTGTTCGGCTGCTCCGTGGAGGAGGGCGCGGAAAAGCTCCTGAAGGAGTTCGGCGTCAAACTGGTCTTTGTGACCCTGGGCAAGGACGGCTGTTACTTTGCCAACGGCAAGGGCAGCGGCCGGGTTCCCGGCGTCACCGATATCAACGTGGTGGACACCACCGGCGCCGGTGATATCTTCGGCGGCAGCGCCGTCACGGGGCTGCTGGAGCTGGGCAAGGCTCCCGAGGACGTGACCGTGGAGGAAATGGCCAAAATCGCCGCCTTTGCCTGTACGGCGGCCAGCCTGTCCACCACCAACCTGGGCGGCATTTTCAGCGTGCCGGAGCGGGCCGCTGTGGAAGCGAGGGTGCAGCAATGAACGACAAGCTGGAACAGGCGTTCACCGAAGCACTGACCAAGGCCATGGACGAGGCCGACGGCCTGGGGGTGGCTCAGAAGCGGCTACGGGCTGATGTGGAACGGTTCGGCGGCGCGGCCTGTGCCCGGGAATTGCTGAAAAAACAGCGCCGGTCCGATGGCTTTGAAGCCCTTTCTGATTTGGGCCGCCTGGATTTGAGTTTGGAAGCGCTGGTGACGGCGGGGAAGTTCGGCTCCCTGTTCACCGATGACGAGGTGAACCAGTGCTTTACGGCCCTGTGCGACAACAACTACTATCGGATCTGATTCCATAGGAACAAGGTCTCCGGCTGCCACCCAGAAGGGTTGGGCCGGAGACCTTCGTCAAAGGAGGATACTGTGAATTTTATCGAACTGAAAAAAATTGAAAATGAAACGGAACGTGTGAACAGAACATATGATATATTCAACGAAGACAGCAGACTCAATCATTCCAAAGCTGCACGAGTTGAATTTCTGACCACTGTCCATTATATAGAAAAATATTTACAAGAGGGCGACAAAATTCTCGATATTGGCGCAGGTGCAGGGGAATACAGCCTGTACTTTGCCCGTAAGGGATATAAAGTGTCGGCGCTTGAACTTGCCGATGCCAATATTGCAGCGTTCAGAAAGAAGCTCACTCCCGAAGATCATATCGACCTCGTTCAAGGAAATGCGCTTGACCTGTCTCGTTATGCAGAGAATTCCTTTGACATTGTACTGTTATTCGGCCCGCTGTATCACTTAGAAAACGAGGCGGACAAACAGAACTGTATCAGCGAAGCAAAACGCGTCTGCAAGGATGGCGGCAAGATTTTCTTTGCCTTTATCTCCAATGACTTCGTATTTCTCACGGAACTTGCATACGATGTGAACTACTTTTCAAGCGGAGACTATGATAAGAAAACGTTCAAACTCAACAATTTCCCGTTTGTGTTCCACACAGCCGATGCTGCAAGAGCGCTTCTTGCGGGAGGAGGTATCCGGGTACTGCATGAGGTTGCAGCGGATGGGGCTTCCGAACTGATGGCGGAAAGGATCAACAAAATGACCGACGAGGACTACGCGCAATATCTTCGATATCACTTCTACACATGCGAAAAGCCCGAACTGTTTGGCATGACGAATCACTTTCTGTTTGTGGGAGAAAAGTAAGAATACTCACTACTACAAAATCTGAATGGAACGCCCCAAAGGCCCCCGGCAGCCGCCCCAAAGAGCGCGCCGGGGGTTTTGATCTGTGAAACGCGATTCACCCAAATCCGTAGCGAAGGAGACGTAATAGGATGGAGTTCAATCAACTCATACCGGAACTGACAGTTAAAGATATAGAAGAAACAAAAAATTTCTATCTCGATGTGTTGAAGTTTAAGCTGGAATATGAAAGACGAGAGGAGAAGTTCCTATTCCTATCTTTTGAAGGTACTCAATTCATGTTTGAGGAACTGCATGAAGATGGATGGAATGTTGCAGAAATGACGTATCCTTTCGGGAGAGGCGTTAATTTTTCGATTGAAGTGGACGACATTGAGAAACTCTATCAGCACATTGTCCGCTCCCAGTATCCACTTTTTCGTCCTATGATGATTAACAAATACGAAATGAATGGTCAGTCTTTAGAACAAAAAGAATTTCTGGTACAAGATCCAGACGGATATTTATTAAGATTTACCCATGAAATATAAAAACTGCTACTTCCAGTTAAGAACGCAAAGCCAGCCGGACCGGTCAACAGCCTGGCGAACCGTTCCGGCTGTCAGGGGAGGTTCTGTGGGTGCAGTCGGTTCGCTTTGCTGCATGTTTTTAGTAATATGGCAGTGCAGCCTTAACTTTATTCCACAATTTGCCGATATACTAATTAGAGCGGTTTATTACTTAAAGATAGTAAAGGAGGAGTTTCTATGAAAGTGGCGTCTGCTTATTGCACTATGCCGCTGAACAGCGTTCTCAGCACAAACCGTATAGGACAAACAGGTGGGAATGGCCAGGGGGTATTTGGTGCCCGCTTGCCGTTCCAGCAGAATCATCCATTGTTTGCACCGAATGGAACCTCGTCCGGTGTCATGGATCTTCTGAACAAACAAAAAATGGCAATTGAAGATCGAAAAAATGAATTACTTGCATCGGCCCAGGAAAAGGGCTTGTCGCAGGATTACATTCAGGCGCAGCTGGACTCCTACGATGAGCAGATTAAAAAAATTGATGAACAGATCAGTGAAGTATCGGTTCAGCAAATGATGACGGCTGCTGAACAGCAGAAAACTGCGGTCAAAAAGAATGACAACCGGCCTAAAACAGAGCAGGAAATTCAAAATGAGAAAATAAACAATTTGATGTCCCTGTCCTCCGGATTTGACAGAGTTTCCATCACCAGTTCTGTGAAATCAAGCGTGGACGGCAGGAGCCGTGTTCTGGAAACGGAGATCGAACTGGATAAAGCACGTGCAGGCTCCTCTCCCGGTGCTGCTGAGTTGATTGCAAAAAAAGAAGAAGAATTGGCCGCAATGCAGCAGCAGTCCAGAGCCTTGAACGTTAAAATCGGAGAGCAGATAGCCGATGTCAATGAGCAGATTCAGGAGAATAACAAGCCAATTGATAAGGTGGAAACTGACGATACAACGGGCAAGGACGATACCACAGTTGCAGAGGACAAAAACGATGCGGAAAATGTTTCCAAGGACAATGAGCAAGTAAATACCAGCGGAACTGCCATGTTCCAGGCATGGATTTCCCAATATATTCAGATGGAAAATCTGCCGGAATCATACGCTCCAGAAACGGCACAGGTCAATATTTTCGCATGATATTGTGATCGGAAAACCCTAGAACAATGCGTTAATTTATGACAGCTGCCGCTTCAGAAATTGACTGGTACGGTTATATAGGAGGGTTACTATGAGCTCCAATATGGATGCAAAACAGGATCTTTTAAAGGTATTGCTGAAATGTTTTGGTTCTGTCCTGATCGTATATCTGCTTTTTACACCGGTTGTCTATGCTGGTAATTTGCTTTATGGACGTTGGAGCGGTGCAGAGTGGCTGCTCATTTTCGCATATCTCAGTCAATTTTTAGCAGTGCTCTGTGTTGGAATCTATCAGAGACGGAAAAACCAGAATATTATCATGGGTGACAAAAAGTGGTCCATTTTTATACTTCTTTGCATCTGTTTTGTACTATCCCTTGTGCTGCATTTGGAGGATATTCCGTATAAATGGTATATGACCTGGGCCACGACCCTTCGCCTCTATGACATTTTCGCTGACAATCTATTTTTCCTTGTGCTCATTGAGCAATTGTTTAACAAATACCTTCTGACAAGTTTCTTGATTTGTTCGCTCATTGTTTTCTGCAAGCCATTGAAAAAAAGAAAAGGTTATATTCAAGTGAGCAGGTGATAAACATGATTTCCTCTGTCTCCGCATTTACAAACGCTTCTGCATACACACAAAATGCGCGGAGAACCCAGGGCAGCAATTTTGACATCTCCAAGCCTATTACGGTGTATATGCTGGATGAACAGTGCATTTATTCCTCTACCGCGGCAGATGGTCAATCTGTCCATGTGATGTATGAGGAGGGCTCGACACCAGAAGATCCCGTGGTCCGTATTTTTGGAAATTCGCTGTCCGGCGAATATGAAGAGATCGTACATATCAATGAGATTGACCCTTCCAATGCAACCTATGCTGAACTTTGCGCCTTACTGGCCCATAAAAACCGGACAGGTGAGTATACATCGGGACAGAAAACGCTGCTGGAGCCGGTGCCGTTCGGCGTTGATCGCGGTGATTATTCTGCCAGGGGCAACTTCGTTCAGAAAGTCAGAGAGTATGGTTCCGGCAATCAGCAGAATGGAAGCTATTGGATGGCGTCTACCGGCGAAAGTCTGCTGAACTTTTATGACCAGTATATGGAAGAATTGTCGAAGAACGCAAAGAATACGCAAAAGGCGGCATTGGCGTCACTGACCATTGACTATATGGGCCGATTTCGTGTAAAAACAACCTGAGCACGGTCAGCGTGTATGCGTGTGATGAAAAAATTACCCAAGAAAGTGTGAGAAAACCGGGTGTGCTGCATGGCAGCGCACCCGGTTTTTACTGTTTTATTGGGATTAGAACACGCCCTGCTCCATCATGGCAGCGGCAACCTTCTTGAAGCCGGCGATATTGGCACCGGCCACCAGGTTGTAACCCAAGCCGTACTCCTCAGCAGCTTCGGCGGAAGCGTTGTGGATATTGACCATCATGCGATGCAGGTGCTCGTCCACCTCTTCGGCGGTCCAGCTCAGACGCTCGGAGTTCTGGCTCATCTCCAGGGCGGAGACGCCGACGCCGCCAGCGTTGACGGCCTTGGAGGGGGCCACAATCATGCCCTTCTGCTCCATCAGATAGGCCAGGGCATCATTGGTGGTGGGCATATTGGCCACCTCAATGTAATACTTGACGCCGTTGGCGGCGATCTTCTTGGCCTCGTCCAGATTCACGTCGTTCTGGGTGGCGGAGGGCATGATAATATCGGCCTTGACGCCCCAGGGCTTCTCGCCGGCGTAGAACGGTACACCGAACTTGTCGGCATAATCCTGGACCTTGTCCCGGCCGCTGTTGCGCATCTCCACCAGATAGGCGATTTTCTCAGGGGTATTGATACCGTCGGCGTCGTAGACATAGCCGTCGGGACCGGACAGGGTGACCACCTTGGCGCCCAGCTCCGTGGCCTTCTTGCAGATGCCCCAGGTCACATTGCCGAAACCAGCGCAGGCAATGGTCTTGCCCTCGATGGTGTCGTTCTCGTGCTTGAGGACCTCGCACAGATAGTAAACCGCACCGTAACCGGTGGCCTCGGGACGGATCAGGGAGCCGCCGTAGCTCTGACCTTTGCCGGTGAGAACGCCGTTCTCAAAGGTGCCCTTCAGGCGGCGGTACTGGCCGTACAGGTAGCCGATTTCGCGGCTGCCGGTGCCGATATCACCGGCGGGTACGTCCACATCGGGGCCGATGTAACGATAGAGAGCCGTCATGAAGCTCTGGCAGAAGCGCATAATCTCAGCGTCGGACTTGCCGCGGGGATCGAAGTCGGAACCGCCCTTGGCGCCGCCAATAGGCAGGCCCGTCAGAGAGTTCTTGAAGGTCTGCTCGAAGCCCAGGAACTTGATAATGCCGGGATAGACAGAGGGATGGAACCGCAGACCGCCCTTATAGGGGCCGATGGCGCCGTTGAACTGGCAGCGGTAACCGGTATTGGTGTGCCACTGACCATCGTCGGCCATCCAGCAGACGCGGAAGGTGAATATCCGCTCCGGCTCCACCATACGGGTCAGCAGGTCGGCTTTCTCATACTCGGGATGGGCATTGATGACCGGCTCGATGGAGGAAAACACCTCTTCCACCGACTGCACGAACTCGGGCTCGTGGGCATACTTCTTCTTCACGTTCTCAATGACGCTGTTGATGTACGCATTCATACTCATGATGCTCCTTACATAATAGATGTCCTTCACGCGGCAGACGCCGCCCAACGGCGGAGGGGATCAGCCGAAGCTCTCGATGATCTCGACGATTTCCATGCCGATGCGGCCCTGGGCCTCGCGGGTACCGGCGCCGATGTGGGGCGTGCAGGAGACGGCGGGATGCTGGTAGAGCGCTTCGTTTTTGGTGGGCTCCTCAGCGTACACATCCAGACCGGCAGCGCGGACCTTACCGCTGTTGAGGGCGTCCAGCAGGGCGTCCTCGTCGATATTGCTGCCGCGGGAGGTGTTGATGAGAATCACTCCGTCTTTCATTTTAGCAATACTTTCCCGATTTATCAAGGGCTTTGCTTCAATTGAGGGCATATTTAGCGAAATAAAGTCCGCCTGGGCCAGCAACTCGTCCACAGGAACCCATTTTGCCGGGTCATCGGGGCCTGCCGTCTTGCCGGAACGGTTGTTGACCAACACCGTCATACCGAGACCGTGGGCCATCCGGGCCAGGGCCATGCCGATGCGGCCATAGCCCCAGATGCCCAGGGTTTTGCCGCAGACCTCCACGCCCTTGCTGTAGGCTTTTTTCTCCCATTTGCCCTCCCGCATGGTGTGTCCGGCAATGGACACATACCGGGCGCAGGAGAACATATGGGCCAGGGCCAGCTCCGCCACGGCGGCAGAAGACGCGCCGGGGGTATTGCGCACGGCAATGCCGGCGGCTTCGGCGTCGGCCACATCGATGTTGTCGATGCCGACACCGGCCCGGATGATGAGCTTCAGTCGGGAACCCTTGGCCTGTTCAATGTGCGGGGCGCGAATTTTGGTGGCGCTGCGAATGACGACCGCGTCAAACTCCCGCAGGGCAGCGCCCAGCTGGTCCGGCTCATAGAATTGTTCCACGACTTCATGACCGTTTGCCCGCAGCTGGGATACGGCCTGTTGATCCATACCGTCGGTTACGAGAATCCGCATCATGGGGTTATCCTCCGTTTCTGAAAGTGGGGTGGGGGAGTGGGGCTTAGCCGTGCTCGGCTTCGTACTTCTTGAGGAAGTCCACCAGGGCCACAACGCCATCCTTGGGCATGGCGTTGTAGATGGAGGCCCGGAGACCGCCTACGCTCTTGTGGCCCTTGAGGTTGTCGAAGCCGGCGGCCTTGGTGGCGGCCACCACATCGGCGTCCTGCTCCTTGGTGGGGGTGACAAAGGGCACGTTCATAAGAGACCGGAACTCCGGCTCCACGGTGCCGCGGAACAGCTTGGACTGGTCCAGGAAATCATAGAGCACCTTGGCCTTGTCCAGATTGAGCTTGTGCATGGCTTCCAGACCGCCGATGCTCTTGAGGTACTTAAAGACCTTGCCGCAGCAGTAGATGGCCCAACAATTGGGGGTGTTGTACATGGAACCGCTGTCGGCGTGGGTCTTGTAGTTCATATAGACCGGCAGCTTGTCGCCCAGGTCGTCCCGGATCAGGTCCTTGCGGATGATGGCGATGACCATGCCGGCGGGGCCCACGTTCTTCTGGACGCCGGCATAGATCATGCCGTAGTCGGAGACGTTGCAGGGCTTGGACAGGAACATGGAGGACTGATCGGCCACCAGAATTTTTCCCTTGGTGTTGGGCAGCGTTTGATAGGTGGTGCCGTGGATGGTCTCATTTTCGCAGATGTAGACGTAATCGGCCTCCGGGTCCACGGGCAGGTCGGAGCAGTCGGGGATGTAGGAGAAATTCTTGTCCTCACTGGAGGCCAGCACATTGATTTTACCGAACTTTTTGGCTTCCTGATAGGCCTTCTTGGACCAGCTGCCGGTAATAATGTAATCGGCCACGCCGTTTTTCAGCAGATTCATGGGAATCATGGAGAATTGCAGGGTGGCGCCGCCCTGGATAAAGAGCACATGATAATTGTCGGGAATACCCATCAGGTCCCGCAGGTCTTGCTCGGCTTCGTCCACGATGGTCTGGAACACCTTGGAGCGATGGCTCATTTCCATGACGCACATGCCGCTGCCGCGGTAGTTGAGCATCTCGTCGCGGATCTCTTCGAGCACAGGCTCCGGCATGGTGGCCGGACCGGCGGAGAAGTTGTAAATACGATTGTACATGATGATCGCCCTCCTGAATCTTGATGGTGTTCAATTTAACCAGTAAGAGGTGAAAAATGGCCCCTCTGTTAAGGCTAGTATACGGCAAGCAGGGAAAAGTTTCAACTGATTTCTGAAAATATTTCAGCAAATCAAAAAGTTTTTTGTGCAATTAAAATAAAAAGAAAAGTATTTGTGCAAACAAATCAAAACAAATTATATAAATTGTGCAATCTACACAACAAAAAGACGATAACGCTGTCCTTGTCGCAATGACAGATGGCCTTGGAAATTCCACAACAGCCAAACACCGCCGCCGAAGGCACAGCAACGGCGGCGGTGTTTGGTCAGGGCGGTTTGAATTTGTTGCGGGTGGCCATTCCGCCGCGAATGTGGCGTTCGGCCTTGTTTCGCTCCAGAAGGGTTTTGACTTGGTCGTATAGAACGCGATTGCAGAGGGGAAGACGTTCAGATAGGTCTTTATGTACAGTAGATTTAGAAATTCCGAATTTCTGTGCCGCGGCGCGGACGGTGGCGCGGTTCTCGATCATGTACACAGCCAGACGGCAGGCCCGTTCCTCGATGTTCTCCTTCAAGCTGCAACACTCCTCTAATTCTTTCACTGGTGGAGTGTATGCGGAAAACAGGAGTGTAATTCCCCAATAAAGGACTATGCTAAATGGGTGCAAATTTTACTCGTGTTGGATTTCAGAATGTGTCACTTTGTGATATGATAGATAAAATACTTTCAAAGATATTGATAACGAGCACCTTCTTTAAGTCAGAGGAGCTGCAATAGACATCCATTCTAAATTTAATGAATACAGAGGTGGGAAACCATGTGGGAGTGTCCAAAGTGCGGGCGGAGCCTTAAACGCACCAATCAAGATCATTACTGCGGTCCAGCACCCCAAACCATTGAGGAATATATTGCACAGCAGCCGGAGCATGCCCGGCCGTACCTCCACCAAATCAACGAGACCATCCAGCGCACCCTGCCGGATGCCGTTCAAAAAATTTCCTGGAGCATGCCGACTTACTGGAAAAAGCGGAATCTGATCCAGTTTGCAGCGTTTCAAAAGCACATTGGTTTGTATCCCGGTCCGGAGGCGGTGCGTGTCTTTGCGAATCAGCTTACAGAATACAAAACCAGCAAGGGGGCCATCCAGTTTCCCTACGAGAAACCGCTGCCCCTGGCGCTGATTGCCGAGATTGCAGCATGGTGTGGACGGTCCCAGGGAATCTCCCCGTGACGCTGTCCACTTTCTGGCTGAGGATTTTGAAAAAAGGAGGTACAAGCCATGACGGAACTGGAACTCATGAAGCACGCCAAGGGGTATCTGGACAAGCTGGCCAATGGCATCAATCCGCTGGATGATTCCATTTTGCCGGATACGGATGTGGTCAATCAAGTGCGTATTTCCCGCTGCCTGTTCTATGTGTCGGATGTGCTGCGGCAGCTGATCGACCAAGGCGGTATGGCGGCGGCAAAACAGGGAAAAAAGCTGCCGTTTGCCATTACGGTGGAGGAGCGGGACCGCTTTGCCTTTTCATCTACACCCATTTCAGTCAGCGAGATTGCCAGACGGATCAATGATGCGGTATCCAATGACTCCATGAAAAAATTTGGCTACCGCGCCATTACCGACTGGCTGTTGGCTGTGGGACTGCTTCTGGAACAGACGTTTTCTGACGGAAAAAAGAAGAAATATCCGACGGAAAATGGAAATAAAATCGGTATTTTTCTGGAAGAACGCACGGGACAATATGGTACATACCAGGTGATCCTCTATACGGAGGAAGCACAGCATTTCCTTATCGATAACATTGACGCAATACTGGAACAACAGGCAGCGGAAAAAAAGAAAGAGGAGCCATAAGATGCAAACAAAAGCTGTTGCCGGTACGGTGCAGCCAATGCAGTCAGAAACAACGCCGCCGCTCCACCAGCAGGAGGAATCTACAATGAGTTGGCAAGAGGATGACATCAAAAGAATATTTTCCCAAAGGGACTATGCCCTTGGCGTGCAATATGTACAAAAAGAACGTGTCCAGAATTTGACGGCGGACGGCCCAGAGGAAAATTGCCGAATCCATTGTCAGGTGACAGGAACCTATTCTTATGACGTAATGGTCCATATGAAGGGGGAAAAACTGCAGATTCAATGTTCTTGTCCGCGTTTTGCGGACAAAGGCATCTGTAAACACGTTGCGGCAGCACTGATTTTCTATCTACGCCAGCGGGATACCAAGTACAAAAACCGCAGTAACGGAGCAGTTGACCGGATGTTGCAATCGTATTTTTTACAGTCCAATGCCACGTTCTCACACGAACCAAAGGTGCAGCTGCGCCCCATTCTGCACCCGGGAAGTGGGGATAGCTACCCCACATGGTCCTTTCAAGTGGGAATTGATAAATTGTATATGGTTCGGGATTTGGGACAATTTGCGCAGGCGTTCCGGCTGGAGAAGACTGTCGTCTATGGAAAGGCATTAACGCTGACGCATAGACGGGAACAATTTGACGACCACTCCCGCGAACTGTTGAATCTATTATTGGATCAAATACCCATGCAGTCGCAAACACAATTTGACCACTGGGGATTGCCCAGGTCAATCTTGCCGAAAAATCAGATAGTATTGACCGGATTTGCACTAAAGCAGTGGTTTTCTCTGCTCCTAAATACCACAGTGAATGTGGCGGACAGCCAAAATCCGGTTTGTCTGGAGGAGAGCCGTCCCCAGGTTTCAGTTACAATTCGCCGTCATTCTGGAGGTGCACAGCTGCAATGGGACAGTCAGGAGGACTGGAGATTTTTTGGAGATTCCAGTGGATTCTATGGACTGAGTGCGAAGCAATTCATCCGCTGTGACGCGGAATTTCAGAAAAATGTCCAGCCCTTGCTGGGTAGCGCCAGCCATATAATGCGATTGTCCATGGAGGATTTACCGCTGTTTTGCAGCTGTGTGGTGCCCCGCATTCAAAATATGGTGGAGTTATACGATCCGGATGGGTTACTGACGGAGTTTTTGCCCGATGAATGTGTGCCGCAGTTTTACCTGGACCTGGAAAATAGGACGCTGCTGCTGCGTCTGGCGTTTCGGTATGATGCCGATACATTTGACCTGGGAGCAGCAGTTCCGCCGGAAATCAAGCGGGATGTTCTGACGGAAGAGCAGGCAAAATATCTGGTGGAACAGTCGTTTCAATGGGTCCGGGGCGCCGTGTTCCAATGGGAAATCGATGACACGGCGCTGTTTCAACTGCTCAGTGAAGGGATACAGACCTTCCAGGAGCGGGGGGAGGTATTTCTCAGCGACCGGCTGCAAGGAAAACGGGTGGAGCCGGGGCCGTCCGCTGTGGGCGTTTCCGTCAGCGATGGAATGTTGACGGTGCAGCTGGATACCGGGGGATTTCCACCCCAGGAATTGGAGGCGCTCTATCAGAGTATGCTCAAGAAGCGCCGTTACCATAAGCTGACCAACGGCCGATATCTGGCTCTGGACGGCTCCGCCTATGAAACCCTGGCAGAAATGGCCCATATGCTGCAGCTGACGCCGAAGCAGCTGACAGCGGGGACGGTGGAACTGCCGGCGTTTCGGGCCCCTTATGTGGAGGAACTGCTGAAAACCGGGGAAAACCTGGAGGTGCGGCGGGACCGGCAGTTCCGCGCCATGATGCAACAGTTCCGCTCTGGGGTCGACGGCGAATATCCGCTGCCGCCGGACTTGGAACCCATTTTGCGCCCCTATCAGAAGACCGGCTTTCAATGGCTCAAAACTCTGGAATCCTGCGGTTTCGGCGGCATTCTTGCCGATGAGATGGGCCTGGGAAAAACCCTGCAAGTTATTGCTTATCTGACAACCGTTACCCGGACGGCTGTGGGCCGTACCAGTCTGGTGGTGTGTCCGGCCTCTCTGATTTTCAACTGGATGGACGAATTGGCAAGATTTGCGCCGGAGCTGCGGGCTGCCGCCATTCTGGGTACGGCAGCGGAGCGCCGTCAGCTGAGAAAGGATCATAACCAGGCCGACTTGTGGGTGACCTCCTATGAGCTGCTGCGCCAGGATATCGAATCCTATATAAAAACGGAGTTCTATTGCTGTGTACTGGACGAGGCCCAGCACATCAAAAACCAGTCCACCCAGATTTCCAAGGCGGTGAAGCGGATTCTATGTCAACAGCGATTTATCCTGACGGGTACGCCCATTGAAAACCGTCTCAGCGAGCTTTGGAACCTCTTCGATTTTCTGATGCCCGGCTATTTGTTTACCCACAGGAGCTTTGTAGAAAAGCTGGAAAAGCCAGTGGTCAAAAGCGGTGACAAGGATGCTATGGAGCAGCTGCGGCGACTGGTGCAGCCCTTCCTGCTGCGGCGGCTGAAAAAAGACGTGCTCAAGGAGCTGCCGCCAAAGATTGAGTACGTCCGCAGAATCCCTTTGTCAGAGCAGGAACGGAAGCTGTATCATGCCACGGCCATGCAGGCGCGGAAGAACCTGGAAACTGGGAAGCAGGGGAAGCTGGCCATTTTGGCGGCGCTGACCCAGCTAAGGCAGATCTGCTGTGCGCCGGAGCTGTGCTTTGAAAACTATGATGGCCCCCACAGTAAGTTGGATGCGGTGCTGGAATTGTGCAGCGGTATGGTGGAGAACGGCCATCAGATTCTCCTGTTTTCCCAGTTTACCTCCATGCTGGACCAAATTCGGGTGGGGTTGGATGCCCATTTCATTTCCCATTTCACGCTCCAAGGCTCCACGCCAAAGGAGCAGAGAGCCCAGTTGGTCAAGGCATTTAACCGGGGGGAGGCGTCGGTGTTTCTGATTTCTCTGAAAGCTGGCGGAACGGGTCTGAATCTGACTGCCGCGGACGTGGTCGTCCACTATGACCCCTGGTGGAATCTGGCGGCCCAGAGCCAGGCCACGGACCGAGCCCACCGCATGGGACAACAGCACCATGTCCAGGTCTATCAGATGATTGCCAAGGACACCATCGAGGAGCGCATTCTGGAATTGCAATCGAAAAAAGCCGCGTTGATGGAGACCATCGGAAAAAGCAATGAAGGTGCCATTCTCCAGATGTCCAAAGAGGAGCTGCTGGATTTGCTGGAGTGACACTGTGGGGCGTCTGGCTCATTGTCAACATAGGGAGCCACAGGTGACACAAACTGCCCAACTCCATGTACGGAGTTGGGCAGTTTGCTATGGGAACTGTAGGCTGCATACGGAAATCTTACACTTCCTTATGCAGCGGTTTTGCCGCAGAAGATTGGGAAGCGGCCGGTATCTGCTCTGAAGTGTAGAACCGGACAATCAGTCGTTGTACTGCAATGGAATGGTGTAGGACCATCCATCTGCATCATCCCCGGTGCTGCCGTAATAGGAGGTGCCGACGGTAAAATCCTCACCGGAGACAAAACTGCCCAGATGATACCCGTCCTGACGCAGCAAGTCACTTACCTGGAACCACAAGGTCAACTGCTCCGTCGTACAGCGTTCCGACGTGTGGAAGGAGTCTTCCCGCTGCGCCACTGCCTGCTCTACTTCCTGGAGATACGACTGTATTGTTGTCTCGGCATAGGTGCGGTCGTAGACAAACACAGTTTCTGAGTCATACCGGCCATACAGGAACCGGCTGCCGTAGTCCGGATGGTCGTTGAGCTTGCGCAATGCTTCCAAAACATAACTGTATTCATACTGACTGATGTCGATTTTCGCGGATTGCCCCGACAAACCCTGTCCGGCCGCGATCAGCTGTTCATAAATCGGCGCCATTTTGGAGCGATACTCCTGGTTATCCGTAGGGGACAGCAGCCCGTCAAGATCGTCTGTTATTTCTATACCTGCACCGCCTGCGCCATTTTCACCAGAGGTTTCCCCATCGGTGACAGGCGGAAGCCCTAACGTATCATATTTGGTACTGGTGCAGCGGTGCTCGGAATTCCAGCCGCTGTGGTCCCGGCCCATGGCACTGTCGCTGAGGAGGAAATAGTTGTAGCGGACATAGCCTTCACGGTTGGGAGTGGGATCGTCCCAGGTGGTATCCACATGGTACCATTCCCCATCAATTTGCACAATGTTCCAGCCATGACGTCCTCCGTTTCCATAGCCGGTTACGTACTCACAGGGAATACCTGCTTCTGTCAGCAGTGCCTCATATGCCTTGGCATAACCGGCGCAGACTGCGGTTCCATCCAACAATGCGCCGCTGGCCGTATAGGATTCGGAGGGCATACCGCCGCTGTAAAGGCGCATATCGTATGCACAGTGGAGCACCAAATAGTCATGGAGCGCTTTGGCAATCTCAAAGTCCGACATGCCCGGCGTGACGGTTTGCGCCACAATCTCCCGAGCTTTTTCTTTTGTCTCACGGTTGAGAGTAATCCAATAGCTGCTGTTGCCGTCGGCAAAGATCAAGCTATATCCGATGTTCAGCGTCAGCACATGCCCGTCCTGCGCTTGCGTGCATTGTATGGAATTGACATAATACAGATTATCTCCATCGATATCTGCTACAGCATGGGCCAGTGCCAGCAGCGTGTCGGGGTTCATATAGTAGCCCGATACATCAATGACGCTTTTCTGCTCCATCAGACTGTTGACCAGCAGCGCGGTGAGCATCTCCTCTTCGGACAAGGTCATGTTGCGATCCTGATCCGGGGTCTCCTGAATCGTGCCGGACTGCTTCCACAGGAAATAGACCACATCCCGCCGGGGACAGGCGCCTTTGGCGGCGATGGTCACTCCATCGGTGAGATGGTTCTGCGACGCCCAGGTTATGGCGCCGGTGGACCAGTCGCTGCCGGTGCTGCCACCGGCGGCCCGGCACAGCATGGCAAGGAATTGATCATAGGCCAGGGCGCTGTTGGGGCTGAACCGGTTGTTGCCAACGCCGTTGGCAATACCCTGCTCCACAGCCCAGAGTACGGCCTTGTAATAATATTGGGAAGCGTCGGCCACATCGGTAAAGGGGGAGACGGTTGTAGAGGGGGCTGGAGAACCGGCGGCCCGCCACAGGAACGTCACGGCCTGGGCCCGCGTCACCGTGCCATCCGGTGAAAACGTGTTGGCACCGGAGCCGTTGGTGATGCTTTCCTCCAGCGCCCATGATACGGCGTCGGCAAAATAATCGGTGGCCCGGACATCATAAAAGTCCCGGAACGGAACGCCGTGGGTGGTGGTACTGTCTGCCATACGAGTGCCGAAGATCTGATCAAATTCATATAGCAGCTCCTGCGCATCGACGGTGTCCGGCTGGCCGTCCGTGGTATCGTACTGGGCAAGGAACTGGTACCCATGGGGAAATGTTGGATTGTTCAACACACTGCAATCGTAGTAAAAGTCCACCACCAGTCCGGCGGGAATCACCATACCGTCCAACCGATCCACGCTTTTTTTCAGTGTAGAGGTCACGGTGGTACCGGTATACACCAGCACGGTCCCTTCTGACGGCCAGGTAAAGACCTTGTCATTGCGGACGTTGGCAAAGTTGATGGCAGCATCATACACTTCCGGTACCAATTCATCGCCCTGCTGGCCGAAATCGTCCACATGGCCCGCTGCCCGGGCCGGAAGCGTTCCCAGCAGCAGCGCCGCAGACAGAAACAGCGCTGCAAGCTTACAGAAGCAGTTTTTCATATAGAATTCTCCCTTCTATACAGATGACAATTTTAATGGAATACCGCTTTACCTTGCTTGATAAGCTGATTATATCAAAACTTGGTAAATACTGCAAGATGACGAAAAAATGGGGTAGTGCAGAATCTGCTGCAGCACACTTTGCATGTGTTCATCAGAGCCAGGATACGGTTTTGGCCTTCGGCGGTGCACAAAAGGACACCGCCCGGCGGGAAAAGAGATGGGAGGATTTTTTTACAGTACATTAAAATATTCATCCTTCATTAGGAAATTCCCTGGCCTTTTTTCCTGCCGTTCAGTACAATAGAATCAGGCATTCTACAGAATGGGGGAAACTGTATTGAAGCTGCGACAATGGGGAGGTAAAACGATGCGGCGGCAGCTGCTGGTATGTTTTTTACTGCTGGCCATTTTGCCGCTGCTGCTCAATGTAGTGCTCTCCTATTTCAGTGACCGTAAACAGATCCTGGAAAACAGAGACCAGATCGCCACCATGGATGTCCGGCAGATATCCCGGGACCTGGAAATGGAACTGGAAGCCTAACCGAGCTGGTCTACTGTTGAGGGAGGGAACGCAATGATTTTGGAAGCCATGTATAACGGGGAGTTTTATCCCTGTGAAACCGTTGTTCCTACGTCCCCGGAATACCGCAAGGCGGTCCAAACCTGTGCAGAGTTGATGGAGCAGCTATCCCAGCGGCTCAGCAAAGAGGACTATGCTCTGGTGGAAGAACTCCGGGCGCAGAACGCTATCGCCCAGTGTGAGGAAAGTGAGA